>Ga0126369_10000451_pt1 | contig 26913 bp, 22 predicted proteins | sample PanSoiMetaPlot_1_FD_109646 | JGI IMG/M metagenome (GOLD analysis project Ga0126369, IMG submission 109646) | Tropical forest soil microbial communities from Panama - MetaG Plot_1 | ecosystem: Environmental > Terrestrial > Soil > Tropical forest > Bulk soil | place: Panama | collected 2016-02-17
GGCGCTGGTGCTGGCGCCGCTTTTTGGGATCCCGGGCTACGAGCTGGGGAGTGCGATGGCGCTGGTGATCGGCCTGTTGGGAGGAGCCTTCGGCATGAGCGCGGCTTGGGACGCCGGTGCTCTGCCCCGAACGAGCCCCGCGGCGGCGGTGTTTTCGGCCTTCGCAGCTTCATTGCTGCTGGACGTTCTGGTGCTCGCGCCGCCCTTTGTGGCTTCGCTTCTGTTCTCCTGGACCTCGACCCGGTGCGATCCACTCAGCGCCATCTACTTCTACCCGGTGCTCACTTTGCCCCCGGCGATGATCGCCTCGGCGGTCGGGCTTGCCTGCGGCTGGATCGCCCGGCGCCGAAGATGGGCCTTGCTGCTCTATCTGATCCTCGTCCTGGCTTCCGCAGTGAAGACCCTCTGGCCGCTTTTTTATGGCCCCCAGACCTACGCCTACAATCATTTCACCGGGTATTTGCCTGGCCCGCTCTACGACGAGCTGTTGACCGTTCGCCCGGGGCTGCTTTGGCACCAGCTCGAAACGCTGTTGATCGCCGCCTGGATCGTGTTGGGCTGCTGGTGGCTGTTGGACCTCAGGACCTTTCGTCTTGCGCGCCCCTCGTGGCGCCTCCTGCCTTTCTCAGGCTTCGCTTTGGCGCTGGTGGGGATCGCCCAGATGGAGCTCGATGCTCCACGCCTGGGAACGAGGATGAACGATGGCTTCGTCAGAGCTCAGCTCGGCGGCTTCGCGCATTCGGAGCATTTCGAGCTGATTTATCCAGAGGGAAAGCCCGCCGACGAGGTGAGTCGTTGGGTGCGGGATTTGGAATTTCGCTACGCCCAGCTGCGCGCGTTCTTCGGGGGCGCACCGCGGCAAACCATCCGGGTGTACCTCTACCGCACTCCCGAGCAAAAACAGGCGCTGGTTGGAGCAGCTCAGACTCAATTCGCTAAACCGTGGCGGTACGAGATCCACCTCAACGATGCGACCTTTCCCCATCCCACGCTCAAACATGAGCTGGCACATGTGATGGCCGCGCCATTGGGCGCTGGACCGCTTCGGGTCACCACCAAGCTTGGGGTTTGGCCGGTGATGGGTGTCATCGAAGGTACCGCCGTCGCGGCCGACAACCCGGTGCAACAGTTCACCCTTCATGAGTGGGCGGCGGCGATGCGACGAAAAAAACTGGCCCCGGACGTTCGCAGCTTGTTTCGAGTTCGCTCGTTCTACTCCAGCCCAGGTCCACGGGCGTACACCGTTGCCGGCTCCTTCATCCGATATCTGAACGACACCTACGGCACAGAAAAACTTGAGCTGCTCTATCGACACGGAGACTTCGAGAGCGCGTATCACCAGTCGTTGGACTCGCTCGCCCGAGGCTGGGAGCATCTGGTCGACGCCCTCCCGCTGGATTCGCAAGCAATGGAAGAGGCGTTCGCGCGCTTTCGGCGCCCAAGCCTCTTTGCGCGCCCCTGCGCGCGCGAGGTGGCGCGGCTCGCCGAGCAGGCCGCTGCCCTGCTCCCGCGCAACCCCGCCGAGTCGCTCAGACTGTACCGCCGCTGTGCCTCGATCGAACCGAACGAGCCTTCCTTTCAGCTTGGCGTAGCCAGCGCGCTGGAAAGCTTGGGACGCACCGACGAGGTGATCGCAGTGCTCACTCCGCTCGAGGCGAAGCTGCAATCGGAGCCGGCGGTTTTGGCCGAGGTGCTGATGGCACTGGCCGACTCATTCTGGCGCAAGGGGGAGCTACAACTTGCCCAAGCCACCTTCCAAAAAGTGATCCAGCTCAAAGCGAGCCCAGCCACTGACCGAGCGGCTTACATCAAGCTCGCCGCCCTCCAATCACCCGCCACAGAGCCCGCCTTCAGGGCATACTTCCAGCCTGGTTCGGAGGAGTTGAAGCTGTTTTTGCTGCGGGAAGCGTGGGAACGGGAGCCTCGCAATCCCTACCTCAACTACCTCCTGGGGCGCAGACTGGAGCAATTCGGCGCCCCGACGATCGCCAATTCGTTCTTGGCCAACGCGCTGGCGGCGGATTTGCCCGCCAGCATTCAGCGTGAGTCGTGGCGACTGAAGATCGAATCCGACTACCTCGCCGCTGACTGCGCAGCGGTCCAGACCGATGGCGGCGCCCTACCGGATCTCGACAGTGCGCTCATGGTGGAAGTCTCGGAGTGGAACGACCGTTGCGCCTTCGAGGCAGCTTACTTTCACGGGCCCCTGGTGCCCGAGCAAGCTTTTCGTTAAACGCAAAGCCCCACGGAGGCAGGATGCGATTTGAAGCCAAGCACCGGATCCAGGGAACACCGGCGGAGGTGGAGCAGGCCTTTTTTGACGAGCGCTACCTGGATTACTTGCTCAAGCACCACGGCACCTTGCTCGAGGTCCAACTCCTGGAGAAAAAGCTGGAGGGCGATTTGCTACGCCGTCAGGTTCGCTACCGGCCGAAACCGGTGATCGCCTCCGTCGGCCCCAAGCCCGTTCCCCCAGAATGGTTTGCGTTCGTCGAAAGCTCCTCGTACGACAAGCGGAAGCGGGAGCTTACCTTCAGCAACATTCCGACCACTGGGAAGATCAGCAAGCTTTTGGTGAACCAGGGAGTGCTTCGCCTTCGCGAGGCTCCGGGCGGTCAAGCCGAGCGCTGGATGGAAGGCGAAATCCGGCTTAACCTTCCTTTCCTGCTCAAGCCGCTGGCGCTCATCGCAGAGCGGTTGATTCATGCCGAAGGCCTCAAAATCCTGGAGGGCGAAGTTGCGGTGCTCAATCGCTTCATTGCCGAGGTCCTCAGGAAGTGACCGATCGACTGGGCAGCGCGCGGAATGATTCGAAGGATCCGTCGTTGACAAAGAGGAAGGGAATTCGATGAAGAGCTCGAAACGGCGGGTATGGGTGGCGATGACGGTGCTGGTCAGCGGTTGCGCAGCCCATCAAATTCCCGGAACCGACATCGAGGACAATGCAGATACCCGGGCGATACTCCAGGTGCTCGAGCGGTACCGCGTCGCGGTGGAAACGAAGGATTCCAATGCCCTGATTGGGTTGGTTTCGCCTTCGTTCAAGGACAACGCCGGAACGGCAACTCCGGATGACGATCTCGATTTCAGTGGCTTGCAAAAGAATCTTCCTCAACGCTTCGCCAAGATCGAGGACGTCCACCTGGACATGAACGTTCGCAAGATTCAACTCAAGAACGATATCGCGAGCGTTATTTATCATTACAGCATGAGTTTTCGAATGCCCTCTCTCTCGAGCAAGGTGCGAACCGAATCGGATATCAAGGAAATGTTGCTGCGACGCGAACAGGGACAGTGGAAAATCACGTCCGGTGTCTAGGCCGACACATGCCCAAACCTCAGATCTCATCCGCGAATACCAGCTTGTCTTCGCCTTTGTCGCCTGCGCTGATCGAGCAGTTGCTGTCGGCGGCGACGTCGAGAGGCGGGGATTTCGCCGAGGTCTACGTTGAACGGGCAATCACTACCGCAGTGATGCTCGACGAGCGGAAGATCAAAAGCGCCCAGACTGGAATGATCCAAGGCGTAGGAGTGCGGGTAATCTCCGGCGCCAAAGTCGGGTACGCCTACTCCGATGATCTCGACCCACCAGCACTCTTTAGAGCGGCGCAGACCGCAGCCTTGATTGCTGAAAGCGCGGGGGCCGAGAAGAGCTTCAAGGTAAGCCGCGAGCCGACTCCGCTCTACTACCGGGTGACGACGCCGCTTTCCGAGGTTGACGTCGCTCGCAAAGCGGATCTGGTCCGCCGAGCGGATCGAGCCGCTCATGGTTTCGATCCGCGCGTCAAGCAGGTGACCGCGACCTACGTTGACCAAACCAAGCACATTTGGGTCGCCAACACCGCGGGTCGGTTTGCGCAAGACACCCAGGATCTCTGCCGGCTGGGCGTTCAGGTGGTCGCCATCGGCAAGAATGGCGAGCGTCGAACTGGCTTTTACGGCGGCGGGGGCCGCCTGAGCTTCTCCTACTTCGACACCTTCACTCCTGAGTCCGTCGGACGCGAGGCCGCCCGGCAGGCGATCGCCACGCTGGGCGCCGTCGAGGCCAAGGCCGGCACCCAAACCGTGGTTCTCGCCCCAGGCTGGAGCGGAATCCTTCTCCACGAGGCGGTGGGCCACGGGCTGGAAGCGGACTTCATCCGCAAGAAAACATCGCTCTTCGCCGGAAAACTTGGGCAAAGGGTTGCGTCCGACAAGGTGACGGTGATCGACGATGGAACCGTCGCCAACTCGCGGGGCTCGATCAACGTTGACGATGAGGGCAACCCTGGCGAGCGAAAGGTGCTGATAGAGCGCGGGATCTTGAAGGGCTACATGTTCGATTCGCTAAGCGCGAAGCTCATGGGCCAGCGATCCACCGGCAGCGGCCGCCGCGAGTCTTTCAGGCACATGCCCATGCCTCGTATGACCAACACCTATTTGGCCCCGGGCGACGACGCTCCTGAAGACATCGTTCGCTCGGTCAAACGCGGACTGTACTGTGCCCAGTTCGGCGGTGGCCAAGTGGACATCAGCAACGGCAACTTCGTCTTTGAGGTCAGCGAGGCCTACGAAATTGAAAACGGGCGGCTCGGGCGCCCGGTGAAGGGGGCGACGCTCATCGGCGTCGGCCCCGAAGCGCTCAAGAACGTGTCGATGGTGGGCAGCGATCCGATGCCGGATCCGGGCCTGGGAACCTGCGGCAAGGACGGCCAGAACGTCCCAGTTGGCGTAGGCCTTCCCACGGTGCGCATCGACAACATGACGGTGGGGGGCACGAAGGTCTAGTGGACTACCGCGAACTGGCGAAAAAACTCGTCCACCGCGCCAAGAGAAAAGGCGCTCGCCAAGCCGAAGCCTTTCTCGAGGTGGGGCGGCAAAGCAGCTGTCGAGTGCGGGAGGGCGAGATCGAGGATCTTACCGAGGCAACCTCTAAGGGAGTTGGCCTCAGGGTGGTCAGCAATCAGCGAATTGGGTTCGCCTATACCTCGGATTTCGATCCCGACACGCTCAATCAGTTCGTCGACCGAGCCCTGCAGCTCGCCCAAGCGGCGGCTCCCAACAAATTGAACGGACTGCCGTCCCCGCAGGATCTTTCGCATCGCGCCAATGCCGGGGAACTCTTCGACAGGGAGATCGCAAACCTGCCCAGCGATTGGAAGATCAAGGCGTCCCTGGAGATCGAACGGGCAGGAAAGTCCCTGGATCCTCGAATCACCACGTTCGAAAGCGTGGGTGCAGGGGACAACGTCTCCGAGGTGGTGGTGGCCTCCAGCAGCGGCCTGGTGGATGCCTACAGCGGCACTTACGTTTTTCTCTATGCGATGCCGGTAGCCTCCGACGGGACCCAGCTTCAGACCAGTTACTGGGTTGACTACAAGCGCTTTTTCAAGGACCTCGAGTCGCCTGAGCACGTCGGCCGCCAGGCAGCGCAGCGGGCGCTGAGAATGCTCGGAGCCAAGAAAGTCAAAAGCCAAAAAGTGCCGGTAGTCCTCGATCCGATGACCGCCGCTTCCTTCGTAGACAGCATTGCCTCGGCTGCCGACGGCGACGCGGTGTTCAAGAAATCATCCTTTCTGGCGAAACACCTCAACGAACGAATCGCGGGCGAGCACGTGAGCCTGGTCGATGACGGATTGCTGCCGCGAGCGCTGGGAACCGCGCCGTTCGATGGCGAAGGCGTGCCCACCCGTCGAACCGCGATCATCGAGAATGGAATCTTGCGAAACTTTCTCTACGACTCCTTCACCGCGAGAAAGGCGAGAACGCGGACCACCGGCAACGCGAGTCGCAGCTACAACGCGCTCCCCCGGATTGGAACCAACAACCTCTACTTGGTTCCAGGTACCAAGACCCCGGAAGATTTGATCGGCGAGGTAGAGAGTGGTTTTTATGTCACCGCGATGCTGGGCCGGGGTGCCGACATCGTTACTGGGCAGTACTCGCGCGGCGCCAACGGGCTTTGGATCCAGAAAGGCGAGCTCTCGTATCCAGTTCAAGAGGTGACGGTGGCTGGGGACTTGTTGCAAATGCTACGGCAACTTGACGCGGCGGGGAGCGACCTGCAATTTCGCGGTTCCACCGGAGCCCCAACGATCCGGTTCGCCGAGCTGACAGTTGCAGGAGATTGAGCATGGCGGCTATCGCCAGCCCCGCAGAGAAAAAGGCCAAAAAGAGCGCTCGACCGCGGCGCAAGAAAGCGGCTCCCGCGTCGCGAGGGCTGTCCGCCGTCGACGTGGGCGCGGATGTTCCGCCTCAAGCAGCCGAGTTGGCCGAGCGCATCCGCTCCGACGGGGGAATCGCACTCAGCACCTACCGCGAACCCCTCGGGGGCCACCCTGTGGTGCTCGCGAGTTTGCCCATCGACATCGTCGAGCCGACCCCCTACCAGCGGGATCTCTCCGAACCCCACGTAAAGCGCTTGGCCAACGCGATGGAGCGAGTCGACCGGTATCTCGATCCGATGATCGCGGTACGGCACGACGGGAAGTACTGGACCCCGAACGGAAATCATCGGTTGGGCGCATCGCGGTTGTTGGGCGCGAAGGCGGTGATTGCGCTGGTTTTGCCGGAAGAGGACATCGCTTTTCAGATTCTCGCGCTGAACACGGAAAAGGCCCATAACCTCAAGGAGCGCTCGCTGGAGGTGATCCGGATGTACCGTGGGCTGGTGGGGGCCAAGTCCGGTAAGGAGCCGGAGTTCGCACCCCTTTTCGAGGAGCCTGCGTTCATCACATTGGGTGCAGCCTATGAGAAGCGTCCGCGCTATTCGGGTGGCGCCTACCACCCGATCGTCAAGCGGCTCGAAGAGTTCCTGGATCTGCCCCTTGACGAAGCGCTCGCGATTCGCGAGGAGCGCGCCACCAAGCTGCTGGAACTGGACGACGCGGTGATCGAGATCGTCAACCGCCTCAAGGCGAAGGGCTTGGTGAGCCCGTACCTCAAGAATTTCGTCGTGGCCCGGATCAATTTCCTTCGTTTCAAGCGCGAGGGCAGCGCGGAATTCGACGCGACGATTTCGAAGATGCTGCAGATGGCTCGCAAGTTCAACGTTGACAACGTCAAGCGAGAGGACGTCGCGCGGATGGGCGGGGGCCCCGCCGAGCCGGACACCGATGAGTGACGTCACCATTTTGGTGGTGGACGACGACTTGGCAAACTTGGAGTCGGTCTCGCGGATTTTTCAACGCGAAGGTCTCAATACCCTCTGTGCGACCACCGGCAAGGAAGCGCTGGAGCTGCTTCGTAAGCCGGAAGTCAGCGCCCTGGTCACGGATTTGATGATGCCGGGGATGGACGGACAGGAGCTGCTCAAGCTCGCGCGCACCCTTCGCCCCGATGTGGAGGTGGTTTTGATGACCGCCTACGCCACCATCGAGACCGCGGTGGCGGCAATGAAGGAGGGCGCCTACGACTTCATCACCAAGCCGCTCAAGCGGCACGCGCTGATCAAGAGCGTGCAGAAGGCGCTCGAGAAGCAAGCGTTGATCGCCGAAAACCGCGATCTCAAAGCGCGTCTCGCGGATCTCGGCGCTCCCGGCGGACGGACGATGGTCGGGCAGTCTCCGGCGTTTCGAGCCTTCATGGACACCCTCAAACAGGCCGCGCCTTCCACCGCCACGGTGCTGCTGGTTGGCCAATCGGGGACCGGAAAGGAGCTCGCGGCCCGGGCCATTCATGAGCTTTCTCCCAGACACAAAGGACCCTTCGTTGCGCTCAACTGCGCAACTTTTCCTGAAGGCCTCTTGGAAGCGGAGCTGTTCGGAGTGGAGAAGGGGGCATACACCGGAGCGGTGGCCCGAAAAGAGGGGCGGTTCGAAAGGGCGCACGGGGGGACCTTGTTCCTCGACGAAGTCGGGGAAATGACTCCCACCGGCCAGGTCAAGCTGTTGCGTGCGCTCCAGGAGGGCGAAATCGAACGCGTGGGCGGAACGCAGACCATCCGGGTGGACGTCCGCGTGGTTGCTGCCACCAACAAGGATCTGGCGAAGGAAATCGCGGAGGGACGTTTTCGCGAAGACTTGTTCTATCGGCTGAACGTCGTGGAAATCCGAATCCCTGCGCTCGCATCTCGTCGCGAAGACATCCCTCTCCTCGCGGATCACTTCCTGCGCCGCTTTGCCGCGAAGAACGGCAAGTCGGTGAAGGGGTTTTCCCCGGCGGCCCTCCAGGTTCTGGAAAACTATGCCTGGCCGGGCAATGTCCGCGAGCTGGAACACGCGGTGGAACGCGCGGTGGTCTTGAGCCGCGGAGAGGTGATTGAGCTCGCCGACCTGCCGGAAACCGTCCGGAAGGGTCCCATCGGCTCGGCGCAACAACTGGTCATTCCGATTGGTACGCCGATGGAAGAGATCGAACGGCGGGTGATCGACGAAACCCTGCGCCACACCAAGGGGGACAAGAACCTGGCCGCCCAACTTTTGGGGATTGCCGCTCGAACCATCTATCGCAAGCTGGAACGGCAGTCCGCCGAGGAGACTCCGCTCCCACCACCGCATCCACCTGCGGAGTAGACCGGCCCGGAATAAGGGCTGCTTACGGGTTGTCTGAACCGCCGGACGGCGTCAGTCGGCTGATAGCCTCTGACACCGAGTCATCAACTTGCGCAGGGCCGTGACAAATTGTCGCGGCCATCCTCTTATCCGTCTGTCGTGAAGCGTCCGCGGCCGCTTTCCCTCGCATTTCCAGATACTTAACTCAACGGGTCTGGTTCCCGTCCGCTGGCTGCTGGCACTTCCCTTGCTCCTTGGTGTCCTGATGTGGACTCATCTCAACCTCGAACAACTCTCCCGCAAATATTTCTGGGGCGTGCACCTGGTTTTTATTTCGCTCGTCGCATTCGTGGCGGCGCGAACAGTCAACCTATTCGTCGAGGCGGCGATCGCCCCGCTGCCGAGCACCGAGACCCCGCGCGCCATTGCGCGAGCCGCGCCGGTTCGCACTGCGACCCCGCTGAACCTTGAACGATTCGCGAAGTTGACCGGTCTTTCGGTGCCCAAACCCGACTCGGAGGTGGTCGAGGAGGGAGGGCCAGTGGCCGACGACATGCAGTCCAAACCGGTCAAGAGCGCTCTGAGGGCAAAGCTTCTGGGCACCTTGCTCGCAACGCGACCGGAGTGGTCGCTGGCCGAAATCCTCGACACCGGAACCAATCACGCGCAGACGTTCATGGTTGGCGACAAGCTCGAAGGCGCTGAAATTCTGGAGATCGAGCGCGAACGGGTAATCATCTTCAACAACCATCGGCGAGAATACATCGATGGTGACGTCGGCGCCGGTGCCACCGTGGCCTTGAATCCTCCTCGGCCGCCCACCGCCGAGCCACATCCGTCGGTGGTGGGCACTGGAATTCGCGCGGTCTCCGACAACGAGTACGAAGTGCCGCGGAACGAGATCGATAAGACGCTTTCGAATCTCAACGACGTCGCGATGCAGGCACGGATTGTCCCCGCCTTCAAGGATGGGCAGGCTCAGGGATTCAAGCTGTTTTCGATCCGACCCGACTCCATCTACACGAAGATCGGCATCCAAAACGGCGACGTGATTCAAAAAATCAACGGATACGAGCTCAACAGCCCCGAGAAGGCCCTCGAGGTGTACACCAAACTCAAAGAGGCCAACCGGATCGACATCGAATACGAGCGCAACGGCGTCAAGGGTCACAAGACCTACAACATCCACTAACCCGCTTTCCCCAGCGCATGAAAAGTCTGGCATTTCCCTTTCTTGGTTGGCTGGTGATGGCCGCGAGTACGCCTACCACGCCACCGTCCAGCAACCTGCCTCGGCGTCCTCCGACTCCGGGCCCCAATGAAAGACAGATCAGCCCGACGGTCCCGAGCCCCCCGCCGACCGCGACGCCCCCCAAAACCCCGGGCGCGGGCGGTGCCAAACCGATCGTCCGCGAAAGCAATCAGACCGTGAGCTGTGAAGAGCTTCGGCGCAATGCTCGCTACAGCATCTACTTCGAGAAGGTGGACATCGAGAAGCTGGTGCAAACCGTTTCCGACGCCACTTGCAGAACTTTCATCTTGCCCGAGAACATCCGGGGAAAGATTTCGATCATTGGTCCAGAGAATGGAAAGGTCGAAGTTAGTGGAGATCAGCTGTACGCGGCTTTTCTGGCGGCTCTCGACGCCAACGGGCTGACCGTCTACCCCTATGGACGCTTCCTGCGGATCACGGAGAAAGCCAAGGCCAAGGCGTCGAACATTCCGCTGATCGTTGGACCGACTGAGACTTACACCACCAACGAACAGATGGTCACTCGGCTCTTCAAAGTGAGATACGTGGAAGCGGAGCAACTTCGCGCTGTGCTCCAGGCCATGGTGTCGCAGGGCGGCGACACCTTGGTGTTCCAGCCGGACACCATCATCGTCAACGATCTCGCTTCGAACATCCACCGCTTGGAGAAGCTGGTGGAGCAGCTCGATGTGCGCTCGTCCTCGGACGAGATTCGGGTGGTTCAGGTCCGATACGCCCCAGCCCAAGAGTTGGCGGACAAGATCCAGAAACTCTTTGAATCCAAGACTCAAAGGCCCGGACAGCGCCCCGGAGGGGTACCGACTCCGACTCCCCAGCCTGCGCCGGGAGCGGTCACCGGAGCCCCGGGAGCGCCGGGGCAGCCGCCAACCCACCCCGAAGGAGGAGGAGGTGGCGGCCCAGCCACGTTGTCGCAAATCATTCCCGACGATCGAACCAACAAGCTGATCATCGTCGCCAGTCCAGCCGCATTCGAGCGGATCGATTCGCTGGTAAAGGCGATCGACATTCCGGTGTCGGGTGAGGGGCGAATCAACGTTTATCCACTGGAGAATCACTCCGCGGAGGAAATTGCCTCCACGCTGCAGGCGTTGGCCCAGGGGACCACGAACCGTCCGCGCACGACCGGCGGCGGGCCACCAACCCCGTCGCCCGGCGGGCTTCCGGGTGCGGCACCAGGAGCCACGCCGCGGACCACCGGTGGTCCTACCGCGGCGGAGCTGTTCGCCGGGGAAGTGCGGATTTCCGCCGACAAGTCCACCAACTCGCTGGTGATCATCGCCAGCCAAAGCGACTACCGAAGTCTGGTCAAGGTCATCGAGAAGCTCGACATCCCCCGGCGCCAGGTGTTCGTCGAGGCGGTGATCATGGAAGTGGACATCGACCGGACTTCCGAGTTCGGCGTGCAGTGGCACCAGGAAATCGGAGTCAACACTGACCAGGGCAAGATCCCGGTGCTATTCGGAACCAAATACAGCAAGCAGGGCGCCCCGCCCTCGTTCTCGCTGGGAAACCTCCTCAACTTCGGCGGCTTTCTCGCCGGCATTCAGGGACCGAACGTCCCCGAGCTGCAAAAGCTGGGAATTACAATTCCGCAGTTCGGCGTCATCCTGCACGCGCTCCAGATGAGCTCGGACGTGAATGTCCTTTCAACGCCGCACCTCCTGACCAGTGACAACGAAGAAGCGGAAATCACGGTAGGGCAGAACGTGCCCTTTCAGGCTGGCTTTTCTCCGGCGAACCTCAACGTGGCAAGCACAACGGGGACGACCGGAACCACGGGGACGACCGGAACCACAGGCGTTCCAGGTTTGGGTGGCATCAACCCGTTTGCAACCAGCCTGGGGTCCTTCTTCGCGCCGATTACCCGACAAAATGTCGAGCTCAAGCTGAATATCAAACCGCAGATCAACGAAAGCGACTACATCCGGATGGTGGTCTCCGAACAGACGGAGGAGATCGCGTCCACAGATCCGGTTCTCGGCCCAACCACTGCCAAGCGCACCGCGAAGACGACGGTGGTGGCCAAAGACCAGGAGACGGTGGTGCTTGGGGGTCTGATGCAGGACCGCACCATCGAATCTGTCTCGAAGACGCCGATCCTCGGAGACATTCCGATCATCGGTCACCTCTTTCGGGAGCAGAGCCACCAGAAAATAAAGACCAACTTGTTGCTGTTTCTGACCCCCTACATCATCAAAGACCCGAGCGATTTTCGACGGATCTTCGAACGCAAGCTCCAGGAGCGACAACAGTTCGTCGAGGAGTTCTACGGTCAGGTCCCAGGCTACGACGTAGCGATCGACTTCTCGCGCAAAGCCGGCCCGATCGCCAAGATCGGCCACAACTTGGCGCACGAAGAGATGCGACTCGAGAATGGAGGCCCGGGCCTGCCAGGCGAAAGAGTTTTGCGACCGCGAGGAGAGTTCCCCCCCGACAATGAGCTGCGAGTCCCCTGGCGCCGACTCCCCGTAGAGCAGCCCGCGCCTGGACCGACGGTGGTGCCTCCGCCTCCCAGCTCGACCCCGCCGACCCCGGTGCCGCCAAGCCCACCGCCGCCAGACGGCGCTTCCTCATCCAACGAGCCACCCACTGCAGCACCCACGGCGATTCCGCCGAATCTCACGGAGCCTCCGGGCAGCAGTCTCACGGCTCCATCGCCAGTGCCGCCAAGTGGCTCGCAAGTTACTACTCCAGGGACGGGCGACGTCATCCAGGTCCAACCGGTTCCACCGCCCAAAGAGCCATGAACGACGTTCTGCAACAAGCGCTCGAGCAGGCGGCATCCGCACAGAACTTACGGTCTCTTTGCGGAAAGCCCTTGGGCGAGATCCTCAAGATATCGGCGGGGCTTACTCAGGAAAGGCTCGAAGAAGGCTTGGCGGCGCAGGCTGAGAAGGGGGGCCGACTCGGAGAGGTGCTGGTCGGGCTCAAGTACGTCAGCGAAGAGGACGTCGCCAAGGCGCTTGGCGTTCAGCTCGATATCCCCTACGTGGGACGGATCGGCATCGAAGATGTCGATCAAGAGCTGCTCAAGATGGTGCCGATCAACTTCGCCAAGCAGACCCGGATTCTGCCGTTGGGGACGGATGGGGAGTTGGTCGCTTTGGCGGTCGCGGATCCCTTGGATACCACCACCCTGGACCACGCCCGTCTGCTGTTGCAAAAGAACGTTGCTCCTCGAATCGCGATGGCAGCAACCATCGTCGACGCCATCAACAGCGTCTATGACCGGGCCATCAACGAAGCCGAGCAGCTGGTCGGCGAGATGGAGGCGCAAGATCTCACCGAACTGGCCCACGAGCTCGAAGAGCCCAAGGACCTGCTGGACACCGATGACGAGGCCCCCATCATTCGACTCGTCAACTCTTTGCTGTTCCGGGCGGCGAAAGAGCGAGCCAGCGATATCCACATCGAACCGATGGAACGGGAGCTGATCGTCCGATTCCGCATCGACGGAGTGCTTCACGAGATCATCAAGCCCCCCAAGCGCTACCAAAACTCGATCGTCAGCCGCGTGAAGGTGATGGGGCAGTTGAACATCGCGGAGAAGCGGCTTCCTCAGGACGGGCGCATCCGGATCAAGCTCGCCGGCAGAGACATCGACATCCGCCTCTCCACCATTCCCACCAGCCATGGCGAGCGCATCGTGATGCGCCTGCTCGACAAGACCGCGGTTCTGCTCGATCTCGCGGAGATTGGGATGAGCCCGGAAACGCTCGCTTCCGTGGATGCGATGATCCACCGTTCGCACGGAATCGTCCTGGTGACGGGGCCCACTGGAAGCGGCAAGACGACGACCCTCTATGCCGCGCTGGCGAAGATCAACACCCCGGACTTGAACATTCTCACCGTCGAGGACCCAGTCGAGTACCAGCTCCAGGGTATCGGGCAGATGGCGATCAATCCCAAGATCGGGCTCACCTTTGCTGCCGGCCTGCGCTCTTTCCTGCGTCAGGATCCGGACGTGATCATGGTGGGCGAAATCCGCGACAAGGAAACCGCCGAAATCGCGATCCAGGCTTCGCTCACCGGGCACCTGGTGTTCTCCACCGTCCACACCAACGATTCGGCAGGCGCGGTCAACCGACTGGTGGACATGGGCGTCGAGCCCTTCTTGGTAGCGTCGTCCTTGGTCGCGATTTTGGCGCAACGTTTGGTCCGCCGGCTGTGCCCTGACTGCCGCGTTGCCTATCAGCCTACCGAGGAGGAGCTGCGGGAAATTGGCCTCAGCAAGGAGCGAATGAAAAAAGCGGGCGTCTCGCAGATCTACAAAGCAAGTGGCTGCCCCAGCTGTGGTCAGAACGGCTACCGCGGCCGAAGCGGAATCTATGAGTTTCTCCTAGTTGACGACGACGTCCGGCAGTTGGTCCTCAAGAACGTTGACTCGGGCACCATCAAAAAAGCCGCAGTCAGCAAGGGCATGGACATTCTATTGGAGGACGGCGCCAAGAAGGTGTTGGCGGGCGAAACCAGCATCGCCGAAGTCCTCAGCGTCACCCAGGAAGACATCTGAGGGTTGGATGCCGGTTTTCGAATACACAGGACTGAGCGAGGCCGGCAAGCCAGTTAAGGGACTCAAGGAGGCCGATTCTCCAAAGACCCTCCGCGTGTTGCTTCGCAAGGACGGCATTTACCTCACCGAGGTGCTCGGGCAAACCGAGGCGCGGCAGCAAACCAGTGGCGCTAAGACGTCCCTCGCCTCGAAGGAGATCCACCTCGGCAAACTCGCGCGCGGCCGAATCACCACCGAGGACATCGCCATCACCACGCGCCAGCTCGCGACGCTGCTCGGGGCAGGCGTGACGCTGGTAGAGGGACTCACCGCGCTTGTAGACCAAGTGGAGAAGGAGCGGCTCAAGCGACTTCTCTCCGATGTGAAACAACGGGTAAACGAAGGTTCGTCGCTTGCCGACGCCTTGGCCAAACACCAGAAGGTCTTCGGATCGCTGTACGTCAACATGATCCGCGCCGGCGAGCATTCCGGAGCGCTCGACGCGGTGCTGGGCCGTCTCGCCGATTTTACCGAAGGGCAGGCGAAGCTGCGCCAAAAAATCATCGGTACGCTGCTCTACCCGGCTGTGATGGTGGTGATCGGCAGCGGGATCCTTGTGCTGTTGATGACGATCGTCGTCCCCAAGGTAACCAAGATCTTTGACAGCATGCAGATCACCCTGCCCTGGACCACCCGAGTGCTGATCTTCACCTCGAACACCTTGCAGAACTGGTGGTTCATCATTTTTCCGATGGTAATCGGTGGCATCGTCTCGTTCGTGATGTGGACTCGCAGCCCAAAGGGAAAGCCGGTCTGGGACCGCAAGGTGCTCCGGGCACCGGTGTTTGGAAATCTGATCCGTCTCCTCTCGATCGCGCGGTTTGCACGTACCCTGGCCACCCTTCTCAAGAGCGGCGTCCCGCTTTTGACCGCGATGGACATCGTCAAGAACGTGCTCACCAATACCGTCCTGGTCGAGGTGGTGGAGAAGGCCCGTGACTCGATTCGGGAAGGAGAAAGCGTGGCCAATCCGCTCAAGCGGTCAGGCCAGTTTCCGCCGCTGGTCTACCACATGATCGCCATTGGCGAACGCAGTGGCCAGCTGGAAGACATGTTGGTGAGCGTGGCCGACAGTTATGAAACCCAGGTGAATGTTCGAATCGGAGCCCTCACGGCACTGCTTGAGCCACTGCTGATCGTAGCCATGGGAGGAATTATCGCATTCGTCGCCTTTTCCATTCTGATGCCGATCCTACAGATCAACACCGCGATTCATTGAGTTCTTAGCCGATGACCGAAAGAGCGGACAGATGGATCCAACGCGTCGCGGTGCTCACGCTGCTGGCACTCGCAGTATTGCTGCTCGCGATCGGGATTGTCTTGTACGCACCGGGCGCCCATGCCGCCAGCCAGCGAAATTTCCAACACCGTTCGACTGTAACTCTTGAGAGGTGAAACATGAACGCACGAAGAAATTGGAAGCGGCGCTCGTCGCGCGGCATGACCCTGATTGAGATCATGGTGGTGATCACCATTTTGGGGCTGATCGCAGGAGCGGTAGTGGTCGCCGTCATTCCGCGGTTGGAAGAGGCGCGGCATTCCCGCGCAGAGCTGGACATCAAGAACATCGAGTCCGGTCTGAAATTGTATTACGCACGCAAGGGCAACTACCCGGACACCGCGACTGGCCTCAAGGCTTTGGTAGACCTGCAGATCCTTGACAGTCTTCCCAAGGATCCGTGGGGGAACGATTACGTGTACACCCGTGAAGGCAACCAGCCGGTGATCACCTCCTACGGCAGGGACGGCACACCGGGTGGCGAAGGACCCGACGCTGACATCACTAACCGAAAACAGACGACCTCCGTGCAGTAGGCGGGTCGCACATCGAAGCGGTGACACATGTCCAGAAGTAATCGCCTACGCAAAACAGGCTCAAATGCTGGCATGACCCTGATCGAAATCATGGTGGTGATCGCGATTCTCGGTCTGATCGCAGGAGCTGTGTCGGTGAACGTGATCCGCGGCTGGCACCTCGAAAGGAAAGACCGTGCAGCAAACGATATCAAGGTCATCGATTCCGCCCTGAAAGTCTACTACACGCGTAAGGGCCACTATCCCGATACCGCAAGTGGCCTGAACTCGCTGGTGGAGCTGCAAATCCTCGAGCGCGTCCCGAACGATCCCTGGGGCCACCCGTACGTTTACGCACTCGAAGGGGCTCGGCCGCTCATCACTTCGTATGGTCGGGACGGCGTACCGGGCGGTGAAGGAGCGGACGCCGACCTCAGCAATCGCCAGGAGCTGGCCAGGTAACGATTTATGAAGGCGCGCGGAATGACGTTGATTGAGCTCACCATCGCCTTGGCGATCGTGGTGTTGTTGTTCGCCGCCGTCGTCACGGGCGTTGGAGCGATCACCGGCAGTCGCGCCAAGGCTGCGGCGGGCGAGCTCGGCGGCGTGATTCGCTCGCTCTACGACACCGCCTCGCTCACCGGCAGAACCTGCCGCTTGGTGTTTCAACTTCCCGATCCGCGCGACGACGAAACTCGTGTCAAGTACTGGGCCGAGTGCGCCCCGGGGAACGTCACCACGCGGCGCGACCGGGAAAATGCGATTCGCGACGAAATCAAGAAAGAGCAAGAAGATGCGAAGAACGCATCTCGGCGGTCTGGGCCGCGGAGTGCTTCGGCCCAGCCGACTCTCCAGGAATTGATGAGCCAGGAACGCGATCGGGTCGATTCGGTTGCGAGATATTCGGTTTATACCGCACCCGAAATTGCCCCGCGCGAGCTTCCCTCCGGCGTGCGCGCCTCAGTTTGGACAAGGCATCAGCACGACCCGATCGGCGCCGGAACGGCGTATCTGTACTTCTTCCCACAGGGCACAACCGAAAGGGCACTGGTGTACCTACGACAAGGTCGAAACATTTGGACCTTAGAAGTGTCGCCCTTGACGGGCAAGACCACGGTGGTGAGCGATCAGGTCGAGGTGCCTCGGTCGTGAAGTCGGATCGGCGCACTGGGTTCACCCTGCTCGAGGTGATTGTCTCGCTGGCGATTCTTGGGCTGTCGCTGATGGCGATCTTTGACCTCAATGCGGGCGCTGTCGCGATGCACTCGTACACCAAGAAATTGACGGTCGCTTCGCTCTTGGCTCGCTCGAAGATGATCGACATCGAGCAGGAGCTCTACGACAAGGGATTCAACAACGACGACGAGGAAAAGTCCGGCGACTTCTCCGACGAGGGTTGGAGCACCTTTAAATGGCGCGCCAAAATTCTGGCGCCCAAAACTCAAGGAGTTTCACCCGACCAGCTGATCAGCGCCATCTTCAACGTCCCGCTGACGGGAGACGGGGCCAAAAACAGTCCCCTGAGCTTGTTGTTCAGCGGCGCTTCCTCGTCGAGTTCGTCCACGTCTTCCACCTCGAGCGATAACAAAGCCACCTCGGCGCTCGCGTCCGCCGGCTCTTCTAGCGGGAGCAGTACCAGCGCGTTCGGACCCGCGTCGGGACTGATGCAGACACAGTTCAATCAAATGGTCGACCAGCTCACCAAGGCGGTGCGCGAGGTTCACCTGACCGTGAGCTGGCGCGAAGGCAAGCAGCTCGAGACGTTGGACGTGGTCACACACGTGGTGTCCATGGGACCCGGCTCGGACCGCAATGGAAACCTCCAGGCGGCGACACTGACGGCAGCGGCCAACGCCCAGCAGCAACTCCAGCCGCCCGGAGTTAACCCCCGGGTTCAACCCGGCCAAGCGCAGCCACCCCCGTCATCTCGACGATTTCCACAGGGGCAGTGAAGTGAGCACCGAACCGCGACATTCCCTTCTTCTCAGCCGGAGGGGCTTTACCCTGATGGAGGTGATGATTGCTGTCGCGATCACCGCGATGATCGGCGTGATGATCGCCTCCTCGTTCACCACCAGCTTCCGGGCGAAGGAGGTCGTCGAGGAGGAGGCCGCCAGGTATCGAATGCTCCGCGGCGCCGCCGAACGGATGTGTCGCGAGATCGGAGCAGCTTTCGTCAGCGACCGATACGATGTGAAGCGCTACCGCGATCAGTACGATCGCCCCACCAATTTCATCGGTGGACGGGACCATCTGTTGTTTACCTCCCTGGCGCATCAGCGCCTCTACACCGACGCCAAGGAGTCGGATCAGATGGTGGTTGAATATTCGGTCAAAAGCTCCATCGACCGAGCCGCTCGCGGGCGACAAGATGTGTTCCGCCGCGAGAACCCGGTGCTCGATGAAAAGATGGACCGCGGCGGCACCGAAGACGTGCTCTTCGAAGGAATCCGGCAGCTGGAATTTGCCTACTGGGATTCCGACAAGAAGGAATGGGTCAACGAATGGGACACCCGGCGGAGCGAGAAGAAGTCCATCCTTCCCACTCGGGTCAAAATCACGATTCGAGCGCTTGACGAGAACGGCCGAGAGGTCCGCTACACCACCCAGACCCGGGTGATGCTCAACACCGAATTTCCGAGATTCTGATGCCGCGGCGGATCGACAAAAGCCAATCCCCGGATTCCCGATACCAACGCGGAGTGACCATGCTCATCGTGGTGGTCGCGATCGCGGTACTCACCGCGGTGGCCACGGAATTTGCATACAACTCGAGGGTCGACCTCCAGCTCGCCGCGAACCAACGCGACGAGGTTCGGGCTTACTTTCTCGCCCGCAGCGGGATTGGCCTCTCTCGCCTGCTGCTGCGCTTTCAGAAGCAAGTCGACAACATTCAGATTCCGAATATCAGTGCTCTGTTGAGCTCGTTGACCGGCTCGAGCTCCACGACCGGCAAAAGCGGTCCCTCCTCGGGGCCGGGCGCCCAGCAGCCTTCCACCGGCCTCAACATCCAGCTGTGGAAGCTCGCTCGGATCGACTGCCAAATGCTGCAGATGATGGTTAAACCGCCCTTCGGGATCGAAAAGGCGGTGAAGAGCCCGGCACCCGTTAGAGGAACCGACGACCAGGAAGTCGCGTCGAGAATGGCCACCCGTTCCTTCGGCGGGTTCAACGGGTGCTTCTTGGCCACCCTTGGAGACGAGGAGGAAAAACTCAACGTCAACAAGCTGAACGGGCTCCAGTTCGCGAGCCAGGCCAGCGTGGCGCGGCTGTTGGATTTGCTGGGCGACAAACGGTTCGAGTTCGTCTTCGATCGAGAAGACGCCAATCGTGTAAAGGTCACTCCCCAAGACGTGGTGATCGCCATGCGCGACTGGATCGACGAAGACGAGACTCAGTCCGCGCTCAATCTGACCGGACAGGGGGATCCGTTCGTCAAGGGCTTTTCGGACGAAAACTCCCTCTACGATCGGTACGTTCCCCGATATCGGGCCAAGAATGCGGCGATGGACACGCTCGATGAGCTGTACATGGTGAATGGTGTGAGCGACCGTTTCATGGCCGCGTTCAAGGACCGGCTCACGGTGTATACCGACATCAATTCTAAGTTGAACATCAACACCGACGATCCGCTGTTGCTCAGGCTGGCGATCCTTTCGATGGTGGATCCAACGAAGATGCCACCACAACTTGCGGATCCGTACTTCATGGAAGACTTGATCAGGCGAATTCGCGCCGCGCGGCTGATACCGGGGATGGGAATGTCAGTAAGCGATTTCGGCGCCTTGCTTCAACTTGCGGGCGTCCCGGTTAACGCGTCGATTACCGCCAATGTGCAGGGCAACCGACTGGTGAGCGACAAGACCAGCACATTCAGCATCAAGTCGGTGGGCGAGGCCGGCTCGGTGCAGAAAACGATCGAGGCGGTGATTCGAATGGATGACCAGGGGCTGGGTCGACTCGTCTACTGGAGAGAAAGCTGATGGCGCGGGTTCTCGGCTTGGACTTGGGTAGCTATTCGGTGAAGGGTCTGCTCACCGACACCAGCCTGCGTGGCACCCAAATTCGAGGCTTCGGAGAAGTCCGGCTACAGGACAAGCCGCTGATCGAAGCGCTCCGGGCGCTGATGGGGCAGCTTTTTCCACCCAACGCGCCACACCGCGATCAACTGGTCATCTCGCTGCCAGGTCAATCGTTGGTGACTCACCTGGTCACCATGCCGTTCAAAGAATCGAAGCAAATCGAGGCCGCCCTCCCCTTCGAAGTCGAGGGTCAGCTTCCCTTCGACCTTTCCGAAGTGGTGTTCGACTATCAAGTCGCCTCTCAGGCGGAGCAGAAAAGTGAGCTCTTGGTAGTGGTGGTGCGCAAAGAGCAGTTGCGGGAGCTTTTGGACGCGCTGAAGCCGCTGGAACTGGACCCGCGGGTGATTACCCACCCCGCGCTGGCATATCGCAACCTGATTGGCGCTTGGCCTGAGTCCTTTGCTTCCGCATCGGAAGGAGCGTTGGGGATCGTCGACATCGGTCACGAACGAACTACCGTCGCCATTGGAAACAAGGCTGGCGCCGTGGACTTTGGGCGCACGTTCCCCGGAGGCGGCAAAGGCCTGACCGCCGCCATTGCCACCGAATTCGCGATCTCTTTTCCCGAGGCGGAGCAATGGAAGGAGGCCCAGGGCGCGGTCGGACCGGCGGTCAAGGGAGCCGGCGCGGAGCGCGCCGCGAAAGCCTTGCTGCGGGGGTTGCAGCCGGTGATTCGAGAAACGCGCGCCTGCCTCAAGGCGTTCACCGCTCGCAGCCGCCGGTCCATTGGCCAGATCTACCTCTGCGGCGGCACCGCGAAGCTTGCCGGCCTCCAAGCGCAGCTCAGCAGCGACTTGGGTATTCCCACCACCGCGTTGGTTCTTCCCAAGGATGTGGCCGACGCGTTGCCAGGCGAAGCGCGAAGCTCCGCGATCCAGGCCTGTGCGCTGGCGTTGCGCAAAAGCTCGGGGGCGGCGCGAGGAGCGATGTTGAATCTTCGCCGCGGCGAGTTCGCGTTCAAAGGAGACTTTGACTACTTGAGGAGAAAGGCCGGGCTGCTCGCCGTCTACGCCGCCGCGATACTGGCTCTGGTGATCGCCTCTGGCATGGTCCGCAATTCTGTGCTGGCGAACCGCGACAAGCAGGTGGACGCGCTGTTGTGCACCGTTACCCAGCGAGTGCTCGGGCAATGCGAAAAAAATTATGATCGGGCCCTCAACCTGCTCAAAGGCAAGGAAAGCCCGGCAGGAATCGTTCCGAAGCTTTCGGCGGCCTCGCTGTTGGCCGAAGTCGCCCAGCGGATCCCCACCGACGTCCCGGTAACCTTTGACCGCGTCGAGGTGGACCTGGACCGGGTAATGCTGCGCGGCGAAACCGAGACCACCAAGCAGATCGACAGCATTGCCTCCGCGCTCAAGGGCTTCCACTGCTTCAAAGAGATCAAAGAGGGCAAAGTCGAAAAGAGCAAGGACGGGCAGAAAGTCAGCTTCCGATTGGATGTCCAAGTGGAATGTCCAGAGGTGGGGCAGACTCCCGCGTCCGGGTGACTTCAAATGGAACAGCTCAAGGCATTGCTGGCAGAGGTTCAATCGAGGTTCCAACAGCTCTCCCCGCGCGAGCGACGGCTGGTCACGTTGGCTGGCTCGGGGGTTGCAGTTTTTCTGTTCCTCATTCTTATGTTTTCGTTCTCAACTACTGCGGCCAGCTATCGACGGCGCACCGATCAGAAACTGATCAAGTTTCGAGAGGTTCAGGCACTCGCCGCCACCTACCGCGAGGCCGAGCAGGCTCGGCAGCGCATCGAGCAGCAGCTTACCGCCAACAATGTTTCCCTGGTCAGCTACGTCGAAGACAAGGGGACCAGCGCTGGGCTGTCGATTCCAACGCTCACTCCGAAGGGGGATGTGCCGTTGGCGGAGGGACAAATCATCGAGAGCTCGGTCGAGATCATGATGCCGGACGTGCGGATCGACAAGCTGGTCAACTTCCTCAATGAGGTGGAACGCGGACCGGGAGTGATCAAGGTCAAATATCTGAGGTTGGAGCCCCGCCCCAGCGCGGAGAATCTCACCGCCTGGGCAACGATCGCCACCTATCGCATGAAACAATAGAATGCGGCTCAAGCTGAAAATTCCGCGTTGGCGAGAGATTGCGCGCCACAAGCTCAAAATCGCCCGTTGGCAAAAAATTGCGGGCTACGCCGCATTCTCGATTTTCGTTTTTGTATTCTGGTTGTGGATCACCTTCCCTTACGATGCCGTGCGCCGCCGCCTGGTGTCGGACGCCTCAGCTCAGGGATATCGCCTGGAGATCGGGCGCATTGGCCCGGGCCTGATGGGGATGTCCGCCTCGAATCTTCGGATCAGCAAGAAGGTGGACGATGCCGCCGCTGAAAGTCCGACGGCATTGGTGATTCGAACCGCCTCGATGCGTCCCTCTCTGTTCCCTCCCGGGGTGTCGTTCAACGCAAACACGCTGGGCGGAAAAATCAGCGGATCTCTGGGTGGCCTGCTGGGTACCTCGCTGGTGGTCGACTTGAACCGCCTCAACCCCGCGGACATCAATTTCAAGCAACTCTCGGGCATCGACGCGAGCGGCAGGATCAGCGCTCATCTGTCGTTGGACATCCCCAGCGGTCCCGCTCCGGGCCCCGGCAAAGCCAAGGAACCGGATCTCAGCAAGGCCAACGGCTCGCTGTCGTTCAAGCTTGACCGACTGGTCGTCAACGGCGGAACCGTTACGGTTCCGGTGATGGGTCAGCCGATGCCCGTGGAGCTCCAAAAAGTGGCGATCGGGGACCTCGAGGGGATGGTCAAATTCGATAAGGGTCAGGGGAAAATTGAAAAGTTTCAGGGCAAGAGCGAGGACCTCGAATTGCTCGGCTCAGGGACCCTCAAACTCGCCCGGCAAGTGGACTATGCCGAGCCCAACGTGGACCTCAAGCTCAAAGTCGAGCCAGACGTCCAAAAGAGACTCGGCGCGATCGCCATGGGACTCAACATCCTGCCGGAGGACAAGGACAATCCCGGATTTCGGACAGCGAAAATCTCCGGCTTCCTGGCGCGTCCCAACTTCAATCCTGGCCGCTGATTTGCAAACGCCGTGCTCCGGAGGTTGTTCACATGCCGGAGCTGGTTTTCTTTAGAAGAGGTGAGGAAGTCCTTCGATTTGGACTGGATCGGCCGCGAACCGTGCTCGGTCGCGGGGAGAAAAGCGACGTAGTCATTCCCGACCCACAAGTCTCGAGGCAGCAGGTAGCCATCCAAGTCGATGGAACCCAAGTCAGCCTCGAGGACTTGTCTGGAAGAGGGACGCTGGTTTCAGGACTACCGACGCAGCGCACCGTTTTGTCCGATGGATCCGACATCTCTCTGGGCCACTGGCGGGCGGTGTACCGCGAGCGCGGCGGCGACTGTCCGGATGCGGTAACGGAGATCACCGGTACCAAGACGGAGCGAATTCCCCAGGAACATGCCCCAGATAGGGCGCAGCATCACCGGGTTCAATTGCGAGTCCGCCAGGGGCATGAAGAGCGGGTGCACAAGTTGGGCGCGGAGACGGTCAGTGTGGGCTCAGACCCAAGATCCGACGTGGTGATATCCGATCGCTTCGTCTCCGCGCGTCATCTCACTTTGCGCCGCTGCGACGGGATGTTTCACGTCTCGGACAAGCAGTCCACCAACGGGACCTTCATCGGGAGCATTCGCATTGTGGAGGCCGAGCTTCCGCTCTTCACGGTGCTGCGGATCGGCGAAACCGAGCTGATTCTGGAGCCCGCGTCCAGCCATCGAGATGCAGAAGCCTTCGAGGGCATTGTCGGGTCCGACTCCTCGCTGCGGCAATTGGCGGAAGTCGTCGAGCGGATCGCTCCCTCGCAGGCAACGGTGGCGATCTTTGGAGAATCCGGCACCGGAAAGGAGTTGGTCGCTCGTGCGATTCATGCCCGCAGCACTCGGGCTGCCCGCCCCTTCGTGCCGGTGAACTGCGCGGCGATCTCCAAGGATTTGATCGAAAGCGAGCTGTTCGGGCACGAGAAGGGCGCCTTCACCGGCGCCACCAATGCCCGCAGAGGCGCGTTCGAGGAGGCCGACGGGGGAACGCTCTTTCTCGACGAGATCGGCGATCTGTCCCTGGATCTACAGGCGAAGCTTCTGCGGGCTCTGGAATCGGGCGAAATCAAGCGAGTCGGCGCCTCTCGGCCCATCCACGTCGACGTTAGGGTGGTGGCGGCCACCAACCGCAATCTATTGGGTGCCACCAAGGAACAGCGGTTCCGGGAGGATCTCTACTACCGGCTCTGCGTCGTTCCGCTCCACCTCACCCCGCTTCGCAGCCGGCAGGGAGACATCGTCACGCTGGCGGAACACTTCGTGAGGAAGTTCTCTCCACGCGCGCAGCAAATCCGCTTGACTTCGGAAGCGCTGGAGCGCCTGCAACGCCATTCTTGGCCGGGCAACATTCGCGAGCTCAAGAACGTGGTGCACCGGGCGTTGCTCTTGCGGCGGGGACCGATGATCGACGGGAAGGATCTCTCGTTCGACGAAGAAATCCATCCCGAAGTGGGGATTTCGGTCCCGGAGATGCCGCCCGGGATGTCGCTCGAAGAGATGCTGGCCAAGCTGGAGCGACAGATCGTGGAAAACGCGTTGCGCCGCTGCAAAAACAACCGGGAGCGCGTGGCTAAAGAGCTCAAGGTGGCGCGTTCGACCCTGTTCAAGAGGCTCAAGGACTGGGGAATGACGCGCCAAGACACGGCCGAGGCACCGATGCCTAGCGATTTTTCGCAGAAGGAACCCGAGTGGCACACTGGAACAGTGTGACGCTGGCACCCTCACCAAGTGTTACGGCCCGAAGCCCTCCGCCTTTTGGGCTTTAGGACACGGTTGATTTTTGGTTGGGTCTCTTCCAGCATGCCCGCCGCTTCGCGTCTTGGAAGAGCACCATGCACGATTACGTATTTCACAACGACCAACTGCTCCCGGTCTCGCAGGTCCGACTTTCTCCCGGGCAAGCCGGGCTGCTCAACGGCTGGGGGCTGTTCTCCACCTTGCGGGTCTACGAGGGTATACCTTGGGCATTTGACCGCCATTGGAAGCGGCTGGTGCGCGATGCGGATCGGGTGCAGATACCGGTTGCCCAAGATGCGCCGACCGTCCTGGACAGCATCCGGAAGGTGATCGCTGCCAATCAGGTCAGATCCGGATGCATCCGGATCTACTTCGTGTTCAACAAGAGCACCGCCTGGCACAGCAGCGAACGCATGCCCGCAGTGGACCTGCTGATTTATTCCACTGAACTTCCCGTGCGGGTCGGCTCAACCGAGCTAACGGTGATGCCCCACGGCCGCCACGCAGCGAGCCCGCTCGCCGGCACCAAGGTGACCGCATGGCTGAACAATGTCTGGCACCTCGAGCAAGCGCGCCGGCGCGGATTCGAAGAAGCTCTTTTGCTCAACGAGCGCGAAGAAGTGTCGGAGTGCACCGCCGCAAATATCTTTTGTGTGATCGGCGGAACGCTCACCACACCGCCACCGGCTTCGGGCTGCCTGCTGGGAGTCACTCGCGAGGTTCTTCTGGAGATCGCGCCCAAGGCGGGAATTCGAACCATCCAGCGGGCGCTGCCCCTGCCCGAGCTTCTGAGCGCTGACGAGGTCTTCATCACTTCCACCACCCGCAACGTGCAACCGGTGCGTCGTATCGACGACGTCAGCTTTTCGCAGGCGCCAGGGCCGTTGACCGAGCGGCTCTCACGGCTGCTCTCCGAAGAGATTCAGCGTTCGCTGCAGGGATGAAAGCCAAACTCGCTTTGGTGGTGTTTCTGTTCGTGACGCTGGCGGCCGCTTTGAGCGTCGCACAGCGCCTCGGTGCAAATGTCGCCTGGGCTCCGGCGGCAGCGCGCTGGCTCGCTATCCTGGCGTTGTTCGGCTACGGGCTTACGCGACGCTCGCTTACCACCTGGATTCTGATCGGAATGGTCGCGGGCGCGGAGATTGGGCACGACTGGCCGCAGTTTGCGACCAACCTCAGGATGCTGAGTACGATTTTCCTCCGCCTGATTAAGACCATCGTGGCCCCCCTGCTGTTCGGGACGTTGGTGGTGGGAATCGCCGGCCACGCAAACCTTAGGCAGGTGGGGCGGATGGGCATCAAAGCCCTGATCTACTTCGAGGTCGTCACCACCTTGGCGCTGTTCATTGGCTTGGCGGCGATCAACCTCAGCAACGCCGGAGTCGGAATCAGGCTGCCCCCCGCACCGAAGACCGATCAGCTGCCAGCGGTGAAGCAGACCGTGACGGACCTGATTCTGCACGTCTTCCCCGAGAACATCGCCAAATCGGTGGCCGAGGGACAACTGCTCCAGATCGTGGTGTTCAGCATCATCTTCGGCATCGCTCTTGCGCTGGTGAGCGAATCGAAACGGCAGCCGATGTTGCGCTTCGCGGAGAGCCTTTCGGAGACGATGTTCAAGTTCACCAACATCGTGATGCTGTTCGCGCCGATCGGCGTGGGCGCAGCCATCGCTTATACCGTCGGCCACATGGGGATGGGGATTCTGGTCAACCTGTTCCGCCTCTTGGCCACCCTGTACATCGCGCTGATCGTCTTCGTTCTGGTGGTCCTATTGCCGATCGCCCTGTGGGCTCGGATTCCGGTGCGCAAATTCGCTCGGGCGATCGCGGAACCCGTATCGATCGCCTTTGCGACCACCAGCTCGGAGGCCGCTTTGCCCCGAGCCATGGAGGCGATGGAAGGGCTCGGGGTTCCGCGGCAGATCGTCGCGTTCGTGATTCCCACCGGCTAC
>Ga0126369_10000452_pt1 | contig 26895 bp, 26 predicted proteins | sample PanSoiMetaPlot_1_FD_109646 | JGI IMG/M metagenome (GOLD analysis project Ga0126369, IMG submission 109646) | Tropical forest soil microbial communities from Panama - MetaG Plot_1 | ecosystem: Environmental > Terrestrial > Soil > Tropical forest > Bulk soil | place: Panama | collected 2016-02-17
GCTGGTGGGCGCAAGTGGGTTCGAACCACTGACCCCTCGCTTGTAAGGCGAGTGCTCTACCGCTGAGCTATGCACCCGTGCCGCGCCGAGGGCGGCGGCGCGACCGGCCTAAGCGTACCGCCGCGACCGGGCAGACCCCAGAGCGAAGCGGCCAGTACGGGTCACCCGATGCCGGCCGGCCGGGGCAGTCGGCGCAGAACGCGGGCCAGTGCCTGCTCGACCTCCTCGGCCAGGTCAGGCTCCACCACCTCGGGCACCATCAAGCCGACCGGATCGGCCGGACCGTGCCCGGGGTCAGCCACGTAGCCACAGTCGCGGCACTCGACCTCTCCCAGCCTGCGCACCAGATGAATGCTGGCGCATATCGGGCACCGGTCGAAGTCGTCGGGCCAGCCCGGGTGGGCCTGGCAGCCCGGGCAGATCAGCACCTGCCGGTCGCTGCGGACACCGCGCATCCACGGGCTCGCACCGCGGTCAGGATCGTCCTGCCTGGTGCCACAGCGATAACACGGCATGTGCCGTCCGTTCGCGGATCTGGGCGCTAGCTGAGCTCAGCCAGCGCGTGCTGGTACTCGGCGAGGCTGCGAGCCTGCGATGTGGGGTTGACCACCTTCCACCGCACGATTCCGTCCTTGTCGATGATGAAGGTGCCCCGCACGGCCAGGCCACGCTCATCGTCGAAGACACCGTACGACCTCGCCACCTCCCCATGCGGCCAGAAGTCCGACAGCAAGCCGAAATCGTAACCTTCCTGGTCTGCCCACGCCTTGTGTACATACACCGAGTCCACCGAGGCCGTCACCACCTCGACGTCCTCGCGGTCGGATCCAGGGAAGGAATCACGCAATTCGCGCAGCTCGCCGCTGCATATGCCACTGAACGCAAGCGGGTAGAAGACGAGCACCACGTTCTTCTTGCCCCGGAACGCGGACAGCCGCACTGGGGTGCCGTGCTGGTCCTTGAGCTCGAAGTCGGGCGCAAGGTCACCAATCTCTACGGCCACGCCGATGTCCTTTCTCGCACACTCCACGAGGTTCCCGGCGGACACGCCGATGTGCGCATGATCGCAACCGAGTCTGCCATGACCGCGCGCTTGCGCGCGATTCGTTCCCACGGTGCCGGGATGCCGACGGCTGGCGCCTTGACGCCGGTCACCGCAGCCGGCGGTGCTGCGCTCTGCCGCTACCTGCGCGCCTTCGGAGCCACCAGGCGAGTCGCCGACCAGTTCTTTCCAGCGCTGACGGTGGAGGTCTGCGACAGTCCCGCGGTGGGCGCTGCCTCGCCGATCTCGCTCGGCTCCACGTGGCCGTCGCGGCCGGCCTTCGGAGTCAGTAGCACGATGTACCCGCCGTCGGCCAGCGGGGTGAGCGCGTCGACGAGCGCGTCGACGAGGTCTCCATCATCCTCCCGCCACCACAGCAGCACTCCGTCGACGACATCGTCGTAGTCCTCGTCGACCAGCTCCACGCCGTTGCTCGCCGCCACCGAGTCGCGAAGCGCTTCATCGCAGTCGTCGTCGTATCCGATCTCCTGGACTACATGGCCCGGCTTGATACCGAGCCGCTCGGCCAGGTCATGCTGGTCCGCCGCCTGGCCAGCGGTCGCGCTCACTAGTGTCCTCCCTGTCGCTTGGCGTCTGCACCTCTTGGTGGGACAGTCCACTATGGGGAGCCGCCATGCGCAAGTCACAATTCGTGCAGATCTCGTTAACCGAGGTCGTGACTCGATCTTCCCCGCCAGCCGGCGCGTTACTCTGTCCCCGCGGCTGCGGCGTGGCCGGGCCTGAGCAGCGGTTGTGTCATCCCGCCAACCATCGGCCAATTGCCTTGACGGGGGGCATGGATGCGCCCGCCTGCGGGGCATATGAGGATGGGAGTAGTACTACCGCATCGCACCGAAAGGCCAGCCCGTGCCCTCTGGACGCCCGCGCCACCCGATCATCAGCGACGGCCTGCCTAACCAGCTACCCGATATCGATCCCGATGAGACCAGGGAGTGGCTCGAATCGTTCGACACCGTGGTCCGCACCCGCGGCCGGACCCGAGCTAGGTACGTGATGCTCAGGCTGCTCGAGCGGGCGCGCGAGCAGCAGGTCGGCGTGCCGAGCCTGCGCAGCACCGACTACATCAACACGATCCCGCCGGAGCGGGAGCCGTGGTTCCCCGGTGACGAGTACGTCGAACGGCGCATCCGCGCCTACATCAGGTGGAACGCGGCCATCATGGTCTCCCGGGCCAATCGGCCGGGCATGGGCGTGGGCGGCCATATCGCCACCTACGCGTCGGCGGCCAGCCTGTACGAGGTGGGATTCAACCACTTCTTCCGCGGCAAGGACTATGGCGAATCCGGCGACCAGGTCTTCATTCAAGGGCACGCGGCACCCGGCATCTACGCGCGGGCATTCCTGGAGGGCCGGCTCTCCGAAGATCAGCTGAACGGCTTCCGGCAGGAACTGTCGCACCAAGGCGGCGGCCTTCCCTCCTACCCGCACCCCAGGCTGATGCCCGACTTCTGGGAATTCCCCACCGTCTCGATGGGGCTCGGCGCGATCAACGCCATCTACCAGGCCCGCTTCAATAGGTACCTGCTCGCCCGCGAGATCAAGGACACCAGCAGGTCGCGGGTTTGGGCGTTCCTTGGCGACGGCGAGATGGACGAGCCTGAGGCGCTCGGCGCGATCGGCCTGGCGGCACGGGAGGAACTCGACAACCTCACCTTCGTGATCAACTGCAACCTGCAGCGGCTGGACGGTCCTGTCCGCGGCAACGGCAAGATCATCCAGGAGCTGGAGTCGTTCTTCCGCGGCGCTGGCTGGAATGTGATCAAGGTGATCTGGGGCAGGGACTGGGACCCGCTGCTCGCCCAGGACATCGACGGGGTGCTGGTCAACAAGATGAACACCACGCCCGATGGCCAGTTCCAGACCTACGCCGTCGAGTCGGGCGCCTACACGAGGGAGCACTTCTTCGGCGGCGACCCGCGGCTGCGGGCGATGGTCGCGCACCTGTCCGACAACCAGGTCCGGAACTTGTCCCGGGGCGGGCACGACTATCACAAGGTGTACGCGGCGTTCAAGGCCGCGACCGAGCACGTCGGCCAGCCGACGGTCATCCTGGCGCACACCATCAAGGGCTGGACGCTAGGCCCCGATTTCGAAGCCAGGAACGCCACGCACCAGATGAAGAAGCTGACGGTGGCTGAGCTGAAGGAGTTCCGCGACCGGCTCTACCTAGAGATTCCCGACTCGGCGCTGGAAGCCGAGTTGCCGCCGTATTACCACCCGGGCGAGGAATCGCACGAGATCCAGTACATGAAGGAGCGGCGCAAGGCGCTCGGCGGCTACCTGCCCAGGCGAGTGGTCAGGTCTCAGCCGCTGCCCCAGCCGGCTGACGACAGCTACGCCGAGTTGCGCGGCGGATCGGGCAAGCAGGCGGTCGCCACGACCATGGCGTTCGTCCGGTTGCTCAAGGACCTGATGAAGGACCCGGAGATAGGTGAGCGGTTCGTACCGATCATCCCGGACGAGGCGCGCACCTTCGGCATGGACTCGCTGTTCCCGACGGCCAAGATCTACTCGCCGCATGGCCAGGCCTACGAGGCCGTAGACCGCGCGCTGCTGCTGTCCTATAAAGAATCGGAGCAGGGCCAGATCCTGCACGAGGGGATTAGCGAGGCAGGCGCGATGGCGTCGGTGGTCGCGGCGGGTAGCGCCTATGCGACGCACGGCGCGCCGATGATCCCGGTCTACATCTTCTACTCGATGTTCGGTTTCCAGCGCACGGGCGATCAGATGTGGCTGCTCGGCGACCAGCTCGGCCGCGGCTTCCTGCTCGGTGCGACGGCCGGGCGGACCACGCTCACCGGCGAGGGCCTGCAACACAACGATGGCCACTCGGTGCTGCTGGCCTCGGTGAGCCCGGCCTGCGTGGCCTACGACGCGGCGTGGGCGTACGAGCTGGCCTGCATTGTCAAGGACGGCCTGCGCCGGATGTACGGGTCGACCGCCGAGCAGCCGCACGGCGAGAACATCTTTTATTACCTGACCGTGTACAACGAGCCCTACGTGCAGCCCGCCGAGCCCGGCGACTACCCAGGCGGCACGGACGCGCTGCGCCAGGCCATCCTGCGCGGCCTTTATCGCTACTCCCCCGCTGCCGAGCAGGGCGCGCCAGCGCGTTCGCACCCCAACGGGCTGCAAGCGCGGATCCTCGGCTCGGGGGTTGCGCTGCGCTGGGCACTCGACGCGCAACGGCTGCTCGCCCAGGACTGGGGAATCAGCGCGGAGGCCTGGTCCGCGACGTCCTGGACGGAGCTGCGCCGGGACGGCCTGTCGTGCGAGGAATGGAACACGCTGCATCCGGAGGAGGCGCCACGCGTGCCGTACGTCACCACCGTCCTCGGCGAACATCCCGTGCCCGTCGTCGCGGTGAGCGACTGGATCAGGGCAGTGCCTGACCAGATCGCGCGCTGGGTGCCCGCGCCGTACACCTCGCTCGGCACCGACGGCTGGGGCTTCTCCGACACCAGGCCAGCGGCCCGCAGGTTCTTCCATGTGGACGCCGAGTCGATCACGCTCGCCGTGCTCGGCCAGCTGGTCCGCCAGGGCGACCTCAAGCCGGAGGTCGTGGCGGAGGCGATCGCCAAATACCGGCTCGACCTGTCCGTCAGCGAGGCCCTGCGATAGCCCGGGCGTCCCTCGTCAGCGCACTCCGTAGGCGCGGATCACGGTCAGCAGCTCCGAATTGCCCCTGCCGTCCCTGACGAATGCCCGCAGCGAGACGAAGCCGGCTTGCCGCGGATCGCGCACGCTAAACACGTAGTGATTGCCGCTGCGCCGGACCGTGACCGAGTGCCAGGTCGTGCCGTCGTCGGCGGAGGCCTGCGCCCGTACGACGCGCAACTGGCGGGCACCGAAGGACCCGTTCGGCGCATAACCAAAGATGCGGAGCGCGACCGGAGTCAACGCGCCGCTCGCCGCCCGGTTCCGTGAGTCGAGCCCTGCCGGGAGCAGCTGCGCCGCGTAAAGCTGCCCCGTGAAGACATTGAAGTTGGTCGTGCCGTGCGCCAGGAAGTGCCATGCCGCGTGCAACTCGGTGGATACCGTGGCGCTTGCCCCGCGCGTGGCGTCGATATGCAGGCTGTACCTGCGCGTGGCCATGGGGACCCGCACGCTCAGGGTGCCGCCGAAGCTGTCGAGATGGGATTTGGCCAGCAGCTGAGATCCGGAGAAGAGCCGCATCAGGCCGGTGCCGCCCTGGCTCTCGTCGGTCGACCCCGGTTGCAAGGGATCGCCGAACGGGGAGCCGTTGATGCTCGCCCCCATGCGCCGGCCCTCGACGCTGGCGGAGAGCTGGAGCGGCTGCGGGGCCAGCACCGCGCCGAAATACCGCTCTGTGAAGTGGCCCCGGCCGTACGGATTCGTGTTCAGCACGTCGTCGCGGATCTCACCGGATGGGCTGGTCAAGTCGACAATCGGCTGCCAGATGTATCCAGGAGAGCGGTAGGAGACCAGGTGCGCTGGCGTGGCGCCGAGCGTGGTGCCCGCGTTGAGCGGCAGCGGCGGACCGAGGCGGCCCATCGGATTCAGGTCGAGGGTTGCCTGCTGGCCCTGGTCGGTGGCGCGGACGCTGACGGAGACCCTGGCCAGGCTCGACCTGCGCACCGGGAAGACCGGATGAGCGGGGATGCCGCCTTTGTGCACGTCGATGATGTCGTACCGGAACGCGCTCGGGTTCGCGACGGTGTTCCCCTGCTTTTCCCAGACCGAGTACACGTACAGCGTCACCAACCTGGCGGCCATGGGCACCACGTAGGCGGGCACCGTCCTGGTGCCGCCGCCCTCCGAGTCGGCGATCACCGACGGGTTGAACGCCCAGTTGCCGTGCACGATGGGCGCTAGTTCCAGCAGTTCCTGCACCGCGCCTGTCGCATGCAGCCCGACCCGCACGCGCCTGCCCTGCCGTGCGTCGAGCGTGATGGTCCGGCTCCTGGTTACGGTCACGATCTGGTCGTCGACCGTGAACGACTGCGGCCCGCTCCCGGTGCCGATCCACGCGGCCACGTTGTACCTGCCGGTCCGCACCTGCCGATGGGTGCCGCTGCCGAGGTCGATGTTGGTGCCGGCCGCGATATTCAGCAGCTGCAGGTCGAGCGGCTTGACCTGATGGCCGGCCCGGTCAATGACCCGGAAGGTCAGCTCGACGCGCGCAGCATCGGTGGCGGGCGCAGGCCCGGCCGACAGGGCCGCCGCGGCGGCCAACGCTGCGCTGGCGATCTTGGCTATGGGGAGTACCGACATATCCACGATGATAGGACGCGTACAGGTCCGATCCCATAGTGTGCCCGGTGCCCACCCGGCGCCGGTCCGCGGTCGGCCTCAGCGCTGGACCGTCTCCCGGCTGCCCCGAGACTGCCGCACCAGTTCCAAGACGCCGCCCGCGACCAGCAGCACGGCGCTCAGCACGCCTATCACCAGGCCGATCCCGCGGGAATCGCCGTAGTTGGACACGAACTTGTCGTTCACTGCCACGAAGAACACCAGCATCTCCATGCCGCAGACGGCCGCCGAAGCTCCAGCAGCGATCCGCCACAGCGGGCTGCGGGTCCGCAAGAACAGCAGCGCGCTGCTGACCGCGACGACTATGAGCGCGACCGACGGCAGGCTCACCATCCAGAATGGCAACCCGGACCAAATCCGAACCGCCGACGGATTGCGGAATACAGGCAGCTCGTACGCGGCTAGTAGGGCGACGGTGCCCGCCAGCACCAGCAGGGCGCTGACGCTCACCGAGCTGCGTCTCACCGTTGCGGCAGCAGGTTCCGCTGCAGGCGCGGTCGCCTGCACCGCGATCGCCTCGGTCGGCGCGCTTACCACGCGCGTTGCCGCTGCCACGGCGTCGGCCTGCCGCATGGTGGTGATGTCCCCTTCGGGCAGCGCGCTCTCGTCACCGGCCAGGTCGGTCCCCAGGCCTAGCGCGACCGCGAGCTCGGTGGCGACCCAGGTGCATGCGCTGTCGGTGAAATGGGTGCTCGCCCCAAAGGATGCCGCCGCGAGCCGCACCGCGCTCGGGCCGTCGATGCCCTGGTTGACATGGTCGCTCATCATCCCGGCAAGGTCGGCCTCCGCGGCCGCGACCAGCAGGTTCTTTTCCCTCGGGAAATCCGGCAGCAAGTCCTTGAGCAGGTTCGACATGATCTGGGAATCCGACAATGCGGCCGTCCCATGTCCTGGGTCGGAAACGATCAGGCGGAGCGCATCGCGGACATCTTGGGCATGCTCAGCCGGGATTCCTGGCATCGGTGTCCCTCCCCTAATTCCGATGCCCGGCCGCGCGGGAACGCGCGGCGCACGGACGTAAGGGCATGCTAACGGCTAATCGCCGGAATATCAGTCTCGTCACGGCGTGTGGCTCGCAGCGCCGGCCAGATGCGTCATGCCAGCCGGTCGTGGCACGCTGAGAACGTGAGCGCGACGACTTCGCGGCCGTCCGGACAGACCGCAGGGACACGCGGCAGCCTGCGCCGCGACCGGCCGCCCGTGGCGCGGGTGCGAGCCGAGACCATCGTCCGGCTCGAGCAGTCGATGAGCGCGCTCGGCACTGCGTCGATGACGGCGATGGACGAGCAGCTCTCCTGGTTCCGCGCGATGTCAGCGGAGAACAGGTCCTGGCTCGGCCTCGTCGCCCAGGCGGGCGTGGCCGCGTTCGTGGACTGGGTGAAGCACCCAGAGCGGACCAGGCCCGCCGTCGCGGGCGAGGTGTTCGGGACGGCGCCACGCGAGCTGGCCCGCGCGGTGAGCCTGCAGCAGGCCGTGGAGATGGTGCGCATCATCGTCGACGTGGTCGAGTGCCGCGTCGACGAGCTCGCCGCCCCCGGTGGCGAGGCAGAGTTGCGTGAGGCCGTCCTCAGGTACACCAGGGAGGTCGCGTTCGCGACCGCGCAGGTCTACGCCAGGTCGGCGGAGGCCCGCGGCGCCTGGGATGCCAGGCTGGAGGCGCTGGTGGTCGACTCGCTGGTGCGCGGCGAGATCGACGAGCACCTGCCGTCCTGGGCGTCCGCCCTGAACTGGTCGTCAGCGCCGGTCACCGTGGTGGCAGGGAACGCCGCGAGCGGCGAGCCCGAGGGCCTGGTCGACGATTTGCGCTTGGCCGCGAGAAGGGCCAGGTTCGACCTGCTCGCCGGCGTGCACGGGCACCGACTGGTGGTGATCCTGGGCGGGCCAGCCGATCCGATGCCGCTCGCGCGGCAGCTCGCCTCCCGGTTCGGGCCTGGGCCGGTGGTGGTGGGCCAGGCCGCGCCGACTTTGGAAGCGGCGGCGGACTCGGCTCGCGCCGCACTCGCCGGGCTGCGCTCGGCGCCGGCCTGGCCTGACGCGCCACGGCCAGTGCTCGCCGCCGACCTGCTGCCCGAGCGCGCCCTGGACGGCGATGAGAGCGCTCGGGCCGAACTGATTGACCACATCTACGAGCCGCTGCACCGTGGGGGCGCCGCCCTGCTCGACACCGTCACGACCTACCTGGAGCAAGGGAACTCGCTGGAGGCCACGGCCCGGATGCTGTTCGTGCACCCCAATACGGTGCGATACCGGTTGCGCCGGGCAGCCGAGCTGACCGGCTTCAGCCCCGGCGACGGGCGCGGTGGTTTCGCACTCTGGCTCGCCATCGTCTACGGCAGGCTCGCGCACAAGAGAACGTAGCTTGTAGGAAAACTACAGCCGGTCGCCGTAAAACTTCGTAGTGATTTCGCTTCGTATGGCGGACTCCTACAGTGCAGAGTAGGAAGATGCTCCTGATCGCCGCCCCCGGGCAGGGTGCCCAGACCCCCGGGTTCCTCGCACCGTGGCTTGAGCTACCGGGGGTAGCCGACCGGATCGCCGCCTGGTCCGACGTAGCGGGCTGCGACCTGATCGCGGCCGGAACGACAGCCAGCGCCGAGGAGATCAGGGACACCGCGGTCGCCCAGCCGCTGCTCGTCGCCGCCGCTCTGGCCGCCGCCAGGGCCCTCGCCCTCGACGAGCCGGGAGCCGTCGCGGCGGGTCACAGCGTCGGAGAGCTCGCCGCGGGAGCGATCGCCGGGATCGTGACTCCCGACGACGCGATCTTCCTCGTCGGTGTCCGTGGCCGGGCCATGGCGCAGGCCGCGTCCGCCACCGCCACGTCGATGACCGCGGTTCTCGGCGGCGCCGAGCCCGACGTCCTTGCCGCCATCGACGAATGCGGACTGACCCCGGCCAACATCAACGGAGCGGGCCAGATCGTGGCCGCAGGCACCGTGGAGCAGCTAGCCGCCTTCGCCGCCAGCCCTCCGCCGGGCGCCAGGCTGCGCCCGCTCACCGTCGCCGGTGCCTTCCACACCTCGCACATGGCCCCGGCCGTCGGCGCGCTGCGCGAGGTCGCGGCGCGCATCTCGCCGCGGGACCCGGCCATGACCGTGCTCTCCAATCGCGACGGGGCCATCGTGCGCACCGGCTCGGATTGGATGGAGCGCATCGTGACTCAGGTCAGCGCCCCCGTTCGGTGGGATGCGTGCATGGCGACGATGAACTCCCTCGGCGTGACCGCGTTCATTGAGCTGCCACCCGCTGGCACGCTTGCCGGCCTGGCCCGCCGCGCACTGCCCGGCGTCGAGGTCCTCGCCATGAAGACCCCGGGCGACCTCGGCGCGGCCAGGGACCTGATGGCCGTGCACGGCGACGGGCACCTGGACAGCCTTGCCGAGGCGCACGCCGACACGCACGCACCCGAATGGCGGCTCTTGGTCGCGCCGAGCGCGGGGACTTTCAGGTCGCCGGAGCCGCCCGGAGGCCCCGGCCAGGCCGTGGACACCGGCGCAGCGCTCGGCCGGGTCGAGATGCGCGGCGCCAGCCACCTGGTGGCTGCCGCCTTCCCGGCCACCATCATCGAGTGGCTGGTCGAGGACGGCGATCCGGTCAGTCCGGGCCAGCCCCTGGTCCGTCTCCAACCCGAAAGGCAGTGACGATAGTGCGACTCCACCACGGTTCCCCGGCGTCGCGGGTCCTGGCCTTCGGCGGCTACCAGCCGTCTAGGGTCGTGACGAACGACGACCTGGCCGCCACCGTCGATACGACCGATGAGTGGATTCGCAGCCGGGTCGGCATCGCCAGCAGGCGCCTGGCGGGCCAGGACGAGACCGTCGCGGACATGGCCGTGATCGCCGCAGGCAAGGCACTGGCGGGCAGCGGGCTCTCGCCCGCCGACATCGACCTCGTCATCGTGGCCACCTGCACCCCGGAGGTGATGATCCCGAATACCGCCGCGGTCGTGGCGCGCAGGCTGGGCATCGCCGCGCCCGGCGCCTATGACCTCAATGCAGCCTGCGCAGGATTCTGCTACGCACTCGCGGCGGCGAGCGACGCAGTGCGCGCGGGGTCGGCCAGGCATGTGCTCGTGATCGGCGCGGAGAAGCTATCCCAGTGGGTGGACTGGACCGACCGCGCGACCTGCATCATCTTCGCCGACGGGGCCGGCGCGGCGGTCGTCGGGCCGGCGGGCGCCGAGCCGGGTAAGTCGGGTGCCGCTGCGGCCGAGGATGACGACGCCGCGCCGGGCATCGGGCCTGTCGTCTGGGGCAGCGACGGCAACATGGCGGACAAGATCTACATCAATGACCGCAACTCGTTCATCATCCAGGAAGGTCAGGCCGTGTTCCGCTGGGCGACCACGGCGCTGCACCCGGTGGCCCTGGCGGCCTGCGCCGAGGCCGGAGTGGAGCCAACCGAGCTGGCGGTCTTCGTGCCGCACCAGGCCAATCTGCGAATCATCGAGGCACTCGCGCGGAAGATCGGCGCGCCGCAGGCGAAGGTGGCCGACGATATCGTCACCGCGGGGAACACGTCATCGGCCTCGATCCCGCTGGCCCTGTCCCGGATGATCGAGCGCGGCGAGATCTCCTCGGGCGACAAGGCGCTGCTGATCGGATTCGGCGCGGGCGTCTGCTATGCCGCGCAGGTGATCACCGTACCCTGACACCCCGCTAGGGCATTGCTGCCTGGCATCCAAAGAGCAAAAGCCGGAGAACCGAACCGGAAGCCAAAAGGAAGAAGGAGAACACCCATCATGGCCATGACCCAGGAGGAAATCCTCGCGGGCCTCGCGGAGATCATCGACGAGATCGCCGGCGTGCCGGCGGACGAGGTGACGCCGGACAAGACGTTCGTCGACGATCTCGACATCGACAGCCTCTCGATGGTGGAGATCGCCGTGGCCGCTCAGGACAAGTTCGGCGTGGAGATCCCCGATGACCAGCTCAAGGACCTCAAGACGGTCCAGGACGTCATCGACTACGTGGGGCGCTCCTCCGTCTCGGCCTGACCTGCGGCTGCCAAGCACGGCGGTCACGGGCGGCGCCGCGTCGCCCCGCATCGATCGAAGGAGATCATCACGTGGGCACGGAATCGACCAGTCCCCGAGCAGCGCGGTCGGAGCCGAGGGGACGGGTGGTCGTCACCGGCCTGGGCGCGATCACGCCCCTGGGCGCGGACGCGCCAGCGACGTGGCAGGCCATGCTGGCCGGCCGCAGCGGCGTCCGGGCGATCACAGCGGACTGGGCGCAGCGGCTGCCCTGCCAGATCGCCGCGCCAGCGGCGGTCGACCCGGCGACCATCATCGACCGGGTGCAGGCCAGGCGACTCGACAGGTGCGAGATGCTCGCGCTGGTCGCGGCCCGTGAGGCGTGGGCCGACGCGGGCTCGCCCGGCGTCGACCCGCTGCGACTCGGCGTGGCGGTCGCGAGCGGGATCGGCGGGATCGGCTCGACCCTGGCCGCCTACGACACGCTGCGGGAGAAGGGCTGGCAGCGGCTGTCCCCGTTCACCGTCCCGATGCTCATGCCCAATGGGGCTGCGGGCTGGATCAGCCTGGAGCTCGGCGCCCGGGCAGGCGTGCACACCACGGTGAGCGCGTGCGCGTCGGGGGCCGAGGCTATCGGCTACGGCATCGACATGATCAGGTCGGGCCGCGCCGACGTAGTGCTCGCCGGGGGCACCGAGGCCGCCATCCTGGAGCTCAACATCGGCGCGTTCGCCGCCATGCGGGCCCTGTCCTTGCGCAACGACGAGCCCGAGCGGGCTTCCCGGCCGTTCGACAAGGGCAGGGACGGGTTCGTGCTCGGCGAGGGAGCCGGCGTCGTGGTGCTCGAGTCCGAGAGCCATGCGGCAGGGCGGGGTGCGCGCGTGTACGCGGTGGCTGCGGGGGCCGGGTACTCGGGCGACGCCCACCACATCGCCCAGCCCGATCCAGACGGGGCGGGCGCCACGATAGCGATGCGCCGGGCCCTCGATGACGCGGGCGTCGTGGCCGGCCAGGTCACCCACGTGAACGCGCACGCGACCTCGACTCCGGCCGGCGACGTGGTCGAGGCGCAGGCGATCGCCGCTGCGCTCGGCGACGCGGCGTCGGGCGTGGTGGTCTCGGCGACCAAGTCGATGACCGGCCACCTGCTCGGAGGGGCGGGCGCCGTCGAGTCCGTCGCTTCCATCCTCGCGGTGCGGGACCAGGTCGCGCCGCCCACCATCAACCTGGACGACCCGGAGGACGAGCTCGGCGTCGAGATCGCCGTCAAGCCGACCGAACTGCACGCGCGCGGCTCCGAGCCGATGGCGGTGCTCAACAACTCGTTCGGATTCGGCGGCCACAATGTCGCCGTCGTCTTCACGGCCGCCTGACATGGCGGCCGCCATCGCACTCGGGGAGCCGACGTGACCATTCTCGACAGCCGGCCAGTCCAGGTCGTGACGAACGGAGCTACGCCCGTGCCTGCATCCTCCGAGCAGATCCCCGCCCGCCCCGCCGCCGCCCCTGCCGATCCCTGGCGAGACCCGATGGCGCGGCTCGAGGCCTTCTTCGACGCCGGGACCGTGCGGCTGCTGCGGCCCGCGGACGATAGCGGCGTGCTGGCCGGGGAGGGCCTGATCGACGGCATGCCCGCCGTTGCGTTCGCCAGCGATCCGCGCATCCAGGGCGGCGCCATGGGCAGTGCGGGCTGTACCACGATCGTCTCGGCCTACGACCGGGCTCTCGACTCTGGCGCCGCCGTCGTCGGGCTGTGGCACTCGGGTGGTGCGCGCCTGCGCGAGGGCGTGGAGAGCCTGCACGCCGTCGGCACGGTGTTCGCGGCAATGACCCGGGCGTCGGGCAAGGTTCCGCAGATCTCCGTGGTGCTCGGCGCGGCAGCAGGCGGCGCGGCCTACGGTCCGGCGCTCACCGACCTGGTGATTCTCTCGGACCAGGGGCGTATCTTCGTCACCGGGCCCGACGTCGTGCGCAGCGTCACCGGCGAGGACGTGGACATGGAGCGCCTCGGCGGTCCTGAGCCGCACAGCAGGCGTTCCGGCGTGGTCCATGTGGTGACGCCGACCGACGCCGACGCCCTGTCCACCGCCAGGGAGCTGGCCCTGCTGCTCGGCAGGCAAGGCGCGCATGGCGACGGTCCGGGCACTGGCCCCGGCCCCGAGGCGATCGCCGAAGTCGACCTCGCCGAGTTGCTGCCCGAATCGCCGAAGCGCGCCTACGATGTGCATCCCCTGATCGGCGGCATCCTTGACCAGCCGGGCGTGGAGCTGCACCCACGGTGGGCGCCCAACGTGGTCACCACGCTCGGCAGGCTCGGCGGGCGCACCGTAGGAGTGATCGCCAACAACCCGCTGCGGCTCGGCGGCTGCCTCGACGCCACCTCGGCGGAAAAGGCAGCGAGGTTCGTTCGGATGTGCGATGCGTTCGGCGTGCCGCTCGTTGTCGTAGTCGACGTGCCCGGCTACCTGCCAGGCGTCGGTCAGGAATGGGACGGCGTGGTGCGGCGCGGCGCCAAGCTGCTGCACGCCTTCGCCGAGGCGAGCGTGCCCCGGGTCACCCTGGTCACCCGCAAGGCTTACGGCGGCGCCTACATCGCGATGAACTCGCGCTCGCTCGGCGCCACCCGCGTGTTCGCCTGGCCCAGCGCCGAGATAGCCGTCATGGGCCCAGTCGCCGCGGTCCGGATCCTGCACCGCAAGACGCTGGCGGCCGCGCCGGGCGACAAGCGGCACGAGGTCGAGGCTCAGCTCGCCGCCGATCACGAACGCGAGGCGGGTGGCCTGGCCCGTGCGCAGGCACTCGGCGTGATCGACGAGGTCATCGAGCCAGCCAAGACCAGGCAGGCGATTGCCCAGGCGATCGCGACGGCCGAGCAGGTCCGCGGGCAGCACGGCAACATCCCGCTGTGACCACCGAGCGGATCGAGGTCCAGCGCACGATCGAGGCGCCGCCCCCGGAAGTCTTCCGGGTGCTATGCGACCCGCAGGGCCACGTCGCTATCGACAGCTCCGGGATGCTGATGTCGGCCGACGGCGAGCCGGTCACCAAGGTCGGCGACAGCTTCGTGGTTCACATGGACCGGGAGGCGCTGAACGACTACCCGCTCGGCCGCTATGACGTCACCGTGACGATCACGGCATTCGAGCCCGATCGCGAGATCGCGTGGACGGTCGCCGGCGTCGTTCGGCCGCCCATCGGCCACGTCTACGGCTACCGGCTCGAGCCGACCGCACCAGGAACGCTGGTCACTTCCTATTACGACTGGTCTGCCATAGAGCAGTCGTGGCGCGATTCGGGGATCTTTCCCGTGCTCTCCGAGGGCGCGCTGCGCGCCACGCTCGGCATCCTGGCCAGGACGGTCACGCGGGGATACCCCGGCGCCCAGCATGGCGGCGAGGGCTAGAACCCTGCTGCGACCGGGATCACCCGCTCGGCCATGAGCTCGATAGGCCTGATCGACGCGACGCCAGCGAGCCGCCCGTGCGCGTGCGTGATCCCCAGCCGGGCCAGGCCGCGCAACTGCTCCAGCATTGCGTCGATGTTCTCGCCGTCGACACCGGGATCCATGGGGAACATCACGGTCTTCTCGATCTCGTCGTAGTCGCGGCCGACCGAGGCGCAGTGCCCGCGCAAAACGTCGAGCTTGCGTTCCAGCTCGGGCCCGGCAAACAGGTTGCATGCCTGTGCATACTTGGCGACCATCCGCAGGGTCTTCTGCTCTCCCCCGCCACCGATCAGGATCGGCGGATGCGGGCGGGTGAGCGACTGAGGTGAGTTGAGCGTCCGATCGAGCTGGTAATGCTTGCCCGAGTACGAGCCATCCTCGCCGCTCCACATCTGCAGGCAGATCTGCAGCGCCTCCTCAAGACGCTCGAACCGCTCGGCGGTGGGCGGGAACGGCAGGCCAAGCCCCCGCGCTTCGGCCTCGTTCCACGCGGCGCCGATGCCGAGCCAGGCGCGGCCCCCGGAGAGCACGTCAACCGTGGTGACGCACTTCGCGAGCATCCCGGGCTCCCGGTACACCACGGCGGTGACCCATGCCAGCAGCTCGACGCGGGAGGTGCAGGCGGCCAGGTATCCCAGTGCCGTGTAGGCCTCGAGCATCTCGTGCTCCGGCGGGCCGAGCACGCCGATCTGCCAGACGTGATCCATGACGCTGAGTTTGGCGAAGCCGGCGTCCTCTGCGGCCTTCGCGATCCTGGCCAGGTCGGAGCCGAGGCTGGCCGGGCCGCCGGGAAAAGTGAAGTCCGCGACGTGCAGGCCGAGCTTCATCGAGGATTCCTCCCGCAGGTAGGCGCCCCTTAAGCCTCTCATGGCCATGACGCAACCAGGCACGCCGCTGCGGCGTCTTGGAGTGCGGTCCTACATCGCAACACGGGGGCATTTTCATGGCTCGGCGTAAGGCACGATCAGTTGTCGTCGGGGCGCTCGCGGCCGCCGGCCTGGCCGCAGTGGTCACCGTGACCGCACGGCCAGGGATGGCGGCGACTTCAGCCCGCCAGGCCGCCAGGAACGGGACCGGGCCGGTCTGCACTTCCACTCAGCACAGGCGCCTCGCGGCGAGAATGGCTCGCGACATCGGTGCCGCCATCGGCGGCCGTTCTACCGCCACGGACCCGGGCTACGATCCCTTCGCCCACGTGAGCGTGGCGGTACGGGACAATTACGTCGGCCTGGACTGCTGGTACCACATGCGCCAGGCGTACTTCTCGGCCAGCGCGGTCAAGGCGACGATCCTGGCCGCCCTGCTGCGTGAGGCGCAGGAACGGCACCGCAGCCTGACTTCCTGGGAGAGGGTCCAAGCCTGGCGCATGATCACCCAGTCCGACAACAATGCCGCCTCGGCGCTGTGGAACCACGTTGGCATGCGCCGCCTGCAGCACTTCCTCGACCTGGCCAGCATGCGCCAGACCGTGCTCAACACGTGGGGCGCCTGGGGCCTTACCGATATCACCGCCTTCGACGAGACGAAGCTGCTCAGGCTGCTGGAGCAGCCCAACCGGATCCTGACCGGCCCGTCCCGCCGCTATGAGCTGTACCTGATGAGCCGGGTAATACCGGGCCAGGCCTGGGGCGTTCGCACGGGGGTACCGACGTGGTACAGCTGGCACATCAAGAACGGCTGGGCGCCATTGCCGTACCCGGCGAGCCCTTGGGTCGTCAACAGCATCGGCTGCTTCCTGTACAAGGGGCGCGGTTACAGCATCGTGGTGCTCACTGATCACAACCCGGGCCATGGCCCGGACTACGGCATCGCGACGATCGAGGCCATCGCCGGGGCGATCAACCACGACCTGCACCCGCGCGCGAACTCGGTGTGGCCGGCAATGGCGCCGTGGTCAGCCTGGCAGACGCCGGACGAGCACGTACCCGCGCCCGGTACAACCCAGGTTCCCCGAACCGCGGCACATTGACTACCGTGAGCGAGTGACGACTGCGTTCGTGCTCGGCGGCGGCGGCATCCTCGGCGCGCACGAGGTCGGCATGCTCACTGCGCTTGCCGAGGCCGGGGTGCGGCCGGACCTGATAGTCGGAACCTCGGTCGGCGCGCTCAACGGGGTGTTCGTCGCGGCCGACCCGGCCACTGCGGCCGACACCTTGACCCAGCTCTGGCGTGGCGACGTGCTGCGGCGCGCGTTCAGCGAAAACCTGTGGGGCCGCGCCGTGCGGCTGGCCAGGTCGGGGACGCACCTGCACTCGATCGAGCCACTACGTCAGATGCTCGCCGAGGCGCTGCCCGTCACCGACTTCGCCGACCTGACCTTGCCCTTCCAGTGCGTGGCCGCCAGCATCGAGCGGGCAAGTTCACAGTGGTTCAGTGAAGGCGCGCTGGTGCCCGCGGTGCTGGCGTCCTGCGCCGTGCCCGCGCTGCTGCCACCGGTCGAGGTCGACGGCGAGCACTATTTCGACGGCGGGCTCGTCGACTCGATCCCGGTCGGGCGCGCCGTCGCCCTCGGCGCCAGCACCGTCTACGTACTGCAGGTGGGCCGGGTCGAGCGGCAGCTCGCGGTGCCGCGCAGGCCGTGGGAGGTGGGCCTGGTGGCTTTCGAGATCGCGCGCAGGCACCGTTTTCACGAGGAGGTGTCGGCGATTCCGCTGGGCGTCGCCGTGCACCTGCTGCCGGCCGGCGGAAATCACCGGCCGCCAGAGCTGTCGCAGCTCCGTTATCGGGACAAGACTATGGTCGGAGCGAGTATCGAGCGGGCATACGAGGCGACCGCGAAGTACCTCGCCACTGTGGGCGCAGGCTGACCGCGCGGATCCGCGCGGCTGGAAGGCCTGTTCCGGGCGCCGAGTGAGGAGTACGCCATGCTGCCACCCCGGCTGATCCGCAGGATGGTGCTGGCCCCGCTGGCCATCGTGATCACGATCGCGACCGTTGTCCTGTTCCCGCTGTTCGCCGTGCTCGCGCTGGTCGTCTCCCTCCTCGAGCGGGCCCGGCCGGGCCGGGCCAGCTTCGGCATGCGTGTTCTGCGGGTGGTGTTCTTCGCTCTGATCTGGCTGTGTGCCGACGTCAGCGCGCTGTTCATGTCGCTGGGCCTGTGGGTCGCCAGCGGATTCGGCGGGCGGCTGCGCACCGAGCCGTACCAGGCCAGGCATTATGCCCTGATGAAATGGTTCCTTGACCGCGTCTACGCCGCGGCAACGTGGGCCTTCGCGGTGCGGGTGGAGGTCGATGAACCGGAGCTGACCGAGGCTGAGCTGGCCGCCAGGCTCGCCCGTCCGGTCATCGTGCTCAGCCGCCACGCTGGCCCGGGCGATTCGTTCCTGCTCGTGCGCCAGCTGCTCAGCGTGTACGGGCGCCGACCGCGGGTCGTGATGAAGGCGACGCTGCAGCTCGATCCCGGCCTCGACGTTCTCACGAACCGGCTGCCTAACGTGTTCATCCACGGCGGCAAGACCGGTCAAAGGACCTTCGTCCACCAGATAGAAAGGCTGGCTTCCGGGCTCGGCAATGCCGACGCCCTGGTCATCTTCCCCGAGGGCGGCAACTGGACTCCCGGTCGCTGGCACCGCGGGATCACCCGGCTCGAGGAACTTGGCCGGCCTGATCTGGCTGAGCGGGCCCGCGACATGCCCAACCTGCTGGCGCCGCGCAGCGGCGGTGCGTTCGCGGCGATCGAATCGTGCCCGGGCGCAGACGTGATCTTCGTGGCGCACGCGGGCCTTGACCGCCTCGTGAGCGTGCGCGATGTCTGGCGCAGCGTGCCGATGAACGCGACGATCCGGGCGAAGTGGTGGCGCGTCCCCGTCGACGATCTGCCGCGCGGCCTGGACCACGAGGAGCAGTTGCGCTGGCTGTACGACTGGTGGGAGCGCATCGACGCGTGGATCTCCCAGCAGCGGCCGATCGCGGGCCAGCCCGCCGTGGCGGCGGGAGACGGTGAGCGCTCGGCGCCCACCGAAGCTCGCTAACCGGTCGCGTGCAGCCACCGCACCGGCGCTCCGGCCGACGCGTGCCGGAACGGCTCGAGCTCGGCGTCCCACGCATCGCCGAGCAGCAATGCGAGCTCCTCTTCGAGCGATCCGCCGAGTGCCGGATGGCGCGGGCCGTGTAGCTCGCGCAGGGTGCCGAGCTGCTCGCCGTCACTGGCTGCCAGGTGCACCCGGCCGTTACCGGGCGTGGATGCCGACGCCGCGAGCGTGATTGCCGCGCGGAGCCTGTTCTCGCTGATCATGATGTCGCCGTTGGCGCTGACCGTCGCCGCGAAGAGCCCGAGGCCTGGCGTGCAGCTATAGCGCACGGCGTCGCAGCCCTGGCTGGCGTCCTCGGTGACCTCGAACCTCAGCAGCTGCCAGCTCGCCAGGGCCGAGGCCAGGTCGCCCGCCGTGCCGACCCGGCCTTGCCAGGCCAGCTCGGTGCGGATCGCGCCGGGCGCGGCCGGCTGGTCAACCCAGTGCAGCCGGAGGGGCGCGGGCGATTCGCCGGGCACGCCAAATACTCCGGCGACCGCCCACTCGATGTGCGGACTCAGCGCCGGAGGCGCGGAGTGAATCTGCAGCACGCCACGTACGGACACCAGACCTCCCTGCCCAGCCGACGAGGTACGTCTTCCCCTACGGACCTCGGCCGTGCATTTCCGGCCGGGCGGAACCTGCTGTACCGAAATGGCGGATGCCGATGATACTCCAGCGACATTGTGCCGCAAGACCAGCCCGCGCACCAGCACCGGTACCCCGGCGTGGCGGGCCTCGCACGCACCCCGGGCTCTCACGCCAAGGCGTCGGGCGCGCGACATTTCCAACAACGGCGGGCGGTGCTGGAATGGAACCGTGGCCCGGGCGGATGGGACAGCGGCCGCCGCGCTGATCTTCACCGGCGAGATGTACGGCGTGCAGCTCGACCAGCTGGCCGTCGTGCTCGGCGCCGGCTCGCGAGGCGTGGGCGCGGCAGTCGCCCGCTGGCGGGCCGCGGGAACCGCGGAGGCGGCGGTTCTCGGCCCGGGCCCGCGGTGGGTCTGGCTGACCCGGGCAGGCCTGGCCAGCTCTGGGTTGCCGTACCGGGCGACGCCGCCCGGGCTCGCCAGGCTGGCGCACCTGCGTGCCGCGACGGCCGTCCGGCTGGCACTGGCGGCGACGCCGCAGTACGTGCACGCCGGGGCCTACTGGCGAAGCGAGCGGCGGCTGCGGGCCAGCCTCGGCGGAAGGCTTGGCCTGCGCGAACACGTCCCCGACGGCGAAGTGCACTGGCCGGACATGGGCGGTGTGCCCTGGGCGGGGGAATGCTGGGCGATCGAGGCCGAGCTGACGCCGAAGACCCTGGCTCGCACCGTGGCCATCATGCACGAGCTGCTGACACGCACCGGGGACTACGGTTGCGCGGCCAGAGACGTCAGGGTTGCGGCCCGTCCGCCGCGGCACGCCAGGGCGATCTACGTGTGCTCGGCCGCCGCCCGGCCGGTCGTGACGCGAGCACGGGACGCGATCGGTCCGCTCGCCACGCGGGTCGAGATCCGCTCGCTCCCCGACGGAGCGCTGCTGCCCGACCGGCCTGCGACGACCGCGGCCTGGCCATGATCCGGCGGTGGTCCGGCCTGCCTGCTGCCCAGCCGCTGCACCGGCTGCTGCTATGGGCGGCCGCCGGGCTGGTCGGCGGGGCATTCGTGGTCGCCGCCGCGCCCGTTTCGCTCGTGGCAGCGGGTGCGTACGCGGCCGCCTGGCAGCGAGGCTGGCCGCCCCGGCGGCTGCTCAGCGCGGCCGCCTGGTGTATACCCATGGTGCTGGCCTGGCTGATCGGCACTGCCCGCTCCGCACCGGTTTCAGGCCCGGCCAGCCTCGCCGCGGCGCCCTGGACAGCCTGGATCGCGTTCTGGCACCTGCTTCTGGCTGGTTCAGTGCCGCGGGCTCTGGCGACTATCGCGCCCGTGGCAATCCCGCTCGGGTTGCTCGCCGGGGCGGCCGCCTGGTCGTACCGGATCGGCTCGATCAGCTCGGGCGCTGGCGGCCGCTCCCCCGCGTCGGCGGTCACCTTCGACCAGCGGCAGTGGCGGCATCAGGTTCGTGCCGCACGCGCCAGGATTGCCGCTCCGGGCTCGGTCCCGCTCACCATGCCGGGGGACCTGCTCGTGGCCGGGGCCACCATCCGGACGGTCGGCCACGTGGCGGGCGCTGTGGCGGCGATCGGCTACCAGCGGATCCGATCGCACCAGGTCATCGTCGGCACGACCGGAACCGGCAAGACCACGCTGCTGCTGCGGTTGTGGGCAGCGTTCATGGCCACCGCGTTGCGGCGGCACGCGGCCGGGCTCGGCGATCCGCCCCTGCTCGTCGTTCTCGACTGCAAGGGCGGCGCCGGCGCCAGGCGCACGGCCGAGCGGGTGCGCCGGGTGATGCGCGAATCGGGCGCGAGGTCGACGGCAATCTGGCCGGACGAGGCGAGCCTGTCCCTGTGGTCGCTTCCGCCGCGCCAGCTCACGACCACGCTCGTCGACCTCATCGAGCACGGAAGCGGCTCGGCTGCCTACTACGCCGACGTCATGGAGGCGCTGGTGGCGCTGGCCGTCGAGGCGCCGTGCGGGCCGCCATCATCCACGTCGGACCTGCTGACCCGGCTGGAACCGGGCTGGCTGTCGCTGGCTTACGCGGCGGCCGGCTCGCCCGCCGATCACGCCCTCATTGCCGCGACATCGCGCCACCTCACCGACGTGGCGCTGCGTTTCCGCACGCTGTTCCGCAGGCTCGGCGATGGGCTCGAGGGGCGCGGCGGGTTCGCCGATGCCGACGCCTGGTACTGCATCCTGGAAGGAACCGACGAGATCTCGGTTGCCGAGGGGCAGGCCAGGGCTCTCGTTGACCTGCTCGCCAGCTTCGCGGTGCGAAGCACCGACCGGCGCGAAATCCTGCTCGCCGTCGATGAATTCAGCGCCGTGAGCAGGCGCCTGCCCATCTGGCAGCTCTACGAGCGGGCCAGGTCGCTCGGCCTGGCCGTGCAGGTGTCGGCCCAGTCCTGGCAGGGGCTCGCCGCGCACGAGGACGACAGATATCGCATTGCTGCCGCGGCCGAGGGCGGCATCTGGCTGCTGCGCACCCCGCATCCGGAACCGCTTGCGGCCATGGCGGGTACCCGCAGGGCGCTGGACACCAGCCGTAGGATCGGCAGGTTCATGATCCGGTTCAGGCAGGGTTCCTCCCGGCTCACCGACGTGCCCATCGTCGATCCCGCGCTGGTCAGGGGCCTCGACGTGGGCCAGGCAGCCTACATCTACCGCGGCGGCGTCACCTACGTGCAGGTCAAGCGGGTTGTGGCGGCGCCGCCCGCAGTAGCGCGGGTGCCCTCGCCCGCCGATGCCAGGACAACCGGTCCGGCCGTCCGGCAGGGAGGGCGGCCCGACGGTCCCGCGCCGCAGCCCACATCGGCCAGGCCCGGCGCACCCGGCGCACCAGTTCTCGCCGACGCGAGCAGCGTGCTCGACGCCGCGTTCGGGCCGGAGCCCGTACCATGACCGGCCGCGGGCGGCGCGGGCAGTCCACCGATCCGTTTCGCGTCCTCGGCCTTGACCCGGCGCCGAACCTGACCGACGACGACGTGCGCGCGGCATGGCGGAGGATTGCCGCAGCCACCCATCCGGACCGGGCCGATGGCGGCGACCCGCCGCGGTTCGCCATGGCAGCCGCCGCCTACACCGAATTGCGCACGGCCGTCGGTCGCGGCGAGGCGAGGGCTGACCTGCACATCCGTGGCACGCCGCGCCCGGCTCGCCCGCAGGCCCGCCGCGCCGTGAGCCGTGAACTTCACCCGGTTCGGCTGGCGCTCCGTATCGCCGTGACCGGGGTGACGGCGTACCTCGCGCTGCTGGCGGCGGGCCACGGCGCGGCGGGCCCCGCGCTCGTGACAGGCGCCCTGACCTGGCTCGTGGTTACCATCCGCCGTGACATCGGCCGCCGTGTGATCCGCCGCTGACCGCAGCGCTAGTTGGCTGTCAGCGACAGCAGGGGCACGAGCTGGTCAGACGCAGTGAGCGAACCATGCAGGCCGATCAGCCGCGACTCGCGTGGCTCGGCCTGCGTCGCGATGACGGCGCTCGAGCCGCAGGGCGCGGCGATCACATCGCCGATCCGAGCACGGACCCGGTCATCGACAGAGCCGAACCAGCCGTCCGAGATCGCCTGGTCCCGGCCGATCACCCACGCCCGGTCGCCGAGGACGCCCCTCCATGCCGCAAGGACGTCATCGGTCGCGCCCGTGCGGCAGTAGACATGCCTGGCCCGTGGCTCCCCCCCGAGCAGCGTGACGCCATCGCGCAGCTCGGGTAGCACATCCACGTCGATGCGCTCCGAGTCCGGCACGTCGACCATGCCGTGGTCGGCCGTCACGTAGAGCACGGCTCCCCGCGGCAGCGCGCCCGCCAGTTGCTCGGCCAGCTTGTCGACATGCGCTAGCTGGTAGCGCCACGCGTCGGAGCCGCAGCCTAGCGCGTGCCCCGTGGAGTCCAGGTCGCCGTAGTACGCCAGGGCGAGCACCGGCGCCTCGCCGGCCAGCGCGGCCGCCGCCCGGGACACGAGCGCGCCGAGCGAATCGGCCGGCAGGTAGTCGGCACCGCGCATGGCCGAGACGGACAGGCCGGACTTGCGGAACTGTCCGGGAGCGACCCTGACCGCCCGCACCCCAGCGGCCGCCGCACGCTCGAAGATCGTCGAACCCGGCTGCCAGGCGACGGGATCGACGTTCGAGTCCCACCGCAGCGCGTTGAGCAACTTGCCGGCGCCGGGAATGGCCATCTGGTAGCCCACCAGCCCGTGCTGACCGGGCGGCCGCCCGGTGCCGATGCTGGCCAGGCTGCTAGCCGTGGTTGCCGGGAATCCCGCAGTCAGCGCCGCGCCCGTCACAGCCAGCTCGCTAAGGAACGGGGCCGCGGCCGGCTGTGCGCGCAGCAGCTCCCAGCCAAGGCCGTCGATGAGCAGCAGGCAGATTCGCTCGGCCGGGGCGAGATCGAGCGGATTTGGCTCGCCTGGCACGCCGAGCGAGGCCAGGACCGACGTGGCCAGGCCGTCAAGCGAGGATTCGGCGTACCTCGGTAGCAGGACCTCGGCTGTTCGCGCGGTCACGAGCCCGTCGCGGCCGATAGCGCCCGCGCGAAGTCAAGTACCTGCCGCACCGCGTCCGCTCCATCGGCGGCCTCGCTGATCCGCAGCGTCACGTCATCGGAGGTCAGCGAGCCGGTGTAACCGTGGTCCGCGTCGCAGTTCTCGTCACCGCAGTGGGCTGGCTCGAGCTCGAGATGGCGCAGCGAGTTCCAGCCGATCGTCAGCACGACCTCGGACGGCATGGTCTCGCCCGGAAGGTACCGCGCCGGATCGGGGATCACTTTCGTCAGGGCGACGGAGGCGATCCGCGCGCAGCGGATGGCCTCGGTCGAAGTCTCGGCCTGCGGCCGCGAGTCCGGCACCGACTCGTCGGCCGGGTACTCGTCGGTGTGCGAGTACACCAGCCGGGTGGGAGTCAGCGCCAGCACCGTCATGTGCCTGCGCACCTCCATGCCGGGGTCGAAGTGCGCGTCATGGTGCACGAAGTAGGAGACGACCTGCTCCGCGCCGATAGCCGAGGAGACCGCGTCAGCGACGAGCCCGGGATAGTACCCGCTCCGCTCGATCGCCGACAGCATGCCACCGGCCGATGCTGTGGTGCTCATCCTCACATCCTGCACCGCTCGGTGCGGTGCTCTCAGCAGGTGGTCACACTTGCGGGCCGGTGCGGACCACTACGAGCCGACTGCGGAGGTTATGGGCTCCGCCGCCGTGAGGTCGAACGCCCGCTCGGCCTGCGGCTCTGGCAGCTCGATCGCGCCCGCGCCAGCGGTGGGCTTCGGCCGTCGTGGCCGCCCCGCGCCTGAGCCGCCGGCTCTGCCGCGGTAGACGAGGACGCCGTTCACCGGATCGGGCGCGGCGTCGATCGCTGCCTGGATGCCGGGCAACGCGCGGAACGCCTCCCACGCTGCATCGCTGGAGAAACTAACCTCGAATACGACGCCGTGGGCGTGCTCGATCCAGGCCCACTCGACCGCGCCGCTGGTGATCGCGGACTCCACTATCGCGGTGCGGTAGGAATCCTTCCAGCTCAGGGCGGCCTGCAGGTGCGAGTCGAATACCTCGATCGACCACCACTCCGCCATGTCTGCCAGGCTAACTCCGCGGACCGCCGAGCGGCATTGCGCTGTGAGCGTAACGACGCCGATTCCGCTGCCCGTCGCGCGTGGCCTGGGTCGGCCGGATCGCCTGCGATCGCCGAGCGGATCTTCGCGGCGAACTCGGCGGCCTCCTGGTCGTCGGCGTAGCGCAACCGCGGCCAGAAAAATCCGCGCAGGCCATCGCCCCTGGTTCGCGGTATGACGTGCGCGTGCAGGTGCGGCACGCTCTGGCTCACCGTGTTGTTGAGGCCGACGAAGCTGCCCTGTGCGCCGAGCGCGGCCGGGAGCGCCGCGCTCACCACCCGCACCGCGGCGAAGAACGGCCCGACCAGCTCGGCGGGCAGGTCGGCCAGGGTGACGTAATGCTCGCGCGGCACAACGAGCACATGCCCCTTGAACACTGGCCGGGCGTCGAGGAAGCCAACGGCGTCCCGGTCGGCGAGCACGATGTGGGCCGCGGTGGCACCCGACACGATGGCGCAGAACGCGCACGACGGCTCCGCGCTGCCGGTCCTCGGAGTGGCCACCTCAGCACGGTAGCGTGAGCGGATGGCCGCTGACGGACGCCGGCACGTGCTTGCCATCGGCGGGCTCGGCGGCCCCGATCAGGTCGGGATCCGGCACGATGGCGCGCCCCTGCTGCTGAGCTACGCGGCGCGGCTGGCCGGCGCGGCCGTCCCCCGGATCTGCGTCCTGAACACCGCAGCGGCCGACGACCCGGCCTGGAACCTGCGGGCATATCAAATGCTCGCGCCGCTGGGCGGGCGGGTCAGCCACCTCGAGCTGTTCCCGATGCCGAACGTCGCCGACCCTGCCGACCTTTTGCTCTCCCAGGACCTGATCTTTGTCGGGGGCGGCAGCGTCGCGAACATGCTGGCCGTATGGCGCGTGCACGGTCTCGACCAGGTCATGCGCGCCGCGTGGGAGCGGGGCGTGGTCCTGTCCGGGGTGAGCGCCGGGGCAATCTGCTGGTTCGGCGCCGGAACGACCGACTCCTTCGGGCCGGACCTGCGCCCGTTCACCGACGGCCTCGAGATGCTGGCCGGCAGTTATTGCCCGCACTATGACTCCGAGCCGAGCCGCCGACCGCTCTTTCAGCGGCTCGTCGGGGACGGCACGTTGCCCGCAGGCATCGCCTGCCACGACGGGGCGGCTGCGCATTTCGCCGACTCGGCCCTGGCCACGGTCGTCACGGACCGGCCATCGGCGCGCGGCTACCTCGTGGCGCGCGGCGATGGCGGGACGGCCGTCGAGACCGAACTGGCGGTCACCCAGCTCGGAAACTAACGGCGCATTCGGCCGAAAGCCCCCGCCTGCTGCTGTTGGTCGGGTAAGCTCCGCTGAATGCTTGTATGTCATGTTTGCTGGAATTGAGCGCCCCCATGCACACAATGCCCGTCCACAATTTCTCCTATGGCCTGCTGACGCCGGGGCTCGCCTATTTGATGTCGTTCGTCGGCTCCTTTCTGGGCCTGCGGTGCACCACCCGCGCCCGGGCCAACACCGGCCCGTCGCGGATCCGCTGGCTGCTCGTCGCCGCCATCTCGATTGGCGCCACGGGCATCTGGGTGATGCACTTCATTGCGATGCTCGGCTTTACGATCCCCGGCGAGACGATCCATTACAACGTGCCGGTCACCCTGGCCAGCATGCTGATCGCGGTGATCTTCGTGAGCCTCGGCATTCTGATGGCCGGGCTCGGCGAGTACAACATCCGCTCGCTGCTCCTCGGCGGCCTGCTGACCGGCCTCGGCGTCGGTGCCATGCACTACTCGGGCATGCTGGCGATGCGGATGCCCGCGGATGTCAACTATGACCCGCTGCTGTTCACCCTCTCGATCGTGATCGCCATCGTCGCGTCGACCGCCGCGCTGTGGGCCACGCTGCGCTTGCACGGCCTGGCCACCACGCTCGGTGCCGCCGCGATCATGGGCGTGGCCGTCAGCGGGATGCACTACACC
>Ga0126369_10000453_pt1 | contig 26890 bp, 17 predicted proteins | sample PanSoiMetaPlot_1_FD_109646 | JGI IMG/M metagenome (GOLD analysis project Ga0126369, IMG submission 109646) | Tropical forest soil microbial communities from Panama - MetaG Plot_1 | ecosystem: Environmental > Terrestrial > Soil > Tropical forest > Bulk soil | place: Panama | collected 2016-02-17
ACCAGCGGCAGCTCGACCTCGGCGAGCAGGCGCGTCGCACCGCGGCCAGCCAGGTCGGCGTCGAGCGCATCGGCAAGCTCGGCCGTGCCGAGGGCCCGCTCGGCCAGCGCCTGCGCGGCCTCCGCCTCCTCGGACATGTCCAGCGTCAGCTGCCCCGATGGCGCTACGTCAGCGCGCAGCTCGCGCCCGGTGTACCGGAGCACGAGGTCGGCGAGGTCGAACGACCGCTGACCCGGCAGCGCCAGGTAGGCGGCGAGCGCGGTATCGCTGGTCAGGCCGCGAAGCTCCAGGCCCCTGGCCGCCAGTGCATGCATGGGGCCCTTGGCGTCGTGCAGGGCCTTGGGCACCGATTCGTCGGCAAGCCACTGCGCGAGCGCGCGCTCGTCGGCCTCGGTCAGGGCCGGCAGGTCCAGGTACGCGGCTGCGCCAGGCGTCTCGCCCGTCGCAGTGGCCAGGGCTAGCGCCTGTGCATCACCGGTGCCGCGGCCCCAGGTGCCGGCGACGGCGAGGCCGATCCGGCCGGATCGGCCGTGACTGGCCAGCCACCCCGCCACCTCGCCGGGACCGAGGGCACTGATGCTCACCTGCACGCCCGAACCCTCGGCTGGTGGGCGGGCCGGGGTCAGATCGCCGGTGATCCCGTTTGGCAGCGTCGCGTACAGCCGGTCGCGGAGCACCCGGAACTGGAGCGTGTCGAACAGCTGATGGATCTGCTCCCGGTCCCATGGCTCTGGCGCCAGGTCACCAGGACTGACCTCTAGCGGGACGTCGCGGCTCAGCTCGGTGAGCCGCCTATTACGCAGCACGTCGGGCAGGTGCTCCCGCAGCGCGTCGCCGACCTTGCCCTTGACCTCGTCGACCCGGTCCACGAGCGCCGCAAGCGACCCGAACTCGGCGACCCACTTCGTCGCGGTCTTCTCCCCCACGCCGGGTATGCCGGGCAGGTTGTCGCTTGGATCGCCGCGTAGTGCGGCGAAGTCGGGGTACTGGGCCGGGCTCAGGCCGTACTTGGCGGTGACGGCGGCCGGGGTGAATCTGGCCATCTCGCTGATGCCGCGCATCGTGTACAGGACCGTGACGTCGTCGGTGACGAGCTGCAGCGGGTCCCGGTCGCCGGTGACGATGAGCACGTCCATGCCCTCGGCGGCGGCCCGCGTCGCCAGCGTGGCGATTACGTCGTCAGCCTCGAAGCCGCTGACCGACAAGCGCCTGATACCGAGCGCATCGAGCACCTCGAAGATCAGGCTGAGCTGGGTCTTGAAGTCGCCCGGGGTCTCCTGGCGGCCCGCCTTGTAGTCCACGTACTGCTCATGCCGGAAGGTGGGCTCGCTGCGGTCGAACGCTACCGCGACGTGGCTGGGCCGCTCGTCCCGCAACACGTTGATGAGCATGGCCGTGAACCCGTAGACGGCGTTCGTCGGCTGCCCGGTCGTCGTGGCGAAGTTCTCCGGCGGCAATGCGAAGAACGCCCGGTACGCCAGCGAATGGCCGTCGAGCAGGAGCAGCAGGTCGCGCGGACCATCCGGGCCGTCGCGGCCGTGCTCTTCTCGCGCGCCTCCGGCACGACCCGTCGGGCCGGGGGCCGATGTAGTGGCAGCCACCCCGCAATCCTAGGCTGCGACAAGCGCGCCCGTGGCGCTTGCCGACCTTGCGGGCGGGCACGACGCGGTGCGGCAGCGGCGACCCGGAGGTGGCGATGGCGGACGCGGAACGGCAGGCGACCGACCAGGCGGAATGGGGCAAACTTGACCTGGCCAGCCTGGTCCCGGCGGAGACGCTGGCCGCCCGGATGGGCATCACGATCACCGAGGCGTCGCCAACCCGCGTGGTCGGCACGATGCCCGTGGCCGGAAACACCCAGCCGTACGGGCTGCTGCACGGGGGTGCGTCCTGCGTGCTCGCCGAGTCGCTGGGCTCGACCGGAGCCGCCCTGCACGCGGGCCGGGACAGGTTCGCGATGGGCATCGAGATCAACGCGACCCATCACCGGGGCGCAACCGCGGGCATGCTCGAGGGCGTGGCTACCCAGGTGCACGCCGGAAGGACGCTGGCCACCTACGACATCGTCATCACCGACGAGACCGGCCGCCGGATCTGCACGGCACGGCTCAGCTGCCTACTGCGCGACGCGCTGCCCGGCCAGCAAGCGGCCCTTCGTCCCGGGCCGGCCGGCTAGGCACGCTCACCGGCTGGCCACGCGTTCGCCGCCGGAACGCCGCCGCCACCGTGTCCTAGCGCTGCTCGTTGCCAGGCCGCGCAGGTTCGGACGAGCCACCGTCACCGCGCAGGTGGTCATCGCGCGGGCCAGGCTCCGGCGGGTGCTCCAGAATCTCCTGGGCCAGCGCCCGCATGGTCATCCGCCGGTCCATCGACGTCTTCTGGATCCAGCGGAACGCGTCAGGCTCGGTCCACCCGCGGCTGGCCTGGAGCAGGCCTTTGGCACGGTCGAGCAGCTTGCGCATCTCCAGGCGCTCCCGCAGGTTCCCCACCTCGGCCTGAAGGGCGGCAAGCTCCGCGAACCTGCTCATGGCGATTTCGATAGCAGGGATCAGGTCCGCCTTGGTGAACGGTTTCACCAGGTATGCCATAGCACCCGCGCTGCTTGCCCGCTGCACCAGGTCACGCTGGCTGAACGCGGTGAGGATGACCACGGGGGCCAGCCGGCGCGAGGTGATCTGCTCGGCCGCCGAGATCCCGTCAAGAACCGGCATCTTCACGTCCATGATCACAAGATCTGGCCGCAGCTCCGCTGCCAGCTGAACGGCCGTGTCGCCGTCGGAGGCCTCGCCGACCACCACGTACGAGTCTGGCCCTGGCTCTTCGAGCATCTCCTTGAGGTCAAGCCGGATCAGCGCCTCGTCTTCGGCGATCACGACGCGGTACGGAGTCTGGCTCACCTGCTGAAGCCTATCCACAGCCGCTACATTGAGCAGTGGCCAGGCGCACTCATGCCCGAACCGGCGCCTGACCGGAACGCCCCGGTAGACCAACGGCAGAGTCAATGGCCTCAAAAACCATCGAGTGTGGGTTCGAATCCCACCCGGGGCACTTGTCCTGTTCTTGAGGCCTTCATGTGGCAGCGACCTGTGCTTGCGGCAGTCCGAACGGCCCGGCGGTGGCGTCGATGGCGACCGGCAGGTCCGAATGACCGGTGAGGTAACGGTCCGCCGCGGCTGCCGCCGACCTGCCTTCCGCGATCGCCCACACGATCAGCGACTGCCCGCGCCCCATGTCTCCGGCCACGAACACGCCCGGTGCCGCCGTGGTGTAATCCGGTCTCCGGCCGACTCGGCCCGCCGCATCGACCGTGAGGCCGAGCCCGGCCACGAGCTCGCTGTCCTCGGCTCCACGAAATCCCATGGCGAGCAGGACGAGATCGCACGTGAGCTCGCGCTCGGTTCCCGGCTGCGGCACCAACTGGCCGTGCTCGTAGCGGGTCCCGATGACCTGCAGCCCGCGCACCCGGCCCGTGGCGTCGGCGAGGAAGCCCTGCGTGGACAGCGCGTACATCCGCTCCCCGCCCTCCTCATGCGCGTACGTCACCCGGTAGACCGCCGGGTATACGGGCCACGGTTGCCCGGCCGGCCTATCGTCGGGTGGCCTGGGCTTGTACTCAAGCTGAATCACCGACCTCGCGCCCTGGCGCAGCGCCGTACCCAGGCAGTCGGCGCCGGTATCGCCGCCGCCGATGATCATCACGTCCCGGCCGGTGGCCGAGATCGCGGGCTGCTCGTCCGGCCCGGCCTGGCCAGCGCGCATCCTGGTCGCCTGCCGGTTGGCCAGGGTGAGGTAGTCCATCGCCCAGTGGATGCCGGCTAGGCCCGTGCCGGGAACTGGCAGGTCACGCGGCACAGGCGCACCACAAGCCAGGATGACGGCGGCATGGTCTGCCCGGAGCTCGGCGGCAGAGATGTCCACGCCGGCCCGGACCTGGCAGGCGAAACTGGTCCCCTCGGCCCTGAGCTGGTCGAGCCTGCGGTCCAGCCGCCACTTCTCCAGCTTGAAGTCGGGGATCCCGTACCTGAGCAGGCCGCCGGGCAGGTCATCTTGCTCGAAAACGGTGACCGCGTGCCCGGCCCTGGTGAGCTGCTGGGCCGCGGCAAGGCCCGCCGGGCCGGATCCGATCACCGCCACGGCCTGGCCGCCGGCCCGTCCGGCGGCGTCCGGCGGCCGGGCGGTGACCCAGCCCCTGGCCCAGGCTTGGTCGGCGATCTCGGCCTCGACCTGCTTGATTGCCACCGGCTCGCCGTTGATTCCGAGCACGCAGGCGCTCTCGCACGGGGCGGGGCAGAGCCTGCCGGTGAACTCAGGGAAGTTGTTGGTCGCGTCCAGGCGCTGGGCCGCCTCGCGCCATCTGCCCGCCGACGTGAGCTCGTTCCACTCCGGTATCACGTTCCCCAGCGGGCAGCCGCCATGGCAAAACGCGATGCCGCAGTCCATGCAGCGGCCGGCCTGGTGGAGCAGCTCCGACCGGTCCACCGGTGCGCCGATCTCGCGCCAATCCCTGACCCGGACCTGAGCCGGGCGCAGGCCAGCGGACTTCCCCCGGCGGGTCGTCATGCCCGTGACCTCGCCATCGCGGCACCGTCGGCGCCCTCCAGGCCAGATCCGCCGTGGCCCACCGCGCCGTAGCCGCGGTCCGACAAGACGCGCCGGTAGTCCCGCGGCATCACCCGGCGCAGCCGCGCCGTGGCCGCCGCCCAGTCGGCGAGCAGCTCAGCCGCGACCGCGGAGCCGGTTTCCGCGTGATAGCTGCCGAGCAGGCCGGTCAGATAGCGCACGTCGGACTGCTCGATCGGCTCCACATCGACCATGTCCATGTTCACCATCGCCGGATCGGCGTCGAGCAGGTACGCGATGCCGCCCGACATGCCGGCGGCGAAGTTCCGGCCCGTGCGCCCGAGGACCACTACCCGGCCGCCGGTCATGTACTCACAGCCATGGTCCCCGCACCTCTCGGCGATCGCGATCGCGCCGGAGTTGCGCACGCAGAATCGCTCGCCGACCACGCCGTGCAGGAAGATCTGGCCGCCGGTAGCCCCGTAGCCAATCACATTGCCGGCGATCACCTGGTCGCTCGCCCTGAAGCGCGCACGCGGGTCGGGTATGACCACGATGCGGCCACCGGACAGACCCTTGCCCAGATAGTCGTTGGCGTCTCCGCGGAGCCTGATGGTGATGCCGCGGGGCAGGAACGCGCCGAGCGACTGCCCGGCGGAGCCGCGCAGGTGAACGCCTATCGTGTCGTCGGGCAGGCCGCCGCCTCCCCAGCGCCTGGTGACCTCGGACCCGAGCCTGGTCCCTACGGCACGATCGGTATTGCTGACGGGGATGTCTATCCGCACCGGGGAGCCGTCGGCGAGCGTCCGCGCGGCGCGGGCGATCAGCAGGTCGTCGAGCGCTTTGCGAACGCCGCGGCCAGGCCGTCGGGCGTAGCGGCGCGAGGTTCCTGGCGGCAGGTCGGGAACGGCCAGCAACGCCGCCAGGTCCAGGCTAGAAGCCCGGAGCTGACCCGGCAGCGCGGCCGGCCGGAGCAGATCGGCACGCCCGATCGCCTCGTCGAGGCTGCGCATGCCCATCCTGGCTAGGTACTCGCGGACCTCGACGGCGATGAACTCGAAGAAGTTCACCACGAACTCGGGCCTGCCGGTGAAGTTGCGCCGCAGCTCAGGGTTTTGCGTGGCTACGCCCACGGAACAGGTGTCCAGGTGGCACGCGCGCATGAGCACGCACCCGCTCGCCACGAGCGGTGCCGTGGCGAACCCATACTCCTCCGCCCCGAGCAGCGCAGCGACGATCACGTCCCGGCCCGTCTTCAGCTGCCCGTCCACCTGCACGACGACCCTGTCGCGCAGGCCGTTGCGCAGCAGCGTCTGCTGCACCTCGGCCAAACCGAGCTCCCAGGGCGCCCCGGCGTGCATGATGCTGGTCAGCGGCGCCGCACCGGTACCGCCGTCGTGGCCGGAGATCAGCACGGCGTCCGCGTCCGCCTTCGCCACCCCGGCCGCGATCGTGCCGACCCCGGCCTCAGCGACCAGCTTGACGCTGACCCGGGCCGCCGGATTGGCATTCTTCAGGTCCCAGATGAGCTGCGCCAGGTCCTCGATGGAATAGATGTCGTGGTGCGGGGGCGGTGAGATGAGGCCGACGCCCGGCGTGGAGTGCCTGGTCTTGGCGATCCACGGGTAGACCTTGTGCGCGGGAAGCTGGCCGCCCTCCCCTGGCTTAGCGCCTTGGGCCATCTTGATCTGCAAGTCGTCGGCGTTGACCAGGTACTCGCTGGTCACGCCGAACCGGCCGCTGGCCACCTGCTTGATCGCTGACCTGCGCAGGTCGCCGTTGGCATCGGCCATGAACCTGTCCGCGTCCTCACCGCCCTCGCCGGAGTTGGAGCGGCCGCCGATCCTGTTCATCGCGATCGCCAGGGTCTCGTGGGCCTCGGCGGACAGCGATCCATAGGACATCGCGCCGGTGCAGAACCGGCTGAGGATCCGCGAGACGGGCTCGACCTCGGCCAGCGGGACCGGTCGCATGGCAGCCTGGCTATCGCCGCAAGGCCGGGCCGCGTGATCGACTCCCTCGATGGCCAGCAGGCCGCGCAGCGTCATCAGCCGGGCCGACTGGTCGTCGACTCTCCGGCTGTACTGGCGGAAGACATCCTGGCGCCCGGTGCGGGTGGCATGCTGCAGCAAGACCACGGCCTCGGGGCTGAACAGGTGCGGCTCGCCGTCCCGCCGCCACCTGTAGTCGCCGCCGGTATCGCGCTGCTGCGGCGCGGCCGCCGGGCGCCGGGGGTATGCGGCCGCCAGCCGCGCCGCGCTGTCGGCCGCGATCTCGGCGAAGCCGATGCCGCCCAGCCGCGAGGGCGTGCCAGCGAAGCAGTCCTCGATCAACTCGGGTCCGAGCCCAATCGCCTCGAAGAGCTGCGCTCCCGTGTACGACGCGACCGTGCCCACGCCCATCTTGGACATGATCTTCAGCAGGCCGTGGCCGAGTGCGCCGATGAGGTTCTCGGCCGCCTTGCGCCCGCTCATCGCCCCAAGCCTGCCGCCCCGCGCCAAGTCCTGCACGGTCTGGATTGCCAGGTACGGGCACACTGCCGCGGCGCCGTACCCGATCAGCAGCGCCACGTGGTGGGTCTGGCTGACGTCGCCCGCCTCGACGATCAGGCCGGCCCTGGTCCGCATCCTGGTCCTGATCAGGTGATGGTGCACGGCAGCGGTCAGCAACAGCGACGGCACCGGTGCCCAGTCCTCTGCCGGGCGATGAGGGCCCTCACCAGCCCGCGGCATCCCTTCGCCGCCGCCCATGCCGGCTCCGCGGTCGGATAGCACGATGATCTTCGCGCCCGCCTCGATGGCATCGCAGACCTCTGCCCTGATCTCCGCCAGGCGGTCGGCCAGGCCCCGGCCGCCCGCTGCGGCGAGGTACCGCCCATCCACCACGTGAGCGGCGAAACCTGGCAGGTCCCGGTCCTCGTTAATGTGGACGATCTTCGCCAGGTCATCGTCGCTGATCACTGGATGCGGCAGCACTACTTGCCGGCACGACCACGGCCCCGGGTCGAAGATGTTGTGCTCAGGGCCGGTCGTCGCGGCCAGCGAGGTGACGAGCTCTTCCCTGATCGCGTCCAGGGGCGGGTTGGTCACCTGGGCGAAGAGCTGGGTGAAGTAGTCGAACAGCAGCCGGGGCCGCCGCGAGAGCGCGGCGATCGGGGTGTCATTGCCCATCGAGCCGATCGGCTCGGCGCCAACCCGGGCCATCGGCTCAAGCAAGACCCGCAAGTCCTCTTCCGTGTAGCCGAACAGCCGGTGCGCGGTAGCCAGCGGCGGCCCCCCGCTACCCGGCAGCTCGCGCCGCCGGTCCGGGAGGTCATCGAGGTGGAGGAGCCCAGCGTGCAGCCAGTCCTCGTATGGGTGCTCGGCTGCGAGCCCTGACTTGACCTCGTCGTCCTCGATGATCCGGCCCGCCGCGGTGTCGACGAGAAAGATCTTGCCGGGCTGCAGCCTGCCCTTGCGTACCACCCTGGCCTGGTCGATGTCGAGCACCCCGACCTCGCTCGCGAGCACCACCAGGCCGTCGTCGGTCACCCAGAACCGGCCCGGGCGCAAGCCATTGCGGTCAAGGACAGCCCCGGCTAGGTGGCCGTCGGTGAACGCGATCAGCGCCGGGCCGTCCCATGGCTCCATCAGGCTGGCATGGAACCGGTAGAACGCCCGCAGCCGGGGCGGCATCGCCGTATCGTTCTCCCACGCCTGCGGGACCATCATGAGCACGGCGTGCGGCAGCGACCTGCCACCTAGGTGCAGCAGTTCGAGGCATCCGTCGAAGCTGGCCGAATCGCTCTGTCCGGCGCCGAGGATGGGCATCAGGCGCTCAATGCCCATCCCCCCGGCGGCGTCCGGGATCAGATGGGTGGCCAGCATGGACTCGCGAGCCCGCAGCCAGTTTCGGTTCCCGCGGATCGTGTTGATCTCCCCGTTGTGCGCGAGCAGCCGGAACGGCTGAGCCAGCGGCCAGGACGGGAACGTGTTCGTGGAGAACCTCGTGTGCGCGATCGCGAGCGCCGAGCGGTAGGCCGGGTCGGACAGGTCCGGGAAGAAGCGCTCGAGTTGCGTCGCCGTCAGCATCCCCTTGTACACGATCGTCGCCGAGGAGAGGCTGGCCAGGTAAATGCCCGCCTCGCGCTCGAGCCTCTGCCGCAGGCAGAATGCCCGCCGGTCCAGGTCAAGCCCGCTCTCGCCGAGCTCTGAGGCCACGAACAGCTGCGCGAGCGCAGGCAGCGCAGCGAGGGCGCCCGCGCCGCACCCGGTCCGGTCGTGGGGCACAGCACGCCAGCCGAGCACCACCATCCGCTCTTCCGCGGCGATCCGCTCGACGTCTGCGGCCTGCCAGGGTTCGGGCAAGAACGCAAGCCCCGCGGCGTACTGTCCGGCCCTGGGCAGCTCGAAGCCCGTGGTCCACCGGAAGAGCTCATCGGGAATCTGGGTGACGATGCCCGCACCGTCGCCTGTCTGCGGGTCGCTGCCCTTGGCGCAGCGGTGATCGAGGTTGCCGAGCGCCGTGAGCGCGAGGCGCACGATATCTCGCCTGCGCCGCCCGGACAGGTCGGCGATCAGGCTGACGCCGCACGAATCGTGCTCGAATCCTGGGTCGTACAGGCCCGGCGCCTGGCGCTGGCTCGGACCATGCTGACCTGCGGGCATCTGGGCATACGCCATCCGCTCTCCTGTCGCCTCGTCCGCCATGCTTGTTGGCGCACCTCCGGCACGACGCACATGCCGGACATGGGGAGGGACGACGCTGGCCCGTGGCAGCTCGGCCGATGGAATGGCCGAACCCTCAGGGAACCACAGGTCATGGTCTGCGTGGTTACCCTGGCGTTAAATCTGTGTGTCGCGGGCGGGCGGCCCGGCCGGGGTGGGCGAGAATGCCAGCGCCTGGCTACCTGCTAGCGCGCACTCCGGCGGCAAGCTCGGCGGCCAGATCGGCCACGCCGCGTGCAGCGGCATCCTCGTCCGGCGCGTCGAGCATGCGCTGCACGAATGCCGAGCCGACGATCACGCCGTCGGCGAACGCCGCCACCTGCGCGGCCTGAGCCGGGGTCGCCACGCCAAGCCCGACGGCCACCGGCAGCGCCGTGTGCTGCCTGACCCGGGCCACCAGGCTGGCGGCCGCCTGGCTCACGGCAGACCTGGCGCCGGTGATGCCCATGACCGAGGCCGCATAGACGAAACCGCCGCATGCCGACGTGATCAGCTTGATCCGCTCGTCGGACGAGCTCGGGGCGACCAGGAATACCGGGTCGAGAGCATGCTCGGCGGCCGCGGCGAGCCAGGGCCCAGCCTCCTCGGGCGGCAGGTCCGGCGTGATGAGCCCTCGTCCGCCGACTCCGGCCAGGTCGCGAGCGAACTGTGCCACCCCGTACCGGTCGACCGGGTTCCAGTAGGTCATGACCAGGACCGGCACGCCAGCCGCAGCCACCGCCTCGACGGTGCGCAGCACGTCGGCGACGCGGGCACCGGCCTGCAGCGCCCGGTGCACCGCCTCCTGGATCACGGGCCCGTCCATCAGCGGATCGGAATACGGCAGGCCGATCTCGATCACGTCGGCACCGGATCGGGCCATGGCCAAGGCGCCCGCGATCGCACCGGGCACCGAGGGAAAGCCCGCGGGCAGGTAACCGACAAGCGCAGCCCGGCGCTGCGCCGCTGCCTGGGCGAACGCCGCGGTGACCGGATCCGCTGGCCGGACCCCGGTGGCGTCTGTGCCGCCGGTCACCGGACCGCTCCTGGCTCGCTCACGTGGCCGAACCACCGCGCCGCGATGTCGACGTCCTTATCGCCCCGGCCCGACAGGTTGACCAGAATCACGTCGTCTTGGCCGAACTCGCGCCCGAGGGCCACGGCCCCCGCGAGTGCGTGCGCGGACTCGATCGCCGGGATGATGCCCTCGGTCCGGCATAGCAGGCTGAACGCCGCCATCGCGTCGGTGTCGGTGATCGGAAAATAGCTGGCTCGGCCGGTGTCATGGAGCCACGCGTGTTCGGGTCCGACTCCCGGATAGTCCAGGCCCGCGGAAATCGAGTGCGTGGGCAGCGTCTGCCCGTCGGGATCCTGCAGCAGGTAGGTGCGCATGCCGTGGATCACCCCAGGCGACCCTCCGGACAGCGTCGCTGCATGCTTGCTGCTGGCCAGTCCTTCGCCGCCGGCCTCGCATCCGATGAGGCTGACGCTCTCGTCGCCGATAAAGGCATGGAAGGCCCCGATCGCATTCGACCCGCCGCCCACGCAAGCGATCACCGCCCTGGGCAGCCGCCCGGTACGGGCGAGCACTTGCTCGCGGGCTTCCACGCCGATCACCCGCTGGAAATCGCGCACCATGGTCGGGAAGGGGTGCGGGCCCATCACCGAGCCTATGCAGTAGTGAGTCGTCTGGACCGAGCCGACCCAGTCCCGGAACGTCTCATTGATCGCGTCCTTCAGCGTCCGGCTGCCAATGGTGACGGGCACCACATGGGCGCCGAGCATGCGCATCCTGGCGACGTTGAGCGCCTGCCTGCGGGTGTCTTCCTCCCCCATGTAGATCACGCAGTCCAGGCCGAGCAGGGCGGCGGCCGTCGCGGTGGCCACGCCATGCTGGCCGGCGCCGGTCTCGGCGATGATCCGGGTCTTGCCCATCCGTCTGGTGAGCAGGGCCTGGCCGAGCACGTTGTTAATCTTGTGCGACCCGGTGTGCGCGAGGTCCTCTCGCTTCAGGAAGACCCGGCACTGGCCGAGTTCGGCGGCGAAACGCGGAACCTCGGTCAGTATCGTTGGCCGCCCCGCGTAGTCGCGGAGCAGCGCATCCAGGTCAGCCCGGAATCCGGGATCGGCCATGGCCGAGTCATAAGCCGCGGCGAGCTCGTCGAGCGCCGACATCAGCGCTTCGGGCGCGAGGCGGCCTCCATACGCGCCGAAGTGACCGCGCGCGTCGGGCAGCGAGCCAACGTCCGGAGCGGGCGGCGCGGTCATGACGGCAGCCGCTGCGACATCGCCATCATCAGCCGCCGCTGCCGCGGTCGCCGCGCAGGGCCGGATGCGCCCCGGCCGTCACCAGGTCGGCCACCGCGGACCGCGGGTCTTTGCCCACCACCAGGCTCTCGCCCACGAGCACGGCGTCCGCGCCCGCCGCTGCATAGGCAAGCAGGTCATGCGGGCCGCGGACGCCCGACTCGGCGATCTTGACGACGTCGTCCGGTATCTGCGGCGCCAGCCGCGCGAAGATCGACCTGTCGACCTCGAGCGTCGCCAGGTTGCGCGCGTTCACCCCGATGACCTCCGCGCCGGCGGCCAGGGCCCGGGCAAGCTCCCGCTCGTCGTGCACCTCGACGAGGGGCACCAGGCCGATCGACTTGGCTCGCTCGACCAGCGAGACCAGCGCGTTCTGCTCGAGTGCCGCGACGATCAGCAGCACCATGTCGGCTCCGTACGCCCTGGCCTCCCAGAGCTGATAGGAGCTGATCACGAAGTCCTTGCGGAGCAGCGGCACCTGCACGACATCGCGGACCGCCGCCAGGTCCGCCAAGCTGCCGCCGAACCGGCGGGTCTCGGTCAGGACGCTGATCACGCGGGCGCCGCCCGCCTCGTAGTCGATCGCCAGGGCTGCCGGGTCGGCGATGGCCGCGAGCGCGCCCTTGGACGGGCTGGCCCGCTTGACCTCCGCGATCACCGCGACGCCCTCGCCCCGAAGCGCAGCGAGCACACCACGCGGCGACGGCGCCTTCCGCGCCGCCTCCTTCACCTGCTCAAGCGGCGCGCTGGCCTGGCGCACCGCTAGGTCGGCACGCACACCCACGAGAATGTCGTCGAGCACGCTCACGTGGTTCCGCTGCCCCCTCGGGTGGGTTGCTTGGCGTCTGCGATCGTACCGAGCCGAGGTTTACCGCCGGTCGCCGCCCCTGCGCAGCGCGTCGCGGCCGGACCGGGCCAAGCCTTCCGGCATGGTGGGCGCGGGCACCGTCGGGTCGGCTCCGGCGCTGAGTGAGTCCCAGAGAGCAGGTTGCCCGAGCGGGGCGGGTTGCCGCGGGCGGGAGTCCCGCGCGTTCCGGTCGTACCGGGCCGACATTGCGGGCAGCTGGCCCGCCCTCGCCGCGACGATGATCCCGGTGCCGATCAACAGGAGGGCGCCAGCGACCTCAAGGACGCGCCAGCCCGTGCCGCCAATCAGCACGTGCGGGCCGAAGCCAGCGAGTGCACCGCCCGCCTGTCCGGCATTTCCGGCGGTGGCCGAACCCGCCGCCGTCCCCGATCCTGGCACGCCTGATGCCTCGCTGCCGGCGGCCGCGGCGATCACTTGGGCCCGGGTCACCGGCTCAGCGGCGAGCCAGGCGATGGACGCTCCGGCCACCGCCGTCACGACGCCGGTGATTCTGCGCAGCAACCCGCGGACGGCAAGCACCGCGCCCAGGCTCGCCAATGCCGCCAAGGCCAGGGCGGCGCTGGCCGGGCGCAGGTCCTGCCAGGTCAGCGCGGTGGCGGTGGCCGGGAACGGCCGCGGTGGCAACACCAGCAGCCGGGCCACGTGCTGTCGCGTCGCGAACAGCACCAGGCCAGCTCCTGCGGCCCCGGCCACGAGCAGCGCCGCGAGTTCCCGCCTCCGCGGGCCGCGCGCTTCGCTGGCGGCCGCTGGGCTCGCCTGCCCCGAACCCGCCTGCATCACGGGTGCCACGCTACCCGGCGGCGCTGCCCGGTGACGCCCGGCGCCCTGGCCCGGCGCTACGAGAGCGCGGCGCGAGCGCGCTGTGGCCTACTATCGTCGGGTGAGCTATGCCCGAGATGAGCGTCTCGCGCTGTGCGCCCGCCTTGACGAGGCAGGCCCGGATGCTCCGACGCTGTGCACGGGCTGGCAGACGGTCGACCTGGCCGCCCATCTTGTGCTGCGCGAACGCAGGCCGGACGCAGCGCTCGGGATTCTCGCCGGCCCGCTCGCCCGCTACACGCGCATGGTGCAGCGGGACCTCGCCGAACGGACCCCGTATCCGGCTCTCGTCGAAGCGATACGGACCGGGCCGCCGAGCTTCTCGGTGTACGCGCTGCCCGGAGCCGATGCGAGGCTCAACTTCCTTGAGTTCTTTGTGCACCACGAGGACGTGCGGCGGGCACAGTCCGGCTGGCAGCCGCGCGAGCTCGGAGCGGACATGGCCGACCTGATCTGGCGCCAGCTCACCCGGGCCAAGCTGATGCTGCGCAAGGTGCCCGTGGGGATCGAGTTCGCCAGGTCCGACAGCCCCGCGCACGCCGCCAACGGCGCCGGGAATGACCTGCCCGCCGGGCGGGAGCGGCTGCGGATCACTGTCCGGCCGCGCACTCCGGTGGTCACCGTCGTGGGCGCCCCGGCCGAACTGCTGATGTGGACGTTCGGCCGGACGGGCGCGGCGCGGATCAGGCTTGAGGGCGCTGAGGATGATGTCGCGGCGCTTGGTCAGGCACGCTGGGGAATCTGAACTGGCCGACCCTCGCTTGGAGGCGACATGAGCGTCGCGTTTGGAGTCGACATCGGCGGCACCGGGATCAAGGCCGCCCCTGTGGATGTCACGACCGGGAGGCTCAAGGCGGACCGGATTAAGCTCCCGACGCCGCATCCAGCCGCGCCAGACGCGGTCGTCGGCGTGGTGCGGCAGCTGATCGATGACTTCGGCTGGTCCGGGCCGGTCGGTGTGACGTTCCCGGGTGTGGTCACCGGTGGCGTGGTCCGGACCGCCGCCAACATGGATCAGCGCTGGATCTCCGTGGACGCGGGCGACATGCTCGCGCGGGCGACCGGCCAGCAGGTCACGGTGCTCAATGACGCCGACGCCGCGGGGATGGCCGAGATGAAGTTCGGGGCTGGCGTGGGTCACCGCGGCACGGTGCTGATCATCACCTTGGGGACGGGAATCGGCAGCGCGCTGTTCTATGAGGGCGTGCTCGTGCCGAACACCGAGTTCGGCCACATCCAGATCCACGGCGAGGATGCAGAGAAGCGGGCGTCCGAGCACGCTCGCGAGGTGCATGAGCTGAGCTGGGGCAAGTGGGCCAGTCGGGTGGACGACTACCTGGACAAGATCGAGGAGCTGCTCTCCCCTGACCTCATCATCATCGGCGGCGGGGTGAGCAGGAAGTCGGACCGGTTCCTGCCCATGCTGAGCCTGCGGGCCAAGGTGGTACCCGCCGCCCTGCTCAACGATGCGGGCATCGTCGGCGCCGCGATGGCCGCAGCCTAAACCGATCGCTGGTCGGTCGTGCTGAACAACGCCAGCGCGCCGGCCACCACGCAGGTCGCGAGCGGCCAGGTCACCACGGCCGGCCAGAAAATCGTGTCGCCGCCGCCCAGCATCAGCGGGCGGTGCAGCAGGGTTCCTGGATGGCTGGAGGCAAGCAAGCCGTAGAACTGGCTCCGTCCCCACAACTGCCCCAGCCACCGGGCGGCTAGGCCAGCGGCCAGGCTGCCCGCCAGGAGCGCCGCCATGGCGGCGGGCCCGTTCCGGCGCACCGCGAGCACATAGCCGCTGAGCCCGATGGCCGCGCCGCCGATCAGGCCTACCAGGCAGTACCACGCATCGCCTGCGATGAACGCCGAGGTCTCGGCGTTGTTCAGCTGCGCCGTGCGCGCACTTACCACGACGTAGGTCACCCGCGGCGCCAGCAGCGCCCACGCGACGCCTCCAGCCAGCCCCACCAGCACGCTGGCCACAAGGACCCCGCCAATGACCCAGAGCGTGCTGGTGCTGGTGGGGCGCGGCGCCGAAGGCGGCGGCACCGCCAGGCCACCGGGCCATGGCGAAGAAGGGAAGTCGCGAGTGCTCGACATCGTCCGATCAGGGTACGTGACCGGGCCGGCCGGCCCGTGCCGGGGCGGCGCCTGCATCCGGTTGCCTGGCGTGCGCGCCTGCCGCGTCGAGCACGCCTTGGTAGGCCCGGCCGACGTCGGCTAGGTCGGACTGCTCGCCCACCGTTGACACCGCGAGCCGCTCGATCATCGCGGCCTGGGCGAGCAGCAGTTGCCTGTCGGACTCGAGCGTGGCCCGCTGCATGATCTTGGCGAGCGCGTCGAGCTGCCGGATCAGAATCGCCGGCATCCCCCGGCCGGACTGGCGGATCTTCTCGAAGGAGCGCTGCACGAGTCGCTCGTAGGTCGGCTCAGTGGTGATCACCCGCACCTGGCCGGCCTGATCGCTGTAGACGTGCCGGGGCGCCCAGGCGCCAGTCACCTTGTACAGGCTGTCGCCGATCCAGTCGATGCAGGTCATCGCTGTGAATGTGTCATTGACCGCGGATGAGAGGGCGCGCAGGGCGATCTCCACGAGCTGGTCCAGCCCGAATGACACGTCCTGGACCAGGGTCCGGTACGGACCGGTCACGTGTGAGCTGGCGAGCTCGGCGGCCACCAGGCCAGACCGGTCGGCCGGCCATACCGTCGCGTACGGATGTCCCTGCACGAGGAAGTGACCGGGACGGTGCAGCATATGGATCACCACGTCGGCCTGGGCGGCGATCCGCACGAGCGTGCGCCGGTCAATGAACTGCAGGTAGCCGCTGTTCGGCGCGGCGACCATGCCGCCAGGAAACGGCTGCGCGGCCAGCGCGGCTTCGGCCGCGGGCGAGGCCTCGCTCGCAGTGGCGTTGCCAAGCTGGGTCTCGATCGCCCGCGACAGGTCGCCCGCGATCCCGGCGATCACATGCGGCAGCTGGATCACGGTAGCGATGTGGTGGATGAAGTAGATCAGCACGCCGAGGTCCACCACGAGCAGCACCAGCGTGACTGTGATCGAGATATGCGGCACGAAGCTGCCGCGGCTCAGCTGGCCGATCGAGCCGAGCGTGAGGATGGCGAAGACGAACGTTGCGACGAATGTGCCGAGCGTGACCTGGGTTCCCGGGTCGCGGATGAAGTTGCGCAGCATGCGCGGGCCAAACTGGGTGGAGGTCAGCGTGAGCGCCACGATCACGATCGAGAAGACGACGCCGACCACCGTGATGATCGCCGCAGCGACCGTGGTCAGGATCTGGCGCGCCGGATCGGGGCCGCCGCTGAGCGCCCAGGACGGAACTGGGAAGGCGCCGTTAAAGGCGGCCCGGTCCAGCGTGTACGTCAGCGCGAACAAGGCGATCGCGACGAACACCTCGATCAGCGGCACGAACCACAGGTTGGTGCGCAGCTCCTCGCGCAGCGACTCGGCGTCAAGCCGACGCCACCGCCGCACCGACCGCCACGCGCGCATGGTGAGCCTCCCGCCTTCGTCGCCGACCAGGCTTCCCGGCCCACCTGACAGTCATGCTAGCGGGAAGCGCGGCCCTCAGCTCACGCAGGCCGGGCCGAGCAGGTGCTTCAGGTCGGCCACCAGGCTCGGCGACGGCCGAACGCGCAGCTTGTCATCCAGCTTCAGCACCCTCGTGCGCGCCCCGCTCAGCAGGCGCAGATGCACGTCGATCGGACCTGGGTGGGTCCGCAACACCTCGCCCAGCCTGTCCACCACGGGCGGCACGCAGCACGCTTCGGGCATGGACACCACGAAAGGGCCAGCGCCCTCAGCAGGCATCTCGACCGGCCGCACCTCCATGGCCACCAGCTTGGGCACCTCCTCGCGGCGGTCCAGCCTGCCCTTGACCAGCACCACGGCATCTTCGATCACCAGATGAGCGCACTCGTTGTAGGTGGTGGGGAAGAACAGCACCTCGATCGCCCCGGCGAGGTCCTCCAGCGTCGCGGCCGCCCACGGGCTGCCTTGCCTGGTCACCTTGCGCTGGATGCCGGACAGGATGCCGCCGAGCGTGACCACTTGCCCGTCCGGACGGTCGGTGAGGGCTCGGTCAGGGTCGTCGGCAGCACCGAGCAGCTCCGCGACCGAGCAGTCGCTGTCCGCGGCGAGCACGTGCTCGATGCCGAGCAGCGGATGGTCGGACACATAGAGGCCGAGCATCTCCCGCTCGAAGCCGAGCAAAGTCTGCTTGTCCCACTCACCTTCCGGCACGCGGACATCGAATATCGCCTCGTTCTCCGCGTCATCGCCGAACAGCGAATCCTGGCCAATCGCCTCGTTCCGCTTCACGTCGATGACCGAGTCGACGGCCTGCTCGTGAATCATCAGCAGGCCCCGGCGCGGGCTGCCTAGCGAGTCGAACGCACCCGCCTTGATCAGCGACTCGATGACCCTCTTGTTGCAGACATGGACTGCGACCTTGCGCAGGAAGTCGGAGAAGCTGGTGAAGGCGCCCTTGGCCTGGCGCGCTGCGACGACCGACTCCACGACGGCGGACCCGACGTTGCGCACCGCTGCCATGCCGAACCTGATATCGGTGCCGACCGGGGTGAAGTAGGCCGATGACGCGTTCACGTCCGGCGGCAGGACCTTGATCCCCATCCTGCGGCACTCACTCAGGTACAGCGCGGACTTGTCCTTGTCGCCTGCGACCGAGGTCAGCAGGGCTGCCATGAACTCGGTCGGGTGATTCGCCTTGAGGTACGCGGTCCAGTACGCGATCAGCGCGTAGCCGGCAGCGTGGGCCTTGTTGAAGGCGTAGCCGGAGAACGGGACCATGACGTCCCAAATGGTCTTGATTGCGTTCTCGGAGTAGCCATTTGCCTTCATGCCGACGGCGAACGGCTCGTACTCGGCGTCCAGGACTTTCTTCTGCTTCTTGCTCATGGCCCGCCGCAACAGGTCGGCCTTGCCCGGCGAGTAGCCGGCCAGCCGCTGCGCGGCGAACATGACGTCCTCCTGGTACACCAGCAAGCCATAGCTCTCGCCAAGGATGTCCTGCAGCGCCTCGGCCAGTTCGGGGTGGATCGGCGTCACGGGTGAGCGACCGGTCTTGCGGTCCGCGTAGACGGGGGCACTGGCCATAGGGCCGGGCCGGTACAGAGCGTTCACCGCAGAAATGTCGCCAAACTTGTCTGCCCGCATGGCCCGCAACAGCGAGCGCATCGGACCGCCCTCCATCTGGAACACCCCGAGCGTGTCGCCACGCGCGAACAGCTCATAGGTCGGCTTATCGTCCAGCGGCAGCTGGTCCAGGTTAACCTCGATACCCCGGTTGGCCTTGATGCCGGCGACCGCGTCCTCCAGGATCGTGAGGTTGCGGAGCCCGAGAAAGTCCATCTTGAGCAGGCCGAGGTCCTCGCAGGCCGGGTAGTCGAACTGGGTGATGATGGCCCCGTCCGCCTCCCGCCGCCAGACCGGCACGTGATCAAGCAGTGGCTCGCTGCTCATGATCACGCCGGCCGCGTGCACGCCGGGCTGGCGGATCAGTCCCTCCAGGCCGCGGGCTAGGTCGATGACCTGGCGGACCTCGGCCTCGGCCTGGTACAGCGCCCGTACCTCGCCCGCCTCCCCGTGGCGCGGATGCTCGGTGTCGAAGATGACCGGCAGTGCGATGTCCTTGCCGAGCACGGCGGGCGGGAATGCCTTAGTGATCCGGTCGCCGAGCGCGTACGGGAAGCCGAGCACCCGGGTCGCGTCCTTGATGGCGGCCTTCGCCTTGATCGTGCCGTAGGTAATGATCTGGGCCACCCGGTCGTCGCCATACTTTTCGGTGACGTACCGGATCACGTCACCGCGACGACGCTCGTCGAAGTCGATGTCGATGTCCGGCATCGACACTCGCTCCGGATTCAAGAATCGCTCGAACACCAGCCCGTGGACGATCGGGTCCAGGTCGGTGATGCCCAGCGCGTACGACACGATCGAGCCGCCCGCCGAACCACGGCACGGACCCACCCGGATCCCGTTCCGTTTCGCCCACATGATGAAGTCGGCGACGACCAGGAAATACGAGCAGAACCCCATCGCCTCGATGACGCTCATCTCGTACTCGGCCTGCTGGCGGCGCCGGTCGTCACAGCCGTCCGGGTAGCGCCAGTCCATCCCGCGCCAGACTTCGCTGCGCATCCAGCTGGCCTCGGTTTCCCCTTCGGGCAGGGGGAACTTCGGCATGAGGTTGGACTTGGTGAACTGCGCGTCGCAGCGCTCGGCCACGAGCACCGTGTTGTCGCACCCGGACTGCCAGTCCTCGTCGTCCCGCAGCGCCCGCATCTCGGCCGGGCTCTTGAGGTAGTAGCTGGTGCCCTCGAACCTGAACCGGCCCGGGTCGGCCAGCGTCGTCGCGGTCTGTACGCACAGCAGCGCCTCGTGCGCGGCCGCATCGGTGTCGCGGGTGTAGTGCAGGTCGTTCGTGGCCAGGTACGGCAACTTGAGCTCGGCGGCGATCCGGCGCAACCCGGCCTCGGACTGGCGCTCGATGTCCAGCTCGTGATGCATAAGCTCGACGAAGAATCCATCGTTACCGAAAATGTCGCGAAATTCAGCTGCCGCGGCCAGAGCCCGGTCGAACTGACCGAGGCGCAGCCTGGTTTGCACCTCGCCGCCAGGACAGCCGGTAGTCGCGATGATTCCGACGGCGTACCGCGCCAGCAACTCGCGGTCCATCCGGGGCTTGCGGAAGTAGCCCTCAAGCGACGCCAGCGACGCCAGCCGGAACAGGTTGTGCAGGCCTTCGGTGGTCTCGGCCAGCAAGGTCATGTGCGTGTAAGCGCCGGCACCGGACACATCGTCGTCCTTCTGCGCCGGGGTGCCCCAGCGGACCGGCTGCTTCAGGCCGCGATGCTCAGGCGCGATGTAGGCCTCTATGCCAATGATCGGCTTGATCCCTGCCGCCTGGGCCTTCGCCCAGAAGTCATAGGCGCCGTAGAGGTTGCCGTGGTCGGTCATCGCGATGGCCGTCATGCCGGCGCGGGAGCACTCGGCGAACAGGTCATCGAGCCGCGCGGCGCCGTCGAGCATCGAGTACTCAGTGTGCACATGCAGGTGGGCAAAACCGGCGTCGTGTCGCGAGTGGGCTGCCATGAGGTACCGCCTCCTTCAGGCATGCCGCACCGCTGGCGCCGTGGCGGGCGTGATCGATCTGCCGGACCCGGGGAAGTGTTTCTGAGACTATTACGACTCGGCTGCGAGCACCTCCAGCGACCCGCGCAAGTCGGCGGGGTAACTGCTGGCGAACTCCATCGTGCGGCCGTCGTCTGGGTGCGCGAACGAGAGCCTGACCGCGTGCAGCCACTGCCTGCTCACCCCCAGCCTGGCGGCAAGCACTGGGTCCGCTCCATACAGCCGGTCGCCTACGCACGGATGGCGCACCGCGGCCATGTGCACCCGGATCTGATGGGTGCGGCCGGTCTCTAGCCTGACCTCGGTCAGGCTAGCGCCGCGGAACGCTTCGATCGTGTCGTAGTGCGTGACCGATGGCCTGCCGTCGGCGACGACGGCGAAACGCCCATCACCCGACGGGTGCCTGGCGATGGGCGCATCGATGGTGCCGCGCAGCGGGTCGGGATGGCCCTGGACGAGAGCGTGGTAGCGCTTGTCCACGGCGCGGTCCCGGAAGGCGCGCTTCAGCACGCGGTAGGCGCGCTCGCTCCGGGCAACCACCATCAGCCCGGTCGTGTTGGCGTCCAGCCTGTGTACGATTCCCTGGCGCTCGGCCGCGCCGCTCGTGGCGACCTCATACCCGGCAGCGAGCAGCCCTTGGAGCACGGTGTCCCCGGTCCAGCCGACGGTGGGATGGACGGCCATCCCGGCGGGTTTGTCGACTACCACGATGTCCGGGTCGGCGTAGATGACCGCGAGTCCCGGCGCGGCGCGCGGCTGCGGCGCGGCAGCCGGGGGTGCCGCAGGCGGAAGCGTCACCTCAAGCACGTCGCCTGCGCTCACCCGGTCTGACTTGCCGGCCACCTGGCCGTCCGCGAGGACCGCACCGTCGCCGATCAACTCGGCGGCCCGAGTCCGGGAGAGCCCGAACATGCGCGCGAGCGCAGCGTCTAGCCGCTCGCCATCGAGCCCGTCCGGCACCAGAACCCGGCGCGCTGTGCTCGCCTGGCGGGGGGGAACCACCGGGCCCCCGGGGCTAGCCGCGCGGGGAGCGACCCCCGAACCCCCGCTGCTGTCACGCACCTTCTCCGCCCGGCGGGTCAGCGGCGGACCTGTGCGGCGACCGCGACCCGTCGATATGCACGCCGCGCACCGCCAGCAGTACCGCGAGCGCACCGCCGCAGACGATGCAGGAATCCGCCACGTTGAACACGGGCCAATGTGGCACCTGAATCCAGTCGACGACCTGCCCGACGAACGGACCTGGCGACCGCAGCAGGCGGTCAATCAGATTGCCGGTCGCCCCGCCGAGCAGCAGGCCAAGGGTCACCGCCCAGGGCACGCTGTTGATGCGGCGCGACGTGCGCAAGATGAAGACGATCACGCTGACCGCGATCGCCGTGAACACGATCGTCAGCGAGGGCCCGATGCTGAAGGCAGCGCCCGCGTTCCGGGAGACCCGCAGCGTAAGGAAGCCGTCAAGCAGGACCACGGGCGCGCGGTTGGACAGCGTCGCGACCACCACGGACTTGCTGATGATGTCCGTGGCGAGGACTGCGACCGCCACCGACAGCAGCACGCCGAGCCTGCGCCGCCCCGCCTCCGGTAGGCCACCTGCCTCGGGCTGGCCCGCGTCGCGCATGGTCACCTTGTTCCCAGTCAGCGCCGTTCCTCCCGTTGCTTGCAACTCACGCACAAGATCGCCCGGCCGAACGCTTGCAAACGCGCCTTGCCGATCGGCTGGCCACATGACTCACACGATCCGTACGTACCCGAAGCGATTCTTGCCAGAGCCCGCTCGGTCTGTTCGAGCAACTCCCGCGCCCGGTACGTCAGGGCGAGCTCGTGCTCCCGCTCGTATGCCTTCGCGCCCACGTCGGCCTGGTCGTCACCGGCATCGCTGAGCGCGTCGCCGAGCCTGGCGGCAATGTCCCGCTCCGCCTTGGCGATCTCTTCCCGCAGCTCGGCAGCTTCGGCCTCAAGGCGCTCGGCGACGCGGGAGAGCTCGGCTTCGGTCCAGCGCCGCTCGCCGCGACGCACGGGAAGCCGGGACGCGCCCGAGTGGGCAGTCGCTGTCATGGCCTCGCCTCCCTCGTCGCTAGCAGGGGACACCCCGATGATCATGGCTGACAAGCGTCACCGGAGGATAAGGGGTGACCGCGGCCATTCGCAAACACGCTGACGGCGACACGGGGGTGGGGGCCACGTGGGGGCACTTCCTGACCTGCCCGCGATTGACCATGAGGTGCTCGGCCGGTGGGATGTGGCGCGAGGGACGGCGCGCGCCGCGGCCCGCGCTGAGCCAGCGCGCGATGCGTCCACGGCACCGTCCCCCGGCTGGGCTGGCACTGCGGCACCTGACGCCGCAATGCCAGGTGTGCAGCACATCAGGCCGATGGCGCTGCGCGATCTGTACGCCCGCTACCTCGCGATGAACGGCCGGCGCGGCCCGCCGGCGATCGAGCGAATCTACCCCGCCCTGGCGGTCGAGGCGGCCGTAGAAAAGCAACTGGGCCTGCGTAGCCATGCCGAGATCGAGGCCTACGGCGTGGGGCGGTTCGTCGCCCGCTGCGACGAGTTCGTGGCCAGGCACAGCAGGGCGTACGGCCCGTTCTCGCGGCGAATGGGACTCTGGTGGCAGGAGCCCTCGGGATTGGCGCAGTGCGACCAGTGGGACCGCGGCAACGCGGAGGCGTCGTGGACCACGCTAAGTAAAGCGTTCGACGCGGGCCGCCTTGCGCGCGAAGAACGTGTCGTCCCGTATTGCCCGAGGTGCCGGACGGCGCTAGGCTCGCCCGACTACCGGCCGGCGGACGGCCAGGGCAGCGGCACCGAGCTTGCCGTCACGGTCAGGCTCGCGCTGCGCGCGCCACCTGCGCCCCGGTCCCCGCTGGTGCGCGACGCTGACCTGCTGGTCTGGACGCCGCCATGGAGGCTGTTGTGCGCCGCGGGGGTGGCTGTGCACCCGCGCGAGACCTATGTGGTCGCCCGCCGCACCGGTCACGACGATCGCGTGGTCGTCTCCGAGGCTGTGCATGCGGGCGTGCTCGGCCCGGACTGGGCGATCGCGTCCCGGATGCCAGGCACCGACCTTGCCGGCCTTGCCTATCAGCCCGCGTTCCCGCTCGATGTAGCCGACGGACACCGGATCATCCCGGCCTCGTTCGTTCGCGCCAAGCTCGGGACTGGCCTGGCCCTCCTGGCGGGCGCGTTCGGAACCTCCGACTACACCGAATGTGGTCAGCACAACCTGCCCATCGTCGATCCACTAGGACCCGACGGACGGCTCGATCCGGGACTGCCGCTGGTGGGGGGAAAGCCATGCGCGGCGGCCGACGACATCGTGGCGGCCGACCTTGCTGACCGTGGTCTGCTGTTCGCCTCGCAGCACCGCCAGGTGCGCCGTCGGCTCTGCGGCGGCTGCGGTGTGGCGTTGCTCTGGCGGGCCCGGCCGGTCTGGCTGCTCGACGGCGAGGTGATCTCCCGCACGCGGTTCCTTGGCCTGCCGCTGCCCATATGGGAGTGCCCGAGCGGCCACCTGACCTGCCCCGGATCGATCGTGGAGCTGTCCGCCCTGGCCGATCGGGATCTGGCCGGAATCGACCCGCGCAGGCCTGAGCTCGACGCTGTGGTATTCGACTGCCCGCAGTGCTCAGAGCGCGCCAGCCGCGTGGTCGACGTGGCCGACCGGTCAGTGCTCGGCGGGCCCGCGTCGTCCGCGCCCGCTCGACCCGCCCTCGCGCGGCCTGACGAAGGAAGCCAGGTGGGCCTCGGCGCGGTCACCGACGCTCAGGGTCGGATCATGGCAGCCCGTACGGGTACCACGATGGAACCACTGCCGCTCATCGAGCACCACGGCGCCGACGCCGTGCGGTGGTTCATCGCCGCTGGCGCGGCACCGAGTGCGGTATTGCGGATGGCGCCGGAGCGCATCGACCATGTCGCCAGGCGAGTGCTGCTGAGGTACTTGCACATGATCGCGTTCTGGTGCGAACAAGCAGCCGCCGCCTCGACCGGCGGCGTCCCGCCAGGATCCGGGGGCGCCGCGGCGCGCACGCCGCGGCGGCGTGCGAGTGGGCCGCAGGTCGCGACGCGCCCGACGGTGGATCGCTGGGCGCTCAGCGAGCTCCAGCTGATCATCGCCGAGGTCACCAGCGCTCTCGATGCCTTCGACACCGTCCGCGCGGCTCGCGGCATCGCCGGTTTCGTGGATCAGCTGTCCCGCTGGTACCTGCGCGTGTCACGCCGCAGGTTCCGGGAGGGTGCCGATGGTGCCGACGCCTTCGCCACGTTGCACGAGTGCCTAGAGACGCTGAGCAAGCTGATGGCGCCGATCGCCCCGTTCGCCAGTGAGTACGCCTGGCAGCGCCTGCGGCCTCGCGCAGCGCCCGACTCGGTGCACCTTGCCGCCTGGCCGATCGCGGTGAAGTCGCTGATCGACGTCCGGGTCGGCGACGAAATGAGACTGGTCAGGCGTATCTGCGCGCTGGGCCGAGCCGCCCGGACCGCCGCGAGCATCGCGCTGCGCCAACCGCTCAGTCTCGCGGAGGTCACGGTGGCCGGGCTGGCCGCGGACTACCCGGCCGGGCCCGCGATCCTGTCTGGTGAGTCGCTGGCCTTGGCCGCCGCGGAGCTCAACGTGCGAGAGATCGAGGTGCAACAGGGACCCGGACTACCCCTGGAGCCCAGGGCGGGCCGCGCCGTGGCCTCGCGCGGCGGGGTCGTGGTGTCGCTGGATGTCACGGTTACACCGCAGTTGCGCCGGGCGGGCCTGGCCCGCGCGGCCATCAGGGCGATCCAGCGCGGGCGACGGCAGGACGGCTTTGCCCCCGGTGAGCCGATCTCCGTGCGCTGGGACAGCGCTGATGACGAGATGGCGCGAGCCATTGCCGAGTACGGGCCCCTGATCAGCGCCGAGACCCACGCTGGCGACCTGGTCCGACTTCAGGCGGCGGGCGGCCCGCTGCAGGTTGAGCGGCATGAGCACGACGAGCCATCGCTTGGCCTGGCGCTCTGGCTGAGCCGTCCGCGCCGCCCGTGACTCCCCCACGCGCCATTGGCCGCGACATGGCACGGATTTTAGTACCAAATGCGATAGACTTATCCGATTTGCGGCGCTGAAATAAGTCATGTGGACGGGTGGTACTGGAGTGACGAGCGATTCTCTGCCCGGCGGGCAGGATGCGGCCGAGGCCGAGACTAGACGGTGCTCGCCAGGGCATTGTCCGGCTTGCAGGCCTTGCAGGGCACACATCCGCCGGCCATGGCCTCCTCCGGCGTCATGATCTCAAGATCGTCAGCGGATAGGAAGCGGATCAAGAGGCATTCCTGCAGGTGGTATCGCGCGATACCGGGAACCACGCGCACCGACGCTGCGGTCGATGCGCGCTCGGCGGGAGTGGCCTTCCCGGCGTCCTGGGGCGGGGTTGCGTCCTGGGACGGTCCGGCTTCCTTGGGCGGTCCGGCATCCTTAGGCGACCCCGCGTCCCTCGGCTGGCCGACATCCTCCGGCTGGCCGACGACGTCCTTTGGCGGCCCGGCATCGTGGGGCTGGCCGACGTCCCTGGGCTGGCCGCCATCCCGAGGCCGGCGAGCGTCCGTAGGCCCGCTGGTGGCCTTGGGCTCGCTGGCATCCTTGTCTGGCGACCGGTCCGCATCCCTGGTCTGTACCGGGCCGCCTGCTGGCCCGCCGCCAGATTGGGCGGCCCTGCTCGTCGGCGCCGCTGCGGCGGCCGGCTTGGCCGTGGCGGCCTCCTCGGGCGCGTCGGCTGACGATGGAGAGGCGGCCTGCATTGCCTTCGCGGCCGCGCGCTCCACGGCTCGCATCGCCAGCACGGTCGGCCGGTAGTCGAGTTGGTCGGCACGGCCGGATCCGGGCCTGGCACCTGCGGCAGGCGTCACCACCGGCTGCGTGCCACGCCCGGGCCTGTCCTGGCCGGGCCGGTCCTGGCCGGGCCTGTCGCGGCGTGGCTGTTCCCGATCGGGCCTATCCTGGCCGGGCATGTCGCGGCGTGGCTGTTCCCGATCCGGCCTGTCCTGCCTCCCGCGCCCTGACCGGTCACCCGCGCCTTTGTCGCGCGCCGACCTCGGCGCCGTTCCAGCCGAGCCCGCGCGCTCCGCCACCGGCGCGGCCGAGGCTGCCGCATGCGGGACCGCCGCGCCGACTCGGGGAGCGTCCGCGACGGCGCCGTGCTGCTTGGCGTCACCGCGGCCAGGTGCCTGCTTTCGCGCTGATCCGGAGCCAGCGGCGGCCAAGGCAAGACCTGCCTGGGCTGCGCCGCCGACCTGGGAGTCGGCCGCCCGGGCACCGAAGATCTCGCGGCGCCAGATAAGCACCGCCGCAAGCAGCATGAGGCTGCCCAGCCCGGCCACGCCCACAGACGCGGCCACGAGCATCAAGCTGCCAGCGAGCACCCCAGCAACGAGCAGCCCGATGGCTGCGAGCACGACCGAGAGCACCACGCCAAACCGGATCACGCTCGAACCCGCCTGTGCAGCTACGAAGGCGCG
>Ga0126369_10000454_pt1 | contig 26885 bp, 23 predicted proteins | sample PanSoiMetaPlot_1_FD_109646 | JGI IMG/M metagenome (GOLD analysis project Ga0126369, IMG submission 109646) | Tropical forest soil microbial communities from Panama - MetaG Plot_1 | ecosystem: Environmental > Terrestrial > Soil > Tropical forest > Bulk soil | place: Panama | collected 2016-02-17
CCCGGGCAATGAAGGTGGGAAGGGCTTGTTTGTGGAGTCTCTGCAGGACAAATAACTTCAGAGAGAAATCGGACAAGAAACAGTACGCCTGGTCGGTTCGGCGCCTGCTACGGTTCCGTTCATCATTTATTCTGGAATGGGTGGTTAGCTAGAGGCGGCGCGATTCTGCCTCCTCAGCCCTCAGGCGAGGAGCACGACCGCCCCATGGCGATAGGTGAACGGTACATTCCCTTTTGCTCACGCCCACCTGTCAAAACTGACAGGTGATGGTTTGCAAGGCGTAAATAGTATTCCCCGACCAGAGGAAGCGACCCGGCGGCGGACCGAGTCGCAATATCTGCGAAGCACCGCCAAACCCGTTCTTTACCGCGCCGGGAGAGCCCTGATTCCCGCAGCTTCGCAGATTCCGCCAGTTATTGCCTTGTGGGGGCTTCGATGGTTAGGAAACAGCTTAGATGGGCATTCTTTCACTTAAAGTTGTGGACCTTTGAGCTAGAACTATGGTTGGACGGACTATCGTGGGACCAGGTGCGCGTCATTGCACAACGTTCAAAAAACCTAGCCAGAGCCGCTTAGGAAACGAAGATTTAGAACGCGAGAACGAGCAGGAAATCTGCGCTTGAGCATGGTCCTGCGCTCCTGTGAGACAGGACCATGCCAATTCTCTTTATCTCATCGAGAATGCATCGCTAGGCCGTAGCTCTCGCCGCGATCCTCGCTTCGACAACGCCACGGATAAAACGTTTCGTCCTTTCAACGAAGGCCAAATGGTCGGCCAAGCAGCTTTCAAGCAGTACGCCCACCCCATAGTGCCCCGAAACATCAGCCGCTGCGACCAAGGTGACATATTCTGCAGTGCGAATATGATTCAGGTGGTTGGCTTTTGCCAGCACGAAAAGCCGTCTTGCCTCTGGGGATTGGATTTCCGCAAGCTCCCTGCGGAAATCCTCGACAAATACGTCTTGAAGGCGCCCCGTAACATTTGCCGGTTTCTCGCCGATCAATTTGAAAGCTTCATCTATTTTCTCCAGGGTTTGCTGGGACACGAAAGCTCGCGCTGCAAGAGCCTGCTGTATTTCGGGATTCTGCGCCAATTCACTTAACTCCTTGTAGATTGCTGCTGAACGCTCCGTGCCATGGCGGGCATGGCTGAGCACCATTACAAACATTTCCTTCGGGTTCTTAACGGGCATGTGGTTCTCCTTTTGGAAGATTATTCCGTTTTCTTTTTTTTGCTGTGCCTGTTTCAACGTTTCATAGAACAGACAGACAGCTTCCTAAAAAAAACGCAGGTAGTTTCTAAAGGCAGGCAAGAATTCTGGCACCTGTCAGTGTGTACAGATGGATGACTCTGGCACGAACCTGAGGAGGCACTGAGCGGGGCTGGCGATGCATTATGTGCTGATGAAGCCTGAGCTGCTAGCTTACTCAGAGTTCGCCTTGCCTCGTGCTGCGTGCGCTGCTCTCGCCGCGATCGGGCCTTGGGATCCCGAGGCGGTTAAGCAGGGAAGACCGCCCTACTGACATTTTTGCCAGTCTGGCTATCAACTTGAGCCTTCTATCTTGGTGTCGTTGACAACAAGAGAGGGCGCACCCGTCTGCCAATGGAAAAGCGTTTAGAAAATGACGATCACGTGAATCGCGCGCTTGAAGCGTCGATCTTCATTGGCTTGGCGCTTCTGCTGGTTGTCGCCTGCTTTTGGATCTTGCGCCCCTTCATCCCGCTGCTTGCCCAGGGCATCATCATTGCTGTCGCTGTCTATCCGGGCTTCCAAAAGCTGCAGAGCGTGTTGGGAGGGCGCCAAGTACTGGCCGGTGTGCTTTGCACATTGATTCTCCTAGCCGTCGTGATTTTGCCTACTATTTTGCTGGCAGAGAGCCTGGTCCACGGTATTCAGGTGGCGACGGCGCACCTGAAGGATGGAACTCTAATTGTGCCGCCGCCACCCGCCGCCGTCGGAAATTGGCCGATCATCGGCGCCCGACTGAACCGAGTTTGGAGTCTGGCAACCAATGACCTGACCGAGGCCGTCAGGAGTTTCGCCCCCCAAATCAAAGGGGTACTGCCGGGCCTGCTCTCGGCTTCTGCGGGTATTGGCCTCACGGTAGTGCAACTTCTACTATCCATTCTCGTTGCTGGAATACTTCTGGCGAACGCGGTGTATGCTTATGAGCTTACGCGTTCCCTATTCGGCCGCGTTTTCGGTGTCAAAGGCCCCGAGTTTCAGCAATTGATTGGGGCCACAATCCGCAGCGTGACCTTCGGTATTCTCGGCGTTGCGGGCATCCAATCGGTGTTTGCTGCGCTCGGGTTTCTGGTAGTGGGATTGCCTGCGACGGGCTTGTGGACTGTGATCTTCGTTTTCGCGGCAGTGCTTCAGGCGGGAACACTCGTTCTTATTCCGGCGGTGATTTATGTGTTTGCAGTCGCGAGTACTACAAAGGCTGTGATTTTTCTGGTGTGGTGCGTCTTCGTAGGAATAATGGACAACATACTGAAACCCTTGCTGCTGGGGCGAGGCGTCGCCGTACCCGTCGCGGTGGTGTTTCTGGGGGCGATTGGTGGTTTCGTGGCGATGGGCATTCTCGGCTTGTTCGTAGGCGCGATCGTTCTATCGGTGGGATACAGGCTGTTCCTCGCCTGGCTTGGTCGAACTCCCGCTACCAGTCAGGGGGCGTGAAGAGCTTGTCGAAGCAACTTGCGCTTTCTTTTCCAGCAGTACGGCCGCGATGACTTGATCACTTGACCTTCATTTGGGCGTCATGGGCCGCCAGAGCCACGGTGGCAGAATGAACGGCCACTGCTACTAAAATGCCAGTCAGCAGTAGGCCCACGAGGGCGATCGCGATAGCGAGAATCCGCGTCACTCTTCTTGTGGGCCGGAGGTCTCCGTAACCAACAGTCGTGGCTGTAATGAACGACCAGTAGAAGCTGTCAAATCGTGACCAGCCTTCCTTTTTCCCGGCGAGTTGCCCTAGCACGGTAACAGCTGTCGCCAGCGTCAGCCACAAAGGGGAGGTCACCAAGAGATCGAAGACAAATTCCTTTAAGAATGTGGTTGTCAAGCCAATGAAAAGCACATCGCTCACCCATTTCTGCGACGCCAAGAAGCACGCTCTCAACAGAGTAGTAAGTTGGTTGGAGGGGCCTCGTGGATCTTGCGACTTAAATCGCCATCGAGCTATTAGCTAGCTTTGTGGCGGGGAATTGTAACTGCGTATCGAAACAGGGCGCCTGTCAAAATTGACAGATGGAGCTTGCACGAGAGCGCCTTACTGTTCGTTCCCTAACTGGAGGCGGTCGTGCTCCTAGCTCTCAGGCCGATGGGCGGGAAACGAGGCCGCCTCTGCGCTTCTAGCAAGAGAAGTTCGAAATGCCAGGTGTTGTGTATTCCCTTAGCACGGATTTGATTTTGTTGTCATACACGCCTTCGGTCGAACACGGAGCGTCAACTTGACGGTTGTTTATTGGTGACTATCAACTAGGCATTGAACCACGTCAGTCAGAGAATCGAATCTCTGCTATTCCGCGTTAGAACAAGTTTGGGTGGAGCTTCTCTGGAGCAGATTTCCTTGAGAATCGCTATTTTCGGATGCGGTCACGCGGGCTTGGTTACTGGGATTTGCTTGTCATCCATCGGGCACCAAGTCGTCCTTTTTGATCAAGACACCGAGATATGGGGTTCAGGCCAGAAAGCCCAGCTTCCCATCTACGAGCTGCATCTCGACAAGCTATTTCAGCGCTGTCTATCAGAACGCGCTCTCTCAATTTCCGCGCACTGGGAACAAGCAGCAAGCGAGGCCGAAATCGCCTTTCTTTGCGTGGCGGTGCCTCAGTTGGACAGTGGCGAATCTGACTTCGCTGCGCTGGACTCCGCGGCCACACAAATCGCCAGTGCAGGAAACATTCCGAGGCTCGTTGTTCTTCGAAGTACTGTGCCGGTGCAAACTGGAAAGCAACTCAAGCACATTCTCACCGCGTATTGCCGCAATCCTGACATTCGCTTCAGGATTGCAGCCAACCCGCAGTTTCTCCGGGAAGGCACTGCTGTCGAAGACTTTCTTCATCCCGACCGCATTTTGTTGGGCACAGAGGACGCCCTTTCGGAAGACATTTTGCGCGAAGTCTACCGCCCGCTCCTCGTGCCAGGCTTTTCATGCCCGTTGCACCCTGAAGGTTGCCCATCGCGCAAGTTTCCTGAGCTTATTCTTACGAGCGTCCATAGCGCCGAACTGATGAAACACGCTTCAAATGCGTTCCTTGCCGTGAAAATCTCCTATGCCAATGTCCTAGCGGATCTCTGCGAACGGCTTGGAGGGGATATCAAGGAAGTCGCCAAAGCCGTTGGTCTGGACCAACGCATTGGATCCAAGTTTCTTGAGGCGGGCATCGGGTTTGGTGGCCCGAGATTACCGGTTCACCTTCGGAGCTTTTGCCATTTGGCCGAACGAGTGGGTATTGAGGCAGGGATTCTCCAGGCCGCAGAACGCGTAAATCGTTCCCGAGTCGCCCTGCTGCTCACAAAGATTCAGAATTCTTTGTGGGTTCTGAAGGACAAACGCATCGGGTTGCTGGGCCTCGCACATAAATCTGGCACCGATGACGTCCGCGGATCACCGGCAATCGACCTTTTGATGCGGCTGTCGGCAGCCGGTGCGGAGGTGCGCGCATTTGATCCCCAAGCCATGGCTAAAGCGCGGGCCGCATTTCCTCAATTGGTATGCGGCCAGGACGCCTATGACATTGCCCGTCGGGCCGAAGCTTTGATCCTCGCGACAGACTGGCCGGAATTCAACAACCTGGATTGGAAGCGGGTTCACGAAATCATGGCGCGTCCGGTCGTCTTCGACGCCCGCAATCTGCTCTCTCCCGGCGAAATGAGGACCTTGGGTTTCGAATACCACTCCGTCGGTCGGCCAGATTGTTGATTTACATTCTTCCCCCCGTTGGCGGGGGCTGCTCTAGAGTATTGAAGTCTTCCCTCGCCTTGAAGAATTCTCACTCCTCCCGGATGCACTGACTGAAATGCCTTGACCGTACCGGGGCTCTTCAGCGAGTCTCATAATTACGTCGGTGCGTAGCATCAGTAGCGTCGAGTGGCATCAGCCTCCTATTGTTCCCTTGCGCTACAGCAACGACATCGCTGAGTCTCCCGGAGTACGTTTGCATGGCTGAGACTGGATGTGGCAAGGGAGGCAGAAGATGTCGAAAAGGAGTGGAATCTCGGGCATTCGCTCGCTGCTGGCAGGGATGCTGGATTGGTGCAAAAAGACTGCGGGTAGCCGTTGGCGAGGTAGGGACGCTGTATGGTCCGCTACGGATGGTTGCCGAAACGAGCAAGTTGAAACTCCGCAGCTGACTGACGTTAGAGACGCATTACAGGTAGATTTCAGCGGGAAGCCGGTGGATCTTAAGGAATTCATCGAAAGATTGCATATCGGAGAGCGCATCCGAGTGCTATGCGATGACGGAGTGCTCGTAGCAGAGAAAATATCTGAGACGCAATTCAAGCTAATCCATTCACAAATGATGTCGAAATTCGTTCACTGAATAGATCGCTCTGCCGTCCAAAGCCAAAAAGATGATGGACGCCGAATCAACGGCTTATCGGGCATTTTGCACTTAGTCCTGCTCTCCACAAAGGACCCTTGCAGCCTTGTCGTTCAAACCCCTTCTTGGCCCTGAAACTCAAGATTAGCTCTAGGCATTTTGCCAGTGGCTGAAAACAGGTTAAGCCTCGAAAATCGAACACCTAGGTCCACAAGTCGCGTGGAAAGCGCATCCGAGGTCATGCACAGGTGAGCTAAACGTGATGAGACCTGTCTCGAGAGCTCTGCTGACGATTCTCGCTTTTACGTCGTATGTATTGGGCCAAGAAATTAAGTCGGAAGTAGTGAGCACGTTTGTGTGGGGCGAGGATACCCCCTCGGGTGCTACCTCCTCGACCATTCGCGACCCATTGACTGGCTATCCTATTCACAAACTAGCTTATGGCCAGATCGAGGTGAGCTCCCGAGTCGGATTCGAGAGCGTTAGCGCGGACGAAGTGGGGGCTTATCTCCATTACACGACGACTATCGTCAACGGCTCGGACGCAACGCTGTCCGTGCGATATGGCGGGACCAGTGTTGACGGGCGGGCAGTCTCCCTTCCATGGGTTATTCCCTCTGGTAAGAAGTTCCATAAGCGTGAACGCGAGGGCAACACGAATGTAGTTGAGCCCGGAAAAATGCAATGCTTTGCAAGTGGTTTTATTTCCCACGATCACTTGTTTTCTGCTGATGGCGCATCGCAGACTCTTAACGTATCTCCTAAAACTGCGCTGACCGTCTCCTTTGTTGGGCGGGATCCTCGGAGTTATCCTCTGCGCTGTTCGCTCGAGGGTTGCCACCCTGTCGGGACGATTCGCTACTACCTTACGGTCAATAGCCAGGATTACGTGTTTGTCTGGCCAGGAGAATCGGCAAACTATTGCGGCAAGTAAGAAGGGGCCTGGATTCTCTGGTGACTTCTGATGGTTTTAATCTGCGGAGATGATCGGATTCCTCTCAGTCGTTTTGCGCCAATCCACTAGGTCCATATCTACAGCGACTCTGGATCCATCCAACTGTTCAAACCGCAAGACATCTCCGTCTCTTCGATACTTGCACAGGGAGAAGGTCTCGTTTGACTTCAACACCAGAATCCTGCAACGAAGGGGCAGTTTCCCGGTCGCTGTGGCTGTTGCCCAACTCTCTTCGCCGGCAATTCTCTTTTCAACAGCCGGCTCGGCAATGTTCGCAGTATTTCCAGCCAGACTGCTCGGCTGCGCCTGCGAAGCATAGGGCGGCCGATCAGGCTTCATTGGCCCGTAAGCCATTGTCGCCGGAATAGAAATGTCGTCCATTAATCGCAACTCTAGCGGTTCCTCACCCTTCAATGTGGGCCGCGGGCCACGTCTCGGCAAGGAAACAAGCTTCCACGGCCATAACAATGGGATCATCCACTCCGCGACGTCGCGCTTTGCATGTCCCTTGCCGTCGATATCCCCTTTTTTGTCCACCTTAAACCCCCTTGCCTCGATTACTTTCGCGGGTACGGGAAAATCGCCATATGGCAGAATCACTCTGTCAAAGGTAATCTTCAGATAGCCTTTCCCGACAAAATGCCCAGGCTCTTTCTCTGCCTCCAGGTGCCCACCTAACATGCTGCCGCGGGGAAACAGCATTCTTCCAAACTCCTGTTGCGGCCGCAGGTGGCAAAGCACTGGGTCTCCCACCGTTGCAGTGGCCGAAGAGAAATCTGGTTCATTCAAAGTACATTGCAGAAGTGTTCCAGCTGGCACCAATAGGTCCTTTTGACCGAGGACTGCCCCAGCGGACACCAACATTCCCACCACAATTACCAAAATTCTGATAAACGGCCTCATACATCTACCTCCCGAATAGACTAAGAGCACGAAATCGCTTGGATTAGAAGCTGTCGCACGTAGGGTCTTTGCCCCTGGAAACCCACTCATTGCGCAACGAAGAGGGAGAATCAAAGGCTGCAATTGACCCTGTAAAGTCGCGACAAAAAATATGAAACTCTTGCCACAAGCGCCACTGGTACTTTTGACAGGTAGTCGCGCTTGATGAAGGGCCGCAGTTGATCGTAAGTCTTTTGATTGCAATGCGATTTGGACTCATAGGTGCCTATCTAGTAGAGCGGCTGTGAGGGAAGAAAGCCTTATGGCCCCACCTGTCAAAAGTGACATTCATTCATTTCTGGGAAAATAGCCCGCTAAGGCGTTCGCGCTCGGACTACCTTGGCGTCGGTCTAGGTTTCCCCCCTAACGAGGTGTTTCCCGCGCAGATAAAGTCCTTTCTTGGATCGCGTCAAAAAGGAGGCAAAGAAGCCGGCTCCGCGAAGACCGTTAGCGCGACGGCAATAGGCCTTAGAAGAGAAGTGTCGTGCCTACCGGAAGTAGTCGGTTGAGATCCCCGAGAGGCGGTGAGACCGATCCGTGAGGCAAAGGCACTCCCTCCGACTCGCACCAAGCTTCCGCTCGGGCAACCGGCATCCAAGGTAACGAAGTTCCATGCCAGAGAGCCGCCTGTTAATAAATACAGTGGATGTATTAACCGCCGCGTCGCTACTATTCGAATTCTTTTGAGGACTCATACCCATGAGTAGAAGACCGGACTAGGGCGTCTTGGCACACGACGGAGAGTTCTTTGGTCAGACCTTGTTTATACAAAGACCGGCAAATCCTTAATCTAGGAAGTCACGCACGATCGTAACGAAGCATATGAGGAAAAATCCACCGCCAGGGACGCCAGTTACAGTCTTCATTGCAGATTCGAGTGCTTTGGAATGCCAGCTGATGGTCAGGGCCCTGCAACAAAGCGGCAAGCCGATTAAGGCCGTGGGCTGTGCTATGGAATCGGCTGAGATCCCCAAGCAACTGGGCCGAAGTTCCCCCAACGTTGCCATCATAAGCGCTGATTTAAGAGACGGGCGCAGCGCGGGGCTTCATATACTTCGGTATGTGCGGGATTGTTATCCCAATGTTCGCATCGTTGTTCTAGTCGAGTCTCCCGAGCGTGCCGTGGTTGTTGAAGCATTCCGGGCAGGCGCCGACGGGGTGTTTTCGCGGCTCGAACCGTTTGAGATGCTGTGCAAGTGCATCTATGCGGTGTGTGGAGGCCAAGTCTGGGCAAGTAGCGAAGAAATGCGTTTTGTTATTGAAGCCCTACAGAGCGGGGCGCGGCCTATCAAGAATGCCAATGGAACAAGACTGCTGACCAAGAGAGAAGAAGAGTTGGTACAACTGGTCGCAGAGGGTCTAACCAACCGTGATATTTCGCGTCAGCTTAGTTTGAGAGAACACACAGTTCGTAATTACTTGTTCCGAGTGTTCAACAAACTTGGCACATCAAATCGGCTGGAATTGGCACTCTACGTCCTCAAACAAAAACGTGAGAATCAAAGCGCAGCTCTTTGCGGCGGACTTTTTGCGCAGCCTACACCGACGCTGAGCAGCATGAGGGCAAATACGAAGCAGGAAGTGCCACAGCGAGCGAACGATAGTTAGATGGTGAAGAACTCCCACATCCACTGATTGACCTGCCCTAAAATCGGCGAGAATCTCACTGGCCGCCGAGTGTGTCATGCTCCAGGCCGACGTTTTGTTTGCAAGTTCACCACTCCAGGCTTGGGATTACCTCAATCGAAAACTCCAAAAGAAGAGAAGTCGCTTTGTAGCCAACCGCAGGTTTGTTCTTCTTTAGCCTCTCTTGCTCCGGAGCTTCGTTGGACGGCAAGGAGCTAAATGTCCGCCTGGGCGAGAGACATTTGTTTCAAAGCATTGCGTACTTTCGTCTCGTCCGCCAGGTACCCAGACTCCGTCGGAGCTAATTAAAACAAATGTCGCCCAATCAAGTGACATCGGACCTCTTGTGGGCTATCGGCAGAGACCTTAGCATGCAGCGTCCATGCAAAAGGTGTCGGTCGAGGTGGCTGGTGGCTGGGCCAGGATACACGCGAAAAGCCATTCGGTTTCCCTTGGAAGCGCCAATTTCCTTCTGGTGGATGGACAGCGGCGTAGTAAAGCGAAGTGAAGGCAGGACCCGCGACGTTAGCGAGCGAGGGGCATTTGTTTTTGCCAGTACCTGCCCGCCGCGGGGAATCCAGATCGGGTTCAAACTTTACCTGCCGGCGGTCCCTGGCTCTGAACACAAAACAAGGCTGGAAGCAGATGGCCAGGTGATACGCGTTAAACAGCTTCGCGGGCGCAAGGAGTGCGAGGGCTTTGCGATCCTGACTGAGCACATGATATTGCGGTTTAACAGCGACATCTATGAACGGGGAGGCAAACGCCGATAACGAGCGTTCCGTCAAGCACTAATGCTTGCCATGTTCTGTGATTAGTCGAGCTTGCCAACGCTGTTGATTTGAGGGCAGCCAGTACAAGTGTGGATAAGACAGAGACTCTGTAAGTCAAAGGGCGAAGCTATGCCTACTTCACGAGTCCGGATGGGACAGAGGCGAAAAAGTATTCCACTGAACGGCCAATCAGCCTAAGCGGAATCCGATGAACCGAAATGGTTAACAACTACAATTGGTACGCGGTTCACACGCGCCACCAGCACGAAAAAATTGCGGCTCGAATCCTGGAGTATAAAGATTTCGAGGTTTTCCTTCCGGTCTACCAGGTTCGTCGTCGATGGCAAGATCGCATCAAGGAGATTTCTGTTCCCCTTTTCCCTGGATATCTGTTTGTGCGGGAGGGACAAGAGAGGTGGCTTCAGATCCTGACAGCAATTGGCGTGTCGAGCATCGTTAGTTGTGGGGAGCGTCCGGCCGTCATTCCACACTCAGAAGTCGAAGGTGTTCGGCGCCTTGTGGAGAGTTCTTTGAAGGTTGAACCTCATCCCTTCTTGAAGACCGGCGACTGGGTCAGGGTCAAGTATGGCCCGATTGCAGGAGTGGAAGGTATTTTGCTTCGCAAAAAGAACATCGCTCGATTGATTCTATCCGTGGAAATACTTGGAAAATCCGCCGCCGTAGAAGTTGATGCAACAAACATTGAGCGTTTGCCAGCGGGGTCCTCCGGAATGAATGCAGCCTTGAAAGTCCATCCATTTGTCGAACGGACAAACGCGCGAACCTGGGCTCCTTCAGCGTAGTTTCTCGGCCCGGACGCCACTTCTGCTCATGGCTACCATGCCGCGTGAAAAGCTCACCGACAGAACATCCAGTGTGGTCGTTCCTTGCCAGAGAGGGGACCTTTCCTTAACACGCTTGAAAATGAGCACACCTTGTAGGCAGCTGAAGGCGTTTCTCTGCAAGAACCGTAAGACCGTTCCCCGTCAAAATAAACGAGTCGTCTATCTTGCCGTGCTACTCACACTTTCGGGCAGTACAGCCTCGGGGCAAGGTAGAGTGACGCTGCATGAACCAGAGCAATCAGCTGCGCTTCTGCCTTCCTCCGATGCAACTCCTGCGGGAAATTTCTTAGGTTCAACACCTCGCAGTTTCTCCCCAAAGCCGTTTGGCCTTCGAAGCAAATCAGGGCCAGGCTGATCCAGGATTGAAATTTCTCTCCAAAGGAGTTGGTTACGGCCTGTTCTTCACCTTGGATGGAGTGGTTGTGGTTCTGGATCGGGGACTCTTGGCAGTAGCACCACAAATCGCACAAAAAAAGCTGAGGAGAAGTATCCATGCTTAAGAGAATGCAATATTGTTTTGGAGCTGGAATTTTTCTTTTTGCCTCCTTGATCGCCCAAGCGGCTCAAGAAAGACAGGCGACTTCCACACTAAGCGCATCGGGCACGGCGCCTGGTCATGAAACCGGCGCGCAGGAAGCCGTCGAGCGCCCGGAGCTGCATCGGCGGAATCCGCGATATCAGTTGTGTAAGGATGACGTCCTGCAGCTGACTTTCGCGTTGACCCCGGAATTCAATCAGACGGTTACCGTTCAGCCAGATGGCTTCATCACTCTACTTGGCGCGGGCGACCTGCACGTGGAGGGACAAACAGTTCCCTACGTCACCGAATCGATTCGGGCCGCATATACAAAAACGTTGAACAGCCCTCTCCTCACTGTGCGTCTCTTAGATTTTGAAAAACCTTACATTATCGTAGGTGGAGAAGTTGGGCATCCGGGCAAATTTGAGTTGCGTGGAGACACAACGTTGACACAGGCGGTACAGATCGCGGGCGGTTTCACGGAGAAGTCGAAACACTCCGAGGTCTGGCTTTTCCGTCGCATTTCCAACGATTGGGCGGAGTCGCAGCGCTTCGATGCGAAGAAAATGCTCAAAAACGGCGATTTGGGGGAAGACGCGCATCTGAGACCTGGTGACATGGTGTACGTTCCGAAGAACACCCTTTCGAAGGTAGCGCGCTTTATTCCCATCGTCACCGTGGGCACATATTTCAATCCAGGCACGCTCTGAGGTGGCACAAAAAGAGAGCTTTCCTAGATTCCGTGGCATGGGCTTACGCCAGCATAGCCGAGAGCGGAGCAATTTTACTCAGGATGAGAATTATTGACCCGGTTTAAATACTTCAAGTTGCGGCTGTTCGAAATCGTCGGGCAAGCCCGCTGGAGGCACGATGCACGAGCAAAGTATTGAAATACTCTTAGGAGCGAAAGAAACAGCCGAACTATTTCCGCGAACGGACGCTTCCCAAAGAACCGCGGAAGCTGCGCGGCTGCCCCTAAGTGCCGACGAGGTCGCTGGTGCGGAAGAATCGGAATTGGTCCAGAAGGTTTTCATGGTACCTGCTCACGAAGCGCCACGGGTGGTGGCCTTCTGTGGTGTGGAACAGATTGATGCGGCAGGCGGTATTTGCACGCGAGCAGCGCTGAACCTAGCCAACCAGACAGGCTCGTCAGTGTGCGTCGTTGAAGGAAACTTCCAGTGTCCCTCTTTGCATCAATACTTCGGCTTGGACAACTCACGAGGGCTTTCGAATGCCGTCCTCGACTCAGGTCCCATTCGAGATTTCGTTTTTTCTTTCCGAGAACCGAATCTCTCGGTGCTCTCCGGAGGTTCTCTGTGTGGAAAGACGCAGGCACTGTGGAAGTCCGAGCAATTGCGACACCGCATTGCAGAACTCCGCCATGAGTTTTCCTATGTTTTGATTTATGGTCCACCGGTGCGTCAAAAACACATTGACGCAGTGCTCCTCGGCCAGATCGCTGACGGAGTTGTTCTGATTCTTGAGTCCATGGTCACACGCCGTGAGGCGGCGCGCACCGCCAAAGAGAACCTGTTCGCTGCAAATGTGAACGTACTTGGCGCGGTGCTCAACAACCACAGCTTTTCTATCCCCGAAACACTTTACAAGAGGCTCTGACGGGAACAAGACGAGAACCATTTCGCGCCACGCCTGCGAATGAGAATGTGCCGCATCAGGCAGAAGGATTTTGAACGCTAGTTTCTCAAAACGTCGCCTGCCAGCCGACACTTTCTTGCTAGTGCGCTTTGTTCGTTCCCAGCCTTCGCGTCTTCAAGGACCCCGTGCGAACTTGCGAGAGGCAGTTGGCTCTTTTGCGAAATGAGCAAGATCAAATGGCCAATAGCCCGACTTGAGCAGCGGTGGCCGATAAAAGTAGGCGTGAAGCTCTCTCTCCCCAACAAAAGGTCCTACCAGGAAAAGACTTTTACTGAGAACGTCAGTTCTCGGGGCTTGCGCGCCATTACAAAGCGCATGTGGCTGCCTGGGGCTGAGCTGCTGGTTACTTTTGCTGGGGAAGGCATGCAACGCCATGCGAATGTCGCCTATTGTCGACGCCTGGCAAAGAAGCGATTTGCCCTGGGGCTCAGATTGTCGAGGAGGGTGTGGCAAGCACAAGTCTGATCAAGGAACAGGGTCACAATCTGCATTTTTTTGCACGCCTGGGGCGCTGAAGCGCACAAAACGCTCATCGCGGTTCGTGGCCGGAAGGCCAGAATCCCGGCCGTCCCTGGAGGCACAGAGGATCTAAGGAGGTAACCGTCATGGAAAATGGGAGTCCCGAGAAAAAGAATGGACGTAATGGAAGCGAAAATGGCAATGGCAACGGCAACGCGAGGCCAAAACGTACCTTTACGCTGCGCGATCTCGTAGGCATGGCATTCCGGCGACGGCGCGTGATCATCCTGGCGTTCGCAGGGCTGATGGCAGGATCCGTCTTAGCGATCTTCATTCTGCCACAGACGTACGAAGCCCAAATGAAGATTCTTGTGCAGCGGGAGCGCGTAGACCCAGTGGTATCCACCGAACCAAATGTCAGCGCGTCCGATCGCGATTTGACATTGGACGAAATTGCCTCGGAAGTCGAGCTGTTCCAAAGCCGCGACTCTCTGGAAAGGACGGTAGAGGATTGCGCATTGTATGAATCCAGAAATCCGTGGTCTCTCGGGGCTATCAAGCTCCGCGTCATGGGAGCCCTTGGCGCGGCGCCAGACAAACAGACGAGGATCGACAAAGCGGTCCTCAAAATGGAAACGAAAGACCTGCAGGTAATTCCGCTCAACGCTTCCGATATCATCAAAGCCACCTATCAGGCCCAGTCGCCCCAACTTGCAGAACAAGTTCTAAAGGAGTTGGGAGATCTGTATCTTGCCAAACACACAGCGATCCGTCGCCCGCACGGGACCACAAACTTCTTCGATGAGCAAGCGCATCAATACGAGAAAGAGCTGGCAACCTCCGAAGGGCAATTGGTAAGTTTCACGCAACAAACGGGAGTTGTTTCGGCTGATCTTGAGAAGCAAGTGACACTCCAGAAGATCAACGATTTCGATCTGACGCTGCAGCAGACGCGTGCCTCAATCGCGGAAACAGAGAAACGGCTTCAAACGCTCGAGGTAGAAGACGGCACCGTCCCTGCCCGCGTGACTACACAGATCAAAGTGGCAGACAATCCTCAGCTCATGGCCAATCTGAAAACGACACTCCTCGACCTGGAGCTCAAACGGACCGAACTGCTCAAACGGTTTGACCCAACGTATCCATTGGTTGAGGAAGTGCAAACAAAGATTGCCGAGACTCTTGCATCCATCGCCGAAGCCGAGAAACGAGGCATTCGAGAGGAGACAACGGACCTAGACCCGGCGCATGCCTGGGTCAAGACAGAAATGGCTAAAGCACAGGCGGACCTAAGAGGTTTGCAGGCGCGCGCCGCCGCCATGAATGGCGCACTCAAGACACTTGAGAGCCGGGCGCAGAAGTTGCAGGGCGAGTCCGTCGTCCAGCAGAGTCTGTTGAGGGTCGCCAAAGCCAATGAGGAAAATTATCTGCTTTATCATCGGAAGCGTGAAGAAGCCCGCATTGCGGACGCTCTTGATCAACGGAAGATTATCAACGCTGCGGTCGCGGAGGCCCCCATGGCACCCCTGGTCCCAGCAAGCCTGCCCGCAGGCGTCAAACTGCTCCTTGCTGTTGTGATCGCCACATTTGCCAGTGTCGGACTCGGGTTCTTGATGGAATACCTTGACCCGTCATTCCGGACGCCCGAGGAAGTAAAGGAATACCTGGATATTCCGTTGTTGGCTACTCTGCCGCGGAGCAACGCCTGAGGAATAAGTATTTCGAGTGCTAATGGCCTTTAGAACGAGCCCGAGTTATCTCTGATCATTCGCACCTCAGTTCGTGCAAAAAAAACCCGGCCTAAAACACGGGTTTTCCTAATAGCTACGGGGCAAGTCCCGCAGGAACTGCGACCAGGAAGCTGTAGCCGAGATTGCTGAGTCTCCAACCGCTTTTGACGTCTATCCCTCAACACGCGTACCAAGAGAAGAAAACATGAAAAAGGATCACGAGCGAGTACTCGTTCTAGGCACCGCAGAGGCAGGGATTACCTTGGTGCGCGAACTCCTTTTACGTCCTGAACTCAACGTCAAAGTGGTTGGGTTTCTCGACGAGGAAGGGAAAAACATCGGGAAATCGCTTGTAAACCCTTCCATCATTGGCTCTGTAAATCAGGTCAGTGACATCGTGAAGCAAGAGGCCATCAGCCAGGTGATCCTATCCCTTAACGAACGGCGAGGTTGCACACCGGTTGATCAACTCCTGCAATTGAAGTTTTCTGGAGTTCGAGTCGCGGACGCGCATAGCGTCTTCGAGAAAGTAACAGGAAAAATCTTGCTGACGAACCTCGAGCCGAGTTGGCTGTTTCTTTCCGCTGGGTTTCGGAAGTCTCGGTTTCTCTTAACCGCAAAGCGTTCGATAGACGTTGCCGTGTCAATCCTAGGAATAATCCTCGGATTCCCATTACTCGGGTTGATTGCGCTCGCCATCTGGCTCGAAACAGGGTCGCCCATCCTATTCCGGCAAGAGCGCATCGGTTTGGGTCAGGAACCCTTCACCATCTTGAAGTTCCGCTCGATGTCCCAAGAAGCAGAAGCGGGGGGGGCGAGTTGGGCGCAGAACGATGATCCGCGTGTCACACGGGTTGGGCGCGTATTACGAAAATACCGTCTAGATGAATTGCCGCAACTGTTCAATGTTCTTCGCGGCGAGATGAGTTTTGTGGGTCCACGCCCAGAACAGACCAAGCTTTGCAAGATGCTCGAAGAAATGATTCCGCTGTACTGGCGCAGGCACAGCGTCCGACCAGGCGTCACCGGCTGGGCGCAAGTGAAGTATCAGTATGGATCCACTATCGAAGACGCGAAGCGCAAGCTCGAATATGAGCTGTATTACATTAAGAATCTCTCCCTAAAGCTGGACCTGGCCATCATTCTAGCAACCTTTAAGGTAGTTCTTTTCGGTCGCGGCGCGAAATAGACGGAACTGCTGCATTCTTCGCATAAGAAGCTGCAAACACACACAACGATGCCCGTGGAACGCGGGCGATCAAGTGCCATCGCTCCGGCTTCTAGTACCGCAAATCCGAGGACAACGTGTCTTGTAGGTCCCCGCGCAATCCAGCGAATGGACTATCAGTCCAGCTCACAGATTTGTCATTGCCCGAAACAGCTTTAGACCATTCGCCGACCGCAAAGGATGCAAATCGCGGCCCGCGCATAAGACATATATTGAGTGTTGATGTCGAGGATTACTTCCAAGTAGAAGCGTTTGCGGAAAGAGTTCCCCGGCGCACCTGGGAAGAGTGGCCTTCGCGCGTTGTTCGGAATACTCGCAAGATTCTGAACCTCTTCGAGCAACACAGCGTAAAGGGGACGTTTTTCTTTCTGGGATGGGTGGCCAACCGTTTTCCATTTCTCGTTCAAGAGGTGCGAGCGCGAGGGCACGAACTAGCTTGCCACAGCTACTGGCATCGTCGCGTTTGCTCCTTGTCACCTTCGGAATTCCGCGAGGATGTGAGGATCAGCAAAAATGCCATTGAGCAAGCGGCGGGCATTCCGGTCTACGGGTATAGGGCACCTTCTTGGTCAATCAACGAGGATTCGTTGTGGGCATTGGACATCCTTGGGGAAGAAGGTTTTCTGTACGATTCGAGTATTTATCCGATACGCCATGATTTGTACGGTATCCCCGATGCTCCGAGATTTGCGTATCTCCATAAGAGTGATAACGGAACACAGTTGACGGAAGTCCCTCCGCCAACAGTTCGCATTTTAGGGTTCAACCTTCCCGGGGCCGGCGGCGGCTATTTCCGGATTTTTCCGTCTTCCTACACGGAATGGGTTTTTCGAGTTTTTGAACAACACTATCAGAAGCCAGTCGTTACCTATTTCCATCCATGGGAGTTTGACCCCGAACAACCACGAATTTCCGCTGGATTCAAATCCAAGTTTCGGCATTACACGAATCTTGGGATTGCCGAAAAACGCCTGAATCTACTGTTGCAGAGGCACTTGTTTCAGCCCATTGCGACGGCGCTCGCCGCAGGAGAGTTGCGTACCCTAGAAGCAAAGACGGGACCGATTAGGACGGCAGAATCCCGCCGCCATCCTGCAGCTGCGTCTCGCGCTCTGGTTTCCGCTGGACAGACCGAAGGGAGCAAAGGATAGGACATATGTTCAGCGTTGCCCTGATTGGGCCCGATGGCGCCGGAAAAACAACCCTAACGGCTCAGCTAAGACAGTCTTGCACGGTGCCGATCAAGTGCTTGTACATGGGCATAAATATCGAAGCGAGCGACCATACGCTGCCAACTTCTCGGCTCATTGAATACTTCAAACGAAGACAGGGAGCAGAATCTCAAGTCTATTGTAGGGCGGACGATTCGCCTTCCGAGGTTGGGACCTCAAAGCGGGGCATTGGCGGCTGGCCGTGGGCTATTGGCCGCCTCATTAATCGTCTTTTGGAAGAAGGGTACCGACAACTTCTGTCTTGGAGTTACCAGCTTCGGGGATATGCGGTGGTATACGACCGTCACTTCGTCTACGACTTCACCCTCGATGGAATTGATGGGGGGAAACAGCCGGCCGACAAACGCTTGCACCGGTGGTTCCTGGAGCATTGCTATCCACGGCCCTACCTCACGATTTATCTGGATGCGCCTGCGGAGATGCTTCTTGCACGGAAGGGCGAAAACACCTTGGAGGAGTTGGAGCGCCGCCGTCAGGCTTTTCTAAGGTTGGGGCAAAGGGTGAGAAACTTCGCACTGATCGACGCCACTCGAACTTTTGATGTCGTGTACGCCGAAGTGAGCCGGCTTGTCGAGCAAGCGTACCAGAGCAAGCGGGCGGGCGGAGACCACGGGCTGAAATTTCAGTTACAGAGGCTCGGGAAATTGTTCGATTAGATGAAGCTTGCCCTTTGGGGACGCTGATGCCAGCGCGGATGTCCCTGGAGGACGCCCGAACGCCACTTCTTGCTCCGCGCGAAGTCGGACATCCGAAATTCAACAGGAGTTTGGCGAGTATGGCGTGTCACTGGGCCCGATGTATCGCTTATGTTTTGCTGTCCTGCGGTCTCGTCTTGAGTTGTGGAGCAAGTGCCCATGCGCAGGGCTCGATTATCACGATTGATGCGCCGGGTGCAGGCACGAGCCAGGGACAGGGTACCGTAGCAGCGGCTATCGATCCATCAGGTGTAGTCACGGGATCCTTCTATGACTCGAACTTTGCCTGCCATGGCTACGTTCGCAAACCAGACGGCAAGTACATCGCTTTTGATACGCCATTGGGCCAGCACGGCGTCGCGACTTGCCCACGGCCCTCGAGCATCAATGCCGCAGGTGTAATCACAGGCGTAGAGTTTGATCAGACCTTTGGATGTTCGAATTGGCCGGATACTGCAGGGGGTTGTGGCGGGAGCCATGGTTTCATACGGCACCCCAACGGGGCCATCATCGTCTTTGATGGTCCCATCGATCCGTCCAGGGCAAACCCAGGCACAGATCCTTTCGGCATCAATGCCCACAGCGCAGTCGTCGGGCGCTATTGGACTGCTGATCAAAGCTCAGCCAGCACAAGTTTTCTGCGTAGTGCAAACGGAACATTGGTCACGTTCGATGCGCCGGGTACAAACAACCGAGCCACTCCCGGCGCCGTGGGAATCAACGCGGCAGGAGCGATCGCCGGGAATTTCAACGATTCCAACTATTCTCCTCATGGATACCTGCGAACTCCGGACGGCACCTTTTCGATCATCGACGCTCCGGAGGCATTCAACGGTACGAGGATTGCAGCAATCAACTCGAGGGGGGAACTCGCGGGAATCTTTTGGGTCGGGAACACGAGCCATGGCTATGTGCGGGCGCGAGACGGAGCGTTTACCGTTTTCGATGTTCCGGGAGCTTGTGCTGGATGCATTCAGGTCGTAGCCCTAAACGACAAAGGGACCGTAGCAGGGACATTTCTCACTCCTGCTACTGGAGGCTTCTTCGCCCAGCACGGCTTCCTGCGGACTGCCGACGGCACGATCACAACTTTTGACGTGCCAGGTGCTGTCAATGTCATATTCGGCCAAGTCCTGCCGTTCACTGGGGTCTCTGGGATTAACTCGTCGGATGCGGTCGTGGGTTCCTACCAGGATGCGAACGGCATAGGTCACGGGTACCTTCGGCTGGCTGCGGATCCTGGGGATCAGCAGCAACAGGAGCGGGCACCAAAGTCCACTAACGAGTGAATGCCAGCCTCGCTGGATATGGATGTGGCCTCACAAAAGACAAGCCCCGAGGAGCGCCCCGCTAAACACGGCATGCATTTTCCCAACGCAGCAACTTTTCCACACCCAAAAACCATCGAGTTCGACATTCACGGGGTAGTCCGCATTCGTCTCATTGACCCCTCGCCGGACGACGTCGAAGCTGCGTCTAGCCTGTTCGGATGCTCCTCCCAACAGCCGCAGGGCGATCCGGACGTCATTGTGCGATTCGTAGAGAATCTGCCAGTCCGGGGAATAAGGTTTCTGGGCAGTGAGCAGCATGGTTTTACGGACGAGGGATTCTTCCTGCTGCAAGAAGGGACAAGGCAAGTCAAAGCCCGAATCCCTTTTGACCAGATTGGTGGACGCTGCGAGATTTTGTGTAAGAGTCACCACGGAGCGCTCCCGCTTTTGCTTCCCATCGTCAGCTTAACTGCCCTGAAGCGAGAGTGTGTCCCAGTACACGCTTCCGCTGTTGTGTATAACGGCGTGGGAATCCTAATGGCCGGCTGGGCTCACTGCGGAAAGACCGCCGCACTCCTGCGATTTGCTTCAAAAGGTGCGGAGTTCGTGGGTGAAGAATGGGTGCTTCTGAACGGCAACAGTCAAAGAATGCAGGGGCTCGTGAGGCCGTTCGAGCTTTCTTATCGGCATGTTGCGAGTTTGCCCCAGGTTCGGAACTCGGTGAGCCTAACTACCCGTTGTGCGTTCCACGGAGTTAGTGCTCTGAACGGATTGCAGAAGATGATTTTTGGCGAAAGACCTCGAAGTAGCCTCGTTTTCCAGGGTCTGCGGAAGGCATCTGACGCCATCGAAGACCGACTGCGGCCGGCCATAGCGCCTTCAGCCATCTTTGGAGGCAGGATTCGGTCCGCCGGGGCTCCCGCGGACAAGGTATTTCTGTTTGTTAGCCACGAAGACCACAGAATCGATGTGGAGCCGATCGCACCTTTTGAAATGGCTCGCCGTTTGACTTTTCTCGTTCAACACGAGCTAACTCCGCTCCTAAGGCACTACGACGCTTACCGCTTCGCGTTTCCCAGCCAGAGGAATGACCTCCTTGAAAACGCGGCGGAGCATTCGTTGGAGATACTTGCTCGCGCCCTCTATGGAAAACAGACCTGCCTCGTGCGGCTTCCGTATCCGCACGTATTCCCGGAGCTTTTCAACACCATTCAGCCCTACTGCAAACCCGGGACCGCGGCTGGAGAACCAACGCATACACACCCATGAATCGAGAGAGCGATCCGCTTGGCACTACCGAAGCATTTACTAAGGTCGAAACGATACACTCGTCCAGCGAGCTGGATGCGACGCGAAAACAGATCCGAGGCTCGAGCCTGTTTCTGTTCGGTCGCATGTTGTCTTTGGGCATCAGCTTCTTCACTCAAGTGTTCATGGTGCGCTATCTCTCGACGAGGGCATACGGAGAGCTGGCGTATGGACTGGCGCTAGTAAGTTGTTTCCGGCTTTTTGCTTCGTTAGGTTTGCAAGATGCAATTCCGCGCTTCGTACCGATTCACCGAGAAAACCGCGAGTACGGAAAGATGTTTGGCACAATTCTCTTCGCCTTCGCGGTAGTCCTGCTCACCGGAGTCTTTATCGTTGGCGCTATATGGCAAGCACCCTTGTTTCTTATACCTTTCATTACCCACGAGGGCCAGCCTCCTTTGGCTTTGCTTTCCATTTTAATCGTGTTGGTGCCCGTCGAAGCAGCCGACGCAATGCTTGATGGTCTTTTCGCCAGCTTTGCAAGCACGCGGGACATTTTCTTTCGTCGGTACTTGTTGGGACCTGGGCTTAGGATGGGCGTGGTAATTCTTCTCTTATGGATGAAGAGCTCGATTACATTCCTAGCGTACGGATATGTCATGGCCGGACTGGTGGGAGTGCTGATCTATGGATGGCTGCTCAGGAAGCTCTTACGCGGGCAAGGGCTTTTGCAGCAGTTTCAGTTTAAGGATGTAACCATCCCGGCCCGAGAAACGCTGGCTTTCGTTCTACCTGGTCTCACCTCGGCCGCGGCCATGTGCATCTCTCCCGTGAACATTTTCTTGTTGGGGCATCTTCGGACCATGACGGAGGTTGCGTATTATCGCGCCGCCGTTCCCATCGCCGAACTCAACAATATATGTTTCATGAGCTTCACACTTTTGTACATGCCTCTCGCGGCGCGCCTTTTTGCTCGGTCGGACTATCGCGGCATCAACGACCTTTACTGGAAGACGGCCGCGTGGATGTCTGTATTGTCCTTCCCCATCTTCGCGGTTACCTTTTCTCTCGCAAAGCCTCTGACGATATTCCTTTACGGAGCGCGTTACATGCCTTCCGGTCCCGTGTTGGCCCTGCTTTCGTTAGCCAGCTATTTCAACGTTATCGTCGGCTTCAATTTGCAGACGTTGAAGGTCATCGAAAGATTGAACTATGTCAGCGGCGCGAGCGTCGTCGCGGCATTAGCCAACCTAGGCGTGAGCACAGTTATGATAAAGCTCTATGGTGCGATAGGCGCCGCGACGGGTTCAGCCACGACGCTAATTGGGTATAACTTGCTGTTGCAGGCGGGGCTATCACCCATGGCGGGTTTCCATCTCTTAGATCCGCGCTATCTTTCGGTTTATTTAACCATCGCATTGGGTTCGTGCAGCCTATTCTTTGTTGGTTCGCTTACTTCATTGAACTTTTATGCTTTGCTTCCTTTGGCAGCACTCGTCTCCTTGTGCGTGTTTGCATTGACGAAGAAGAAGCTCAGCATTGCGGAGACGTTCCCGGAATTGTTAAGGCTACCGCTTATGCGGCTGCTGTTTGCCTAGGCATGCAATTCCTTGCCGACGGGCGCAACTTGGCGCCCTCGCAGTGAAAATTTGCGAACACTTTTAACGGGCCTCTTCTAAAGGTACTCCACACCAAAAACTGTCGACTGCAGAGAAACATCTATGATCGCTCGCACAGCCACAATGCACGACACACGTATCTTCTTACTGTGTGCTGCTTTGGGATTCCTGGTCTTCTTTCTCCTCCAGAACAGCATCGTACTCGGCTTGGCTGTAGTTTTGATCCTGGGTCTTTTCGCCCTTGTCGTGCGCTGGCCCGAGCTTGCGACGCTATTTGCCCTATTTGCGATCTACTCCAACATTGCTGTCCTTGGCATGAAAACGCGGGCGATACTGAGCACCACGGTTCAGACCGGTCAAATGACCATCTCCACGGCGGGCCAGAACTCCCGGGTGGCCATTGTGATGGCCGGGCTTTGTTTGATCCTTTGCGTACCACTCATCCATCAGTTCCTAATTCGCAAGGAGAAACTAATTCTTGATCGGAGTTTCTTTCTGATGTTGGGATACTTCACCGTATTCCTGACCTCTTCCTTTTTTGCCCGAGACAACAGGATCGTCAGCTCACAAATCCTCGACTTTCTCCTGGAAGGAGTGGCGATTTATTTCCTGGTAGTCAACATTGTTCGAGATTACGCGACTTTGAGGCGGGCCACTTGGGCGTTGCTGCTTGCCGGAAGCCTCATGGGAGGCCTCTCTGTTTTTCAGCGCGTCACGCATACGCAAAACAAGAACTATGGTGGTCTCGCCATGCTGGGCGCGGAGCTTGATTTCAATCCCACAGGGAGAGGACTCAGTCGTCCCGGGGTTGTTTCCGAGAACTTTCACCCTGAAGGAGGTACGAGTTCGACAGTGGGCACGCAGTTTCGGTCTGCGGGTCCGATTGGCGAACCCAATCGTTACGCTCAAGTGCTGGTTGTCCTTTTTCCTCTCGCCGCTCTTCGGTTTCGAAGAGAACGCTCGCGGGTCTTGCGATGGCTTGCCGTCGTCTCCGCTACACTTATTTTCGGAGGCATGATGCTCACGTTTTCGCGAGGAGCCATGCTCACTGCGCTGGTTATCTTTGGATTGCTCGCGTATTTTCGTTTCATTCGACCGATTCAGGTTTTCGCGGCAGGGCTAAGTCTTAGCCTGCTCGTGCTCGTCCTAGATCCGCAGGTCGCGTTGCGGTTCGCGAGCTTGGGGGCGGTTAAGACGCTAATCGGCCAGAAGGCGGCCGGGTATAAGGAACCCACCGCGGGACAGAGGGGCATCCCCGACACTTCAGTGGTTCGGCGCTACGTCCTGAACGTGGCGACTTGGCATGTTTTTCTCGATCATCCAATTCTAGGCGTAGCTCCCGGGCATTTTGCCGCCTATTATTCGATACCCTACAGCAATCGAGTAGGCCTCATTGAACAATTGAAGCAATATCGCGGGCACAATCTTTACTTTGAGACATTGGCCGAGACTGGGATTCTGGGGCTTGCTTCTTTCATGGTGGTCATCCTAGCCGTTATGCATGGCTTATGGCGAGCCTGGAAAAAGTGGCAGCTCATGGACTCCGAGCTCGCCGATACCGCAATGGCTTTTTTCTTGTCGCTCGTTGCCTACTTGATTTCGGCGGTTTTCGCGCACTTGTCTTATCAAAGATACCTTTGGCTGTTGGTGGCCTTATGCAGCGTCACGATTCACATTCTTGAGAGGATAGAGCAACCCGTGGCCGGTGAACTGGGTTCCGCATGAGGGAAGGACCACCTCAGGAGAACAAATGACGATCACGTCTACGGCGGAAAGTGGAGACCGGAGAGATGGTGTTCGAGGGAAGGCTCTCCGAGTCGGTCGAGCGGCTGTGGCTGCGCTATTACCCAGTCTCACGGCACCAGCGCTTTGAAGAACTGTTGTTGAAGAACATCCGCCCGGCCGACCATGTGCTGGAGGTCGGGGCTGGATCAGGCAGATGCCATCAGAATCATTTCGATCTGCGCGGGAAAGTGGCTCGATACGTCGGGGTCGACCCGGACAATAGTGTCTTACAAAACCCTTATCTGGGCGGAGCCCACCAGTGCCCGGCGGAGTCCTTGCCATTCCCGGATGAATCCTTCGATGTCGTATTTCACTACTACGTCGCGGAACATTTTAAGGACCCGGTGGCTTGCCATCGGGAGATTGCCCGTGTGCTGAAACCAGGTGGGCTGTTGTTGTTTCAAACGCCGAGCCGCTACTGGTACCCGATGCTGGCGGCGCGTGTGACTCCACAATGGTTTCACGAGTTCTACGTGCGCCACTTCGGTTCCGGCCGTACGGAGAATGAAATCTTTCCGACGTATTACCGATTCAATGATGAGGTCGCTATCCGACAGCAGCTGGAGAATTGTGGATTTGCCTGCGCCCTCAAGCATCACAGCGTAGCGCCGGGCTATTTGCGCTTTAGTAGAATTGCTTTTCTGCTTGGTGTTCTGTACGAAAGAACCATCGAAAAGAGATATCCCGCTCTCCGCGGGGCGATCATCGGTGTGGCTCACAAGAGGGCTGCAATTAGGCTCAGTTAGAAACTTATCTCCCAGTTGAGAACTCACCATAGTGCTGCGAATCCTGGCTTACCATCGGGTTGCGGAACTGCGGGATACGCCCGCGGTGGACACGCGGAGCATCAGCGCGACACCCAAAGGCTTTGCGCGACAGATGAAGCATCTCGCCCGCTTCTACCAGGTTGTTTCCGTGCACCAGGTGTTGGAGGCTATTGAAAAAAGTCAGCCTCTTCCGAAGCGCGCCGTCCTGATCACGTTTGATGATGCTTATGCAGATTTTGCCAATATCGCGTGGCCGATCCTCAAACAACTCCGACTACCCGCAACGATGTTCGTACCCACGGCGTATCCGGATCATCCAGAGCGAGCGTTTTGGTCGGACGCGCTTTACCAGGCTTTTGCCGCGACGGCGAGAACCGAGATCAAGGTCTCAGGCCTTGGCCCCCTTCCGCTCCTCCCTTTAGACCAGAAGCGCAAGAGCCTGCGCGCGATTCAGGATCATGTAACCACCATTCCTCATGGGGAGGCTATGGAGTTGGTGAATTCGGTCTGCGCGGAACTTTGGGCGGGCCGCGTTCCCAGAGGCAGCGTATTGAGTTGGAACAAGCTTCGAGAACTTGGCCGCGAAGGGTTAACGCTCGGCTCTCACACTCGAACACATGCCATTATGACCAACGTCTCGCCCAAACAGGTGCGCGAGGAGGTGCAGGGTTCGCAGGAAGAGCTGGAAAGAGAAATCGGCGTGGTCCTGCCAATCTTCTGCTACCCCAATGGCAACTACAATGACGCAGTTGTCTCCATCCTCCGGGAGCAGGGCATCCGTCTAGCTTTCACGACCTTGTGCGGCCCAAACCACTGGGGCTCCGTTGATCCTCTGCGCCTGCACCGGTCAGTCATTATGCCGCGAACGACGCCGGCGTTTTTTTGCTTGCGGCTGTCGCAATGGGGCATCCGCCTGGATGCCTGGCGAGAGCGAAAACAAAGGGGAGTGCTGACACGCGCCCTTCCCGAATATCAGACACATCAGGCCTGAACAAGAGTCCCACCATGACATCGGTGTCACATTTTCCTGATGCTTCGCGGCCGCTGCGCCTTGCGCAACTTGTTTCGCGGTTTCCCATGGTTACGGAGACCTTCGTGTTGTACGAACTCGACGCTCTGGAGAAGCTCGGCGTGACCGTCGAGCTCTATTCTTTGCTTCGTGAGCGTCCCCAAGTCGTTCATCCTGAAGCGCAGAAGTGGATCCCGCGTGCGCACTATCTTCCGTTTCTTTCTCTTGGCATGTTGAATGCCCATTGGTACTTCCTTCGCCTCGACTCCAGGCGCTACTTCAGGACTTTAGCTGAAGTATTACGAGGGGCGTTTGGCTGCCTTCGCTGTTTCGGGGGAATTCTCGCCTTTTTTCCGAAAGTGGTTCGATTTGCTTATGAAATGGAGAGACAAGGAATTCAACACATCCATGCGCACTTTGCCTACCATGCGGCAGCGGCAGCGCTGATTACTCATCGGTTGACAGGAATTCCGTTTAGCTTCACGGCGCGCGGCTCGGATGTGCAGTCGGATGGGCACATGCTGAAGGAAAAGGTCGAAGCTGCCGACTTTGTCATTTCCGTGTCCGAATATAACAAAGAGATCATCCTCAATGAGTGCGGCCCAGGAGCCAGCAAGAAGATCCACGTCATTCACGGCGGAGTGGATGTGGAGCGTTTAGCCCCTCATATCAGACCGCCTGCGAAGGAACCATTGCGGACTCTATGCGTGGCTCGCTTTGAGGAAGTGAAGGGGCATGCCTACTTGGTCGAGGCTTGTAAGCTTCTCAAAGAGCAGGGCCTACCGTTTGAGTGCCGGTTGATTGGAGATGGCCCCTTGATGCGGGAAATCAAAAATCAAATCAAACAGTCGGGCCTGTCGGACGAAGTTCTGCTGCTGGGCGCCCAGCCTTACGGGGAAGTCATCGAGCAGTTGTCGCAAGCCGATGTCGTAGTGCTGGCAACCGCCCCCACGGCCAATGGCAAGCGCGAGGGC
>Ga0126369_10000455_pt1 | contig 26829 bp, 26 predicted proteins | sample PanSoiMetaPlot_1_FD_109646 | JGI IMG/M metagenome (GOLD analysis project Ga0126369, IMG submission 109646) | Tropical forest soil microbial communities from Panama - MetaG Plot_1 | ecosystem: Environmental > Terrestrial > Soil > Tropical forest > Bulk soil | place: Panama | collected 2016-02-17
GAACGATCAGAAGTGCAAGGGTGAGGAGGGACGCCACAACTGCCCTACTCATACCGCTTACCTCGCTGACCGAGCATAGCCCTTCAGTCTAGCCATGCGTCAATGCGCCGTGGCGGCGGCTCCGGCGACCGTGGGAGTGGTGGTCACGGATAAGTGTCGCCAGATCCGGAGCAGGCTCATGTGTTCTGAGACAACCGCTCGCCGGTATCGGCAACTGACCACCCGAGCTTCATGAAGGACATATCAACATCGACCCGGCGTCGGTCTACACGGCCGCGGCGATTGACGCCGACATACGTGCCCTGTCCTGTACGACGGTCGCCTTCGCGGCGGTCGAGGATGATGCTCACGTCACGCCAGTTCCCAAATTGTCGGCGCAGTTCTTCATATCGGTCTAGCCGGGTACGGGCGACGACGAAGATGAGCACTTATCAACCCGCGGTCTTGCACCCTCCGCTCACACTCACCCGTGGTGACAAGTCACCTGGGCTGCGGGGGCGCCGGTGGTTTCGGTGGGGGCCGGCGCGGTGGACGCGTGGGCTTCGGGCGTGGAGGTGCTGGCGCGGTCTTGCTGCGCAACCAGCCTTCAAGGTTTTGACGTGATCCGCGACCCTTCATTGAATCACTCCATTGGCCAGAACAGCCCTGGGCCGGGAGGCTATTCTCTGCGCCGTTACGGCTTCACTCGCGGGACAACGCCACGCGAAGACGGGTCGAGAAACCTGGATCGGCAGCGAATCGGGCGACGTATGGCGTGAAGCCTGACGCGATGACGTGAGCGGTGTGTCGGCCCGGTGCGAGCGGGAGCGCGCGGGCCAATACTTCGGCTGCCGTCCCGAGGAGCCGCCCATCGAGGAAGACCTGCGCCTCTGCAGGAGTGGCATCGACAATGAGAAAGCTCGCGTCATCGAAGCGTGTCGATCCAAAGCAACAAGATCCGCCGAAGCCCCTTACGACCGACGGGCCATGATGCGGCCGCATACTTGAGTGCTGTGCCGTCATCGACGTCGTGGAACCGGCCTTCCCACCGTCGGCGCGGCCGCCTCCCGTGGCCACGGCCGGCAGCCATGGGATGACAGCGATAGCCGCTACTGCGAAGGTACGGAGATTCCGTCTCATTCGATCACGGTTCCCTGCTCTGTGGTATGCGGTGAAGCGCCGAAAGAATCAGATCTGCCGTCCCTTCTTCGCCCCAAACCGCCGAGTCAACGGTGAGGTGATAGTGCGTCGGATCCCGCCAATCGGCATGATAGAACGTGCGCACGTACTCGGTCCGTAACCGGTCCATCCCGGCGATGCGCCGTTCGGCTTCGGAGCGCGTGAGCTTTTCCAGCTGGATCACGCGTTGTACGCGCGCCTCGAGCGGCGCAAAAATGAACACGTGAAGAGTTCTGCGTCGTTTGGCCAGGATATGGTTCCCGCCTCGACCAACGATGATCGCGCGGCCCTCCTGGGCAATCTCTTCGACGATAGTTCGCGTCATGTGCAGAAGTGTGGCGTCGTCCAGTCCCCGCGGTGGCAGGATACTGTAGGCGGTTGTGAATCCGCCCAGTCCCAGCAGCTCGACCAGCTTTTCAATGAACGTCGCGACCCGTTCGTCTTTGGCCTCAACATCCGTTTCCGCTAGCTGATACTCGGTCGCGATCTTGCGCACGATTTCCTTGTCCCACACCGACCATTGCAGACGATCGCCAAGGGCTCGCGCAATCTGAGCGCCACCGCTCCCGTACTGGTGAGAGATCGTGAGCATGAGGGTATCCGCGGTGCTCATAATCGCCTCCGTGAAACACGAGGTCGCCGGCGAAGCGGACGGCCGGGACACGGCGACGCGGGAGACCTGCGCGGCTCTCCGTCGCGAGCGGCGCAAGCCACAGCTTGAGCGCGAACGACCGCGAACCCGATCGACCGCATGGTGTACCTCGGCGGGGATGACTGGTTGAAGTCTAGCCGAACGCTCCGACACGCGCCAGCGTAGCGCCCCGGGGGATCTCGGTCGCGCTCACCCTGAGGGTCATCGTTCCTGACATCGCTCCCGACGCTCTTCGCGCGCGCTCCCACCCCGAGCGCCTGCTCGGCTTGCCCCGACCGGCGCAGCTCCTCAGTCGCCCGGTGTATGATCTCGATTGCCGACTAGGGCACGTTAAAGGGCGGCGCTCCAGACTCGAAACTCTTCTTGAAGGCGGCGAGCTGTTCTTGCAACTTCATGAGCGTACGCTGACCTCTGTCGCATGAGTGCGGCCAAGCGCTGCGAGATGATCTGGCGCGCCTCCGCGACCAACGCACCAACAATCTGACCGGCCGGCTTGACCTCGTGAATCAAGCCCACGCTTTGACCCGCCAACAGATCCATCGAATCGATATCGCCTGTGGCGTCAGAATTCGGGGGGAACCCCATGAACCGCAGCACGGGCATGGGTTGGCCGCCGATGACCGTCCGGCCGACCAGCCTGTGCCTGGCGAACCCCGGTCAGCGTTCGGTGCTGGCGTGGCCCTTCGTGCGCGGTGCCCGGCGCCTGAGGCGGATCGCCAGGGGCTGGCTTTACTGGCGTGCGTCGGCCTCGTGCCCGCTGTCGCGCTTCGTCGCCTGCTGGTTCAACGAGCCCGGCCGGCTGGGCACGTTCCTGAGGACCTTTGCGATATGGCAGCTGTTGATCTGGTAGCTGCGGTTGTCGTACGCGCGCACGCCGAACAGCCGACGGACAAGGGTGACCATCAGTTGGCCTACTTCCCATTTAGGATGCACGTCTGGGCGGACGCCCAGCTGACGAGAACTCTCCAACGAGCAACTCATTCTGATAGAACAGCACTCATAATGTCCAGCTTCTGCGGCCGTCGGAGCCGCCAGACGAGTCTCCTGCGCGGCCGTCGACCGCTCTGCACGTTCGCGCGGGCCCGGCGGCGCACCTAAAATGCCGACCACCTCGGCCGCTCATGCCTTCGCCGTCGTTGGACGCCCGCGGTCTCGGTTACGTAACTTCTCGATCCGCAATGGATCGTGGCCGCCGAGGAGTCCCGTCGGCGTCCAGCCGGAGCGGTACCACCAATGCGTCTTCCTGCCCGTCGGCCTGCGTTCGACCGATCCAGCGCCGTGACGCCATGGTGTACCTCCGGCGGGGAAGGGTTCGCCGGCCATTGACGATAGCCGCCTCGCCCGCTACGGTTCGGCCCATCAAGTCCCATCTCCGCCGGAGGAGGCAGCACATGCCAGAGGGCTCAGTGCAGGCGATCAGCACATCCGCCGCGACGATCCTGTCGCTCGGCCTCGGATTTCTGGGGCTCTGGGCTTGGGGTCCACAAGCGACCAGGCCATGGGCGTGGAAGGACGCGTTGGTGCTCTTGCCGTTCGTCGTCGCCTTCGCCTGCTTAGGACTCGTGCCCTGGATGGCCACAGACACGGGCGGGTTGGCGGCCGCACGATTCTGGTATCTGATCGGCGCCGTCCTGATGTTCATGGGCATGATTATTTCGTTTCTCGTCTCGTTGACTGATACCGCGTGACCCGCGGCCGCAACTCCGAGACCACGCGGAACCGATGATCGAAACCGGAACCGTGTTGAGTCCGAATGCGTCTCGCGCCTCCGCGAGGAGCGCCCTCCGCAACAAGGTGGTAGCATTAGACAGACGCTTTCGCTCGCCCTCCATCCGATATCCTCATGGTGGGCGCTACGCATTGGGCGTGGACGGGCACCGCCGTCGGAGACTCGGTGCCATGCCCGACGAGCCAAATCCTCGAGACAAAGCTCGCGAAGCCATCGAGAGCGGCCGACTGCCAACAGCTAAACCCAGCAGCATTTTTTGCGGACCGAGCTCAGGCGAGACGTGCGCGGTCTGCGGCGTTCCGATCCCACCTGGCCACATGCAGTTCCTGCTCGAATTTCCGGATAGCCCTTCGCTCAGAGACAAGTGGCTCAGGAATATGCTGGGGCGACTGCGCGAGAATTCAAAGGTCAGCCGCTATCGTATGCACCATCATTGCTTCACAGCGTGGGAGTTCGAGCGCTTAACGGGCGCTGCCCGTCGACCTTAGTGCCTGGTGCTACTCCCAGTGCGACTCGGCCATCATCGCAGGGCTCAAGTCGTCATCGCGCAGCCACAACCGCGGCGGAGCGGACTGTCCGAATCGACGCGGAGTTGTGAACGACGAACAGTGACCGATTGAGACGGGCTACGACAGGCGAAAGTGCGCTGAACGGCCTTTTAATCAGGGGGTCGTGGGTTCGAGTCCCACACGGCCCACCACATCAATCACGAAATTATGGCGCAAGGCTTCTTCGAGGCGATCGCCGCGCCAGCCGCAGGACGTGTCGCAGGAGTGCGAGGCGGCCGGTTGACCGACGCCGCCGCGAGAAGCTCGCTGCGACCCTCCTCAGTGGGCAGCGAACAGCGCCCACACTGGCGTTGATTCGCGACGCGCGTGTCCAGTCACCCGGAAGCCGAGATTCTCGTAGAGGCTGACGTTCGACTCCGAGTATGTCGTGATGGCTACGCCCGTGGAGAGCAGATCTGCACGGGAACGCTCCTGAACCGCGTTGAGCAGCGCCCGTGCGTGACCGCGCCCCTGCGCACTCGGTGCCACCGCCAGTTGCATAATCATGCAGCGCGGTTGATAGGGCAGGAGCCGAAACGCCGTGCGGGTATACCAGCGAAGACGGCGGCGTACGCCCCGGGGGAGCGCCAGGAGGCCGATGTACGTCCAACACGCGTAGAGGTGGTCGCCAGGGTTCAGCGATCCCCAGCCGCTGGGCAGAACGTAGTTGGCAACGGCCACAACAGCGCCTGATTCGACCACAGCTAGCGGCGCAGAGGTAGTGATCTGCTGCGCGTGCGCAGCGCGAAAGAGCTTGCGGAGCGAATCAGCGGCGATGACATCCGCGCCCCAGAACGCGCGTGCGAAGCTGGCGTCACTCTGGTGGGCCGCCACGAAGACCTCGATGACCTCCGGATTCCGTCGGCGCGGCAGCTCAACGAGAAGGGCAGAAGGCGCGGCGGCTGTCACCCATAACGATCATAGGTGGTCGGACACGAGCGCCGCAACGTAATCGAGAGCCGGTCGCTGCCCGTCAAACGCTTACGGCATCGAACACCCGACAAAGCCGAGCGGCGCTATGAGGCGCCGACCGCGTTGATCCAGCACCCGAGGACGCTACTTCGGTCATCGTCCACGCGGCAACCGACCGGACCTTGAGGCTTCGCGCGGGCGGCTATTCACCTCGCGGCACAGCGGGTGTATTCTCGGAGCGCCTACCATCAGGCTTGCGGGTTGACGTCGGTGGGCGTCAAAGCCTTGTGGCATCTGGCTCAGTGCCAACGCCGGTCACCGAGAGTTCTCGATGAGCCGATCGAAGTGTCCGCGGTGCCTCCAGGTGATCGGGGAAGACGACACCGTCAGCCTCAGCGGTGATCGTGTCGTCCATGTCGACTGCCAGCGCCCGCGCGACCTGACCCTTGAGGAGCGTGTATTACTCTTCCGGTACTGCTGGGATCATGCGGTGGCGAAATGCCCCGCGTGCGACCAGAGCTTCCGGCAGGGGCAACTTGGATCGGATCTTCTCAGCCACGGAACACACCTCTGCCCACGGTGCCGGACGGACCTCACTGAGCCTCTCCGAGGCCACATCTACGCCTGCACGATGCTGCCCGAAGAGGTGCGACGCCGGGCTCAAGGGGTACGCGACGTAGCGCGGAGATTGGTCAAACAGAGTCACCAGTTGTCCGACCGCGCGGACGTCCTGACTTACGAGGCCGAGGCCGCGATGGCGGCGCTACGCGAGACGATGCAGCGCTTGGCGAAAGCGCCAGTTATCGGGACGCCGGATGAGCTGCGTCTCCGAGAACAAGCCCGCGAAGCAATCCGGAATGGTCTGCTTCCCGCATGCCCGCCTGATCGCAACTTGATGCGGCACGGTAGGAGCGGAGCCGCTTGCCCAGTGTGTGGCCGACTGGTGAAGCGCGAGCAGGTGGAGGTCGAAATTCAGTTCAGACGCCAAGAGCTCGGATGGGACTGCTACCACGTTCACCCGCGATGCTTCGCAGCCTGGGAGTTTGAGCGCAACAAGCTGTAGTTAGCCAACTGCGAAGTTATGCGCCTTCGCCGGCGATCCTGTCCTGCAGGTAGCGCGAGAAATAGCCGGCATAGCGTCGGCGAAGCTCAGGCAACCGCCAGTCGCTACCAGTGATGATCTTGCGGCACTCTGGCGCTCGGCAGGAACATTCCATTCGCTCCGTTGGATCGCCGTCGATCATCGCGTAGTCGATGGTCAACTCTGAGCCTGCGGCAATGTCGCGCATTGCCACGAACGTGATCTGACCGCGGACGCCGACATTCGGTCGGCAAGAGTGATTGAGGCAGAGGATGTTCGCTTCAACCTCGGCCGCGGTTCGCGGCGCAATGTATAGATCGTCCTCTATCTGGATCTCGGCCGGCGACACATCCTTTCGGATGAGCGCCAATGCGTCGGAGTCCATGATGGCGCCACCCTTGACGGCGACGACCTCGCCGGCTGCTATGGCCTGACGCGCGAAAAGCCCGCGGCCCTCGATAGGGCTGGTGCGCTTCTCCACCTTCGGGCTGAACCAGCTACTCATGAAGACCATTCTGCCGACAATAGCTGCGAGGGTTGCTCACGTCCGCGGCGGGTTTTTACGTTTCATCATGTCCATGTAGAAGCTGGACTCCATGAAGCCGTACATCTTTTCTTTCCCCGCTACCCTGACGTTCACGGCGCAGCTGCGGAAACCAGCTTTCGCCATCAGCGTCGCAGCGCGCTCCAACAACGCGTGTAGCTCTTTGTCTACGTCCACTGTCGCTCATCCTCCCCTTCAGGAATCGGCCAGCCACGGTTTGACGTTTCTGGACACGAGCGGCTGATCCGAGCACGATAAGTATAGGCGGCGCTATGAGTCTGCGCTCAGAATGGACGAGAACAATAGTGAAGGCCCGGCGAAGAAGGAGACGACATGGGCAAGCTCATGAACATCCTCGGTCTGTTTTCCAACCTCGGCGGTGTCGTGCTGCTGTTCGTGTTCGGGATGCCCATCCGCGTTGCAGCCGGCGGGACGACGGTGACGTGGAGTACGGCGAGCATCAACTACCAGATCAAGAAGTTCGACGACATCTACAACGCGCTCGCGTGGCTCGGGCTCGGGTTCGTCGTCTTTGGAACGCTGCTCCAAGCTCTCGCGACGCTGGAACGTAAGTAGCTCTACGGCCTCAGATTACGCTGGACGGCCAGTAAGACGACGCCGAGCGCGGTCAGGCAGAAGCCGACGACGAGCGCAGGCCACGGATTCTGGATCGTGTTCGCGGTGATGACGAACGCGGCGACGGCGAGGAGGATGCCGACAACGACGCATCCCCAGGCGAACGCTCGCATCAGTGATCTTGCTCGACCGGCGTTCCGACGATGCGGTAGGTCCAGACGGCGCCGTCGCGGGAGGAGCCCGTCGTGGATGCAGCGAAACAGTCCAGGTGATAGACCCGCTCGGCGCGGTCATTCTCGACCGTCACGTACACCGCTTTTGCGCCCGGGGTAATCTCCTTCGAGCACAGGGCGCACTTGGTGGCCTGTGTATCCCGCATGGCGGAACAAAGAATGCCATCGGAATCGCCGCTGGTAAATATCTAATTACAAGGCCCTCACCTATGACGCGGTGCAGCGGTGGACGGCGGACGGTAGTCATTGCTGCCTACGTCGTCCTCTCGGCGGCGGCGACCGCGCACGCTGAGTGCGCGTGGGTCTTGTGGAGGGGGCCCGCGACGCCGCTGGCCGGCTACGCGAGCCAGCACGAATGTGAGAGCGCTCGGAACGACGATCACGCGCTCGCACAGCTGCTCTCACGGGCGTACGCAAGCCCTCAGGCGCTGGAATGCCTGCCTGATACGCCCATTACGGCGACGCGGTCCGCGTGCACGTGGACATTGTGGAAGGTCTCCGTACGGTCGGCCCGAGCACGGGCGGCCGAGCTCGACCGATCGGCACTGGGCTCGTTCGAGACGCGCGAGCTGTGCGAAGGGCGGCGTGCGCCCGACGCGATGAAACGCGACGAGCGTGAGCTGACGGCGTGCTTGCCCGACACGGTCGGCCCGCGCGGGCGAGCGAACGGTAAACCCTAAAGGTACTGGCCGGGGCCGCGCCGCTCCTCGGGACCTTCCGGCACGCCCGGCGGTAGGCCGCGGCGGCGCATTTCCTCGAGGCCGGCGCGCGCCTGCGCGTGCTGCGCCCAGAGCGCGGCCTGGATGCCGTGGAACAGCCCTTCGAGCCAGCCGACCAGCTGGGCCTGCGCGAGGCGGATCTCGGACTCGCTCGACTTGGCGTCGAGCGGCAAGGTGAGCGTCTCGAGCTCCTTCTGCAGATCTTCCGACAGGCCTTCCTTCAGCGTGGCCAGCGCCTTGTCGTAGATCGCGCTCAGGCGCTTGCGGCCGCCTTCATCAGGTGACGACTTGCGCACTTCCTCGAGAAGCTCGCGGATCATCGCGGCAATCCGCAAGAGCTTCGCCGGCTGCGAGACGAACTCGCCGCCGGGCTGGCCGTCCGACGGCATCAGGATTTCAGGCTCTTCGCTGGCCATGGTTGGTCTCCCGCGCGACTCCTCGGAGCGTTCGGGTCCAGCGTACCACGCCGACCTCGCGGCGACCTGCGCTATCATGCGTCGGGCGCAAACGCGCCACCAGAGGGGACAGCTGACGTAAGATGTTCCGCATTGTGTTCAGCGCAGCGTGGCCCCGGCTCGTGCTCTGCGCCCTCGTCGTTGCCGCCGCTGCGCTTCCGGTGGCCGCGCAGACGCCAGCCAACCTGCGTGTCACTCACACCGTCGACAAGACGGGCCCAACATCCGCCGAGCTGTCAGGCCGCGTCTTCAACGACGGCGCCGTCGACGTGATCGACGTCTACGTCAATGCCTCGGCGGTCGACGCGTCTGGCAAGGTGCTCGCGCAGGGCATTCCTTTCGTCGGCACCGTGCCGGCCCGCGGGAGCACACCCTTCAAGACGCGCGTGCCGGTGGTGGCCGGCGCGACGGGCTATCGCGTCGGCATCAACAGCTTCCGCTACGCCTTCGGGCGCGAATCCCCCTGATCCACGCGGCCATCGGCCGCGCCCCGCCGAGGCCGTGCCCCCAGCATTGCGCGGCGGTATAATCACCCATCCGTCGAACGGGTCGGTTCGCCACCCAGAAAGGAGAGGGTGATGACCGCTCAGACCGGTGCGACCACCGAGCGTCCTTCCCACATCGAGGAGTCCTCGCGCGACGTCACGCGGCTCTACCAGGAGGGCCTGATCGCGGGCCTCGTCGGCGCCGCCACGGTCGCCCTGTGGTTCCTGATCATCGACACGATCCAGGGCCGACCGCTCTACACGCCCACGGTCCTCGGCGCCGCGCTGTTCCATCGCGGCGCGGCGCCGTGGCTCGACGCGGTGCCCAATCTCGAGATGGTGCTGATGTTCACCTGGGTCCACGGGCTGGCCTTCGTCGTCATCGGCGGCATCGTCGCGCGCCTGCTGGCCCTCGCCGAGCGCCAGCCCAACGCGGGCTTCGGCATCCTGATGCTGTTCGTGTTCTTCGAGTTCGGGTTCATCGCCGCCGCGATGCTGTTCGCGGCGCCCGTGCTGCAGACCCTCGCGTGGCCGGCGATCCTCGTGGCCAACCTGCTGGCGGCAGCGGCGATGGGCGGATTCTTCTGGCTGCGACACCCGAATCTGAAGGTGCAGCCCTAGGTCGGGTATACTGACGCGGCTGACCCCGTCGTCTAGCCTGGCCCAGGACGCGACCCTTTCAAGGTCGAGATCGCGGGTTCGAATCCCGCCGGGGTCACCACAAAACTTCTGCGGCTATAGCGACTTCACAGCGCTAACGGCGAGCCAGAGCGCGCGCGCCCCAGGCGTAGTCGATCGCCACCTCGCACAACTGACCGCGGACTCTGTACGTGGCTCTGTGCTCTGTGCCGATCGTCGCGTGCGAGATGATTTCAAGCGGTAGCCGGCCCTCCGAAGAGATTGTCTGTCGCTTCTCGATGATGCGGCCCGCGTAGACCGACTCGATCGTGACCTCAGCGCCCGGCGGGAAGCCAGCCCCCGTCGCGACGAAGCGGTCCCCCCGGTACGACACGAGCTCGAGCTGGACCGTGCAGATACCGCTTCGAGAAATGATCGGACGCGGAATCACCGCGCCAAACGCCCTGATCCCACGATCGACTGACACGAGCGCCACCGACCACGCGGCTCCTTGCGGGTACGGTCCAGGTCCAATCGTGATCGACGGAGGCGGTTGGCCTGGCTTCACTCTGCTTGAAACCACGTACCCGGACTCGTCCAGGCGGAGGCCAGAACCCACCATATGGAATAGGGCGCCGAAGTCCTGCGTCCACAGATTGAAAACGGTGTCGCGCGAGACGCCGGTCACGCGCAAGCGATACGTGCTCGCAGCCGAGATCGCCGTGCGCGGCACCTCGCTCAGCTCGAGCCGGACCCCCTCCGTTGCGTTGTGAGGGTCCAGGACCTCGTCGTCGTGGGCGAAGACTGGTGAAGCAAGCAAGAGGCCGACAAGCGCGAGCCCGAACGCGTGGAGCATAGGTTATAGGCGGCCCGGCCGTGCTTCAGTCTAGTGAACCGTCACGATCGAGGCCACCGAGGGAACGCCGTTTCCGTTTACCAGAAAGAGCATGTAGTCCCCCGGAGGCGCGAGATTCTTGTTCGCTGGCATCGTCACGGTGAGCCCGTTCGCCGCCATCGTGAACGAGAGCGGAAGATACCGCTGGTCGCGGTCGAACTGGTGAGTGTTGGTGCCCAGCCTGATCAGCGCTACGGATGCAACCGAGGCCGCGGCCGGGGTTCCCACGAAGAACTGAGACCCATACGCGATCGAGGTCGAGACTGACGTAATCGTCGGGCGCGAGCCTTTGAAGAGATACGGAGGAGAGAAAATCTCGGCATTGTATTGATCCGGTGCGCCACAGCACCCACCGCCTCCCCCGACCAGTACGCGGCCGTCCGGCAACAGGAGCGCGGTCTCGTGGTAGGTACGGGCCATTTGCATGCTCGACATGAGAGACCACGTTTGCGTCTGAGGATTCCAGATCTCGGCGGCATAGACGGGCTGCGAGGCCGGATCATTGGTGGCACTTCCGCCGGTCGCCAGGACACTGCCGTCCGGCAACAACGTGAGGCTGTGGAAGGTTCGACCGAATGTCATAGATCCCACCTGCTGCCACCCAGGAGTGGGCTGGGTCATGTCCAGCACGTACGCGGTGTTCAGCGACGTGGCAAGAGGAATACGATTCGGGGCGCCAGGACTGCCCGATTTCAAGATCACGCCTGGCAGATACATCGCAGAGCTTCCTCCCGCAACAGCAAAAGGATCGATCATAGTCCAGGTCTGCGTTCCAACATTTAGCGCCTGGGTTTGTATCACGCCCTCGGTGGAGCTCGCATACAGGACACGGCCATCGGGCAGGACGAACATATGGGGATAGAGCGGCATACTGAGCTGAGCACTGGTCAGTTGCGTCCAAGTGTTGGTAGCCGGGTTATACAGCTCAGGGATGTCGCCAATGCACGTGACACAGGTCGTGGATCCAGATACCACTAGCACGCGCCCATCCGGCAGAGTCGTAGCGGTCGGATACCATCGCTGAAAGGCCATCGGCGCCAGGGAGCTCCAAGTTCTCGTAACCGGATCGAACCGATTGACATCGGGAATCCCGACGCCTCCGGCCACGTGCCCACCGGCTATCAGCGCGCTTCCATCCGTCATGAGAACCGGCCCGGAACAGAAGATGTTGTCTGCCGAAGGGACGTATGTCAGCACTCCGGTCGACCAGTTCCACAGGTACGCCATCTTCCCAGAATCGAAGGCATCCCAAAGCAGCACGTCGCCGGTCCGGAACAGCATCATATGGACGTCTTTGATCGGTAAGCTGAACGGTGCGGACCACTGGCCCTGAGCGGAAGTACCTCCGCCGGACGAACCTCCGTTGGCAACGCTGACGCTGATCGCGCTGGTCGTCAGGTTGCCCGCCGCATCTCGCGCCACCGCGCTCAGCACATGGGACCCGTCCGTCGCCGAAGACGTGTTCCAGGAAACGGAATAGGGGGGCGTCGCGACCTCGGCGCCGAGCGCCCCGCCGTCGACGAGGACCCGGACTCCCACCACACCGACATTGTCGGACGCCGTGGCGGTGACTGTAATGGTTCCGGAGACAGTCGCCCCGGTGGTCGGGCTGGTGATGGCGACGGTGGGCGGGGTTGTATCACACGACGGAGTGCCGCCGACGGGCGTATTCATGTCGGCCTGGATCTCGGTCAGGCTCAGCGCGCGGTTGTAGATCCGCACGTTGTCCACGATGCCCTGGAAGAAATAGTTGCCGGCGGCGTGGCGGCCAATCGTCAGGGCATTGGGGTCGGAATCGGCCGGGCCCGAGGGCGCGGTGTTGCTCGTGAGCAACACGCCGTTGGTGTAGGCCTTGAGCGTCTCGCCGTCATAGGTCGCGGCCAGGTAGTACCAGGTATTGGCGGCGAGGGCGCCGAAGCTGGCGGCGTACCAGGAGCCGCCGACCCGCACGGCGGCGGCCCCCTGGAAGGCCGGGTTGGTGTGATTCCAGTTGATCTGGTAATTGGCCTCGCGGTGAATGGGCTCACTGAATCCCGTGCTGTTGGGAGCCGCCGGACTCAGCACCCAACCGGAGACGGTCCAGTTGGGCAGATTGGTCGTGAGGCCGGTCGTGGCGTAGCTCGAGGTGCCGTTGAAGCTGAGCGCCGAGCCAAACTGCCCGGCGACCCAACTGGGACTGCTGATGAGGGTGGCGGTGAAGCCGTTGCCGGAGACATCCGCGCTGGTGGTGCCGGCGCCCTCGTCGAAGGCGTAAGCCGCCACGAGGCCGGAAGGTGGCGTGTAGGTGACCGTCAAGGTCGCGGTGGCGGTGTTGCCGGCGCCGTCGCGCGCGGTGACGGTGAGCACATTGGTGCCGGACTGCAACGCGATCCCGCTGGCCGACCAGCTCGTGGTTCCGCTCGCGGTGCCACTGCCGCCCTGGCTGTTGCTCCACGACACCTGGGTGACCCCGATGGTGTCCGACGCGGTGCCGCCGAGCGTGAGCGGACTCGTGGCGGCGGTGAACGTCGGAGCCGTGGTCGGAGTCGTGATGGTCACGGTCGGCGAGGTGGGATCGTAGACGACCGTGATCTGCGCCGTGGTGGCGTTCTGGGCGGGGCTGTTGTCCTTGGCCACCGCCGTGATGATGTTGCTGCCGGGACTCAAGCTGAGCGATTGACTCCAGCTCGCGGTGCCGGAGCCGACGGCGGTCCCACCAGAGGCCGCTGTGCCATTGACGGTCACGGAGGAGATCCCACTGTTGCCCAGCCCCGCGTCACTCGCCGTGCCGGCGACCGTGATCGGGCTGATGTTGACGGCCTGGTTGTTCGTGTGGCTCGTGATCGCCGTGGCCGGCCCGGTCGTGTCGGACCCCGCGGACCCCGTGTAGGTCACGGTCAGGGTGGTGGTGGCGGTGTTGCCGGCGGCATCGCCCGCAGTGACGGTGAGTACGTTGGTGCCAGACTGCAACGCGATCCCGCTGGCGGACCAACTCGTCGTCCCGGTGGCCGTGCCGCTGCCGCCCTGGCTGTTGCTCCACGTGACCTGCGTTACCCCCACATTGTCGGTCGCCGTTCCGCCCAGTGCTAACGGACTCGTGTTCGTCGTGAAGGTGCTAGCCGTGGTGGGCGTGGTGATGGTGACGGTAGGCAGCGTGGCGTCGTAGGTGACGGTGAGGGTAGCAGTGCCGCTGTTGCCGGCGGCATCGCGCGCGGTGACGGTGAGCGTATTGGTGCCGGACTGCAGCGCGATCCCGCTGGCCGACCAGCTCGTGGTTCCGCTCGCCGTGCCACTGCCGCCCCGGCTGTTGCTCCATGTGACCTGCGTAACCCCGACGTTGTCTGATGAGATGCCGCTGATGGTGAGGGGACTGGTGTTCGTGGTGAATCTCGAACTCGAAGTTGGGGCCGTAATCGTGACGGTTGGGCGTTGCTTGTCGGCGCCCGCGGCCATGCGTGGCCAGCTCAGAAGGATCACACTTGCAATCACGAGCGCTACTCGTGGCGACCACGTCTTCCACATGTGTTTCAAGTTGCGGGAGTGGATTCTACCTCACTTAGGGCAGGGGATTACCTCGGTTTTTACAGACACGATTCGTCGCGCGCGCGGCATCTTCACCTTGAGCGTCGACAAAGTTCTCGTCGCCGAGCTGCTCGTGCGCGAGCAGCCGTGTTACATGCCTCTCATGGATCGCGCTCGTCCCCCGTGTTCGCGATCTGTGCGTTTGCGCCACACTCTGGCGTCAGATTTTCGACACTCGAGCCGCGCGAACCGGATCACGCGCGTAGTGCCGCAACGCGCTCAACGGCGTTCGTCGCAGTGACGTAGTACTTTCGTCGGGTACTCTGCTCCGTCAGGCGATCTTCGCGGCGTCCGTCAGGTAAATTTCCGATAGAGAAGACTTTCGCAGCACGCCTACTCTCGCCCGGTCTCACGTCGCGATTTCCGAGCGCCAATCGTGCTTACGGAGGGCGAAACATGTTCGTCGCTTGTGCTGTGGAGGCTGAGAATGATCGCGTTGCAGCGCACTGATGGATTTGTTGGCCGTACCACTAACTGGCTCTACGACCATCTGCGGTGCCTGCCTCGCTACACTCCCAGCGGCGTCGGCGACCGGGTCGCGAACCGGCAAGAGTTCGCCGACCCCGAGGCGCGCGCGACCGAGCCGCGCAGTCTAGGCCGGCGAATCTGGCAGCGTGTCTGCGGTCAGCGTGTGTATCCAACGGATCGTCTCTGGCTCACGCAGATGGCTCCGCGAGTTCTGCACTTCGCGGGCGTGTTCGAGCGCGCGGGGAAGGCCCTGGCCCTCGGACCCGCGATGGCCGCCCTCGACCGCGTGGCATCCCGGGAGGGAGCCCGGGGCAACGGGTCCCTCGCGTCGGGCGAGGTGAGAGAGACGCGCAACGGTGGACACGCTACACGTCAAAGGCCCTCATACATATTCGTCTTGCCTTGGGAGGTGCACTTCGGCGGTGGAGTCAACGCTGTGGTGAGGAATTTGTCAAAGGCGATGATGGAAAAGGGATTTCTGGAGCCGTCTATTGCAGTCAATTCGTGGGAAGACTCAACGCCTAGACACTCGGAAGACGTCTTCCGGTTCAGGTTCTCCATATTCGGATCAATGTCAGCACTTGGGGTGTTGAAGGCGATCGTCAAAGCGCCGCTAATCCTATGGCGCACGTTCCGGCTGCTGCAGAAATGCAACGCCCAGGCGGTGAACTTTCACTATCCCAGAATCGCCCCATTCGGAGTAGCGGTGCTCAAGCGCCTCGGCGTATTTCGAGGCAAGCTCGTACTGTCTTATCACGGCACTGATGTTGCGCCTCCTAGTGGGCGCATCGAGAGTCTGATTCATGCGTTCGTCCTGCGCTCCGCCGACCATCTGGTCGGATGTTCCTACAGCCTCGCTGAGCGCATGTCGTCACAACTCGCCGTTCCCGCCTCCAGAGTCGATGTCATCCTCAACGGGGTCGACACAGCGATCTTCGACGGTACCGGCAGACCGGACACGAGTCTGCCGCACCAGGTGCCCTCGACGTTCCTCGTGAACGTCGGGGCGTTCATTCCTCGGAAGAATCACACGCTGCTCCTGCACGCGTTCGCGTTGCTGAAAGACCGGTACCCGGCCTTGCACCTTTGCATTGCCGGCGCCGACGGAGATGAACGACGAACTGTCGAAGACGCAGTTCGCGCGCATGAGCTTTCCGGGCGTGCGCATCTTTTCGTTGATCTCGATCAATTTCAGGTGGCGCTGCTTCTGTCGAAGGCGACTCTCTGTGTTCAGACGTCGTTCGCCGAATCGTTTCCGCTCGCGGTTCTCGAGGCGGGCGCATCGGGCATCCCGATCGTGGTTTCGGACATTCCGGGTCACCAGGAAATGGTGTGCAACGATCGAACGGGGCGCCTGTTCCCACTGGGCGACCCCTCCGCATGCGCGAATGCGATCGCGGCGATGCTCGATAACCCCAATGCCGCGGCGCGCATGGCGGCGGCACAAAAAGCGCGCGCTCGCAAGGAGCTGACCTGGGTCTCCAGCATGCAACAGTACGAAGGGCTGGTCCGCTCGATCTGACGTGCCCGGATGGCGGCGCGCGCCGCCATCGGTCACCACTTCGCTAGCCGGACCGCCTCGGGTGATTCAGGCGTTGCCGCGGGCATCGTGCCCGATGACGAGAGCACGCCTGACGTAGCTCCTGTTTTTCCAAGGGAGTTGCCGCGCTGCGCCAGCGACGATCGAAGACGAGCGGCCCTCCACGCTCGCACTACCGCTTTGGAGCTGCCGCCTCGAAGAAGTGATCGGAATCTCACGGTTGTCGTGGTGAGCGATCGACTGCCGCACGACTCGAACGCTCTCGGCTTCTAGCTCTGCGCTCCAACCCCTACCGCGATCCATGGCGTGTGCCGCGCGAGTATCCGACCGTGGCACTGTTGTTGCTCACCGACCCAGGCGCCAGGAGTTATAAGTGGTCGCAGCCGAAGTCGGTTGCGACCGAGGCGGACGGATCATTCAGCCACGTAGGGAGGAGACCATGGCTAGTCTCGATTCGACCCTACCCGGACCCGAGCCCGAAGCCCCTGCGCCGTTCCCGCTGCCGCTCAAGGTGTTCATCAGCTACAAGCAAAAGGACTTTGCTGCCGCCGACCGCATCCGGGAGCAGCTGCAACGGATCGGTGGGAACGGCATCCGAGTCTTCGTGTCCGGCGACGACCACGTGGTCAGGGCGGCGCAGGAGTGGCGCAGCGTGGTCCTGAAAAATCTCCGGGAGGCGCATGTCTTGATCTTCCTCTACACCGACCCTTCGCTTCACTGGGACTGGTGCCTCTACGAGACGGGATACTTCGACGGGCGCCAGGACCCGCAGCAGCTGGACCGCCGGCTGTACTTGCTCCACCGCGGCGATGTCAGCCCGGTCGGACCGTTCATGGGGCTCAAGACCGTCCCGGTGCTGTCCAAGGACGATCCCGATGACAGGGAGCTCAAGAGCTTCCTGAAGATTCTGTTCACGGACAGCACCAACGAGCCCGTGAACGAGAGCTGGGACACGCCCGATTGTGCCGACCTCGTCGCGGCGTTCAAGGCGCCGTTCGGCGGCATGACGCTCAAGCCGATTTCGTTCATCCGTCGATTGAGCTTTCGAGTCGCCAAGGGAACGGCTACCGAGGCATCCCTCGAGGCAGGACGCATTCCGGCCGACGCCACCGTGAACGGAACCCAGGAATCATTTGGTCTCTTCAACCTGGATACCGACGCCGAGCGGTCCTGGCAGGAGCTCGAGGACCAGTGGAGGCAGAAGTCGCCGCGACCGGACGATGCGGGCGAGGTCGATTCGGTCGCGCTCTGGGTGAGCAACCTGGCGGGCAAGATGCTCGCGGCCATGCGGCGCGAGCGGGTCGACGACGGTCTACCCCTCTTCTATTGCCCGTTCATGAAGCGGACCGAGCGAGCCCTGTTCCGGCCCTCGCTCGCCCAGATGACGGAGCACTCGAACGCAGTCGAGTTCGACGTGGTCTTCGTGGACGTGGCAGAGGAGGTATCCGCACGATCCGCCGGTCCACTGACGACGGTCAGCATCCTGTTGCGGTTGTCGCACATGTTCCGCTTCGGATGGATCGAGCCCATGGACCGCGAGCTGATGAACGCGTTGCCGCGTGAGGTGCCGGCGATCAAGGCGGAGATCTTGCGGCGATTGAACAGCATCACTGCCGAATCGTTCAATCAAGGGCTGCGGACCGAGGCCGCTGTCCTTCAGGCCTTCAAGGACAGCCCGCTTGCTGAGCAGGCCAAGACCGCGATGAGTCTGTGGAAAGAAAAAATCGCACCGATGTTCGAACGCGCGATGCGCGAGGCCGACCCGGAGACCGCGGTGGCAACGCTACGCAGCGTCCTGAACGACGCGAGTACGATCAACTGGCAGTTTCACCGGGCCTGCGCCCGGCGCTACGCCGAGCTCGTGGATGAATACGCCGAGGCCAACAAGGATCCCGACGAGCCGGTGTGAGGGCGGCCTCCCGGAGGCCGCCGCACCTCAGCGCCTGACGTAGCCTCGAGCCCCGAGACAACGCTCGGCGATGACCTGGCGCCGTCCAAACAGACGCGCCAGGTACGAGGGCGCGGCCTCCATCGCGTCGCGCTCGCACTCGTACGTGTCCTTTTGCCAGTCCGCTTCCGTCGGCACGACCCAATCGGTGTAGACGAGGCTCATGCCGGTGAAGCTGGCCTCGCTGCCCTTGTCGTAGATCATGAAGCCACAGCCGGCGAGACTCGGGACCAGTAGCAGGAACGATAGCAGCGTGGTGATTCCACGGTTCTGCTCGTGCACGGAGTTAACCTATCACCCTCATGCCTCCAGACGATGCTTTGAGTCGTCGCGTGCTCATGGTTGGACCCGGCCGGCCGTTGAGCGCACCCAGCGAGGCCGCGAAGCTCGCCCGGGACGGCGACGTCGTGGAGATCGCGGCCGCCCTCTATGAGGGCGACGTCGCGATCTGGCCTCAGAACGACCTGATTCTTCGCGGCGTCGGCGGGCGCGCGCACGTGCGGGCTTCCGGGCCGCTCGCCGAGAACAAGGGAATCTGGGTCATCAAGGGCCGGAACGCGACCGTCGAGAACGTCGAGCTCTCGGGCGCGCGAGGCCCGCATCGCAACGGGTCCGGGATTCGCGGCGAGGGGATCGGCCTCACCGTGCGCGGCTGCTACCTGCACGACAACGAGGCCGGACTGCTCGCGGGCGGCGGGCCGCAGAGCGAGATCGTCGTCGAGCGCTCGGAGCTCGCGGCAAACGGCTTCGGCGACGGGCAATCACACAACGTCTACATCGTCAGCGCGAAGAGCTTCACCTTGCGGGCGAGCTACTCGCACCACACAAGGGGCGGCCACAACGTCAAGAGCCGGGCGGCCACGACCTACGTGCTTTACAGCCGCATCATGGACGAGGTCAGCGGCTCGTCCGGCTACGGCATCGATCTCTGCACCGGCGGGCTCGCGTTCGTGATCGGCAACGTGCTCCAGAAAGGGGCCCGAGCGGAGAACGGCACCCTGGTCGCGTTCGGGGCCGAGGGGCTCAGCGGGTCCACCGACGCACTCTACGTCGTCAACAACACGATGGTGAACGATCGGGGCCGCGCGCGCTGGCTGGCCCGCGTACTCCAGCCCAGCGCCTTCGTACGAGTGTGGGGGGCACCGTCGCGGGTGATGGTCCTCAACAACCTGTTGGTGGGCCCCGGACGGCTGCTTCGCGGCCCCGGTGACGAAAGCCATAATCTCTACGCCTCCGACCGGGGCCTGGTGGACCGCCGGGGGTTCGACTACCGCCTCCTAGAGGGCACAGCCGCGGCCGGGGCGGGGACCGATCCAGGCAACCTGAACGGCTTTTCACTGACCCCCGTCGCGCAGTACGTTCACCCCGCCTCCGAGGAGCCACGGCCACGCGTCGGGGCCCTCGACATCGGCGCGTACGGTCGCCCGGGAGCCAGCCGGGGTGCCGGCGGAGTCTGATCCGCCGATGCTCGGGCAGACGACCCGGCGCGGGGCGGTGAATCGCCCGAAAGTTGAACAGGGTTCTGACCACTGAACCACCCGGGCTGGGACCGTCCCGCTGCACTCGGTTCGAAAGGCAAATGCTCGCCGACACAGTGGCTGCAGGCAGGCATGTCGGGGGCTTTGTCAGTCCGATGTCGTCGAGTGAACGGCAGACTTCATACCCCTGCCGGTTTCTTTCACAGATTGAATGACTTCCGGAACTTTGGACCATGTCGACTCGGCCGACATGCCCGTTTTTCTTGGCCGCAACGGGTCTGCCGAAGCATATTTCGCGATTGACAGAACGGGCTCAAGAGCATAGGTTCAGTGCATTTTCTCGGCGGCTGATTCGCCATGCAGTCGGCGCGGCTAGCTCCTTGGCCTGGGATCTGCATTGCGAAGCGCCTCGGGTCGACGTAATTCGGCGTAGCGGTCGAGTTAGAGTGCGGTTGATCTCATTCATTTGGGAGCGCTGATGCTCGACGTCGGGACGGTGCTGGCGGAGACCAGGGAGCTTCCTCCTTGTGGCCCCAATCTCGAGCACGACCTGTCGTTCTTCGAGCTCGAGGAGGCGGCGCGCGGTAAGCCCGAGCAGCGTACCGGGGACGCCGTCAAATCTGCCGAGGACCCCAACTGGTCGAAGGTCGTCGACCGGGCCCAGGCGATCCTCAACCGCAGCAAGGACCTCCGGGTCGCCGTCCACCTGACTCGAGCGCTCACGTGCACTGAGGGCCTTCCGGGCCTCGCCACGGGGCTCAGCCTCATCCACGGCCTGCTCGAGCGGTACTGGGAAGGTATCCACCCGGTGCTCGAGGCCGACCGCGCGGGCGACCCGACGGAGCGGTTGAACGCGCTGGCGCCCCTCGTCGATCCCGAAGTGATCGTCAAGGATCTTCGCGACGCCTATCTCGTGAACTCGCGCGAGCAGGGCCAGCTCCGCGCGCGCGACATCGAGGTCGCGCTCGGTCGCCTGGCCCCGCGGAGCGCCGAGACGGGCGCGGTCAAGCCGATCGGTCAGCTCCACGCGCAGATCGGCGCCGCCTTCGGCAGCGACCGCTCGGTGCCCTCGGCGGTGCGAGAGGCTCATGATCACGCACTCGCGATCCAGAAGCTGCTCAACGAGCGCTTGGGCGCATCGCGCGCGCTCGACCTGACACCGCTCGTCCAGCCGCTCGCGTCGCTGGTCGAGACCTGCGACGCCGCGCTCGGCGTGAAGACCGAGGCGGACAAGGGCGGTCAGGCCGAGGCCGGCGACGGCGCGCGCCCGGCCGCGCCGGGCGAGATCCGCACGCGCGACGACGCGGTGCAGATGCTCGAGATGGTCTGCAGCTTCCTGGAGCGGACAGAACCCAGCAATCCGGCGCCCCTGTTCATCCGGCGGGCGCAGCGGTTGATCAAGAAAAGCTTCTTGGAGATCGTGCGCGATCTGATGCCCGACAGCCTCTCGCAGCTCGAGAAGCTGGCCGGCGACGTCGACAAGACGTAGAGGAGGCTCCACATGGCCAAAGCCAGCAGCCAGAAGTTCATTGCCCGAAACCGCGCGCCGCGAGTCCAGATCGAGTACGACGTGGAGCTCTACGGCGCGGAGAAGAAGATCCAGCTTCCGTTCGTCATGGGCGTCATGGCGAACCTGTCGGGCAACCCGGCGGAGCCGCTGCCGGACGTCGCCGATCGTAAGTTCCTCGACATCGACATCGACAACTTCGACCAGCGCCTCAAGGCGATGAAGCCGCGCGTGGCGCTCCAGGTGCCGAACACCCTGACCGGCGACGGCAACATCATGGTCGACATCACGTTCGAGAGCATGGACGACTTTTCGCCCGCAGCCGTCGCCCGCAAGGTCGACGCGCTGAGCAAGCTCCTCGAGGCGAGGCAGCAGCTGGCGAGCCTGGTGACCTATATGGACGGGAAGAGCGGCGCCGAGCAGCTGATCAAGAAGCTGCTGCAGGACCCGACGCTGCTCAAGGCCGTCGCGGCTATGCCGAAGGCCGATGAGGCCGCGGCGGATGCTCCCAAGTCCTAACCCACTATTGACGAGGGCACACTATGGCGACTCAGCAACAGACCGAGGGGCAGGGCGCAGGGTTCGAGGCCTCTGATCTTCAGGGGCTCCTCAACAAAGAGTTCAAGCCGCGGTCGGACGCCGCCAAGGAGGCGGTGGAGACGGCGGTGCGGACGCTCGCGGAGCAGGCGCTCGCCGCGACGACCGTGATCTCGTCGGACACGATCGGCACGATCGAGGCGATGATCGCTGCGCTCGACAAGAAGCTCAGCGAGCAGGTGAATCTGATCATGCACCACAAGGCGTTCCAGGAAGTCGAGAGCGCCTGGCGTGGCCTCAACTACCTGGTCACGAACACCGAGACCGACGAGATGCTGAAGATCCGCGTGATGAACGTCTCCAAGGCGGATCTCGGTCGCACCCTGAAGCGCTACAAAGGTGTCGCGTGGGACCAGAGCCCGATCTTCAAGAAGCTCTACGAGGCGGAGTATGGGCAGTTCGGTGGCGAGCCCTTCGGCTGTCTGGTCGGCGACTACTATTTCGATCACACGCCGCCCGACGTCGAGTTGATCAATCAGATGGCGCAGGTCGCCGCGGCCGCGCACTGCCCGTTCATCGCGGGCGTCTCGCCTTCGGTCATGCAGATGGAGAGCTGGCAAGAGCTGGCCAACCCGCGTGACCTCACCAAGATCTTCACGACGGCGGAGTACGCGCCGTGGCGGTCGCTGCGCGAGGCCGAGGATTCGCGCTACGTCGGGCTAGCCATGCCCCGGTTCCTCGGCCGGTATCCCTACGGCAAGGCCAATCCGGTGGACGAGTTCGACTTCCAGGAGGACACGGAGGGCGCCCGGCACGACAAGTTCTCCTGGGTGAACTCGGCGTACGCGATGGGCGTGAACATCACGCGGTCGTTCAAGCTGTACGGCTGGTGCTCGCGCATCCGCGGCGTGGAGTCCGGTGGCTCGCTGGAGGGCCTGCCGGTTCACACGTTCCCGACGGACGACGGCGGCGTGGACATGAAGTGCCCGACCGAGATCGCCATCAGCGACCGGCGCGAAGCCGAGCTGGCCAAGAACGGCTTCATGCCGTTGCTCCACAGGAAGAACACCGACGTCGCCGCCTTCATCGGGGCCCAGTCGCTGCAGAAGCCGTTCGAGTACACCGATCCGGACGCGACGGCCAATGCCAATCTCTCGGCGCGCCTGCCATACCTCTTCGCGGCGTGCCGCTTCGCGCACTATCTGAAGTGCATCGTGCGCGACAAGATCGGCTCGTTCAAGGAGCGGAACGAGATGGAGGCGTGGCTCAACAAGTGGATCTCGCAGTACGTCCTGAGCAACCCGGCGTCGGCCGGGGAAGAGACCAAGGCCAAGTATCCGCTGTCGGCGGCCGAGGTCACGGTCGAGGAGATCGAGGGCAATCCCGGGTATTACAGCTCGAAGTTCTATCTCCGCCCGCACTACCAGCTGGAGGGCTTGACGGTATCTCTGCGTCTGGTGTCCAAGCTGCCGTCGGCCAAGGGCGGGAAGTAAGGCGCTGACGCAGACAGGAAAGGCTGTCGGCTGTTCACGTGAAGGGAGAGGAAGAGGAGACGATCTATGGCCGTAGACATGTTCATCAAGATCGACGGGATCAAAGGTGAGTCAGGCGACGACAAGCACAAGGACGAGATCGACGTCCTGTCGTGGTCCTGGGGTATGTCCCAGTCGGGCTCGGCTCACATGGGCGGCGGCGCCGGATCGGGGAAGGTCAACGTCGACGACCTTTCGTTCACGAAGTATACCGACGTGTCGTCCCCGGACCTCTATCTGTCGTGCTGCAACGGCAAGCATCTGAAGGAGGCGAAGCTGGTGGTGCGCAAGGCGGGCGAGAACCCGCTCGAGTACATCGTCGTCACGATGGAAGACGTGATCATCAGCCGGGTCGCGAACGGCGGGTCGGGCGGTGAAGATCGTCTGACGGAGCACGTGACGCTGAACTTCGCCCGGGTCAAGGTCGACTACACCGCTCAGGACAACAAGGGTGGGGCCGGCGCCAAGCCGAAGATGGGCTGGGACATCGCGGCGAACAAGAAGCTCTAGGCGGTCAACGGAATTTCAACATGCTCGCAGAGCAGAGTCTGCGCGAGGGGCGCGTGGCCGAGGCCTTGGCCGAATTGCAAGATAGTGTCCGCAAGGCGCCCGACAACGCAGAGTACCGCGTGTTCCTGTTTCAGCTGTTGTGTGTGCTCGGGGATTGGGAGCGGGCTCGCGCTCAGCTCAAGGTGCTGGGCGAGCTGAGCGCGGGCGCGCTCCCTCTCGTGCACGTCTACGGCACGGCCATCAGCTGCGAGTTGCTTCGTCGCGACACCTTCGCCGGCACGCGAACCCCGCTCGTCCTCGGCGAACCGCTGCCCTGGGTCGCGCTCCTGTTCCAGGCGCTCTCGGTGGCCGCGCAGGGCCGCGCCGCGGAGGCCACCGCGCTTCGCGCCGAGGCATTGGAAAAGGCGAATGCGGTGCCGGGCACGATCGACGGTCACGATTTCGACTGGATCGCCGACGCCGACTCGCGATTGGGCCCCGTCTGTGAAGCCATCGTCGACGGGAGCTACTATTGGGTGCCGTTCGAGCGAATTCGGTCGATTCGACTCGAGCCGCCCGCGGATCTGCGTGATGTGGTATGGATGCCTGCCAGGCTCGGCCTCGCCAACGGCGGAGAGGCCACGGCTCTGATTCCGGCCCGGTACCCTGGATCGGAAGCGGACGGCGACGCCATGGTCCGACTTGCGCGAAAGACCGAGTGGGACGAGGTGGCGCCCGACACGTTCCACGGCCGCGGCCAGCGGATGTTCGCCACTGCCCAGGGCGAGTATGCCCTCTTGAGCGTGCGGCACCTCGAGCTCGGAGGCGCGGAGGCGTGAGATGGTCGAGGTCGGCGCGCGGGATGCGCTGCAGCCCGCCCTACTCGACCGCCTGACCGACCACGACCCTACCCGCACGGTCGAGGGCCGGGACGAGCGTGTCCTAAGCCGTGCGCAGCTCCGGACATCCGTGCTGCGCGATCTGACCTGGCTGTTCAACTCGACGAACCTGGCGAGCTCCGTCGACCTGTCGGCCCACCAGCTCGCCGCGCAGTCGACCCTGAACTACGGCCTGGCCGCGCTGGCCGGCAACACGGTCGCGGGTCTCGAGTTCGCCGAGGTCGAGCGGATCCTCAAGGAGGCCATCCTGCGCTTCGAGCCGCGGATCCTGCCGCATACGCTGTCGGTTCGCGCCATTCCGGCCAAGGACCCGATGGGGCACCACAACATCATGTCGCTCGAGATCACAGGTGATCTCTGGTCCCAGCCGTACCCGATCGAGCTCTTGATCAAGACCGACATGGATCTCGAGAGCGGCGAGATCCGCGTGGCCGAGGGACGGTGATGGACACGAGGATGCTCCGGTACTACAACCAGGAGCTCGCGTACATGCGCGAGATGGGCGCCGAGTTCGCCGCTGCGTTTCCCAAGATCGCCGCGCGCCTCGCGCTCGACGCGACCGAGGTGGCCGACCCGTATGTCGAGCGGCTGCTCGAGGGTTTCAGCTTCCTCTCCGCCCGGGTGCGCCTCAAGCTCGACGCGGAATTTCCGCGCTTCACCCAGCACCTCCTCGAGTGCGTGTATCCGCACTATCTCGCGCCGACGCCGTCCATGGCCATCGTCCAGTTCACGCCGGCCATGACCGAGGGCTCCCTCGCGACCGGATTCACGGTGCCGCGGGGGACCGTGCTGCGTGGCCAGATTCCGCGCGGCGAGGTGACTGCGTGTCAGTTCCGGACGGCGCACGAGCTCACGCTCTGGCCGATCGATCTCGTCGACGCCCGGTACGCCCCGTTCGCGCCGGACATCCCGCTCAACACCCTGGGGCTGGCCGAACCGGTTCAAGCCGTGCTGCGGCTGCGGCTGCGCGCGACTGCGCCGATGACTTTCGACCAGATTGCGATGGACCGGCTGAATCTGTTCCTCTCCGCCGGCGACGAGGTCGCGCTGAAGCTCTACGAGCTCATCCTCGGGAGCGGGCTCGGCGTGTTCGTGGCCCCGCCCGCGCGCCCCGCGCCCTGGTTCGAGTGGCTCGGCCGGGAGGCGATTCAGCCCGTGGGATTCGCGCGGGAGCACGCGCTGATCCCGTATTCGACACGCTCGTTCAGCGGCTACCGGCTGCTCCACGAGTACTTCGCCTTCGCCGAGCGCTTCCGGTTCGTGGAGCTCGTCGGGCTCCGGAAGGCGCTCGCGCGCCATGCCGGTGGCGAGGAGCTCGAGCTGGTGATTCCGCTGGCGCGCTCGGACGGAGCGCTCGGCGCGCTGGTCGACAAGGGGAGCTTCGCGTTCCACTGCACGCCGGCCGTCAACCTCTTCTCGCGACACGCCGACCGTATCCACGTGACCGACCAGCAGGCCGAGCACCACGTCGTCGTCGACCGCACGAAGCCGATGGACTTCGAGGTGTACGGCGTCGAGCGCGTCGTCGGATACGGCGAAGGGCTCGAGGCCGAGCAGGAGTTTCGTCCGTTCTACGCGTCGGTCGACGCGGACGGTAGCCGCCCCTCGCACGGCTACTTCACGGTGAGGCGTGAGCCGCGCGCGCTCTCCGAGCGCCAGCGCCGTGATGGCCCGCGGACCAGCTACATGGGCAGCGAGGTGTCGCTGTCGCTCGTCGACGCGCGCGAGGCGCCGTACTCGGGGACCCTGCGGCAGCTCGCGGTGGACGTGCTCGTGACCAATCGCGATCTCCCACTCATGATGCCGGTGGGGAGCGATCGCGACTTCACCCTGTCGATTTCGGCGCCCGTGGAAGGCATCCGGTGCTTGCGCGGCCCCAGCCGCCCGCGCCCGGCGATCCTCGACGGCGAGATCCCTTGGCGGCTCACGAGCCATCTCTCGCTCAACTACCTGACCGTCGCGGACCTCAACGAGGACCAGGGCGCCACCGCGTTGCGCGAGTTCCTGGAGCTCTATGCCGATCTGGTCGATGCCGACATGCCCGACGCAGTTTCACGCCGCCAGACGCAGGGCGTGCGCCGCGTGTCGGTCACCCCGTGCACCCGCCGGCTGCCGGCGCCGGGACCGATCGTCTTCGGCCGCGGCCTGGAGATCCGGATCACCGTAGACGAGACCTCGTTCGCCGGCGCGAGCGCGTTCCTGCTTGGAGCGGTGCTGGAGCAGGTGTTCGCGCGCCTGGCATCCATGAACACCTTCACCGAGCTC
>Ga0126369_10000456_pt1 | contig 26815 bp, 28 predicted proteins | sample PanSoiMetaPlot_1_FD_109646 | JGI IMG/M metagenome (GOLD analysis project Ga0126369, IMG submission 109646) | Tropical forest soil microbial communities from Panama - MetaG Plot_1 | ecosystem: Environmental > Terrestrial > Soil > Tropical forest > Bulk soil | place: Panama | collected 2016-02-17
ACGCATCGCCTCCAGCGTGGTATGATCCAGTCGTCGTGCATCGTTTGCCCTCATGCACAACGCGAGTCATATTCGTGTCGACATGTCAAGAAAAGTCCACTTACTTATGTACCGATTAATAACCTGCGGCGATGGTCATTTCAGGCGACATATCGCGGCCTGATTATGATCGGCGTCGGCGTACTTTTGTTGGGAGGATCGCACTTGCTCATCGAGGTGTGAGAACCGGTTGAGCAGCGCATTCGGCAAAGCCACGCTCGGCGGCCATGTCGACCGAACGGGCCTCGTCGACAGTGAATTCCCGCGCTCCTGGAATTCTTGGCATCGCGCGGCTGCAGTCAGGCCGACCTGATCGCCACCGGCGGCAACGGACTGTTTTACTGCTTCGTGCAGTAGCGAAATTTGATGTAGGGGCGACCCTTTTGGTTGCCAGCGATTAGGTCATTTCAAACCACTCCATTGCGTCGGCCGGCAACGGGGCGACCACAAGGGTCGCCCCTACAGATTGGTAACGCGCATCATGCCGGCACTTGCTCCAGGGTTCTCCTCGTCGAAAGCCCAGAGCGTGGGTTTTCGTCGATGTACCGGCGAATGCGATCGAGCGCCTTCTCGTCGCGGACAACGTGCTCATAATAGTTGCGTTGCCACGGCCGCCGCCGGAATGCCGGCGCCGCAAAAACAGATCCGCCTCTCTTCACATGCAACATCGAGGGGCTTCACAATACGGGCCAATTTGGTAATCTTCCATGAGTCGGGAGGCAGGCCCGTAGCTGATGAGTTGGTTCCGATCGAACAGGGGGGCGGTGACGTGGCTGGCGTTTTTTGCGCTGGCCTGCCAGCTTCTGCTTTCGTTCGGCCACATACACGTCGGCAAGTTCAGCGGCGGTTCGGCCGCATGGGCAGCGGCTGAAAGTGGAGATGCTCCGGCCGACGTTCCATCGTCGCCGCCGCAAAAGAACTCCTCCGGCCTCGGCGGCGATTTCTGCGCCATTTGCGCGAATATCAGTCTTGCCAATACCCTTGTCCTGCCGATCCTGGCGCTTATTCTGGCACCCAGTTTATTTACCGAGGTATTGCGGTGGTCAGTGGCGGCAACTGAGCCGGCCTCGTTCGACCACGTTCCATTTAGCGCCCGCGGTCCTCCCCACGCCTGACCTACCGGCCTAAGCCGGTCACCTCGCTTCGATTTCGCTGCGAGGATTCACCGTGCTTACGGCTGGCGGCGCGATCGCTTCGCGCATGAGCGCGGCCCCGATCGTGCGGATCACGTCGTTCCGTCTTGTCCAGCGTTCGGTCACGCCTTTTGTCCAGCCTTTGGGGGGTAATATGTTCAAGTCAGCTCGAAACGAATTGCTGCTCGGCAGTTCCGCAATTGCAGTCTTCGCCGCCGTCGGGGCGGCGTCCGCGCAGCAGTTGCCGCCGCCGAGCGCCGGCCAGCCGTCGCCTACGGTTGTGCCTGCCACACCGATCCCGCAGATCACCGTGACGGCGCCCAGGCGCGCGCCGCCGCGACGGGCGGCAGTTGCGAGACCCGCGCCGCGCCCAACGGCGGTAACGACAGCGGCGCCGCCCGCTCCGCCACCGCCGACCCCTGAGCAGGTCCAGCTGCAAGCCAACCAGCAGGTCACCCAGCGGACCCAGACCCTCGATCAGCGCCGCGACGACGTGATCATGACCAAGGCCGGCACCAGTAACTACCAGCTGAACGCGGGGGATATCCAACAAATCCCGCAGGCCAACGCTATTCAGTTAAGCGACTTGATCCTGCAATTTCCAGGCGTTACCCAGGATTCGACGAGTTCGGGCGATTTTCATATCCGCAATGAGCACGGCAATGTTCAATACCGAGTCAACGGAATTCTGCTGCCCGACGGCGTTTCTGGGTTCTCGCAGATTCTGGAGAGTTCCTTCATCGGCAGCATGAGGCTGATCACCGGTGCGCTGCCGGCACAATATGGCCTGCACACCGCCGGCATCGTCGACATTACCACAAAAACGGGTCCGGCGCTGGCGGGTGGCGGCGGCGGCGTTTATGGCGGCAGCCGGCAAACCATATCGCCATACTTTGAATATGGCGGAGTTGAGGGCCAGACCGAATATTATGCCACCGGCCGCTATCTCAGCACCGGGCTCGGCCTTGAGCCTCCCACGCCTACCCTCAACGGCATTCACGATTACTCGCAACAGGGCAGGTTCTTCAGCTACACATCGACGCTGCTCGATCCGTCGACCCGGGTGGTCAGCATCGCAGGCTTGGGCGAGACCAGATACCAGATTCCCAGCAATGTCGGGCAGGCCCTCAACGCAGGCGGATTTAACGGTCCCGGCGGAGGACCGTTTTCGGCCTTCGGCATAACCGATTTCGATTCGCGCAACATCAATCAAAGGCAGTACGAGAAGAACGCCTACGGGGTCGTCGCCTGGCAGCGATCCGTCGACAATGTCGACGCCCAGCTCGCGTATTATTCGCGCTACAGCGATGTCCACTTCGTGCCCGACCCGGTCGGCGACATGCTCTTCAACAACGTCGCGACCGACGTTTTCCGAAGCACGTTCCTCAACGGCATTTCGGGTGACGCCGCCTACCGCTTGAACGATGCGCATACCCTTCGCGCGGGCTTCTACACGCAGGGCGAGCAGACGCGGATCAAGACCATAGCGACGGTCGAAGCGCTCGACCCGACCGACCCGACGGGCCTGACGGCGATCGATGCGCCGTTCAACATCACCGACGGCAGCAACTTGTTTGGCTGGCAGCTCGGTGCGTATGTCCAGGACGAGTGGCGGTTGACCAATCAACTCACCTTCAATTACGGCGTGCGGTTCGACCAGATGTTCCAATACGTCGATGCGAACCAGTTCAGTCCGCGCGCCAGTTTCACCTACAAGCCATGGTGGGCGACTGTATTCCATATCGGCTACATGCGGACTTTCACGCCGCCTCCGCAGGTGCTCGGTCGGGTGTTCCAGGCTCAACTGTTTGACAATACCACCGCCCAGGCCGCGACCGTCCCCCCCGAACTCGCGGGCCAGCCTGGCCTTATCGGCCAGCAGGCCAACCAACCCGTGCGGAATATCGGTTCGATCGAACCCGAGCGGGCACATGCGGTCGACGCGGGAATCGTGCAGCAATTGCTGCCGCAATGTCCGACAGCAAGCCCCGAACCGCTCACCAAGGCGCCTCCTCCTGTACCGGCGAGTTGTCCGAGCCTGGAGGTCGGCGCCAACGTCTATTACAAGCGCGCCAAGGATCTGCTTGACGACGGCCAATTCGGCCAAGCCTTCGTCCTTACGGGGTTCAACTTCGAAAAAGCCGAGAATTGGGGCACCGAACTGATGGCGAGGTACAGGTTCGGAAACTTCTCGGTCGACACCAATTGGGCGTTTGCCCGCCAGCACGGCAATACGATCGCATCAAACCAAAGCCTGTTCGGTCCGGACGAGCTGAATTTCATCGCCACCCATTGGACCAACACCGACCACGAGCAGTACGTAACGGGCTCAGGGAGGGTCGCGTACCGGTGGACGGAGACCCACACCTGGTGGGACGGGACCGTCGCGAGCGCGACCATGATCTACGGCAGCGGCCTGCGCACGGGCTTCGCCAACACCGACCACCTCCCGGCTTATGGGCAGGTCAATCTCGGGCTGTCGCATGAGTTTGCCGATTGGGGCTGGAACAGACAGCCGGTCACGGTGCGGTTTGACGTGGTCAACGTGTTCGATACTGTCTACCAGATCCGCAACGGTAGCGGCATCGGCGTGTTCGCATCGCAATTCGGGCCGCGGCGCGGATGCTACATGGGCATATCACAGAAACTCGGGGCTCCGGACCGCGGTCCGGATGCGGCGCCCGCGAATTACACCAAGGCTGCGGCCGCGCCCGCATACCATTGGACCGGCTTCTATACCGGCGCCAACTTCGGTGGCGTGTTTAATAGTGAGGACGTGACCACCCCCATTGGTATCTCTGCGACTAATCCGAGCGGCGCGCTTGGCGGCCTGCAGTTCGGCTACAATTATCAGTTCGCGCCCTGGCTCGTCGGGGTCGAAGCCGAGCTCGACTGGACATCGACCCAGGGCAAGACCAATTTCATCGATCCGACGGCGGCCCTCTCCGTTACCAGCGATCATAACTGGTACGACACCGTGGACGGCAGACTGGGCTATGTGATGGGCCCCCTGATGCTCTACGCCAAGGGCGGCGCCGCCTGGATGAATGCCGATTATCGTCTCGACGTGAACAGCGGGGTCAATGGCTCGGCGGTCATCAACACCACCCGCACCGGATGGAACGTGGGCACCGGTCTGGAATACATGCTGGGCTCGCGATGGTCGGCAAAGCTTGAATATGAACATCTCGATTTCGGCACGAACACCCTTGGCTTCGTGACGCCGTTCGGTAACGGACTGACCTTCAAGACCCAGATCGACGAAGTCAAAGCGGGTGTGAACTACCATTGGGGCGGGACCTGACGATGTTTGGGAACACAGCAAGGAACGATAATCGGAGGAGCACGAAGGAGCTTCCGGGAGGAGTTTAAGTCGCAGTCGGTACGGTTCGGCTGCAAGAACCTGCGATGAACGAAATCTCCGGTGCGGCTCTCTTGGTTTTCACAGGGAAGCCGCAAACCGGGGCTTTGGCGTTGCAAGTAGCAGAGTCTCCAATGCATTGGGGGATGGATTGGAAACGTTGACAAATACGACCCAGTGCAAAGGTGAGTAGAATGTTGTCGAGATCAAGTAGAGCCATCGGATGGGAATTGGCCGCGTGGAAATGGATCACGCGCACACTCGGCGTTGGTTTTCTTGCGTTGATTTTAGGTTCCGGTTCGATCGCAACGTATGCGCAACCGGGACCGCCGAGCGCGCCGGTCCCGCAAGGCGGCGCGGGCACGCCGCCCCCTTCAATGTCAGCACCTGCGATGCCGGCACCAGCTGAGGCTACGCCTCAACCTGCAACGCCATCGCCCGCGGGCGATGCACCACCAGGTGCGGCTGAGCGATCCGAATCCCCTCCGCCGGCCAATGTTCCGTCTGCGGCGGAGCGGGCCGCAGATGCTCCGTCTGCGGCCGAGCAGGCGGCTCCGGGCGCGCTGCCAAGGGACCTGACGCCGCTCGGCATGTTCATGTCGGCGGACATCATCGTGAAGGGGGTGATGGTCGGTCTCATTTTCGCCTCCGTGCTGACCTGGACGATTTGGCTCGCCAAGACGCTGGAGCTTTTCGGCGTCAGGCGACGCCTTGCGCGCGCGCAGCGTTCGCTCGCCGCAGCCCGCTCGCTCGTCGAGGCGGCCCCCGCGGCTGCCGCCGCAAGCCGCCACGTCGCCCTGTTGATCCGCGCGGTGGAGACCGAGCTGCGCCGATCCTCCGACCGGCGCGACATCGACGCCATCAAGGAGCGCATCGTGGCGCGGTTCGAACGCATCGAGGCGGGCGTCGGCCGCAAGATGATGCGGGCTACCGGGATTCTTGCAACCATCGGAGCCACGGCGCCGTTTGTGGGGCTGTTCGGCACCGTATGGGGCATCATGAACAGCTTTATCGGCATCTCGAAGCTGCATACGACCAACCTGGCCGTGGTGGCGCCCGGCATTGCCGAAGCACTGCTCGCCACCGCGTTCGGACTCGCAGCCGCGATTCCGGCGGTCGTGATCTACAACATGTTCGCACGCTCGATCGCCAATTATCGCGCGCTCTATGCCGACACGAGCGTCGAGATCCTCACCCTTATCAGCCGCGATCTGAGCCAGGGGGCGGCCCAGACCGTGATGTTGGATAAACGTTGGCCGCCCTCTCCGGCGGCGGAGTAGCGCGAATGAGCATCCGTCTGGATCACGGCGACGACGCCCTGGGCGTCATTCACGAGATCAATGTCACACCGTTCATTGACGTCATTCTGGTTCTGCTCATCATTTTCATGATCGCCGCGCCGCTGGCGACGGTCGATGTTGCAGTGGATCTTCCGACCTCGAATGTGGAGCGGCAGCCGCGGCCCGATCAGCCGATCTTTCTCACCATCAAGTCGGATCTGACGCTGTGGCTGGGTGATACCCCGGTTTCGAGCACCGGCCTGCAGGCCGCCCTCGACAGCCTTTCAAAAGGAGACCGCAACCAGCGTGTGTTTCTTCGCGCCGACAAGTCCGTGCCTTACGGAAACCTGATGGAGAAAATGAATGTGCTGCGCGCGGCCGGCTACCTGAAAGTCGCCCTGGTCGGGCTTGAAATGGAGTCCTTGCGGTGAGTGCCGTTGCCGCCAGTTCCGCGGAGCAGCGCCGCGATGTCGTGCGTTGGGGTATTTGCTTCGCCATTGTGGTGGTCGCCCACGGTTTCGGTGTTATGGCACTCCTGAACAGCTCGACAGAGGCATCGGATTTCGGCGTCGATGCGCCGGTCGTGATACTCGACCTTCCCGAATCGTTTGCCGTAAGCCCGGCTCCGGCGCGAGATTTGCCGCCCGGGCCCGTGCAAGAGGAGGAGAGTGAGCCGACGCCGCCGCAAAAGGAAGACTCCAAGCCGCCGGAACTTGAAGCCGAGTTGTCGCTGCCAATTCCAGAGCCTCCCAGGCCGGAGCCGCCGACCGAAGAAAAGCAGGCGACAGCTCCCCCGGAGGCCAATGCGCCGAGATCCCTGGCGAAATGGGAAAGCACGCTTGCCGCCCATCTTGAACGTTTCAAACGTTATCCGGCCGAGGCGCGTGCGCGCGGCGACCAAGGCATCGCGAAAGTTGCCTTTACGATTGATCACGACGGACACTTGCTGACGAGCCGCATCGTGCAAAGCTCGGGGTCGGCGACCCTCGACCGGGAAACGCTCGCCATGCTGGCGCGCGCCCAGCCGATGCCGCGGCCCCCCGATCAACTTTCCGATGCCGAATTGACCTTTGTGGTTCCGGTACGATTCAACATCAGGTGACGCGACGTGACGCACACGATGAATTGGTTCAGGTCGAACGCCGCTAGAATTGCCTGGCTGGCGTTTTTCGCACTGGCTTGCCAATTCGCGCTCACGTTTGGTCACGTTCATTTTGGTAACGTCGTCGTCGCCTCCGACGCGGCGGCGATTCGGGCCGATTCGGCCAAGCAATCGTTCGGTACTCAATCTTTACCGGCGCAAAAAGCGCCAACCGGCCTCGCCCGGGATTTCTGTGCCGTTTGCAACAACATCAGTTTAGCAAATGCGGTTGTCTTGCCGGTTTCACCCGGTGCTAGCCCACCAATTTCAATTATTCGGGATTCGCAGTGGTCGTTGGCGGCCATTGAGTTCGCCTCATGCGATCAATTTCATTTCAACGCCCGCGGTCCACCCCCGCTTGAGCTGGCGACCTGAACGGCTGCATCGCCGACCCCATCGCCTCCCTGCGCCGTTCTCGTCGTCGGTACGCCACGGGCTGGCACCTGCCCAGTGGCCGTGCGGTTCGCGCCTGCGCGCGAACGACTCGTCGCGACGCACTTGGTCCAATTTCAGGCGCTGTTTCCGATGAGAGGAATAATCCTGTTCGTCACGGGTCTCGGCATCGTTTTCCTGGCAAGCGCCGTCCAGACCTATGGCACAAACTGGCTCGGTCAAACATGTCCCTATCCGGGGCCGTGCTTCCATCCCGAATGGCTCGCTGTCGGCGTCGTGCTGTCAGCCGCCGCCTACGTTGCCTGGAAGCTGGTAGATCGTAGCCGCCGCTGAGGGGTATAATAGCTCATATAAAAAGAGACCAAACGCGTCCGGAAAAACGCCAGAGGAGATGCCCGTGGCGAATAACCTGAGCGGTGCGGCTCCGCACCGCCGCCGCATCATCGTGGTCGGCATTGCTTTTGCCATCCTTGCAGCCGCCGGCATCTACCGGTATTGGGCGCCAAGCTCCGAGCCCGCCCGCGTCGCGCCTCCGGCGGGTCGGACGGCAGTGCCGGTCAGCGTCGCAGTCGCGACCCGGCAGGACGTTCCGATCTACGTTACTGGTCTCGGGACCGTGCAGGCTTCGTTCACGATCGCGATCCATTCCCAGGTTGACGGCATCATGCAGGAGGTGCTGTTCACCGAAGGCCAGCACGTGAAAAAGGGCGATGTGCTGGCGCGGATCGATCCGCGCCTGTTGTGGAACGCCGCTTGTCTGGCTCCTCCAACGAACGGAGCGCGCTCTACTTCACAGCAAACACGTATACGGCCCCACCTGGGGGCACGTCGAGATACTTCCCGGGGAACAACAGGTTCAGCCGCCCCTGCATGCGAGCGGCGTCGACGCCCCAGCCCGATTGGACAGCGATATATTGCTTGCCGTCCACCGCAAAGGACACCGGCACGCCATTGACGCCTGACAGCGTCGGGTACTGCCAAAGAATTTTGCCCGTCTCGGCATCAAAGGCGCGGAACAGGCGATCGTTGGTACCTCCAGAGAACAATACGCCGCCAGCCGTGGCGAGCACCGGGCCCCAATTCTCCGACGGCAGGTTGGTGGTCCACACGCGTTTGCCGGTATCGACATTCCACGCCTGCAACTCGCCGATGTGATCGGCGCCCGCGCGGATACGTAACACATTTGTGGTCACGCCCGTATAGCGCTCGCCGGCGACGTATTTTATCACCTCGGCATTGAGCTCGGTGCAAAGGTTCTCGTTCGCCGGGATATAGATCATCCGTGTTTTCGGGCTGTAAGCAACCGGCGGCCAATCCTTGCCGCCCCATAGGCTTGGGCAGAATGTTGCAAGCTTGTTGGTGCCGGGCTTGTGATCAGGGTCGACGATCGGACGTCCCGTGCCAGGTTCGACGCCCTTGAACACGTTGTGACTGACGTAGTTCTGTGCGGCGATGAAATTGATCTTGCCGGCGGTACGCTCAAGATGCCAAAGGTAGCCGTCTCGCGCGACATCGATGAGACCCTTAACGGTCCGGCCGTTGTGCGTGTAGTCGACCAGAATCGGCGGGGACACTTCGTCCCAATCCCAGGAATCGTTCTGGTGATATTGGAAGTGTCCCTTGATCTGTCCGGTCTTGGCGTCCAGGGCGACCACTGACGAGGTGTAGAGATTGTCGCCGGGACGCTGATCCCCCATCCAGGGGCCGCCATTGCCGGTGCCCCAAAAAGCAAGGTCGGTTTCCGGATCATAGGTGGCGGGTACCCAGACCGAACCACCGCCGGTCTTCCATTCGTCGCCCTTCGGCCATGTTTCGCTGCCGGGCTGGCCCGGCTCCGGAACCATAAAGGTTCGCCACGCTTCTTTGCCGGTTTCCGCTTCATAGGCGGCGACGAAACCGCGGATGCCCAGCTCGCCGCCGGACGTGCCCATCATGACCTTTCCGTCGACGACCAACGGCATGATCGATGTGTAGTAGCCGTTCTTGTATTCCGCGACTTTCGCCGTCCACATTTCCTTGCCGGTCTTGGCATCAAGCGCGACCAGGATGGCATCGGCTGAGGCAAAATAGATCTTGTCGCCATACAGCCCGACACCGCGACTCGTAGGATGCAAGTTCGTCAAATCTTCGGGGAGCGGCCGCTTGTAGCGCCACAGCAGATTGCCGGTCTTCGCTTCGAGGGCAATGACCTGGTTGCCGGGCGTTGCTACGAACATGACGCCGTTGTTGACGATCGGGGGCGCCTGATGGCCTTCGACCTGGCCGGTCGCAAAGCTCCAGACGTGCTGGAGGCCACCGACGTTAGACGGCGTAATCTCTGAAAGCGGACTGTAGCCCCAGCCGTCGTAAGTGCGGCGGAACAGCAACCAGTTGGCGTCCTCCGGCTGACGCAGCCGCGCGGCTGTGACGGGCGAGTATTTTTGCAGCACGTCGGGCATCGGTCCCGGCACCGGCGTGGCTGATGCGGGCGCTATGGTCTGCTGCGCGGATGCAGTGCCGACGGTGGCCATCGCAGTCATCGCGGCGACGCATACACCCTGCATAAATCTCCTGGTATCAAACATGGCTTTCCCTCCCCTTGCGTTGCCGGGCGGGCCACCGCCTGATGCGACCTCCGCATCGCCCGGCGCGTTCACGTTTTCCGAACTCTAATGCAGCGATGTCTGCCGGCAGAGTTTTCACCTTCGCATGGTGACGCGATGAATTGAAGTCCCCTCCCCCGAACATGACCCTCGTCAGGCGGGTGCGATGCCAAGGCGGCCGATAAACGGCTTGGCGACGACGAGTTTGTCATCGACGATTTTCAGCGGAAGGGCGGCCAGGCCGCGGGTCGTCGGTCCGTCGACGATCGCGGCATTCTCGCGTGGATTGTATCGGGAGTTGTGGCAAGGGCATTCGAGGATCTTCTGCTCTTCAACCCAACCGCTCACTTCGCAGCCTGCATGTGGACAGATCGCCGAATAGGCGACCACTCCGTCGGCTGCACGTTCGCGTGTAGCGCCGACAAGCGTCGCGGGATCGAGACGAACCAGCAGCACCTTGTTAAGGCGAGATCCGTTGCGGACGAGCTTGGCCGTCGGATCCATCGGCCATGCGATGACCGGAGGCCCCATAATGTCCTTGGGCGAGAGAGCATCCAGGCCGGCGGCATCGGTGGCGACCAGATAATCGCCCTCCTTCGGGCGTTCGTCGGCCGGTTCCGCGGTCGCAGGTATAACGGCGTCGCGTAGCGCAACTTCGACGCTCAGCGCGGATACGACCGTAAGAACATCGCGACGGCTCGCCTGCATGTCACACCCTGTCCGGCCCGCGAAATGCGCTCGCGCCAAGCATCAATCATTTGCCCCCACTTAGCGCAGACACGATAAGTCTTCTAGATCTGTGTCGGGGCATAAGCCCCTATGCTGCAACGACGCCGCTGTACAAAATCTACAAGGGTCTGCAAGACATTCGCTTTCGTAGTGGCGGCCCCTGTGGTCGCCCGGCGGGCCACAGCATGCGGCAGCGCACGGGCGGGCACAAGGCCCGCCCGTGCGCAATGCACTTTCCCCTTCAGTTTTGATGAAGCACATGACTAGCCGTGCAAAACGTTCGCGCAGCACCCGTTGCACCCCTTCATCGCTGATGAGATCGGCCACAGCGAGTGAGGCGGCACCTACGCAGTGATGCGCACCACGAAGCAGTTCCGGCACAATTTATCCTCATCCAGCGGAGCTGAATGCGGTCGCCTTCTCAACTGAATATTATTGGGGGACTTGAATAAAATATTGTTAATCGCATCCGTGCTCAGCGACTGGCCGCAGCGCATTGAAGGCGCAGCAGCACGGATCGCACTTGTCGGATCATTCGGCGGCATCAACCGCGTTGCCCGATCGGGCACGGCCATCGGGCTCAGCAGCCTCGATCGCCGTTATAAGGACGGCAAAACGGGTCGGCGCGTGTCTGCGCAGCATGCGCAGGATCAGGCGCACTTCGTCGAGCATCATCAATGTGAGCCGGGCTCCATCGCAGTGCCCGCACTTGCGGACAGCCGCGGTGCGTCGCTCGCGTTCGGCGCGACGCATACGCCCGACAAGCATGATGGCGATATCAAGATCGCCGATCGGATAGCGTCCCACAAGCGTTCGGTAACGTGTCCAAACCTCCGGATGACCGGCGCCGCGGCGCATCAATGCGATCACACGATCCTTGAATATCGAGTGATGAACTGCCGGTGAAAAACTCGCTTCAATATGTGCGCAGGCCGCAGCAAGAGCTGAGCCACCATTATCACGGACCTGTGCAGCCGCGCGCCGACCCCGGGCGAGGTCCTGATCAGTTCGCTTTGTTGCCATGAGGAATTCGGCGTACACGCCATGTCTAAATTAATTGATGATACCAATAGTCCTATTTTCGTCAAGAGATCGAAGCCGATTTTTCGTGAATGACCCATTGCGGCTTCGCTCATACGGGCGAGGCAGAAAATGTTAACTATTACCTATTCTCAGCGCTCATAACGATACGGTGAACTGATACGACTGCTGAGATCGAAAATTCCAGCACCTTTTTTGGATTATAGTGCTCAAGTCGCAGACGCCTGGAATCCTGCGATATGAACCGCTTCACATAGGCGGACGGGACGGTCTCCTGGCCCTTCATAATCTGTGCCACTACGAATGCGCCACGGCTGATCGGCAGGCGTGGATTCACGAATACTGTCTCACCAGCGAAATAGCGCGGCTCCATCGAATCGCCGACCACGTAGATCGCATAAGCATCCGAAACATATTCGAGGCCGAGCGGCGCAGGGACTTCGGACACCTTGTTGCCGACAAGGACAAATTCACCATCCTTGCCTCCCACAGCGTGTCCGAAAACGGGAATCGTGCCGGAGACCGGACCTCGACCGGGGATCAGGGCTCGGAGCCCTCGAGGAACCTCCCTTAGAGCGCTAACTTGTATTAGCCTTGGCTCTTTAAGAATCTGTTCATCGATTTCGAGAATTTCCGCTACCCGGGCGCGAACCTCTTCTGGCAGCCGGTGCGGCACCCCTCTTTTTATGAATTGCTGGAAATAGGCGTGGTTCTTTCCAACTTTGAGTGACAACTCGGACAAAGAAAGCCCCAGCTGCGCTACTCGCGCGATAATTGCAGTGCGTGCCGTATCCATAGGCGAATCTTACATAATTTTCTGCCGATGTATAATAGGATTTTCCGCTTGCCAAAAAATAGGATTCTACCTATATTAGTTTTAGATCGGCAATGCCATCCGCTGTTGTGCAGTTCCGTCCTCGGCCCCCGGGCAGCCCTGCGCTCATGCACGGAAATTTCCTCTGGAGGTATCGTGAGGGATCAATCTGGCGCAGCGCCGGAACGAAAGATCATCGTCTCTGCGTACCGCGGTAGAACACCGATCGTTCCCAATCACCGACGCACAGGTAATAAAAAATCAGGAGCTATCAAACAGCGCATTAAGAAGTCCACGCTGAAACGCGCCGATCGAACGCCGCCGATAAATCATAACGATTCAGGTGGCGCTGATTCAACCAAGTCGTCACGAAAGGCCGACCTCGCATTCCAGCGCGCCATGCGGCAGGCAATCGCACAGGGACATGAACGTCCGCCCGGGATCGGTGTCGTTAAAGATCCCCGGCCGCTGTATGATCCGCACCTATTCGATCCGGTTCCATATTCTTCCGGATGCACGTCGCCAGCTCTCGAGTGCGCCGAATTGGTCGCGCGCAACGATTAGCGGGGTGGCGGCGTAGAGAGGCAACCAACCCGATACATATCTTGCACTCGCGCCTTCTCATCAACATTCGATTGCATTGTTAGTTACAGAAGGGTGCGTGATACACACCGATCGCCGCTGCTTTTCAAAAAGGACAAAAGTCCCAGCCGGAGCCACCATCGGCCCCGATGGCGTATTGAAAAAAGCAAACACGGGAAAAAGGTTTATTTGATCAATGGCCAGCCGATCTCTTCCGGACCAGCGCGAGGGCCACCCGTCTCGACGCCACACATCACTCGCCTCTGCCGTTCCCAAACGCGGACCACAACATTCTGAACGCGACGAACGCCTATTTGGGCGCCTTAAACGTGCTATTCGTCAAGCCGAACGCCGATCGGGCGATGGCAGCGAAATCGGCGGAACCGGCGCCACCAATCTGCGCTTCCTTGCAGCGCCGTTAGTCCGGCTGATCGAAAGGAAACGTATCGGCACCGAGGAAGTCCGCGCAGCCGACGATATTGCTATCGCATTTCACGCCCAGGCCGGCGCCCTGATGATAAAATCGCCGTCGCTCGAAAAGCGCGACGCGACCTGCCATGGCCGCGAGCCGGTTTGGATCATCGATGCGGTGTCGCGCTACAAACGATGGGCACACCATTGGTCGCAGCGCGCGCGGGATGGCGACCGAACGCTCGAGATCGTGATTGCCGCCGTAGTCGACGAGCGGGCGTTCCACGCGATTGAGGCGGATGTCGGCATCCGTCACGGCATGGCAGCCCGTGTCGTGATCGCGGCATTGCGCGATTATGCGGCTCGCGCCGGTTGGACCGACCGCAACACCGGGGCAGCCTGGATCAAGGACGCTGAAGCGATCTTCGTACGTCGACAGCGATCCGACGTGTGACGCCGACCATGTCTGCAGCCGCCAAAGCGTTAATCGTTTCTCTCGTTGATATATATTGGTTTTCTTCGCTTGCATTTTTGACTTGACAACGGGGCGAATATATGAGACTAATAACTTAACGTGGTTGGTTGCGCCCGAGAAAATGTTTCTCGGGTATTTTTGTTTGTTGGGCGATGTTCGCCAGCCGAGTTTCATTTGGTTTAAGCGATTTGGCGCGCGAAACGCGATGCATCATGTAATGTCGTGATTCCGACGTCACCTATCGGCGTCATTCCGGGGCGCCGCAAAGCGGCGAGCCCGGCCGAGGGTTATGGATTCCGAGCTCCCTCGCTACGCTCGGGACCCGGAATGACGGATAGAAGTGTGGCTCTTTCCCGTTTGCGAGCCTCCCTCGTCAAGCACCTGGAGACAGCGCGGACGCGCGTTCATCCGACAAAAGATGCGCGCAGGTCCCCACACACACCGGCCTCCAGCCTTGCAGACGAATGTGGGGCTCGCGAGCGGCGCCGCCGGTCGGCAGCGCGACTTTAAGCGCAGCACGGACCGGCGGCGCCGAAGAATCCAGCGCCCCAGCACCGCTTCAGCGCCGTCGATCTGACCCCGTCCGATCGCAGGAGAATGACATGACACAGACTGCCGCGATAAAGCTTCTCAACACTGCCACAACGACCGGCGATGGCTCCGTGTTCAATCTGGAATTTCCACAACTGGCCGCAGCCGTACAGGCGGAAATCGCGGGCGCGCCAACTCAGGCCGTGGTCAACGTGATGGCTTTGCTCGACGGCGGTACCTGGGATACGCTATGCGTACTCGATACCAGCCAAGGCTACGTAAGCGGCGAGATTTCGCCCATCATCTTCCCCGCGCCGATCCGTCAGATCAAGGGCAATGTCGCTACGCTCACCGGCGGGACAAATCCCTCCGTGTCCCTGTACTTCACCGCGAGAGGATGATGCAGGAACCTGTAGTCGCACGTCGCGCAGCTGCCGCTGCAAGCCCTGCGTTGCGAACTCCCGGACATGCCAATTGCTAACTTCGATTTCTGATTCCCGGAGCCTGACATGACGACCATAGTCCCAACCTTTTCCAAAATTCGCGGCCCTGCCGGTGGCATTGACGCCATCGTGGCCGCATGGTCGCCGCTTGCGGCCGCCGGTGACGTTGGCCAGGCGCTGCAACGCACCGATCTGGCGGATCGTTCGGTGCAGGTCACGGGCACATTCGCGGCCGCAACTATCGTGCTCGAAGGTTCGAACGACGGGATCAACTATTTCACGCTGTCGAATCCCGCCGGTGCTGCCCTGTCGTTCACGGCGGCCGGCCTGATGCAGGTCAACCTGCCGACCGCCTGGGTGCGCCCACGCGTCACCGTCGGCAGTGGGGCGAGCCTGACGGTGAGGCTGACGGCTCGAAGGACCCTTAGATAGGCGTCGATGCTGACGCCTCGAATACATACACGAGGCACGTCATGCCCGCGTTGAAAAACCCCCGGCATGAACGGTTTGCGCAAGCAATGGCGCGTACCGCCGACACCGCTGCCGCTTACCGGAGCGCTGGCTATCAGTCCAAAGGGAGTGCCGCCCAGGCGGCAGCGTCGCGGTTGCTGCAGGACGCCACCATGGCGGCGCGCATCGCCGAGTTGCGAACAATGCCCGCGATCACACTCACCCTCCCGGAGGTGACGACCACCGTCCCGGAGGTGACGACCGCGACGGCAATCGTCGAGTTCGAGAAAGCTCGCAAGCTCGCGCTCAAGAAAGGGCAGGCTTCCGCTGCCGTTTCCGCAACCCTTGCAAAAGCCAAACTCGCAGGCCTCCTCAACAAGAAGCCTGAGAACACAACAAGGCGCGCGGTTGGCTTCGACGGTAACTACAATGAAGCTGCACGCCGCATCTTGTTGCTGCTTCGTCTCGCGGAGAACGAGACATCAGATGGGGATAAGCATTGATCCTGCGTCACGGCGAGATCACGGACGGTTTGAGAAACGCCGCACCCAAAGAACGCGACGCGGCCGCGGCCATCTTGCACGCGACAACCGTGCACCGCGTGTGGGCACCCAATCAAGGGCCACAGGCGCAAGCCTATGACTGCAAGGCCGATGAGCTGTTCTACGGTGGCCAGGCGGGAGGCGGCAAAACCGAGCTTGGGCTTGGGCTCGCGTTGACGGCGCACAGGCGCTCCCTGATCCTGCGCCGCGTCAACAAGGACGCGCTGAAGCTGGTGGAACGGGTCGCGGAAATCCTCGGCCATCGCTCCGGCTATACCGGCCAGCTGCAGCGCTGGAAGCTCGACGACCGCATCATCGCATTTTCAGGCTGCGAACATGAGGATGACAAGCAGCGCTTCAAGGGCGATCCGTACGACCTCGTCTATTTCGATGAGGGCACGGATTTTCTCAGCAGCCAATATCGCTTCATCATCGGGTGGAATCGTTCCGCCGACGAATCACAACGCTGCCGTGTCGTGGTCGGATCGAATCCGCCGACGACTCCTGAAGGCCTCTGGGTCATCAGGCACTGGTCGCCCTGGCTCGACCCGATGCACCCGCGTCCCGCGCGCCCCGGTGAGCTGCGCTGGTTCACCACAGGACCCGATGGCAGAGACGTTGAAGTCGCGGGCTGCGGCCCTCATCTGGTCAACGGCGAGAGCGTGCTGGCGCGCTCGCGCACGTATATTCCGGCCCGGCTTGCAGACAATCCCGATCTGGACCAAACGGGTTACGCCGCCGTGCTCGCCGGCCTGCCGGAAGAGCTGCGACGCGCTTATCGCGACGGCAATTTTGCCGCCGGGCTGAACGACGACGACTTCCAGGTCATCCCTACCGCGTGGATCGAAGCGGCACAGCGACGCTGGTGCGCGGACGCAGGGCGAGGCGTCGCCATGACGGCGATCGGGCTCGATGTGGCCCAGGGCGGAGCCGATTTCACGGCGCTCGCCGCCCGGCACGGCGCCTGGTATGCACCGCTCGTTCGCAAGCCGGGCCACGCGACGCGCGACGGCAGTGCCGTCGCGGCAGCGGTTGTCGCATTGCGCCGTGACCGTTGCGTGGTCGTGGTCGATGTGGATGGCGGCTGGGGCGGCGACACGGTTGCGCGCCTCAAGGATAACGGCATTCCGGTGGTCGGATTCAGGGGCGCCGGCGCATCCCATGCAAAAACCCGCGACCGTCAGCTCGCCTTCTACAACAAGCGCGCCGAAGCCTGGTGGCGCATGCGTGAGGAACTCGACCCCGGCCAGGATGGCGGCTCCGTGCTGTCGTTGCCGCCGGATGCTTCCATTAAGGCCGACCTGGCGGCGCCACGCTGGGAGCTTACCGCACGCGGCATCAAGATCGAGGACAAGAACGAGATTCGCAAACGACTCGGTCGTTCACCCGACGACGGCGATGCCATCGTGATGTGCCTGTCGGAAGGCGCGCGGGCCGTCGCGGCCGAGTTGCGGCGGGCGCGGCGCGAGGCGCGGGCGGAGCGCGCGAATGTGGGGTACGCGCATTTGAAGGAACCGGGGCGATAATCGCCACGTGCGGTCTCATCGCCGCCAAAAGTCCGGGGCACGTAAATGCCAGGCATGACTCATCCGGTGCGCCGGCGAACACCGCATCCGCCATGGCCGCTTGATGAGCTGGTGCGGGCCCAATGCATGGCCTGCGAAGGTCACAGCCTCGACGCCATCGCGCAAGCGCTCGGCCGCTCCGGGGAGGAGGTGCGCCGCAGGCTCGATCTCGAGCCGGCACCGGGCCGTCCGCAATTGGCGAACGTTGGATATCGGCATCTCAAAAGATCAGGGATCAGGATCGGGCCCGATTACTGATGTGGAGCGCTTCCATGACCAAAGCCAAGCACGACCGGCTGCTTGTGGCCCTGCTCACAAAACTGCCGACAGCGATGGCGCCATGGCCCCGCGCAGATCGGATCGCCTGGCTGCAAATGACAGCGATGGCCTTCGACGTGATCTACGGACCGTGCGGCGGAGTACGGGTCATAGCCGGGGAAGCATGCGACGGCAAAATCGATCAAACAGCGCCCACTCAACATTCGCGGATTGAAGCTGCGCCCCCAAGCGCGCCACGACGGTTTTATGTGGATCGTGATGGTTTTGCCATGGGAGACGGGAAGCCGATCTCCATGGAGGAGCTGCCGGCAGGTGCGATCGTCTGGGACGAACGCGCCGGCGCGGAATGTGGCGATGTCACCGCCATCCTGTGGCGCGATGTCGGTACGTCACGGCGAGGCCTGCCACCGGACGTAACCCTCAGGCCGGTCTTCGAGGCGTCATAGCGGCGGCGAAACCAGCAACAAGTCGCAATACAGTAAAGGAGAAGCCATTGAGCGCGCTCTTCAAATCACCAACCATCAACATTCCGCCCCCGCCGGCGCCTCTGCCGCCTCCGCCGATGCCGGATCCCTTCAATCCCGCCGCCATGGAAGCCGCCAAGGCCCAGGCTGCGGCGCGTGCAGGACGCTCCTCGACCATTCTCACCACTGCCGCGACGCGCGGTGCGCAGGCGGCGACCAGTGGTGCTGGCGTGCCCTATAGCGGAAAGTCTTTGGGCGGCGGTTAAGATTGCCACGGCCTCGCGGACGCAATCCCGCCTGTGTTTTCGAAAACAGGGATGACTGCCGTATGAAAACCCGCGTTCAGGAGCTGCTGCAGATCGGGGATCAGCTGTACTCCAAGCGTTTCCCACTGCTTACACTGTGGCAAACCTTTGCCGAGAACTTCTATCCGATCCGCGCAGACATGACGCGCTCGCGTTACATTTCGGAAGAATTTGCCTCCTACCTGATGACCGGCCGGCCGGTGCTGGCGCATCGCGAGCTTTCCAACGCATTATCGTCAATCCTGCGGCCACGCGGAATGCAATGGTTTCAACCCAGAACCGTGAACGATTCGATCAACGAGGATCATGCCTGCAAGAAATGGCTTGATCGCGCCGGCGCCATAATGCGTCGGGTGATGTATGACAGCGCGTCGCAATTCACCCGCGCCACCAAGGAGGGCGATGCTGATTACATTCTGTTCGGGCAATGCGTGATCGAGCCGCGGTTGAACACGCGCCGCACCGGCATGCTCTATCGCACCTGGCACCTGCGCGATTGCGTGTGGGCCGAGAATGCCGATCTCGTGATCGATCAGTTTCACCGCAAGTGGAAGATCGATGCTCGCGCCTTATGCAGGCTCTATCCCGATACGGTCGCCCCTGAGGTCAAGACCAAGGCTGAGAAAGACCCGTTTACCGAGGTCAATTGCCGCGTCATCGTGCTGCCGGCGGACGAATACGACTGTTATGGCGACGACGGAGATACGGCCCTACGTGATCGTGGCTCGAACGCGTTCGTCCAGATCGTGATTGACGAGGATCATCAGACCATTCTGGAGGAAACGCCCCGGCTTGATCTCGGCTACGTCATCCCGCGTTGGATCACCATCGGCGGCTTCTCCCAATATGCCTATTCGCCGACCGCTATCGTTGCGCTGCCCGATGCCCGCATGCTCCAGCAGATGACCCTTACCCTGATCGAAATCGGCCAAAAGATTGTCGATCCGCCCATGATCGCGGTCGGCGATGCCATCCAGGGCGGCACCAATCTCTACGCCGGCGCTATCAACTGGGTGGACCCCGACTACGACGAACGTACCGGCGAAGTGCTGCGGCCGATCACGGTCAACGGCGAGGGTCTGCAATGGGGCACCGAATACGAAGAGAAGATCGAACGCGTCGTCAACGAGGCGTTCTTCCTTAATGTGCTGAATTTGCCGGAATTCGACGGCAAGGCGATGACCGCGTATGAAGTGTCGGAGCGGATGAAGGAATATATCCGCCGCGCTACGCCTTTGTTCGAGCCGATGGACCTTGAGTACAACGGCCGGCTATGTCAGACGACTTTCGATATGCTCGACCGCGTCGGCGCGTTCGGCTCTCGCCTCGACCGGCCGCCACAACTGCGCGGTCAGAAGATCGAGTTCAAGTTCGCCAATCCGCTGGTGCAGGCCGAGGCGGATTCGAAGGTCGTGAGCTTCACCAAAATGGCGCAACTGCTCGGCGCGGTGATGCAGTTCGAACCCTCCGTGCGTGCTGACGTCAATTTCGATAAGGCTTTCCGTGGCGCCTACGAAGGCACGGGCGCCCCCGCCGAGTGGCTGGAGGACCAGGACAAAGCCGATGTCGTCAAGGCGCAAGCCCGCGCTCAACAAGCGGCAGTCCAGCAAGCCGCTGACCTCGGCCATGTCAGTGAGCAGGCCGGCAAGGCCGCGGCCGCAATGAAGAACGTCGGCGACATGGCTTCGTCACTACAGAACGCGGGTTTGGCGTGAGGCAGCAATGATGCCCTCTCGGCCGAAATTCCAGCCCGATCGTCCCTGGCAAATGCCTCGGATCGAAGACGCGGATATTTTCGCGCTCCAGGCTGTTGCCAATGGAACCGCAAACAATACACAGCAGCAGCGCGCTTACGACTACGTTGTGCGTACTTTGTGCGAGACCGACCGCATGACGTTTTGGCCGGGTGGCGAAGACGGCAGGCGCGCGACCGATTTCGCCGAAGGCAAGCGCTGGGTCGGCGTGCAGCTGCGGCGCATCGAGAAGATGCGCCCGGATCACCGGAACGAATCGGCGGAGATTAGCTAAAGCTAAATCCTACGCCATGTCGTCTTCTGTGGAGGATTAGGATTTTGCTTAACGCCGAATTCAAACGTGTGACTGCATCCGGAACAACGAAACATTTCCTGTTTGAATGCGTTTGTGCCGCGAAATTGGAGGATTTGCTTCTTTCCGTTTTCATAACAGGCTGGACACAAGCGATGAATTGGTTCGCTGGCCTTTTCAGACTCTTTCAGTTCGTAGGCGAACGTGCCCCCTCCGAAGTCCTTAAGCTGGTAGCGCTCCTTTTGACTATTCCATGCTTCAAAGCGAGCCACTTGTGCTTCAAGCTCGCCTACTCTGGTAATCAACTCCGATTGCGCCGTCTGTGCGGCGATGATCTTTTCCTGAAGTTCTATAGCCACCGCGTTGCGCGCGGAGGCGTCTTTCAGATCCTTAAGTCCCTTCACGATATCGAGCATGGACTTAAAGGCGCCGAGGCCAGCCACTGTTTCACCAAGCATGAGAGCTCTTCTTCTGATTACGCGTGAGCCTTTGCCGTGAAGTCGAGTCGGTCCTATTGAGCACGCAAATAACCTGCCCCGCCCAAGGCTCACATAAGCAAGCGGGGCTGACTCGGCAGGCCGCTGTGTCTGCCCAAACAGACCGCGGCCGTGGCGCAAAGCGGCGAAGCGGGCACTTTCCGCGGTTATTTAGGTTTGTCAACTCGGCATTTGAGATTTTTTGCGCATTCGCCAAGCCGGGAAGCGCTTCGCCTGCGGCAGCCGCGCGCGGCCAGAATCCCGAAGCAAAACCGCACTGATTTCGAAACGAATAAGGGCACGTCATGCAGTATTTCCCCTATCATCCGTTGCGGAAATATACCTCGCCGCTGTTCGACCCCCTGAGCACCACTGCGGCGGCGCTCGCCACGCTTGGTGGCGGCAGCGCGGCCACGGGCGGTGCGATGGCCCTGACCGGCATCGGTGCCGGCATTTCTGCAGTGAATACGATCGAGGGCGGCGAATATGCGGCACAGGCCGGCCGCATGAAACAAGCCGAGGCGAATTTCGAGGCCGACCAGGACGTCGCCAATGCCGCGGGCGAAACCGCGGCCGCGCAACGCCAAGGGATCGATGTCAGCAGGAAGGCCGAGATGCTGCGCTCCTCCGCGGTCGCCGATGCAGCCGCCAGCGGCGTCAACGCAGGAGCGGGCAGCGCCCTCTCCAATCAAGCGCAGATCGCAGCCCGCGGCCGCTACCAGGCCGACATGGACCTGTGGTCTGGTCAAAACCAAGCCACCGGCCTGCTGAACAGGGCTGCCGCCAAGCGATATGAGGGTGAACTGGATCTGCTTGGCGGCGAGGAGGCGCAGCGCGCATCGACACTCAATGCACTCTCAACCATCGCGGGTGGCGGCGCCTCATTCATGCGGATGTATGGCGGCAAGGGCCTGTTCTGATCCGGCGCTCGACTTCGCGTGAGCCTGCGCACGGGTGCGTAGCACCGCCACTGCTCCCTCCCCACAAGGCGAACGGAGAGGACGCACCGCCGCGCGATGATCTGAATGCCACGACTTTTGGCGCTCTGCGACTTATCCAATAAGTGAGCCGGATGCATGCCCACGATTCCAACCCCGGAAGAGCTCGGCAGTCTGCTGCACATTCCAGGCTCGCGCCCGGTCGCCAGCTATGACGTGTCACCGGTTGCGCGCGGCGCCCAGCAGATCGCCGACGCCGGAACGCGATTCGGCCAGGCGCTCGAAGATGTGGGCAAGGCGACCTACAAGATCAGCCATCAACAAGCCATGACGGAGGCCGTCAACGCCAATGCCTTCATCCATGGCCGGCTGATTGAGGCGCGTGCACGTTATCAGAACGATCCCGACTACGCGACGCTCGCGCAACGTTGGAGCGAGGAAGCCGGCAAAATCGTCGATGATGGGCTTTCGCAAATTTCAAACGAAGGTTTGCGGGAGCATGTGCGCAGCAATCTTGCTGTGCCTCTCGCACAGGAAAGCGCTGCGATCCAAAGCCGGGCGTTTCGCGCCGCCGCCACTGCCCATGCGGCCAGTCGCGACAGATATTTGCGCAACCTGGTGCAACATGTCACCCTCGACCCGAACGACAGTCTGATTACGGGTGGCGTGGATTCCCTGCATTCCGCAATCGATGACGCTGTCAAGCGGGGATATCTCACTGCAGAGCAGGCCTTGGAGGAGAAACGACGCGACGCGCTCACGCTTTGCGCGGAACAATATGCCCGTATGGGCCGCCTCGATCCCGAGCGCGCCATTCGCGAGCTTGAATCTCCCGCGGACGGCCACCCGCTGCTTGCGCAGCTTCCGCAGCCTTTGAAGGATTCGTTGATCCAGCAGGCGCGCCAGCAGCAGCAAAACATCTTCAAGGATGCGGAGCATGCGGCGCTGCGTCGCCGGCAGGAAATACAGCACACATCCGATCAAGCCGAAAACGAGATCGTCACGAATTTGACCGGCGAAAAACCGTCTCTTACGAGAGTCGACATTTCCAACAACCAACAGCTTACGCCCTCGGCGAAGACTTACATGCTAGCGCTCGAAGATCGCACCGCGAAACCGGATCCCGACGCCGCGATCTCCAACGCCACGGCGCGCCGGCTACTCGATCAGATTCGCATGCAAGACGGCGACTCGAACAAGATCGCCAGTCTCGTTCCGATTTACAACGCGTATATCAACGGAAGCCTCGGCAGGGACGATTTCAATTTTGTTCGCAAGGAATTTTTTGCGAAGCAGGCGCCGGGGGAAAACCTCCTCTTGGCTCACAAACAGGCTTTCCTCAACGGTGTCGCGCATGCGATCGATCAATCCGACCCGCTGCTCGGCGAGATCGATCAGCTTGGCAGATCGAAAATGTATCCCCTCGAGCGCGATATCGACCGGAAAATCGACCAATACCGCAACGCCGGCAAGGACCCCTTCGATCTGTTCGATCGGTCAAAGCCGGACTATGTCGGAAAACCGGAATCACTTGAGCGCTATCGGACCACATTGCAGGAAACGTTGGAACAGCGCGCGCGCCAGGTTCACTCGACAGCTGCCTCGGGCGCGACCACGCAGGCCCAATCCGTTCCGCAACGCCTTAGCGGCGAAACGCCGGCGGACTACCTCAGGCGCATACACGCGGCCACGCCTTAGGGCGGGTTCGCTTTAACCGGCCGTGCTCACTTGGGATGGCGGGTCGCGCGTCGCTAACCCGCCCTACGTCCAGCGCCAAACCAAGCGCATTGCTCTCCAGGTGACCGATCATGCCGACGAAAATCGAAGCGTTGAAGCAGTCGGGGTTTTCCGATGGCGAGATCGGTGACTGGATAACCATTGAGCGGCTGCGCATGCAGGCTGCGGGATATCCAGACGGCGAGATCGATGAGAGCCTCGGTATCACCCGCCCACCCAAAGAAGTACCGCCCGCGTTTATCGAGCGCTTGAAGCAGGGAAACTGGTTTTACCGCATTCTTGGCGCAGCCGGAGAATATGGGGGAAATTATTTCGGCGACGAGCCGCCGGGACTTTCAGCGGAACGGCAGGTATTTTTGCACAAATTCGGACTTATGGGAGATCTCGCTAGTGCCGCCGTAACGACGGGAGACGTACTATTGAGGTCGGTCCCGGCCGGAATTGGCGCCCTCGGCGCCGGCGTCGGGCAGGCATTTGAGGAAGCCCATGATGCAGCGGTTGGACCTGGCCCCCAAGCGAAAGGCAAGGCCGCTCGTGATTTTGCGCAACTCGCGCAGATTGCGGCGCTACTCTCCGGCGCCAAGGGATCGAAGAATGGATCTGTGCGTACGGCAATCCCCGGCGCCACGAACGGACCGATCATTGCTCTACCGCGGGCGGAGGACTTCCGCAACGCAGCCGCGAGCATTTCCGGGTCCCCGGCCAGCTTTGGAACCGAGCAGAAATTGCTTCGGCTGTGGAAGGAGCACGGCATTCATCCGAATGAAGTCGCGGCCGATGCGCTGCACGACCAGGGCATCGCGGAAGCGATCGCATCGGAGTCCGACAGACTTCCGGAGGTCTATGCGGGCGACAAGCCGACAGCGCCGCGCCCGCACAGTAACGCGCAGGTCGTCGAGACCGGTCGAATAGAGGAAAGTAGCTTGGCTACGGGACCGACCGGGTCAACCAAAGACACCCCGGTGCGATATACGCAACGCGATGCGGGCGCAGACAATGTAGCGCACGGCGGGAAAGATGCTCCAACGGAAGCGGAAAGCGGGTCGTCTCAAAATCCAGGCGCCCCCGAACCGTCAAATATGATTGCGGAAACCGATGACATTCAAATGTATGATCCGCCGCGAAAAAGGCAACGGCCGTTTACCAGAGATTATCCCAACGAGGTTCAAGCCGATGCCCTAGGACAACTTCTGAAGGATATCGAAGGACGCCCGCTTGACGCCGACTTCATCGCTGGACGGCGGTTCGCTGGCAAAGCCGATAGTGCCCTATCGGTGGAAGACATGAAAAAGGCAATGCTGCCGCTCGATATCCGCTTTGCACTCGTGCATCCGCGGGCGCTTCCGCCGGGAGTGGGCGGAATGTTTGTTTCGCCTTTTAGTCGGGGCAGGCCGCGGGGCGGCGACATATTCGTGAGCAACGCCCTGCGTTTAGCTGACCAGGATTTGACGACGGCGCACGAATTTAGTCATGCTATCGACCATTTTGCCAAAACCTTATCAAACGACCTTGCACCGGCTGAAATAGCCGAACTCCGCAATGTCTATGTCACTTTAAGGTCTGATCCGAAAGACGCGTCCTTTCCGCGACAGCCGGAGACCTTCCGTTATCTACCTCATCAGGTGAATCGCGAGCTTCTGGCGGAAGGCATACGGGCCTATATGGCTAATCCAAACTATTTCAAAACCGTGGCGCCGAAGAGTGCGGCCAGAATTCGTGCGGCTGTCAACAATAATCAATATCTAAAGAAAGTCATACAGTTCAATTCCCTACTTGCTGCCGGCCTGATCGGTGCCGGCACCGCCAATCAAGATAGCGACAACCAGTAATGCGTTGCTCGCGGACCGTTCGGGTCCGTTGCGGCGTCCCCTATGGGCGCATCCGAAGCGCACCGCCAACCACCCGACCGGCAGCCCCATAACACGCCGACAAATATCGGGCCGGGGCGACAGCGACCCGATGCGGCATCAGTTCGGCAGCGCACTGGCCAGGCGGCATCGCATCTCTGCCCCGCTTACAGGCACCGCTAAGCAATTCTGACCATCCACGAACCAACCGGAGTCTCAACTCATGCCCGCACTCACGCAAGACAACGTCCTGCTTTGGCTTCACGGCCGCCGCCTCGGGCTCGTCGGCGACGGCAGCTTCAGCGCCTCATCCGGACTCATGATCGACAGTCAGCTGGTCGGCTCCAAACGCGGACCTGTCGTGTCGCAGCTGGCGCCTGGCAGCAACGGCGTCGGTAACGTCGCATTTCCGGCAGCAGTCGATGGCGACGTCGTGCTGTTCGCACTCGATCTCACCACGCCGGCCAATGTGACGTCGAGTTTCGAGGTCGTTATTTCGACCGCTGGGCAAATCCGGCAGACATCCGGTTCAAACCTCAGCACGAAGAACATCTTCTTCCAGATCGCGCCGGCATCATAACGACTGGGGACCCCGCATGCACCGCTATCGCGAATTCGGATTGGTCAGCGAGCAGGACGAAGCCTTACGCCGCGCGTTTCGTGACGGTTTCAAGCGCGCGGGCCTGTCGTTTGCACAATTTCTGGACGCCCTTGGCTGGTATCGCGACCATATGCGGCCGGGCGGCGACGAGGGGCAACTCGCCGATGCGTTTGCGCAATTCGCCGCCGACAGAAGGTGGCCGGCCGAGCAGCGAGACGGCGCCCTCGATCTCTATCGAGCGATTCGCGACAATGGCCCTGCCGCGGTGATGCAAATACCGCGTCCCGACGAGGACCGGGCGACCCTTGCGCGCGCCGATGAGTTGCTGCGCAGCGACCCAGCCCGTTATTGGGGCGACGTCGAGCTGCAGGATGCGGCATTCGAGGCGCGCGAACGGCTTCACGATCTTGCGCCGGCGGAAGATCCCACCGAGCTGCCCCCGAAGGCAAGCCCGGATCGGCAGCGGGTCAACGAAATCGAGGCATTGCTGCGCGATCCCGGTGGCGAGGGACAACGCCGTTACTGGACAGACGCCGGGCTGCGCACGGACTATGCCCAGGCGCTCGCGCGCCTGCACGGCAGCACGGACGCGGACAGGGCAAGCGCCGCA
>Ga0126369_10000458_pt1 | contig 26746 bp, 22 predicted proteins | sample PanSoiMetaPlot_1_FD_109646 | JGI IMG/M metagenome (GOLD analysis project Ga0126369, IMG submission 109646) | Tropical forest soil microbial communities from Panama - MetaG Plot_1 | ecosystem: Environmental > Terrestrial > Soil > Tropical forest > Bulk soil | place: Panama | collected 2016-02-17
AGTGATCGACAACGTAACTGGCGCATCGGGTGTCATCGGCGTTGGCCGCGCTGTTCGAGCCGACCCCGGCGGTTATACGGTTAGCGTCGGGAATTGGCCAACGCACGTCGTGAATGGAGCGACATTCACACTGCAGTACGACCTGCTGCGCGACTTGGAGCCGGTTGCTCTGCTGTCGAGCAACCCGTATTTGGTCGTAGCGAGAAATGGGTTGGCGGCCAATGATTTGCGGGAACTGATCGGCGTCCTCAAAACCAACCCCGAGAAGTTCACGCTGGGCACGGCCGGGCTCGGCTTAGGGCAGCATGTCAGTGGAATCTACTTCCAGAGCGTGACCGGAACTTCTCTACGATTTGTGCCGTATCGCGCCGGCTCCTCCGATATCATCAAAGACCTGGTCGGCGGACACATCGATATGACATTTGATCAGGCCATCTCGGCCTTGCCATATGTACGCAACGGACAAATCAAGGCCTATGCGATTACAGCCAACGCCCGGCTGACGGCCGCACCCGATATTCCGGCGGTCGACGAGGCTGGTGCGCCCGGCGTGTATATCTCAACGTGGTCCGGCCTGTGGGTGCCTAGAGGTACGCCACAGAACATTGTCCGAATACTCACAAACGCAGCCATTGACGCACTCGCGGACCAGGATGTCCGTCGCCGGCTTGAGGACCTCGGCCAGGTGATCCCACCCCGCGACCAGCAGACAGCAGAAGCTCTTGGCACTTACCACAAAGCCGAGATAGAGAAATGGTGGCCGATCATAAAATCCGCGAACATCAGTCCCGAACCGGGTCGCTAATGCGTGCACTGAACCGTGACGCGTCATTCGAACGACCGCTTTGAGAATTTCCCAAACGTTGTCCGATAGGCAGCTGAAGTTGCAGATATATACCCGCCGCACCATCACATAGGGTGAAGGTCTTCATAGGCCGGGGGAAGCCGATGGATCTAATTATCCGCAACGCGCGGCTGGCGGACCGTCAATCGCACGAACTCACCGACATCGGCATCGCCAACGGTCGCATCGTGGTAATAGAGCGGGAACTTTCCGCGGAAGGAGAAGTCTACGATGCCGAAGGTCGGCTTGCCTGTCCGGGTCTCGTCGAGAGCCACATCCATCTCGACAAATCGCGCATCATCGACCGTTGCGCACCCCAGGAGCGCACCCAGCTCAGTCCCATCAAAGGGGTCGCGCCGCTAAAGAAGAGCATGACAATCGAAGACGTTCGCGGTCGGGCGGGGCAAACCCTTGAGCGGTGCATTATGCATGGGACGACTCGCATGCGAACGCAAGTCGAGCTCGATCCCGGCATCGGAATGCGCGGGTTCGATGCCATAACGTCGCTGATCGACGACTACAAATGGGCGATCGAGATCGAGATCTGTGTGTTCCCCCAGGAAGGATTGACCAACTATCCGGGGACAGAAGAGCTGCTGGTGGAAGGCCTGAGGCGTGGCGCCAAGGTTCTTGGCGGCGCACCTCGTTACGACACGAACCATGCCGGCCAGATCGAATGCATTTTTGCGCTCGCCCGCGAGTTCGACGTCGATATCGACATGCATCTCGATGTGGGCAACACCCCCGATGGTATGGACATTCACCTCGTCCGGGACCTCACCCAGAAGTACAAACGGGGCGGTCGCGTCGTTGTAGGTCACATGGCTAAACTATCGCTTCTGCCGCCCGACCAGGTGACGACGATCGCACGCCAATTGGCTGATGCCGGCATCGCCGTCACCGTCTTGCCAGCGACGGATCTGTTTCTGATGGGACGCGACCAGGACCACAACATCCGGCGTGGCGTGGCAGATGCGAATTTGCTGCTGGAGCATGGGGTGAATTGCTCCCTCTCCTCGAACAACATCCTCAATTCGGCAACCCCATATGGCGACTGCTCGTTGATCCGGATGGCGAACCTCTACGCAAATGTCGTTCAGCTCGATCGAGCGGCCCAGTTGCGCGAGTGCTTCCGAATGCTCACAGATCGGTCGGCGTCGCTGCTGAATTTGCGGGACTACGGATTCGCGGAAGGCCATCCAGCCGACATTGTCATCATCAATGCACAGTCGCCCGAGCAGACCATTGCCGAGATCGCTCAGCCGGTTGCGGCGTTTAAGAACGGCAGACAGACGCTTCGATGGGATTTACCGAGGTTGGTGCGATCGCAATAAATGTGACTATCGAAGCGCCGTGACAGGACTTCCCGCAGCGGACATAATTGTCGAGGTGACTGTTATCAAGCACGGGTGCTGCGCCGACTGGCCTCCGCTGTCATCGATGCGGAGACGGCGAGCGCCTGGCCGCTGTGCCTGCCACAACGAGCGCCGTATTGCCAGGCGTCGTTACACGCCCGTCGCCCCAGAGCGGCAAAAGCCGATCCCGAAGGCGGCACGCAGCGAGCTTCAAAAACCAGCGTGACACCGGCATGGCATGCCGTCACCATGCACCGCTTGGTCGCCATTGGGCCTGATACTCGTCGATTCTCGGTTCCGAAAGGGCTTGTTCTGCCCTACTACACGATAACGACGCTCGGCGCGGAACGGCTCAAGGCGAAGCGCTGAAATGGAAACGGCGAGTCCTTTCGAAAAGGGACTCGCCGTACCGCATAGCCTCCGTGCAAACGGAACGCCATCGGAGTAACCGCCCCCCGATTGACCTTCGGCGCGCCCATTCGACCGGATCGAACGTCGCGATGCGGCGAATGTTATGTGGGTATTGATATGGGCGCGAGCTTGTTATTTTCCGCCAAATAATTGTCCGCACCCGCCAGGGGGTGACTTCCCCGTCGTTGGTTTTTGCGGCGTATGGTTCCACGCATGGTCCAGGTGCCATCACCTTGCCGCAAGCGAAAGCGCGCCTCTGCCGGGTCTTCAGCCGGCGTTGGTCTTTTCGTGAGGTGTCGTCAGCGCCTCTCACGCCCTTGTTCCACAAGAGCTGGGAATTACGGGCCGCCGATATTCGACGTGGGTGGCTTTGTCCAGCTTGCCGGCTCGGTCGTCGAAAACCCGCACGGCTTGCATTGAAATACGTTCAACTCTTCAATGAACGCACGCCTGATCATAGTCAGGAATATCATCTCTCGCCCGCAGACAGGGCAGATGACTTCGTTTGCTGGCGTGACGTTTTCGTTCATTTGTATCGACAGATGCAACGCCAGTTCCGACCATGACATGGATCAATCGAGCCTGGGGAAGCGCTCCCCCAACATCGAGAATAATTGTCCCGAAAATCGCTGCGCGAATGATGTTTATATGGGCGATAACGTGCACGCATCTCGCGATTCCACGCCAAAGAATTGTTCGGACGTGCCAGGGTGACTTTCCCGCCGTTCGCTTGCGGTGTATGGTGCCCGCGTATGGTCTGTATCGCCGTCAACTTACCGCAAGCCAATGGGCGTCGTCGGCGCGCCTTCGCCGGCAAACCTCGACTTGTCAGCTGCGCATAGCGCACGCGGGGCGATTTCCCTATCACTCGCTACGGCGTCCAAACAGCCTGGCGTTTTTGAGAGCAGTTACTTAGCAATTGGCAAGTCGCTGGGGCGCCACGACGACCCAAGCTGTCTTGCTGTTGGTAACCGAGCCGATCATGAGTGCGAGCTCGATCACAACAATGATGATGACAGCAGGACACGCTTGCACGCGATGGCGTGTACGGAACAAGGCCTGGCGGGGATATGGCGACGAACAGCGCCTCAGGCGGGCGCGAGCCCCAGGCGCTCGTCGCGAGAGTTCAGCCACATGACGAATGGCATGGACACGACGATGATCAGCGTCTTGCCGACGATTTGGCCGGCCAGGAACTCAAGCGATCCGTAGGCGAGCCACAGGAACAGGATCGAGTCAATCACGAGCCCGACAAGACCGGAGGCCAACACCGCCGCGACGAATCGACGCCGCGCAAGCGACGTATAGACTGCAAGGTCAGCATACTCGGACACCAGAAATGCGATCGTGGACGCAATTACCAGCGCGGGGGGCGCTAAGAAAGCGGAGATTGCCGCCCCGACAAACACGGCGACTGCCGCAACGACGACTCCGAGACGTCGCTGCACCAAGTCGCGTAACACGAGCGCGATCCCGACCATTAAGACGCCCGATGCAGTCATCAGACCAGGTGCGACCCAAATCAAGCACGGGCCGTTCGGCACGCAGAAAATACCAAAGTTGCTGGCGAGCCAGTTGGCCACCGGAATCGTCAGGCCGAAAAGGACCAAAAATATCAACCCCTCGATCCGGCGTCTCATCTCGCTCGCTGCCTCGCTGAGCACTGGAAGCTTGTTGCGCCGCGCGGCATCGCCATCCTGCGCGGTCTGACCACCCGCATGCTGGGTGATTTGCTCCACACGTTGGGGGATTTTACCCATTAACAGCCCTGACCACCTAGTATGACAGAAAAAGCCCAACGCTTCCATGACACCAATGGGCGACCGTGGATGGCACGACGCTTGCAGCGCGAAGCAGCACCACGGAACAGTTGAGCGATTTTAACGTGTACGCAAGTCCCCAGCGTTCGCACAACTTGACGCGGAAGTTGCGCAAGCTGGCGGGATGCTGGCTGCGCGAGTTGAGGGAAAACCGCGGTTTGTCGCAGCGCGAATTGGCGCAAAAGGTGGGAGCCGGGTACTACACACTCATTTCGCAGCTCGAACACGGGTACGGTCGTATCCCCCCGAACCGCTACCTGGCTTGGGCTGACGCCTTGGCCGTCGAGCCGCAAGTGTTCGTTCGCGGGCTGATGATCTGCTATGGCTCGCAAGAGCCGGATGATTCTTGCGAGCCGCCTCGATCCCTTCACAGAAAAAATGTCGGGCCGTGTCATCCTAGGATAAATCGCTCATCCTGAGCGTGGCGGAATTAGCTGTGCATCGGATTTCTACCTGAGGTTTGATCCTGACTCCACTTCGTGCGACAAGCATAGAGACTAGGCACGCCATGAGCCATCGAAGACGCCGGGTGCTAGAAATGCTTGCAGAGGCAGGACAACGCGGCAGCACTGATCCGATCTTCCAAGCTCGGTTCACGTCTGAGCTACTCGACCTGGTGCGCGACGGACTTATCACCACAGAACGCGCGACAATGAAAAGTCGCGGCCGGACGGTCGAGGTCGCTCGGGTCAAGATCACGGACTCCGGCCGGATGGCAATCGAAGGTCCCATCCGCTTTACGTTGCATTGACGGGCGGATGGTCCGTCTGCGGCGTCGGCCCGCTGGGGCTTCTTGGTGGCGCAATCAACGGTTGTCACGCGATACCCTTGCCATGGCTCGAAGCTGGCTCCTTAGCGCCGACGAAAGCCGCGCACTGGTTGTACTCGCAAACTGCCCGGACGGCGCGACGACGGCACTTCTGCTCGGCTACGGCTTCATGCGCAAGACGATCACCGCATTGGTCCGCGCTGGCCTCGCAGCAGCGATACCTGATGAAGTCGTGCGCCCCGATGGCCGCGTGATTGATGTCAGTCTCGTCAAGATCACCAAAACAGGATGGCGGGCGGTAGCCACAGTTGACTTGCCGATGTCCCTGTACCGATGGAATCCTACCGCACAGCCACGAAGGCCAGAAGGATCGGCGCCGCTGAAGCAACCGACGCGGGCGCGATCAAGAAAGCCGTCAACGAATTCAGCATCGCGTACTGAAGAGGCTGGCCATCTCAGGCGGCTCCGTTTAAACAAAGGGCGCCAGTGAGTGACGCCCATTGCTTGTGTGAGAAGAGCCAAAAGCCCGAGATCCGCTCCGACTCTCTTCAACTTGGTGCCGTCACCAATCGCGCAGCTTTGTTAGAGGCGATCGTCCTGCCTTCTGTCTTGCCGACGATCCTGCCGACGGTCCTCCTGACGCGGTTGGCGATCATCTGCACCGCGCCGCTCAACAACGGAGTTGGTGAAACCTGGAGCCATGCTAACGGGATCTGCTTGGCCCGAGTTGGGTACCGCAACGAGCGGGCTGGTGACGAGCATCGCAAACAACAGCTTGTACATTTTGACTCCTCTGAGTAGTGACGTGACACGTCGGCTGATAGCAACGAAGACCTAACATCAGGCTGACATCGACGAATGGAGATGCCGCGGGCAACACCCTAGGTAAACGACCTGAGTAGACTGGGTGAGAGTATCTTCCGTTCTCACGCCACTTTGTTGGTGGGCAAGAACTGGGTTTTGTCCAATGTAGGTTCAAAATGCAAACCGATGTTTTCGACGCAGTTTCAGGTAAAGATCAAACGCCAATTGTCGATTGTTTTCAGCTACCAGTACTGCAGCTGGAATCGAACGAACCGCGCATGCGACAGATTTCGCCGGGGGCCGCAACATCGAAGGTGACTGCGTCACGCGGTCGTCCTTGCGTCTACATGGCGAAATGATCGATGTTGGCCGGCGCCATTTCGGCATTCGGTGATCAATGTCGAAGGAGCGAACGCGGCCGTGTCGTGGGTCATCAGCGGATTACCACAGGCGCCCGATAGCCCTTCTCCAGATAGCTTCCGTGGCAGTCAGGTCACAGGCAGGGCAAAAAAGGGGCCCCACGCTGACTTTCCCGGACCTCTAAAACATGGCGTGAAAGTTCAACGTTGGCCTAGCGCTCACCTGGAGTTCCTACGCCACCGGCTCAGATGCACAATCATAAACATGCGCTCGCAACACGCCGTTCTCGTTGACTTGCATCAATGCTGCCGCCCCCCATATGCGCCATATTGCTTCTCGTTGAGATAGGGAGCCGCTATGCCGTGGAGCAGTTATTGGATAGCGCCATGGATGTTCTTGGGGCCGTTGACGACATTTCTTCTCATGATGATCTGCATGGCGAGCATATCCGTCATGACGCGCGCGGGGACGATACGCCATGTCAACACCAAAATCGGATTGACGTGGCCGCGCTGGGGCTTTGGCCGCAATCCCAGGGATCACCCCGTTATCTTCGAAGGCGGTCGCCTTGAATCGCTGTTGCGTTGCGATCAGCTGCAGAAAAAATCTCAGGAGCGTATTGGCCGCCTACGCACGGCGAAGGCCAAGATTGATTTTGACGTGTTGCCGGGGAAGCGAGCGTTATCACGCAGGTGACCTCGCCACCTCATGGCGATGAACCAATCCGCTGAGGTCGCGACGGTGACGCACGCGACCGCGAGGACTGCCCGCTGAAGGCTAGATTTTCGCAGCGTCCGGCATCGATCCGGCACGGTCGCCTTCTGCCGCTCCGGAAGGACGGCTGCAGCCTTCCGTGATAACCATGCCGAATATCACCGCAACGAAGCCCGTCCCAAACAGCACTCCACTTAGTGGCAGGTCGAGTATCCGAGCAGCTATCTTTTCAACAGGTTGCCATCCGAAGACCGGCTCCCGCGCGCCGATTAATTCCAACACAAGCCGGAACGCAAGCGGGGGCCATACTCCGAAATTGATCCAAACAAGGCATTGATAGCCCAGAGCGCCGAGCCCCGTTATCGACAAGCAGGTTCCGATGAACGACATGCCATCGCCGATGACGATTTTTCGCATTCTTGATCCAAGCTCAATCGTTCCGGCTGTCCGTATGTGATCGTTTCGACCTCGACAATCACCCATGTTTCCGCCTCCGACGCGTCCTCACCACAACTGCGTACACTGACGTTTGCGGCTATTTGGACTCCGTTGACCGCGGCGCGCGACTCCTGTGTGAAAGGTCACCTGTCTTTGACGGTCAGGCGGAACATTCGGTTCGCTACGCGATTACGGCTCACAACAGAGACTGAAGCGAGTAGCGATTTATTCCCGCCATCAGGAACTGCTTGAGCGAATGGTCGCGCATGCCGCGGCTCCCAGTAAGGGGTCTATGAACCGGGGCATAGTCCCCAATGCGGGTGAATTGCCCCAATCGCGAGCTCATTGCTCAACCAAATAGATATGATAAGCCGTTGACTTCGCTGGAAATTCAAGGCCGCCAGCGACCGCTGGCATGCGGCTTGCTGCCACCGGTTCTGCGGCTGGTGTCTTCTGACAACATTAAACACCTGAGCCGTCGGTGAGCGGGGCGAAATGGCTTCGAAGATGTCCTTCCGGGCATCTTCGGAGCCTATCCCCGTTCGCGTCCGTGATTTAGTCGGAGAGCTGAGGCCGTTAAACCAACGGGGAGACGCAATGAAGGATCATGATAGCAATAGACCAGCGACGATGCCCAATCCGATCCGCATCGCGGTGTTTGATGACCATCCCCTGTTTCGCGAAGGTTTGGTCCAAATGCTGAAGCGCGTGGAAGGTTTTGAGATTGTGGGCGAGGGAGCTTCGGCGACCGACGCGCTCAAGACCGCGCAGGAGCGTGCTCCGGATGTCATCCTGCTCGATTTATGCATGCCGGGAGGCGGCATTGAAGCGGCCGCCTGCATTGCCTGTGATTATCCAAACGTGCGGACCATGATGTTGACACTCTCCGAATGCGAGCACGATGTCGTGTCGGCGCTGCTGGCGGGTGCACGGGGCTACGTTTTGAAGAGCAGCGCGATATCCGAGGTGATCGACGCGGTGCACGCCATCGTTCAGGGCAACTTCTACTTTACGCCGAACCTTGCGGTGCGGTTGTTGCTCGAGCGGAGCAACTGTATTGAAAACCGTCGTCCTCGACAATCTCACATGACCTCTCTTCGCGCGAGAAGTAACCCTTATGACTCGTGTCGAAGTGAATATCAGCATTGACCATTATCGTGGTGCTGACCGTCTGTATCTAATTGTGTTGGTTTGATTTGGTCTGAGATGCGCAGTAGCGATTACACTTTTGATACTAAGCTAAATTATCGTTATGCCAAGACGGGCGGGGCATCAGCCCCAGCTCTGGCGAATTGACCCGCTTTTGAAATGACAGTTTAATAACAGAATACGAATAATAATGATACTACATATATTTCACGATAGTCACGACGATTGGCACATAGATTGCTGTCTGGATTTCAGCGGCGGGTGGTAGCTGACAAATAGCTAACATCTGTGCCGTTGATGAACAACTAGAGGAGTTGATGATGTCGAAGTTCCTAGCCACCATGCTGTTTAGCGCCTGCACGTTCGCCTTTGTTGCAGCGCCCGTTTCTGTCGATCTCACATCCGGGAAGATTACGATGAAGTCGGCGTTGGCCAAACACGGCGCCGACGATGTCCTTCCGGATGACCGCGGTGTCGATCCGGCCCCGCATCCCTGATCGAACTCAAGACCCGGAGCCGTGGCAACGCCGCGGCTCCTCGCCATCGGCTTGGTCAGAACAGTGACTGCGATTCCATGATTGTAAATGTTTTCTCAACGCAGCCGATGCGATATATTACGTGTCGTCAGAATAGGAGAGATGGCCACCGGCACGGACAACAAACATGGATGCTGCATTAAGTGAGCTTTCCAGTGACTTGAATGCGAAAGCCGAACATAGAGATGCGCGACCGGTCGAGCAGTCGTTCAACTTGCTTCGCTGGTTTTCGATCGTCAGCCTTGTCGCGATCATTATCGTTGGAACCATCGGTGGGTGGATTTTGACGCGCTACTTGACGCGGCAGATGTTGTTGCGTGATGCAGAGGTGAGCCGGGAATTTCTTGAGAGCATTGCCACCACCGAAAAGACGCGCGATTACCTGCAGCCCTTTGCTCCGCCCCCGCCGCCTGAAGCGCTGGCCCTGTTTGTCCAGCACCTCCCGTCGCTTCCGGACGTGGTTAGGGCAAATCTTTACGCATACGACCGTACCGTACTTTGGTCGACCGACAGCCAGATCGTCGGACGGAAATTCGAGAACAATGAGGAACTGGAACGCGCCTTCACCGGTGAGATCGTTATCGAATCGGGACGGTTAGCGGTCACTCAAAAAAAGGCGGAACATGTCGGGCTAGCTGAAGAGACAGCAAAAACCGGATTCAATTACTTCGTAGAGGCCTACCTGCCGATTCGGGACGACAGCGGCGAAAAGGTGCTTGCGGTCGTGGAGATCTACAAGTTTCCGCGCGCCCTCATTGCAGCCATTGACGAGGGCGTTTTCCTTGTTTGGATGACAAGCGCGGGCAGCGGGCTGTGTCTCTATCTGGCATTTTTTGGAATTGTCCGGCGCGGAGATATGCTCCTGCGCGAGCAGCGTGAGCGCCTTGTCGAGGTGGAAATGCTGACGACAATCGGCGAGATGGCTGCGGCGATTGCACATAACATTCGTAATCCGTTGGCGTCGATCCGATCTGCTGCCGAACTGGCGCGGGAGGAAGATCGCCAAAGGATTGACGAGTGCTTGCGGGATATCATGAGTGAGGCCGATCGGCTCGACAGTTGGGTTCGAACGCTTCTATTGGCGTCTCGCGGTGCGTCGGTGAACGTTGAGCAGTTGGATACCAACGATCTGCTCCAGGAAATCCTCGACGGGAATGCCGTCGAGATGCGCCGCCGCAATATCGAATTGTCGCTTTGCGCCGGCGCACTGCCGCAAATTCGCGGCAATCGAGCCATGCTGGGCCACGCACTCGGCAGCGTCGTGTCAAATGCCGTGCAGTCGATTTCTAACCGAGGGAAATTGAGCGTCGAGACCCGCTGTGTTGACAGTGGAAAAGTTCAGATCATTATCGAGGACACCGGATCAGGGATCCCGGCAACTGTCGCACGTAATATTTTTCGCCCGTTTTTCACGACGAAACCAAACGGGATCGGTCTGGGAATGCCCCTGGCGAAGCGCATTTTCGGTCGGCATGGGGGCAGCATCACGCTCGAAAGCACAGAGGGACGCGGCACGAAGGTTGTCATGACTCTTCCATTGCAAGGCTCGTAACATGGCTCGCGGTATCTTATTGATTGAGGACGAGCAAGTCCTTGCCAAGAACGTCAAGCGATATCTCGAGCGTCACGGATATGAGGCGCTCGTGGCGGAAACCGCTGCGGATGGGCTTCGGCTGTTCAGCCATTCCGAGGTTGATCTGGTGCTGCTGGATCTCAATTTGCCCGATAAGCACGGCGTCAAGGTGCTTGATGAGTTGCGGCAGCGCAATCCGAGGGTCATCGTGGTCTGCATCACGGGACACGGCAGCGTGCAAACTGCCGTCGAAGCGATGAAGGGCGGAGCATATGACTATCTGACCAAGCCTATCGTGCTGAGCGAACTTAAGCTCCTTATCGATAAAGCATTTGGGCAGGAGCGCCTCGAAAGCGCGCTGAATTATTACAATTCGCATGCAGGTACGGCGCCAAACCTTAATTCCCTCATCGGCGAATCGACCGCAATGACCCAATTGCGCGCACGAATTGGCGCGATTGTAGAGGCTGAACGGAATCTGGTTGATGGCACGCCTGCAGCCGTGTTGATTCGTGGGGAGACGGGTGCCGGCAAGGAACTTGTCGCCCGCGCGCTTCACATTGAAGGTTCGCGTCGCAACGCTCCGTTTATTGAACTGAATTGCGCCGCGCTGCCGATGCAGCTTCTTGAATCGGAATTGTTCGGGTATGAGCGGGGCGCATTTACTGACGCCAAGGAACGCAAGATCGGGCTCGTTGAATCGGCGCACGGCGGCACTCTCTTCCTTGACGAGATCGGCGATGTAGAAATTCCCGTCCAGCTCAAGCTCCTGAAGCTGCTTGAAGACCGGCAGGTTCGACGGGTCGGCGGGGTGCGCGATCGCGTTGTCGATGTACGCTTTATCTCGGCAACCAATCGGCCATTGGAGGAGCTGATTCGTCTCGGCAAATTCCGCTCCGACCTTTATTATCGCCTCCGCGTTGTTACCATCGATGTGCCGCCTTTGCGAGCGCGCCCCGGCGATGCCGAGTTGTTGGCCAAACATTTCCTTGCTATGCATGAACGACGTTACGGCCGTTCTGGCATGCGATTTTCTGATCGCGCGCTCGAACGCATCCGCAAGCATATATGGCCGGGCAATGTGCGCGAGCTTCGCAATGCAGTTGAGCAGGCAATCCTCAGTACACCGGGCGACGTCATTGAAGAACAGAATTTGGGTATAGTCTGCGTAAACCAGATAAATCCGGACATGAACGTATGGCCGCTCGAAGCCGGTGAAGCGGCCGATACGGTGACCGGTCTTGAACCGCTCCAGCCTGGTCCTGCAACGCTTGACGAGGTCGAACGATCTCTTATCGGCCGCGCCCTGGAGCGGTCCCAAGGCAATGTCACCCGTGCGGCCAAGATTCTCGGCATAACGCGTGACACACTGCGCTACCGCATCGAGAAGCATAAACTCGTCTGAGATAAGGACCAGCAACTGGCGTCACACAAACCCACCCCGATGTGGTGGGACTGATCTTTCAGGTAAATCGCCATCAGGCGTCGAAAAAAAATTGCAAAGTTTATGGATGATACCAGGCTCGCCGAAGTCGCACTATCTCTTTCACGCGTGAGCTTTTCGACAAGGGGGGATTTCCCCCCCCGCCCGGGTGGGGGACCTCGCCCAGGATTTCGTATGAGCGCGCATGTGTCAGTTCAAGGTGTGCTGTAACTCCACGCATTTCGGCATTTGAATCGCTAGCTGCAAACTGGCCCGCCAATTGCAAACTGTTTTCTGAAAGAGTTTTAAATCTGCGTTGGAGGTTTTGTGGCCCCGTTCGAAAGTTCATCACGAGGAGCCTGAAAATGCGTTCTAGCGAATTAACCGGACGGCGCGATCGACAATCGGTCAGGTCACGGCGGAGGGCGCCGGTGGTGGCGATCGCAATGGTCACGGTTGTGGTGGCATTCGCGATCGGTAGATTGCCGCTGTCAGCTTCTCAAACAGTGAAATACCGGGTCGCGGCAGTCGAAAGGGGATCGGTGGTCAGCGCGATTTCGGCTGCCGGCACCATAAAGCCGCTCGCCGCGATCCTGGTCGGATCCCAGGCGTCCGGTCAAATCAAGGAGCTTGCCGCTGATTTCAATTCACGGGTGACGCGTGGAAGCGTCATAGCACGCCTGAATGACGATGCGGTTGAGGCGAGGCTTGCCCAGGCCATGATCGATGTCGAAGTGGCCACTGCCGCCGCCGGCGTGCAGCGAGCACAGCTTGAGCGCGCTTGGGCGGACGCCGACGCAGGGCGCGCTGCGATCGAGGTCGCGCGGGCCAATCTCGCCCGTGCGGAAATGACTCTGGCCGATGCCAAGCGCGAGCGCGACCGCAAACACGAACTCTTTGCCCGCGGAGTGAGCCCGATTACCGAGCGTGATCATGCCGATCTGGCGTACGACAGCGCATCGACACAGGTCACCGTAGCCAGGGGTCAGGAGTCGTCCGCAATGTCTGCCGCAGTCGGCGGGCAAGCCGCAATTCGTGTTGTCGCCGCGCAACTGGAGAATGCGCTCGCGCAGGTAAAGCAGCGCGAAGCCGTCGTACGCCAGGTTCGAATCGAGCTCGAACACACTTTGATTCGCGCGCCCATCGATGGGGTGGTCATCGAACGTAATGTCGATATAGGACAGACCGTCGCGGCGAGCCTCCAGGCGCCAACCCTATTCACTATTGCCCCAGACCTGCGTGCCGTGCAGGTTCATGCCAATGTCGACGAAGCCGATATCGGTCGAGTTGTCGCCGGCCAAGACGTCTCCTTCACTGTGGACGCCTTTCCTGGGAAATCGTTCCAGGGTCGCGTGATCGACATCCGCAAGATGCCGCAATCCACTCAGAACGTGGTTGCCTATACAGTCGTTATTTCGGTGGAAAATGATGACCTGCTGCTGATGCCCGGCATGACGGCGAATGCGCGTATTCTGGTGCGTAAAAGCGACGACGTGATGCGAATTCCGAATGCCGCCTTGCGATTCAGGCCCGCTGGAAAAGCCAGGACAGCCGCAGCAACCCATTCCGTCAATGCGCCAGCAGGCTTACTGCGCGCCGCCTTGGATCGTCTCGAACTTTCGGCCGACCGGCGTGGTGAGGTCGACGTTATGATCCAGAAATCCGGTTGCGTCGCTGGCGATGTGCATGCGGCTGGCGGTGAGGCATCAAATGACACCGACACCGCGGCAGCGTGTCGGGAGGCGTCGCGGCGAGTTGCGGATCTGTTATCGGCTGACGAATATGAGCAGTATCAGCATGCGCGCTCACTTGCGGCACGCGAGGAAGGGGCGACTGCAGGCGAAGTCTGGGTGCTCGGTCCCTCAGGCGCGCCCGAGCCGCGCAGTTTGCAGCTCGGCGTAACCGACGGCCTCATGACGGCGGGGTTGAAGGGCGACTTACAGGTGGGTGACCGCGTCATCATCGGCGCCGAGGCGGAGCTCGCAAAGACGGCATCCCTCCTCAAATTTTAGAAATTCCCGCTGATGCTCATCGAAACACGCGCTCTCTCGAAAACCTACCGGCACATATGTGCGCTCGACAGGGTTTGCATCAATATCCAACCTGGCGAGTTCGTTGCCGTAATGGGACCTTCGGGCTCGGGCAAATCGACTTTGATGAACCTGCTTGGTTGCCTCGATCTTGCGAGTTCTGGCACCTACCGTTTCGACGGGGTCGACGTGGCAACGCTCAGCGACGACAGCTTGGCGGTGCTGCGCAATCGGCAAATCGGATTTGTGTTTCAATCGTCCAACCTGCTGCCGCGCGCGAGCGCATTGCACAATGTCGAGCTTCCGTTGCTATATGCGCGCGTTCGTCGCAAGGCCCGACGCGCTCGCGCGCGCGCCCTCCTGGAGGCCGTCGGCCTCGAATCGCGCATGAACCACACCCCGGCTGAACTCTCCGGAGGACAACAGCAACGGGTTGCGATTGCCCGGGCGCTTGCCAATGACCCTGCCTTGATACTCGCGGACGAGCCGACCGGCGCGCTCGATTCCAAGACGGGTATGGAGATCATGGACCTGTTAGCGCAATTCAACCGCTCGGGCCTCACGATCGTGATGGTGACGCACGACGAGACGATCGCGCTTCGTGCGCGCCGCATATTGTCGTTCTCGGATGGCGCCCTGATCTCCGATCGCCGCGCCCTTCGTCGTATCGATCAAACGGACCGAGCGGCGCTTTGTGTGGGTGCCTGCTCATGACTCGCACCGATGCCATACGCTGCGCTATCGAAGCGCTTTGCCGTAATCTGTTAGGACCGCACTCACCGCGCTTGGAATTGTGATCGGGACCGCGGCCGTCATAGCAATGATTGCGGTGGGAGCGGGTGCTCGCGAACGTCTCATCGAGCAAATCCGCAGCCTCGGATCGAACCTGATCGTTGTCAGCCCGGGAAGCACAACGAATGGCGGCGCTCGGCTCGGAACCGGTTCCCGGCAAAATCTCACGGTTGACGACGCAACGGCGATTGCTCGCGAAATACCGATGATCCAGGTAGCAGCTCCGGTTTTGCGGGGCAGCGCTCAAGTCGTGGCCGGTAACGTCAATTGGTCGACGATGCTTATCGGCGCCGATGCGGCCTTCCTCGAGGCGCGTGAATGGGAGATTGCCAGCGGCCGCGGATTCACCCGCGAGGAGACCGACAGCGCTGGCAAGGTAGTGATTCTTGGACGCAGCGTGGCCGAAGCACTATTCGGAGCGGCCGAAGCCGAGGGCCAGGCCGTCCGCGTCCAGATGACCCCGCTTCGGGTGGTCGGAGTCCTCGACCGCAAGGGGCAGAACACGCAGGGTTCCGATCAGGACGATCTGATCATTGTGCCGCTGTCGACCGCCAAAACCCGCATCCTGGGGACGAATCAGCCGAGTTCGCGCGCCGTCAGCGCTGTCGTCACGAAAGCCCGACAGGGCGAGGATTTGACGGAAGCCGAGCGCCAAATCCGCGATTTGCTGCGACAACGCCATCGCCGTGCCGCCGATCAGGACGACGATGTGGTCATCAGAAATCTCACCGAAGTCATGGCGCAGCGAGACGCATCCGCGCGCACACTGACGATATTACTGGGCGCCGTAGCTGGCGTTTCACTGCTCGTGGGAGGCATCGGCATCATGAATGTGATGCTCGTCTCGGTGACGGAGAGAACCCGCGAGATCGGCTTGCGGCGAGCCGTTGGCGCCACACGCCGCGATATTTTGGTTCAATTCCTGATCGAATCGGGAATGCTGTCCGGTGCTAGCGGTGCCGTCGGAATCGTTGCGGGTGTCGTAACAGCAACCCTCATCGCCAGTGTGGTCGCCTGGCCGACGGTGATTCGCCCTGAATCGCTGGTGTTGGCTGCCGGATGCAGTATTTCGATCGGACTGTTCTTCGGCTTCTATCCGGCCAGATGCGCAGCAGACCTGCAGCCCGTCGCGGCGCTGCGCCATGAATAGGTAGGGGATTATCGTCGGATAGTTTGCTCGAGCCGCGGCTTAACTGCCGGTCGGCCAGCGATTGGCTATCACGAATCGTGATAGCCGACGATACACGGCAATGGCGGCAGGCGGTTGTGCCGGTGGCTCCGGCCGGGTCCCCATAGCCCTGGCCCGAGGCCTTGCGGGTTCGGATTTGCGGCTTGCGGCTCGGTTGCAGTTCCCGGCTGCAGCATCGCCAGCCGATTGCCGGCCAATCCGACGAACACTCGTTCGGGAATTGCGCAAGGTAAGCATAGGCTAGTTTCTTTGTCCGTGAGTCGCGCCAATTGAAGATCAACCTCATTCGGAAATCTCGTTTCCCGAAAGAGCTTCAAGTCCAGGTCAGGTCGCGGTCGCGGAATGGCAGGTCCCGATAACGCTTCCCGGTGATCTGGAAGATAGCGTCGGCAATACCGGATTGCACCGAGGTGGCGCGGTCGTGACCCATGCCACGCAGCCAATGCCCGGTCTTGAAGAAAGTGATGTTGATCTCCGGCGGATTCTCGTTGATGCGCGACAGCCGGAACCTGTCGAAGTTGTTCTCCGCAATACGGCCTTCGATGACATTGCATGCTTGAAGCATCGTGTCGTTGTAGAACCAGGTGATCTGGCCCTCGATCTGCTTCCTGACCGATAGCGGATTGACCAGCCCGAACCCTTCTTCATGCGCGACGTCGACGCGCAGCAGGCGCAATTCGCCCTGCTGGCTGATCGAGACGGTATGGACCTGGGCGCTGATGGTGGCGTGGCCACCACCCTCAGCCCCACGTCCCTCAAGCGCAATGGCCCGCGCTGTGCCCCGCGGCAGCGGCTTGCCCCAGTCCGACATCTGCGCGGCGGTATCCAGCGCCTTGATCATGTCGACCTTGTAGGGAAGGTCGGTGCGCGAGATCAGCTCGCGGCGATAAAGGTATGGGTCCTTGCCGGCAGCGTGGGCAAGCTCATCCATGAAGCTCTCGCGATAAAAATCGTGCGCCGGCTCGCCGACGCCGCGCCGCGTACCCACCGGAATGTGGAAGGCCGCGCTATGGGTCGAGAAGCGGTAATTGGGCGCGTAGTAACGCGATGCCTTGTCGAACGCGGCGACCGCGCCAGGGGCCTTCTCGTCCATGGCGGTCCGCACTTCAATGGCGATCGGCCAGCCTTCAGCGTCCAGCGCAGCGCGCAAGCGAGCGATCCCCATGGAGCGATAGGTCGTGCCGATAAAGTCTTCCTCGCGCGTCCATAGCAGGTGGATAGGCGTACCGCGGTTCTGGTTGGCGATGTAGATCGCCTGCTCGGCTTGCGGACCGTTGCCGTTGCGGCCGAAGCCGCCGCCGAGGTGGCACATGTGGAGGTAGACGTTCTCTTCCGCAATGCCGGTGATCCGGGAAGCCGAGTAGCGCGTCTCCTGCGGGCTCTGGTCGCCGATCCAGATATCGACGCGGTCGTCGGTGACAAGCACTGTCGCGTTTCCAGGCTCCATCCGGGCGCGCGGGAGATAGGGCGTAGAGTAGGTCGCTTCAACGATCCTGGCGCCTCGCGAGAAAGCGCTGTCGCAGTCTCCGAGGTTGGCACGCACGCGGCCGGGCCGGTCCAGGGCCGCGATCAGCGCTGCTCGCATGTTGGCCGTATTGAGCGCAGCATGCGCGGCAGGCACATCCCACTCGATCGGCATCTTATCGAGCGCCGTCTTGGCCTGGTACCAGGTCTCGGCGATGACGGCGACACCACCGCTGAAAACACGGTCACGGATCAAGGACGGATCGGGGATTGGGATCTTGACCGTTGAGATGACGCCGGGCTGGTTGCGGATCAGCTCGAAATCGTAATGCTTTGCTGTGCCGCCATAGACGGGGCAGGTTTTGACGGCCGCCCATTTCATGCCGGGCAGGTGGACATCGATACCGTAGATGGTCTTGCCGGTGACTTTCAGAGGGACATCGAGATTCTTCTGCTCGGTGCCCATCAGCGTCCATTCCGAGGGCGGCTTGATGCGGATCCGCCCCGGATGGGGATGCGGCATCTGAGCAGCAAGCGGAGCCACCTGGCCATACGTGGTCGTGCGCCCCGTCGGGCGATGGGTGATCACGCTGTTGGCCGAACTCAGCTCGTCGACCGGTACGCCCCACGATTTAGCGGCCGCCAAGAGCAGCCGCTCGCGCGCTTCCGCGCCGGCAAGCTGAAGATAATAGCGGCCGTCTTTGACGGACGCCGCGGCGTTGGTCCGCATGCGTCGATAAAGGCTGTTCGGGATACCCTCCGAGCCGGTCCGGTTTCGCTGCCCGAACTCGGGCTCGCCGCCACCAAGCGGGTCGGTGGCGCCCTTGCCCATGACTTGAAGCGTCCATTCCGGCGCCATTTCGCGGCCGTCGCGATTGACGGAAGCGTATTGCGGGGAGACTTTGCTCCAGTCGCATTGCAGCTCCTCGGCAACCATCATGGCATTGGAGGTCCACACTCCCTGGCCGAGCTCGGTCTGGGCGATGCGTATCCTCACGGTATCGTCGGGCGCGACGACTACCCAGGCATTGATCTCCTTTACGTCAGGCTCAGTGGCCCATGTGGCGCCTTCCGGATTTATGATTTGGCCCGCAGCACGCTGCGGCATCCAGAAGCCGACCACAAGCGCGCCGGTCGCAGCGGCGGCGGTGGACAGGAGATCGCGGCGAGACAGGCCCGGCTTGCTGAGATCGTTGTCGCTCATTAGAGGGCCCTCCCTGCCCCCGGCATCCGGGAGGCGGCCAGTCGGATCGCCTGACGGATGCGGTGATAAGTGCTGCAGCGGCACGCATTGGTGACCTCGGCCTCGATCTCCGCATCGGTCGGATTGGGGTGCCTGTTGAGCAGCGCCACGACGCTCATGATCATGCCCGATTGGCAATAGCCGCATTGCGGCACGTCGAGCTCGATCCAGGCGAGCTGCACTGGATGCGTGCCGTCGGCCGATAAGCCTTCGATGGTGGTCACGGTCCTGCCGGCCGCGGCGGAGACCGGAACGCTGCAGGAGCGAACCGGTCGACCGTCAATGTGCAGCGTGCAGGCTCCGCATTGCGCAATGCCGCAGCTGAACTTGGTGCCGGTGAGCCCGAGCTGATCGCGGATCACCCAGAGGAGCGGCGTTTCAGGCGCGGCCTCGATTGAGTGCCTCACTCCATTCACTGTAAGGTCTATTGCCATAGCGTTCCCCGCTAATCCCGTCTCTTCAATCGGGCTTCGCCTTGTCATGAACTGAGCAGGTGGACTATATGTACGCTGCCGAAAGAAGCTTGTCATCGGCGGCTTCGCAGCGGCCCACTACGGTGATGGCTCTGATCGGGTATGCGCCACAGTCCAAGGTCGGCTCAAAGTCGCACAGGTGGTTTCTTGCGTGGCGTATCCCGAGCGCCACGGTGAACGAAGGTTAGGCTGGAAAGAGACATTGGCAACCTGCGGGGAAGCTCTCAGGCGATAAGCTGCCAAAATCTGTTTGATGTTCGCCTCGCGAATGCTGTGCTGTTTCTGGCAAAGATAACTACCGAGGCGCTTGGCGCTTATTTCCCAGTGGACTCGCTGGTCAATCTGTCTTGGCGCTACGACCAACCAAAGCGCCCGCACCTTGACGATGTGCACATTTGCCACGAGACTTGTTAGGCACGTTCGGAAGAACGCTGGCGTAACGGGAGGTGCCGTGATGAAAAAAGCATTGGCATGCACGATGTTCCTGGGAGTGGTCTTCTCGCAGCCCGCAGCGGCGGACGAATTGAAATTCAATGGTGGGATAGGCGTTATTCCCGTCTCGTCGGGTGTGGCGATACCCCCGACACTGGCGACGGCGGCAGTCGTCGAAAGCGTGAATCGGAATATAGTTCGCGGCGTGCAACCCGCCGGCCAGATCTGGCATATCGACAAGCTCGATGCCACAGTAAGTGCGAACGGGCGCATCCATGTTGACGGAAAAGGGTTGGTTCTGGGCGGCGGGAATAACGCCGGACGGGCACCCACCGGTACTTCCGTGTTCGCCACCCTGATCTGTGAGCCCACTGCACCCTTTACCGAAAGGATTTCGTCCCCTGCCGGCGTCCTGCTGTCGCCCAACGGTGACTTCAAGATCGACGACATGCTCTCGCCGCTGCCACCGGCCGTTTGCGTTAGTCCCATGCTCCTGATCCGCAATGCGGCGAACTTTTCATGGTTCGCGGTCGGGATCTTCAGCAATGACTGAACGGTTGGTCCAGCTCCATGACAACGCCGGATTATGCTGGCAAGATGGCCCCCGAACTGGGGGCCATTTCTTTATGGATTAGGCCTCGGTGGGATTATCCGGCGATATATCCGGCGTGAGCGGTGATCTGCGCGACTGGAAGAAGTGTTCAGGGGCTCGTCTTGCAGCGCGGGGCACGATGTCTCTACCTCGCCCTCTTTCACCATCGGCGGCATCCCAGCGGGCACGGAAGCTACGAGCTATCAGGGGGATAAGCTTCGGCGGAGGCCGAGTCTTTTCGTTACTGAAGGCAGACCGACCGTGGTTGGCGCCGCGTCGCGACGCGCCTCTCTCTGTGGTCGTCATAACGGTTGCCATGGAGGCGGCCAAGCCGTTCACGGCCGGATGGCTCGCTCGGCGGTGGCGCTCTACCGCGTGGTTCTGGCGCGGCGCCTAGGTCCCTGTTGTCGCAGAGTTCGCCATCATCAATGCGACGGGGATCTATGCCCCGCTTGTCGCCGCGACATGTCGGGGAAGCGCGGTGCCATACCATCCGAGCTCGAGTCCAACCGGCAGCGCGTCACCCTCGGTTCCAACTCCGGAAGTTGGCCGAAGTCGCATGAATGCGTTTGCGACCAAGAAAAGAATACCAACTCGAATGCATGATGGTAAGTGCGACCAAGAAAAGAATACCAACTCGAATGCATGATGGTAAGTTCCATGCTGAAAGCATGGATACCTATGCGTCAAGGCTCGCATTATCGTACCTCAGTTGCACTGTCGTACAGTTGATCTCCATCAATGTACATGGGAGCTAATCGACGGGGATAGCTGCTTGGGCCGGGCTGGCAATGCTGTTCATCGCGAACATGCACTTGTGCCACCAAGGGAACCGGCAATGCGCGATGCGACCAATGCGGCAGGGATCTTGCGTGAGCCGATCCGCATGGCTGTCATCGACGACCATCCCTTGTTTCGTGCAGGTACGATACGCGTTCTGACGCGGGCCGAGGGCTTCAAGGTTGTAGGGGAAGGCGCGACGGCAGCCGACGCCGTCAAGATCGCACATGAACTGATTCCGGACGTGATCCTTCTCGATCTCAATCTGCCCGGAGGCGGTGTCGAAGCGGCCACCAGCGTTGCCCGCGATTGTCCAGACGTACGGACCATCGTGCTGACGGTGTCCGAAAACGCGCAGGATGTCGTTGCGGCGCTGGCAGCGGGAGTGCGTGGGTATATTTTGAAGGGCAGCAGTGGAGCCGAGTTGATCGAGACGGTGCACGCCGTCGTTCGTGGCAACTCGTACGTGGCGCCGACCCTCGCGGCCCGCATTCTGATCAAGCAGAGGCAGATCGGAGCAGTCGCCACCGACAATCCCCATGATCTTACGTTTCGCGAAGCGGAAATCTTCGCGCTTGTGTCGCAGGGCTTGTCTAACAAAGAAGTTGCGAAACGCCTCAGATGCACTGATAGAACCGTTAAACATCACATGACCAACATCATGCAGAAGCTCAACGTTCGAAACCGTGTCGAGGCCGCTTTGAAGTCGGTCCGATGAAATGAATCTGAAGGCTTTTTTGGTCGGGAGCAACGCCGCCGCCCCCCTTTGGGCAGCGTGAAAAGCGTTCAAGAGAAACAGACAGCTCCGATCAGCATTTCGATGCGACCGTTGCCCCACAGCGGCAAAGCCAAGCGGGAATATCCGACCCCGCGACCGGGGCTGGACCGGAAATACGTCGGCGCGCGCCGCTCGATCGTAGCGAAGCATTGTTCGGTGAGTTTGTCGATCGGCGGTCGGAACTCGACCTCATCGGTGAACTTGCCGGTTATGGTTGCACCATAACGATGCGCTATGTCATCGCCCACAAGTCCGAACCTGAACCGGAGCGGATCTTCGAACGCTTCGATCACCATGACATCGCGGGCAAGCCGCGCCTTCATGGAAAACTTCATATCGTCCCAAAACGGAATGTCGTTATCACCGCGCTTCAGGCCGTCCCAGTAAGCCCGCACGCGATCAAGGTCCGGCTCCAACTGGTCCGGCAGCAGAAATGTTCCACCTGTGCCTGTCATCAATCGGCCTTTCTGCAGCTGCGCAATGTCCGAACGTCAACTACGCGCCGATGCTACATCACGCCATGCCCCTTGGCCTTGATCCGCCGCATAGTAGGCGAGGTGACCTGATCGGAAATTGGAATGTTCCAGATTTCCGCCATCCCCTGGGCATCGTAGTCCCGCATCAAAAATTCCAGCTGCGAGAGATCTGTAATTGTTGTCCCGCGCAGGCCAAAACCCTTGGCGATCGAGCCGAAGTCAGTACGACCGAAGATCGCCCCGCTGTCGTCGAGGCCATCCTGGCGCAGCTTGTGAACCTCCGCCCCGTAGGCCCCATCGTTGAGGACGCATACCAGAAGGCGCAGGCCATGGCGCTTGAGGGTCTCGAGTTCCTGGATGTGCATGATCAGGCTACCATCGCCTTCGATCAGCACGACTTTCCCGTTGCTCTTGGCCGCCGCGACGCCGATCGCGATGGAGATCGAATTGCCGATAGCACCGAACTCCCTCAGGACGTGAAACTGCTCCGGCCTGCGGCCGCGCATGTGGGTCTGGAAGTAGGCCGAATGGCCCGAACCGCTCACCATCTCCCAATCGTTCGGGATGATGCGGTCGAGTTCTGCCACCACGTGGCGCGGATCGAACGTGCCCGGGGCGATCGAGAATTCCGCGGTGTCGGGCACGGCCAGCGCAATTCGCTGCACCAACTTGGGCGATCGAAACCCTGTCTTCGGGCCGCCCCGCGCCAGTTCCCGCACAGCAGCTTCGGCGCAGGCCTTCGCATCCGCCATCACGAACAGGTCGGCCGCCGGCGTGCCGTCCTTTAGGCCGCACGGCCGCTCATCGATCTGCGCCACAAAGGCCTGGGGGAACAAGGCGCCGCCATCGACCGTGTAGTAGGTGAGACTTGCACCCACGGCAAACACCATATCCGCTTCGCCGAACAGCTCGCGTGCAATCTCGGACGAAAAGCCGCCCGCTACGCCGATCGAAAAGGGATTGCGGTCGAACATTCCCCGCGCGGGCAGCGTCGTTGACAGCAAGGCGCCGCACGCCTCCGCCAATTGCTCGATCGCGGATTGCGCCCCCGAACGTACGGCGCCACGACCCGCGATGATGATCGGGCGCTGCGCCGCGGCAAGTCGCCCGACCAGCCGGCCAAGCATCTCGGCATTCGGCGGCGTGCGGCCGGCCTCCGGAATGAAGGATGCCGATGACACGTATTCCGAGGACCCGGGTAGCGGGAGCTTCTGCAGATCGTAAGGGATCCCGAGCACAGCGGGCCTGCGTTCATGCCGCGCAATGTAGAAGGCCTCGCGCACCGAGTCGTACATGCGGGCGGTGCTGTGCGCGCGAATGTAATGCGCGCCAGTTGCGGTCACCAATGGGGCCTGGTCGAACGCTTGATTGTACCATCGGGCGTTGATCGGGCTTTCGCCGGCGAACACCACCATCGGAACATGTGCGCGGGTTGCCGTGGTCAGTATCGTTGCGATCTGAGTGACGCCGGGACCGCACGTCACGGTGGCGACCCCGACCCTGCCGGTCGCACTGTAATATCCCATCGCCATGCCGCATGCGCAGTGCTCGTGCCGAGCGTGAAACACCCGCATGCCATCGATTTTCGACATCGCGGTCGCCCAGTGCATATTGCCGTCGCCTAACAGGCCAAACAGCGTATCGACACCTTCGCGGGCAAAGGCCTGGGCTAACATTTCATAGATCGGCAGACTGCTCATTTCGGTTCCTGGTTGGAGGGGGATTGCGGCGGGCGGAGGTGTGATCGCCCAGGCGCAAGAGAGGTCTTGCGCGACCGGGGATCGATGTTAGTTGAGACAATATGGTTGCGCCAGAGTAAGTCCCGGAGCCAGGGTTGAGCGCCAGCGAATCCCTGGGGGCGGAGTTGCCGTTCAGCTGTCCCGGATTTCGCTGCGGTCAATCCGGACTGCGCTTGCTGACCTGAACCACTGGACCGATCGAATTCTTGGATCGCCCACATTTTGCCAGGGTGTGTTAGGGACTGGCGTCCAGTACGTTTGCGTCCCAAGAAATGCGTACTATGCCCCATCGCCAACGCGCCGATATCCTGCTTGTCGAACGCGGCCTGTTCGAGAGTCGCACCAAGGCGCAGGCCGCGATCGCGGCTGGGCTTGTTACTGCAGACGACGCGCCAGTGCGCAAGGCGTCCGAGTCCGTCCCGATCAATGCGACGCTCGTCGCCGAGCCGGCCTTCCCGTGGGTATCGCGTGGCGGCATGAAGCTTGACGACGCGATCGTGCGCTTTGGCGTCCCCGTTATGGACCGCGTCTGTCTCGATGTCGGAGCTTCGACCGGCGGCTTTGCGCAAGTGCTCCTCGCCCGTGGTGCGCGGCGCGTTTATGCGGTGGATGTCGGCGCCGACCAGCTTCATCCTCGCTTACGCGAGGAGCCAAGGATCGTCTCGCTGGAACGTATGGACATTCGCGCCCTTGATGCCGCCCAGCTCGCCGCGCAACCCGATTTCATCACCATCGACGTCAGCTTCATCTCGCTCAAGCTGGTGCTGCCTGCCGCCTTCACGCTCGCGGCGCGGCCGGCCCACGTGCTTGCCCTCATCAAACCGCAGTTTGAAGCGCCGCGCGCCCGCATCAAGAAGGGAATCGTGCGCGACCCGGCTGTCCATGAGGCAGTCGTCGCCGAGATCGTCGCATATGCGGCTTCGCTCGGCTGCCACGACATTGTGAGCTTTCCTTCCCGGATCGGCGGCGCCGACGGCAACCGCGAGTTTTTCATCGGGGCCAAGCTTGGTTGAACGGCTCGCCATCGATCATCTCGGTGCCCGGGGCGACGGCGTCGCGCCATCTAACGCAGGGCCGATCTATGTGCCGTATACCCTGCCGGGTGAAATCGTCGAGGTCGATGCATGGCCCGGTCATCCGGATCGGCGCAACCTGCTGCGCGTCGAAACTTCCAGCCCCGCGCGCATCGCCCCGATCTGCCCCCATTTCGGCATATGCGGCGGCTGCGCGCTGCAGCATTGGGACGCTGCGCCTTATCGCACCTGGAAGCGCGAGGCCGTCGTAACTGCGCTCCGCCACGCCGGCATCGCCGCCACAATCGCCGATCTCATCGACGCGCATGGGGAGGGGCGCCGCCGCGCCGTATTGCACGCGCGGCGCAGCACGCACGACATCCTGGAAGTGGGATTTGCGGCGCTGCATGCCCACCGAATCGTACCGATCGATCGGTGCCCTATCCTTGCGCCCGCCCTCGCCGGTCTTATCGACGCTGCGTGGGCGATTGCAGAGACACTGAAGCCCGCCGCAAAGCCGCTCGACATCCAGGCGATCGCAACCGATGCAGGCATGGACGTGGACGTGCGCGGTTCAGGACCGCTCACTGCTCCGCTCACGCTCGCGCTCGCACGTGTCGCCGAGATGCATAGGCTGGCGCGCCTCACCCAGCATGGCGAGCTGGTAGCGCAGCGCGCTGCACCCACGGTGCGGATCGGACGCGCGACCGTGGCGCTGCCGCCTGGCGCTTTCCTGCAGGCGACAGCGCTCGGCGAGGAAACGCTGGCCCGGCTCGTCCTGGGGCACGTCGGCAACGCCCAGGCGGTGGCCGACCTGTTCGCTGGCATCGGGCCGTTCGCGCTCCGGCTTGCCGAGCGTGCCCGCGTCATCGCCGCTGACAGCGACGCGGGTGCGATCGAGGCGCTGCGCCGGGCAGGCGCCGCCACCAGTGGACTCAAGCCGCTCACGGCGGAGCGGCGCGACCTGTTTCGTCGTCCGTTCGTCGTGCAGGAACTCAGCAGCCTCGACGCGGTGGTTTTCGATCCGCCGCGCCAGGGCGCCGAAGCGCAGGCACGCGAGCTCGCCAGGAGCGGCGTTCCGGTTATCGTGGCGGTGACATGCAACCCCGCGACGTTTGCGCGCGATGCCAAAATCCTGATCGACGGCGGCTATCGTCTCGGCGAGGTGACGCCGGTCGATCAGTTCCGTTATTCTGCGCACGTCGAGATCGTCGCGCGGCTGGGGCGATGAGGGGGCGAGCGACTTGGGCAAATCGTGGGCATGTTGTACTGATTGTCAGGTAACAAACCGGAGCCCACTATGAAAACAGCCCTCTGCGGAGTTGCCGCCGTGCTCGCGGCCATGTTGGCTCCTGCGGCTGGTGCCGCCGAGATCAAAGTTATCGCCTCGAACGCCGTGCGGGAGCCTTACCGCGAGCTCGTGCCGGCCTTCGAGCAGGCCACCGGACACAGGGTGACGATCGACTGGGGCGGCACCGTCGATATCGTCAAGCGGGTTGGCGGGGGCGAGGTCGCCGACATCGTCATCATCCCGGCCGGACGCATCGAC
>Ga0126369_10000459_pt1 | contig 26745 bp, 19 predicted proteins | sample PanSoiMetaPlot_1_FD_109646 | JGI IMG/M metagenome (GOLD analysis project Ga0126369, IMG submission 109646) | Tropical forest soil microbial communities from Panama - MetaG Plot_1 | ecosystem: Environmental > Terrestrial > Soil > Tropical forest > Bulk soil | place: Panama | collected 2016-02-17
AGCGGACTCGATGACGCGTGGGTAGCGGTCCGGGGGGAGCAAGGCGAGCCGGACCTTGGCACGGCGGTTGGCCTCGGCGCATTCCGCCTCGGTCATCCCGGGCGCACGGCCGGGCTCGCTCATGACCAGCATCAACGCGGCGAACAGGCCGTGCCGCGCGATAGCGGCGCTCTTGGCGGCATCGAAGCCCGCGTGGTGCAGCACGTTCAGGGTGACCTCGGTCGCCGCGAGCGCCGCTTCGCCGGTCATCTTCTCGTTCGCGAGCAGCAGGGTCGAGGCAGACGGGTGCTGGCGCAGCACCCGGACCAGCGACTGCAGCAGGCCGCGGAGCTGGGCTGGCCACGGCGCCGCTGGGTCCACATGGATGTCAAGCTCAGCCCACACTCGGTCGGCGAGGGCGGCGAGCAGCTCATCCTTGGTGCGGAAGTGCCAGTACAGCGCCATCGGCGAGACGCCGAGCTCGGTCGCGAGCCGCCGGATGGTCACCGCCTCCAGGCCGTCGGCATCGCTGAGCGCGAGCGCGCGTTCGACTACCGCCGCCCGGCTTAGCCGGACCCGGTCCGCTTCACGTGAAGTTACAGGCGCCATGACTTGACAACTATACGGCGTACGAGTAATGATAGGCAAGGAATACAGCGTATAGGAGAGACGTACGAGGGCCACGTATAGGTCACTCGTAGAGTAACCGGGAGGAGCGGTCGAAATGTTCATGGTCGTCAGCTTTCCGTGGCCCGTCGCTTCGGCTCACGCCGAGCTCGTAGGGCTCTGGCCGACAGGTAACTGGTCCGCGCGCGACTTCGCACGTCGCGACGTCACGGCGCGGCCCGAGCTGGTCGGCGCCGGCCGGGCACGCTAAGGCGCCACTTGGCAGCATCGCGGGATCCTTGCTACGCAGTGCAAGGGTCCCGCCCTGTTGTCTGCAGCCCGGAATCCGGAAGCGCACGCGGTGACTAACGCCCAAGCACCAGTATCCCCAGCCGGTGAGTACCGTGGCGGTCATGGACTGGAAGATTGAGCTCGTGGCGATCCCGGTGACCGACGTCGACCGCGCTAAGGCGTTCTACGTGGACCAAGTCGGGTTCCACGCCGACCATGACTTCCAGGTAAGCGAGGAGCTGCGGTTCGTTCAACTGACCCCGCCTGGGTCTGCGTGCTCGATCGTGATGGGCACCGGGATTACCCAGATGCCGCCGGGCTCGCAGAAGGGAGTCCAGATGGTCGTTACTGACGCCGAGGCCGCCCGGCAGCATCTCATAGCGAATGGCGTGCCTGCCAGCGACGTGGATATCCAGCCCTGGGGCTCATTCGTGTACTTCAACGACCCCGACGGCAACACCTGGGCGCTGCAGCAGCTGCCACGGCGGCCATAGCCCGCACGCCTGCACAGCGACGGCGCCGTCCAGCGTCCAAGCTCGCCGATCACGCGCGATGCTCAGTGATGGCCGCCGCCATGGCCGCCGCCCCCGTCGTGTGAGGCGGCGTGATGGGCGGCAGCGACCGACGCGTGGATGGCCGCTGCCGTTGCCGCCTCGACCGACGCCCGGTGCGCGGCGTGCATCGCCGACTGATCCGCCGCAATGGGAGCGCCACCCGCGAGCGGATCGTATGACCCGGAATCCGACGCCGCGGACACGGCGCGGGCCGTCGACTCCCCCGCCGCGACCTGCTCGAGGCGCTGGCGCTCCGGCCTGTGCTCCCGGCCGCGGTAGAGGAGCGCGCCCAGGCCCACAGCGTGCGCCAGACCTCCGAACGCGGCCTGGGTGACCTCGACGGGCCCGCGCGACAGGGCTATCGCGTCCAGCCTCGCGCGGGCCTGCGCCACGCGCGCCGGGTCGGCAATGCGCCACCGGGTCACCGGGAAGATCGCGAGCGTGGTGCCCCGCTCTGCGCGGAGGACTCCGGCCGCCTCAAGCCTGGCCAGGTAGGCCTTCCGGATTCCCGGCCGGGGGCGGCCGACCCAGCCCCGCGGCTGGACCTGGCGCCGGGCACTGGCCATGCTGTCAAGGGCTGCGTCGAGCTCCGCGTCCCCGCAGGGCGCGCGATCGACGATGGTGACGCGATCCGCCGCGATGCTGATCCGCCCGGCTGCTGTGAGCCGTACTAGCTCGGAGCCCATCAGGCCATGATCGACCTGCACCGAGCCGGCTATCCACCCAGTCTTCGGCAGCACCGAGAGCAGCAGCAGGTCCTCACCGAGCCAGGACAAGCCAACAGACCCGTCAGCGACCATAAGGCGACGATAAGACCGAGCCGGCCGGTCCGCTAGGGCGCGCCGCCCTTTCCACGCGGAGCCGTTGGATATGCGTCACGCGTTTGCCTCCCTGCCGAAGCGCGCCATTCATCTCTTCTGCACCCGCTGGCCAGCATCAGCCGTTACGTTCGCCGCGGTGAGGACGCGGTAACCTCGGTTACTGCTTGTGTGCGCAACGGGATCGCCGAACGTTGTGCCAAACGAAAGGCAGCGTGTATGAGGCCGAACCGGATTGCGATGGCAGCCGCGGCGCTCGCGGCGGCCGCCTGGGCGGTAAGCCCGGGCGTCAGCGCGGCGAGCACCGTCACCGCGGCGGACAACGTCACCCCCTCCATTCCCCGTTACCAGCACATCGTCGAGATCATGATGGAGAACACCAGCTACTCGACGATCATCGGCAACCCCAACGCCCCGCAGCTCAACAAACTGGCACGCCAGTACGGGCTGGCCACGGACTACTTCGGTGTGACCCACCCGAGCGAGCCGAACTATATGGCCAACATCGCCGGCAGCAACTTCGGCGTCCAGGATGACAACCAGTTCTACTGCACCCCCGCGATGGCCAGCCTCCCTGGCTTCCATTGCGGCGGAACCACGGTCAACCACACCATCGACGTACCCACCCTGGCGGACCAGCTCACCGCGGCGGGAATGACGTGGAAGGGCTACTTCCAGAGCCTTCCGCCGATCCCGCCCACGGGCGTGATCATGACCGGCCCGGACGCCAACGGCCCCTACTCATTCAAGTCCCCGAGCAACTTCAACGCCCTGTACGCCTCCAAGCACAATCCGTTCGTGAACTTCACGGGCACGCAGGGCGCGCTAGCCAACATGGTTCCCGACACCCAGCTCGCCACCGACCTGGCCAACGGAACCCTGCCGAACTACAGCCTCATCGTGCCCGACCAGTGCCACGACATGCACGGCACCGGCCCCTGCTCCGACCTAAACGGGCTCATCTCGGCCGGTGACACCTACGTGGGCAACACCGTGCGAGCGATCATGAACTCCCCGGTGTGGCAACAGGGCACCAACGCCATCGTGGTCACCTGGGACGAGGACGACTTCTCTGACGTCGGCCAGCCGGGAACCGGCTGCTGCGGCTTCGACCCCGGCGGTGGCCACGTTGCCACCATCGTGATCACCAACCAGGGTGAGGAGCACATCACCGACAACACCCCCTACAACCACTACTCGCTGCTGGTCACGCTCGAGGATGCGTTCGGGCTGCCTTGCCTGCAGAACGCATGCGACGCGCAGAACGGCGTCAAGCCAATGACACCGCTGTTCACCACGCAGAACGCGCAATAGCGGCATAAGGAGCCGGCTCCGCAGCGATAATGCTGCGGAGCCGGCTTTCCGTTTGGCGGTGGTGCCTCCATGCGACCGGATGGGTGGCGCTTTCACCACCGCCGGCGGTGGTGAAAGCGCCACTGATGCTCGGGTGGAGGCGATTCAGTGTTGGGCGGTTGCCGTGTGGCGCCTGCGTATTTAGCCGAAGTAGTGGCCCTTGTCCAGATCCTCGATGAGGCCCGGCTGGACCGGCTGCCACCCCAGCAGCTCGCGGGTCAGCGCGCTGGAGGCCGGCTGGTCGACCGCGAGGATCTGCCCCAGGAAGCCGAAGTCCTCGGCCGGCGCCGAAGCGGTCGGCAGGTTCAGGTGGCGGCCGATCACCTCGGCGATGTCGCGAGTCGGCACGCCCTCATCGCCGACCGCGTGCAGCCTCGAACCTGCTGGCGCTGCCTCAACCGCAAGGCGGAACAGATGCGCCGCGTCCAGCACGTGCACCGCAGGCCAACGGCTGGACCCGTCGCCGACGTAACCCGAGACGCCCGTGTCGCGGGCGATGGCGACCATCCGGGCGATGAAGCCGTGACGATCGCCGTCGCCGTGCACCGTCCGAGGCAGCCCCACGACAGAGGAGCGGACGCCGTTTGCCGCCATTTCCAGGGCCAGCCGACCGTTCGCTGCCCGGGCCGCGACGAATGAGCCGCTAGGGATCTCGTCACGCTCGGTCGCCACCCGCCCAGGCAATGCGGGCGTCCCGGAGGCGATGACCAGGGGCTTGCCGGAGCCCTCGAGCGAGGCGCTCATCACCTCGATGGCACGCGCATCGGCCTGCACCGATGCCTCGAAATTGGTGAAATCGTGGATGAACGCGAGGTGGATGACCCCGTCCGAGCCCTCAGTTCCGGCGCGCAGGGCGTCCAGGTCGTCCAGGCCGCCGCGGAGCACTTCGGCACCAGCGGTGGCGACGACCGCTGCCGAGGAGTCCGACCGCGCGAGCCCGAGGACCTGATGACCCGCGCTGATGAGCTCGGGGACAACGGCCGAGCCGATCCAGCCGGACGCGCCAGTGACGAATACCTTCATGTGAACTCCTGATGTCAGTGACTGTCATCAGCCTAACACGTGATGTCAGTCGCTGTCATCACGTATCATCGGGCCATGGGCCGATGGGAGCCGGACGCGCGAGGCAGGCTGGCGCAGGCGGCGATGGCGCTCTATGCCGAGCAGGGGTTCGAGCAGACCACGGTGGCCGAGATCGCGGCGCGGGCCGGGCTGACCGAGCGGACCTTCTTCCGCCACTTCGCCGACAAGCGAGAGGTGCTGTTCTACGGCTCGGAAATGCTGCAGGACCTGCTGGCGCGCGCCGTCGCGGATGCTCCGGCCTCAGCGACGGCGATGGAAGCGACCGGCGCCGCATTTGAGGCCGCGGGTGTCATGATCCAGGAAAATCCGGAACGAGCCCGGCTGCGCGACGCGATCGTCTCCGCGAACGCCGAGCTACGCGAACGCGAGCTGATCAAGCTGGCGGCGCTTGCCTCGGCGGTGGCCGGCGCGCTCCGCGACCGCGGAGTCCCCGAGCCGACAGCGAGTCTCGCCGCCGAGACCGGCGTCGCGGTCTTCAAGATTGCCTTCGTGCGCTGGATCGGCGAACCAGGTCAGCCGGACCTGCCCGGGATCATCCATGAGTCCATGCAGGAGTTGCGGGGAGTGCTCACGGTCGGGCTCACCAGCGCCGCCGGATGATGTGGCGACGAACGTCCGGTCAGATGCCGCCCGCCCCGGCTGCTTTGGCCACCGCGGTCTTGGCCTGCTCGAGGTTAGCGTCCGTTAGCTGCCGGTACAGCTTGACCGCCTCCAGCGTCTTGCCGGCCCGCGCGAGTTCGGCCACCTCGGCCGGAATCCCAGTGCTGAACGGGGCATACCGGTAGCCGGCCACCTGGCCCAGGTCCACCAGGTACTTCTCGATGTAGTCGAGCCGTTCGGCCAGGCCCTCCAGCCTCGGCAGCAGGTCGCTCCACCAAACCTCTCCGGCCATCTGGCCTCCCTTCGCGCGCTTCTCAGAGTCAGCCAACTACGCCCAATATTGCGTGGCGCCGCCGGGCGGGCGCCTGGTTGGGTTGCCGTCATGGGCGGTTTCGATGATCCAGCCTGTTACGGCGACAGGTGGGCGGACATATACGACGAGCGCCACGGCGAACTTGACCCCTCCACCACAGTGGAGTTCCTGGCCGGGCTGGCCGCAGACGGCACGGCGCTGGAGCTGGCGATCGGCACGGGCCGGGTCGCGCTGCCGCTGGCGGCGCGCGGCATCGCGGTGCACGGCGTGGACGCGTCGGCGGCGATGGTGGACCGGCTGCGCGCCAAGCCGGGCGGCGAATCAATTCCCGTCACCATGGGCGACATGGCCGATGTTCCCGTCACCGGGCCGTTCACGCTGGTGTATCTGGTGTTCAACACGTTGTTCGGCCTGCTAAGCGGCGCGCGCCAGGCCGAGTGCTTCCGCAACGTAGCGCGGGTGCTCGGCCCGGGAGGGGCGTTCGTGATCGAGTGCTTCGTGCCCGATCTGGCGCGGTTCGACCGCGGCCAGCGAGTCGATGCCGTTGAGGTGACCGAGGACAGCGTCTCCTTCGAGCTGGCTCGCCACGACGCGGCCGCCCAGCGGGTCACCATCCAGATCGTCACATTGGACGCCAACGGGTGGTCGATGCGGCCCATCGCTATCCGCTACTCGTGGCCCAGCGAGCTCGACCTCATGGCCGCGCAGGCAGGTCTGCGGCTAGCGGAACGGCACGGCGACTGGAACCGGAAAGCATTCGACTCTGCCAGTCGCGAGCACATATCGGTGTACCGGCACGCCTGAGGGACCCAGCACCCGCACCACCGACCGCCTGGCCCGCACCCGCACCCTCAGCGCACGGCCAGCAGGTCGGCAGTGAGATCAGCGGCTCGTTGTGCGGAGATGAGGTTTCCCTTAGCGGTAAAGCGCGCTGACGCCAACGCCAGCGCATCAAGCGCCGCGCTGGTACGGCCAGCGAGCCGGCTGACCTCGGCGAGGTCGATGAAGCCTTCGCCTTGCCAGTCCAGCCAATCTGTCGCGCCGATCAGCTCCATGGCCTCGGTCATCAGCACGTCGGCGGCTTCGGGCTTGGCATCCCGAGCCAGCAGCTTCGCTCGGACGCGACGCCACAGGAATTGCGAGGCGACGTCGTCCTCGGAGGCGAGCTCCTCGCAGACCTCGGCGAGACCTGCCGATTCGGCATGCCGGCCCTGCCGGTACAGCACCTCGGCGAGCATTCCGGCGGTCGACGACAGGTAGGCTCGCTCTCCCATTTGCTCGAGCGTCTCGTAATCGGAGCGAAGCTCGCCCTCGGCCGCCTCCAGGTCGCCCGCCAGCATCTCGACCGGCGCCGAGTCCATTGACGTCAGCGCGGCGAACAACCGGTAACCGAACTCCTCGAGCAGCGCGCGGCTCCGTTTGTAGCGCATCCGGGCCTGCTCGAAGTCCCCGACCATCGCCTCCAGGTGGGCCAGGGTTGCCTCCGTGATCGCCACGGCCTTCCTGTCCTTGGCCGCATGGATCAGATTCGCCTCGCACAGCCGCGCGGCCCCGTCCACGGGAGTCGATCCGGCCAGGGCCGAGACGACCAGCAAGCCGCTGGACCGCCTGGCCATGACCTCGTCGCCAGCCTGCGTGGCGTAGCTGATCGATCGCTCCGCGGCCTGGGCGGCCTTGCCGAATTGGCTGGCCATGCCGTGCACGTAGGTCATCAGTCGCCACGCTCGCGCGAGGCCGAGGTTGTCGCCCGCGGCCTCGAGTTCGCCGATTAGCTCCTCCGCCCGGCTGGCGACCCCATCCTGCGCAGCTGCGGCGCCAGTGGTGTAGCGAAGGTGCAGCTGTGCCAGCTCGGCGGCTCGCTCGGCCGCCGTGTCTCGGCCCTGCGCCGCGCTCAGCCTCGCCTCGCCCAGTGCCGCCTCGGCGGCGCCCAGGTTGCCGAGGTCGGCCAGTGCGTCGCCGGCCACTATGAGCAGCCGCGGCCGGTCGGCGTGCCCGGCTTCCAGCAGGTCGGCTCCTCGCTTGAGCAAGCTCGCCGCTGCGTGCATGTCGCCGCGGTCGAATGCTCGGCGGCCGGCCGCGCCGAGATGCCCGGCGGCCCGGTGAGCGAGCGAGCGGCCCTGTTCGTCGATGGGACCGAGCTCGGCACGGTACCTGAACGACTGCTCGAGGTGGTAGCCGATGATCTCCTCGCGTTCGGCGATGCGATCCGCGGAGATCTCGGTCAGCCATTCGGCGAAGCGCTCGTGCATCCGCGCGCGCGCCCGCTTCAGCAGGCGATCGTACGCGGCATCACGCATCAAGAGGTTGGCGAACTGGTAATCCTCGCCGTCCGGGCCATCCTGCGCGCGCCGGATGATGCGCTTGGCGCACAGTTCCGAGAGGGACGGCGTGAGGTTTGTCCCGGCGTCACCGTCAGCAGCGAGAGCGGCGACCGCCGCCGACTCGAAGCCGAATCCGATCACAGCCGCCCGCTCGACTATCCCGCGCTCGACCGGCTGCAGCCGGTCGAGCCTGGACGCGAGAAGCGAGGAGACGTTCGGTGGCACTGCGACGTCGTCCACGCTTCCCGCGAATTCCCGCCGCCCGCCGCGCTCCCGGATTGCCCCGGAGTCGGCCAGCATGGACACCATCTGCTCGGCAAACAGCGGATTGCCGGCCGCAACGGAGAGAATCCGCTCCGCCAGGCTCACCGGAAGCGGCACGTCACCCAGCAGGTTCGCCAGGATCTGCGCCATGTCCTGCGGAGCGAGTTCGCGAAGTTCTATCCGCTCGCCACCGGCCAGGCCATCGAGGAAGCCCGGGCGCTCTTCGAGTAGCTCGTGCCGGGCGGCGCAGACGACCAGGAGCGGAGCACCGATCGAGGCGCTGGCCACGTGGTCGATCGCATCGAGGAATATGGGCTCCGCCCAGTGGATGTCATCGAAGATCACGAGCAGCGGCTTGCGCCGGGCCATGATCTCGAAGATGGCTCGGATGCCCCAGAGCAGTTCTTCCTTGCCATAACCGCCCGAGCCGAAGCCCATGAGCGACCCGGCTCGGAGGGCGACCTCCTCGTTGCCAGGGCCCGCGAGGGACCACAGCTTGGCCTGCGCCTCTTCCTCGCTGTCCTCGGGAAGTATCCCGGCCGCCTGCCTGATGGCCTCGGCAAGCGGCCAGAACGTGATGCCCTCGCCGTAGGACAGGCAGCGGCCCCGCACGACCTGTGCGAGGTCGCCGACATGACGGACCAGTTCTTCGGCAAGCCGGGACTTGCCCAGTCCGGCCTGGCCGACGACCGTGACGACCTCGCACCGTGAGGCGCTGAGCGCGCGGCCGAACGCGGCGATCAGGCGGCCAAGCGCGTCCTGCCGGCCCACGAGGGGTTGATTCGCCCGTCTCCTAAACGCATCGTGCTGGCTCACGCCAGTCAGCAGGTATGCCGGAACCCGCTCTGACTTGCCCTTCAGCTCCAGCGGGTCGACGGTTTCGACAGCGACGGCGTCCCTCGTCAGCTGAAATGTGGACTCACCGATCAGGATCTCGCCGCCCGGTGCGGCCTGCTCGAGCCGGGCGGCCACGTTGACGGTGTCGCCGGTCGCCAGGCGCTGGCCCGAAGCGATGTCGCCCGCGACGACCTCGCCGGTGTTGACGCCCGTCCGGTTCTCCAGGGTCACGCCCCACGTCGCCTTCAGCCGCACGTTCAAGTCGCTGAGTGCGCTCCTCATCTCGAATGCGGCTCGCACTGCGCGCAGGGCGTCGTCCTCGTGCAGCCTCGGCAGTCCGAACACCGCCATGATCGCGTCGCCGATGAACTTCTCGACCGTGCCGCCGTGGCGTTCCAGCACCTGGCTCATGGCCGCGAAATAGACGCCGAGCACCTCCCGCAGTGACTCGCTGTCGAGCCGTTCCCCCAGGCTGGTCGAGCCCTTCAGGTCGCAGAAGACAACGGTGACGGTCTTGCGGACCTCCTCTGCCGCTACTGGGCGCGCGAGCTGCGCGCCGCAGTAGCCGCAGAGCCGGAACTTGGCCGGGTTCTCCTCACCGCAATCCGGACAGCGCACCATCAGAGCAGGTCACGGGTCCATTAGCCACGGAATACCAGGTCGCCGGCGGCAAGCAGGGTGATCACGACATCGCCTGCGTTGTCTTTGTTGCGGGCCTGCACGCACGGCGCTGGCTGCGTGCTGGAGCAGTCGGGCAGCAAGCCGGTGTGGTACGGGACGCCGCCGATCACCGTGGTTCCCAATGTGGTGCCGGGCCGGGGCGTGAACGGCACCGTGTCCGCGTAGCAGACCTGCCAGGTGGACGCTCCGGTGTGACCGGAGGCTTGGACCGCGCTCTTGCTGATCTCCAGCGTCGCGGTGAACTGAGCGTTCTGCGCTTTCCCGGTGGCGTCGAGCAGGTCGACATTGACCGGGTCGGACACCGGCTGGTAGGCCGCGTCACAGCTGTAGCTGGCTCCGCCGACGCCTATTCCGAGCGCGTCGCCATTGGTTCCCGAGGTGCTTGCCGCTCCGATCGTCGTCTTGCTGAATGAGGTTCCGGAACATGCCCCGGAACAGCTCCCGATCGATCCGTAGATCGTGAAGTCTGTCGACGTGGCCGGGGCAATCCCCGGGCTCGAGGCAGTCAGTGCGTACCCGACTCCCGGCGCGTCAATGGACAGACCACCGAACGACGCCACGCCGCCGCTCGCGGTCACTGGCGCCGCTCCTGACAGCGAGCCCGAGCCGGGGTTGGACGCGAAGCCGATGCTGATGGTTACGGTCGAGGTCGTCGCGAGGTGACCGGTGCCATCAAGTACCTCCACCTGCACGGGACCGCCCGAGGAGTTGAAGCCCGTAGTGATCACGTGCCCGGCCGCCGTTCCGGACGGCTCGCCGGTGAACGCCAGGGAGCAGGCGCCAGTCACCGTCCCGGCCAGGCTGCCAGTGCTCGCCGGGTCTAGCTGGAAGTCATTGCCGGGAGGCCCGCTGAAGTCGTTCGACTGCTTCGCCAGGAGCGCCCACTGATAGTTGCCTGCGCCGCATGGCGCCGTGGCGGTCACGGCCAGCGTCGTCGTCGCTCCCGGCGCGATCGCCAGGTTGAGGAAGAGCGCGGATGTCGACGTGAGGCTGGCCGAACCCGGGGCGCTCGTGATGACGAATCCGCTTGGGGCGGTGATCTGCACGGAGCCGAGTTGCTGCGTCGACGCTTCGTTCGTGATCGTGAACGAGAACGAGGCATTCGCCCCGGCCGGCACGCCAGAGGGGGAGATGGCGAGCAAGAAGCACTTGCCCGCCGACGAGCTGCACGTGGAGGACGTCGATCCGGCTTGCGCGGCCGCAGGGCCGACCGCAATCGCCACCGCAAGGACGCCAGCCGCGAGCACGGCGACGGGCGCTCCGAATATCAAGCCTGACTTCCGCATGACGGACCTTCCTGTTACCTGCGACGTCACCCGAGTGCGACCGCCGGGCCACATCGCACACGCTACGTGCGGCTGGCATCGTCCGAGGGGCGCAGAACTGCCTATCTTGGGGCGGGCAGGTGCCTATCTTGGCCGCCGGCCCCACGTCGACTGGGCCGCAGAATGAGCCCGTCGAAGGCCGCGGTGACGGGTACCGAGCCCAGGGCGAACCGGTCCGCCATCTCATCGAGCGCATCATCGGTACGCCGCGGCGCATGGTGGAACAGGCACACCTGCCGCGATCCAGCCTTCTCCGCCAGGGCGATGGCGTACTCCGGGCAAGAATGACCGAGATACGCCAGCTCGGCCAGTTCTTCGGCCCAGTACTGGGCGTCGTGTATCAGCACGTCCACGCCGCTGGCCAGGGCGAGGGCGGCGGGATGCAACTCGCCGGTTCCGAGCGGTCCTCGGCCGAGCGCGAGGGGATGATGGTCTGACAGGTAGGCCACGGAGTGGATGCCGTCGCTGACCCTGAAGCCGAAGGCGCGACCGCCCTTGTGCGGGATCTCCCGGGCCACCACCGTAAAACCCTCGAACACGTGCTCGCCCTCGTCGATCACCCCGAAGCGCCAGTTCTCCCCGAGCGCGCTCGGCTCGATCGGGAAGTGAGGCGGCGCGATCGCCCGAGCAAGCAGGCGCTCCGCGTCCTCGCCCTGCTCGGGCAATAGCAGCTGCACTCGGTGACCATGGCGTGAGCCGGCGGAGAAGAACGGCAGCCCGTGCGTGTGGTCCCAGTGCAGATGGCCAAGCAAGATCGTGCCCTGAAATGGCGCGTCGCCGAGTACCCGGTCCAGGTTGACGAGCCCGCTGCCCCCATCGAGCACCAGGGTCGGCCGGGTTCCGTCGCGGGCCAGCGCGACGCAGGACGTGTGGCCGCCGTAGCGGACATAGGCGTCGCCCGGCGCCGGCATCGAGCCTCGCGTGCCGCAGAAGTAGATCTCCACAATGACCGTCCGATCGACTGACAGGCGCCGTGGGCAGGATGTCCGGACACATGCCGATGGTACGAATCGGAGGCGCCGACCGATCCGGCCGAGGCTGCCTATCTTGGTGCACGCGACTGCCTATGTTGGCCCGGCACTAGAGCCGTGCGTCCTAATCCACCCTTATCGTCCTGGTGGCGGCTGTGGCCGCACCGTCCGGGTGGACGCCGGTGGAGGCCAGATGAGAACCAAGCCGCGGGGGCGGGCAGGCTACCGGTCGGCGCTGGGCTCGCGCGACCTGCGGTGTTTGCTGGGCAGCCAGCTGATCTCGTCGAGCGGGTCGTGGGCGTACAACGTGGCGCTCATGGTCTTGCTCTACCAGCGCACCCACTCGGCCGCGTGGCTCGCGGCGGGCACCATGGGGCGCTTCCTCCCGTCCTTGATCTTCAGCGGATACGGCGGGGTCATCGCCGAGCGCTTCGAGCGCGTTCGCCTGATGGTCTGGCTGAACGTCATCGCCCTGGCACTCCAGCTCGGCCTCGCCTGCGTCGCCTGGCGGCCGGAACCGGCGGTGCTTGCCGTGGTGCTGGCCGGGCTCACATCTCTTGCGCTCAGCCCGTACAACCCGTCAGTAGCGGCGCTGATCACCCAGGTGGTCGGCGAGGACGACCTGGCGGCGGCTAACGCCCTGAATGCGACGATCGACAACATCGTGATCGTGGCCGGCCCGGCCGTCGGCGCGGGCCTGCTGCTCGCCGGAGGTCCAGCCCTCGCCATCGCCGTGAACGCCCTGACGTTCGGCATCGCGGCAATCTGGCTGCCGAGGATGACGGTGCGCAGTCGACCTAGCGACGTCACCGACGGTGGACGGGCAGGGCCGCTGCGCCAGGTCTGGGACGGATTCCGCGCGCTCGCGGCATCGGCATCGGTGGCCACCTTCGTGGCGTTCAGCGTTCTGGCAAGCTTCGTCTACGGCACCGACACGGTGCTGTTCATCCCGATCTCCCGGGTTCAGCTTCATTCGGGAGCCTCAGGGTACGGTTACCTGCTCGCCGGGCTCGGGGTAGGCGGGGTCGTCGGTGCGGCCTTCGTCAACCGGCTGGCGGCGCGGACCCGCCTGGCCGGGCCGATCCTTGGCGGGATGGCGGTCTACTGCCTGCCTACGGCCGGACTGATCCTCGTGCACAAGCCCGCGGTCGCCTTCATTCTCCAGGTGGTCAGGGGTGCGGGCACGCTAGTCGTGGACACCCTGGCGATCACCGCGCTCCAGCGTTCGGCATCTAAAGAGATGGTTGCCCGCGTCTTCGGCGCATTCTTCGCGCTCGTCCTCGCGGCGATCTCGCTCGGCGCGCTGCTCACCCCGGTCCTGCTGCGCGGTGGCCTGCACGTGACCATGATCGCGTACGGCCTTGGCATCCCGGCTCTGTGCATACTGACCCTGCCACGCCTGCTGCGGGCGGACCGGGCCGCAGCTGCTACGGCGGCGGCGATCGCTCCGCGGGTGGCGCTCCTGGAGCGGCTGGACCTCTTCCGCAACGCCTCCCGCCCGAGTATCGAAGCCCTCGCAAAATCGGCCGTGCAGATCACCGTCCCCCCTGGGACGGTGATCATCGCCGAGGGAGACCAGGCCGACGCCTTCTACGCGGTCACCGACGGCGAACTCGACGTGACCGCGATCGGCGAGACCGGCACCGGGCCGATCCACCTGCGCACCCTCGGGCCTGGCAGCTACGCCGGCGAGATCGGCCTTCTTGCCCGCATACCCCGGACGGCTACCGTCACGGCACGCACCTCGTCCACCTTGCTGCGCATCGGCGGCCACGACTTTCTGGACGCCCTCACCAACCTGTCCGCCTCACCGTCGCTGCTTGAGGGTGCGCAGGCCCGCCTCGCTCTCACCCATCCCTCAAGCAGCGCGCTGTTGTCCGTGCTCGAGCCAGCCGAGGCCGAGAACTCAGACGAGGTGGCCGCGGGCGCCTGAACTCGGATTGGCCAAACCGAGCCGAACCGCCTCGATGATGGCCTCGGCTCGGCTCGGCACGCTGAGCTTGCGCAAGATCGCCGCAACGTGGTGGTCGACGGTCCGGGCGGAGACAACCAGCTCGGTAGCGATGTCGCTGTTGGTCAGGCCGCCTGCCAGCAGCGCGACGACCTGCCTCTCGCGCTCTGTCAGCCCTGCGGGGTTCGCGGAAGTGGCCGGCCTGGGTCCGCGCGGGACCCCGCGCTCGCCGAGCGCGCGCAATCGACGGGCGACGATCCCCGCGGCAGGCCGCGCGCCGAGACCGCGCAGCACGTCGAGCGCCTCACGCAGCGCGCCAGCCTCGCCTGACTCGGCCAGCGCCAGCGCCGCGTCGTACGGGCAGTCCCGCTGCATCCACCAGCGCGCCGCGCCGCCCACATCCCCTGAGATCTCAAGCCGATACGGCTCGGCCAAGCGCTCGGGGTCGCCGACCGGCAGGCCGACTCGCCGCCGCCAGCATGCGACCTCGCCGGCGAACCAGGAAGCGCCATTGGCCTCCAGTCCCAGGACGTGGTCGGTCTCGTCAGCGATCCGCGCCGCGGGTGCGCCCTCAAGCCACGCCAGTTCGGCGCGGGCCCCGGCGATCATGAGCTGGAACTGCGGGGTCTTCGCGGGCATGACCAGTTCGCTGGCCTGCTCCAGGAGCCGCCAGTATCCAGCGTCACCACGCCGAGCGCGGGCGCGGGCCTGAATCACCAGGGCCGTGCCCCTGCTGTACCCGAACGCCTCGGGTTCGGTGCTCACGATGGATGCGGCCGCCTCGGCCGCCTCGTCCCAGCGTCCGCGGCCCAGGACCGACTCCGCGCGCAGCGCCCTCAGCCAGCTCCGCCAGGCATCGAGGCCGTGCTCGCCGCAGTAGTCGATCCCGGCGTCCAGGTACCGGTCGGCGGGCTCCCACTCACGGCGCGCGACGAGAACCAGGGCGAGGTGCAAGAAGGCACGGCCCACGCCGGCCTCGTCACCGGAGCGCAGTGCGATGTCCCGGCTGCGCTCCAGCTTTGCCAGGCCCTCAGGATCACCGCGCCGCAATTCGACCGTCCCGACGTTGTTCAGCGCGTAGATGAGCGCGTCCAGGCATTCCGCCCGTTCGGCGAGCGCGATCGCCTTGCTGCCCCACCCGATGGCCTCCGCATCATCGGTCAGCCCGTAGTTCGCCGACAGCGACGCATACGCCCGCGCCAGCTCGGCTCCGGGCGGTAGTTGCTCGAGCACAGCCACCGCTTCGTGCGACGCCGCTCGCGATTCGAGCACATCGCCGTCCAGGCCAAGTTGCTTGCCGAGTTGCCGCAAGGCCCTGCCCTGGCCGGCCAGGTCGCCGCGTTCCCGGTGGATGGCCAGCACCTCCCGCAGCGCCACTGTCGCCTCTTCGCCGAGGCCCGTGAAGTATCCCTCGCCGGCGAACCGCTCAAGCAGCTCGGCTCGCTCCGACAGTGAGATCCGGTGCGCGAACCTCAGCGCTCGCGCGTATTCGGCCACGGCCTGGCGCCGCGCTCCGGCAGCAGCCGCCTGCTCGGCGGCGGCCGGCGCGAACCGCAGCACAGCCTCGGCGTCGCCTGCCGCCTCCGCGTGATGGGCCAGGCGAGCCAGGTCAGTCCCCGCTTCGGAGCGCACGGTCAGCATGGCGAGGACGCCACGATGCAGTGCCGCCCGGTGTCCCGGGGGCTGCGAGTCCTGTACCACGAGCCTCGCTATTTCGTGCCGGAACGCCACCCAGCCGTCCTCTGCGGTCAGCATCCCCGAGCCCAGGCACTCATCCAGCGAAGCCTCGGCATCATCTGGTGCGAGCGCCTCGACCAGCCACCGCTCGGCCCGGTCCGGCACCACGGCGACCGCGTCCAGCAGGCTGAGCGCATGCGGGCTCAGCCGCGCTGCCCGAGCCAGGACCGCATCCCGGACCGTCGCCGGAATGCGCTCGGTCCCCGCCGCGATCACCTCGGTCACAAAGAATGGGTTGCCCCCGGTCCGTTGGTACAGCTTCTCTGGATTGATCCCACTCGGCTCGGCGAGCACCGCCACCGATCCCGGCGACAGGCCGTCCAACTCGACCCGGATCAGCCGATCGCCTGTCGGCATGTCGCCAAGCACGACCCGGAGCGGATGGGATCGGCCAAGCTGATCGTCGCGGTAGCTCAGCACGAGCAGCGCGGCGACCTGATCCAGCCGGCGGGCCAACAGCCGGATGACGTCCAGCGTCGCCTCGTCCGCCCAGTGCGTGTCGTCAAGTACCAGCACCGCTGGGCCTGCGGAGGCCAGGTCGCGCAGCAGGCTGGTCGCTACGTCAAAGGGCCTGGGCTGGTCCCCGACGCGAGCCTGTCCGTCGCTGTCCTTGGAGGCACCCAGATCGAGCAGTGGGCCGAGCGGCCGTGGCGTGAACAGCGAGTCACACGTTGTCCACAGCACTCGGGCCGAGCCGTCGAGCCTGCTGCAGAATTCGCGCAGTAGCGCTGTCTTGCCCACTCCTGCCTCGCCCGAGACCAGCGCTGTGGCGCCCCGGGAGGTGGCAGCCACCTGCGCCGCCGCGGCTCGCAGCGTGCCGAGTGGCCCAGACCGCTCAAGCAGCATGTCACCCTCCCCCCCGGGTCCCCACCCAGTGCATGCTGTACACGGCATTATTACCGATACCGGGTATCGAGTGCAATGATGCGCATACAAGTCACAGTCGGGAGCTGGCGACGCCCAGACCCAGCCTGATCCGGCCAAGATGGGCACGGAATCCGGTCAAGATAGGCAGTTCGGCCAGTCGCCGCGTAACGAATCACTCGATTAGTGTGAGCGGCTATGGCCAAGGCGCACCGCCTCCGGGCATTCCGTGCTCTGGCGGCCAATCGCGCGCTCCGGCGAGTGGTGGCAGGCTACGCGTTGTTCGTCCTCACCGAGTACTCGGTCTGGATCGCCATGCTGGTGTACGCCTACAGCCGCGGCGGCGCCACGATAGCCGGAGTGGTGGCGCTGGCCCAGCTAACGCCCGCAGCGCTGCTCGCGCCGGTCTTCGCCGCGATGGCCGACCGGCGCTCCCCGGTGGTACTGCTCACGAGTGGGTACCTCGTCCAGGCTGCAGGGATGGGCGCTACCGCGGCCGCGATCATCGCGCACGTGCCGCTGGCGGCATACGCGGCCGCCGTGGTAGCTTCCACGGCTGTCACCTCGACTCGCCCGGCTCAGTCGACGCTGATTCCGTCGCTTGCCGCTACGACGGACCAGCTGACGGCGGCCAACGTGGTCCTGAGCTGGGTGGAGGCCGTGGCAGTCGCGATCGCAGGGTCGATGACTGGGGCGCTGATCTGGCTCGGTGGGATAGCGAGCGTGTTCACGGTGTGCGCGCTCCTTGGCGCCATCGCCGCGCTCCTCGTCTTCAGATTGCGGGTCCCAGCACTCGCCACGCCGCCAGGCGACGGTCCGAAGGAGACGGCCGGCATCGGTGCGGGCATTCGTCTCGCCTCCCGGCAACCGCGGCTGAGACTGATGCTGGCCCTGGTCACCGCCGAGTCCGCCGTGGTCGGCTCTCTGGACATGCTTTTTGTGATCCTGGCTGTCACGGTGCTTGGCCGCCCGCAAGCCTGGGCCGGGTATCTGAACTCCGTATACGGGCTGGGTGCGATCCTGGCCGCGGCGGTTAGCGTGTTCCTGGTCGGCAGGCGCCTGGGCGTGCCGATCCTGTGCGCGGCGCTGCTAGTCAGCGGTGCGCTCGCCGCCCTTGCGGCGGAGCCCGGCCTGGCAGGGACCGTAGCGCTGCTGACAGTGGTTGGGGCGAGCCGCGCGCTGCTGGAGGTCGCCAGCCGTTCCCTGTTGCAACGGTCGGTACCCGCGCAGTCCTTGGGACAAGTATTCGGCCTGCTCGAGGGGCTCGTCATGGCAGGGCTCGCGGTGGGCTCGCTGCTAGTGCCGCTGCTCATGCACCTTGGGGGGAGCCGCCTGGCCCTGCTGGGTGTCGCGGCCGTGCTGCCACTTGCCGCCGCTTGCGGCGGGCGCGCCCTGTTCCACCTTGATGCCGAGGCGCCCGTTCCGGTGGTGGAAATCGCCTTGCTGCGCTCGATCCCGCTGTTCGCCGAGCTGCCCGCCCCCGCACTCGAAGGGCTTGCGGCCGCACTGGTCCCGACTGAGGTACCGGCCGGAGAAGTTCTCATTCGGCAGGGCGAGCAGGGAGATGCCTACTATGCGATCGCCGCCGGGCAGTTCGACGTTCATCAGGACGGGTCGTTCCTGCGGCAGTGCGGCCGGGGCGAAGGAGTAGGCGAGATCGCGCTCCTGCGCTCTGTGCCGCGCACGGCCACCGTCGTCGCGCACACCGACGCGACGGTGTACAAGCTCGCCCGTGAACCCTTCCTGACCGCGGTACTTGGCCACGCCGCCACCCAGCGGCACGCACATGGCATCGCCGACACGCAGTTGGCCGCCGACGCCGAACGTGGCGCGGCCAGCCGGGCCCCGGACGGTAGGCGGTTGACCGGCGCGGCCGACGAGCTGGCAGGCTGACCCGAGGCGGTTTTGCCAACCCGAGTACGGGATCACGCCGCCCGCAGCTCCCGGGCCAGGTCGGCAGCCTGTTTGGCGGACACGACATTTCCCTTGGCAACGTAACAAGCATCTGCCTGCGCCAGCGCATCGAGGGCTTGGCTGGTGCGCCCGGCAAGCCGGTGCACCTCGGCGAGATCCATGAAGCCGTTGCCCTGCCAGCCCAGCCAGTCGGTGCCGCCAATCAGCTTCGTCGCTTCGGCGATGAGCGCATCCGCACGGTCTTGCTCGCCGGTTCGCGCGAGCAGCTTGGCCCGCACGCAACGCCACAGGAACTGCGATGGCACATCGTCCGCGGAGGCCACCTCCTGGCAGAAACCGGCCAATTCAGCTGACTCTTCATGGCGGCCCTGACGGTACACGACATCGGCCAGCATTCCGGCGGTCGTGGAGATGTAGTTCCGCTCGCCCATCCGGTCCAGCGTCTCGTAGTCCGTGCGAAGCTCCCGCTCGGCCGCGTCAAGGTCGCCGGCCAGCATCTCCACCGGCCCGGAGATCAGGGACGTCAGGGCGGCAAAGAACCGGTAGCCGAAGTCCTCGAGCAGCTCCCGGCTCCTGCGGTAGCGGAGCCTGGCCACGTCAAAGTTGGCGCGCATCGCCTCCAGGTGTGCCAGGTTCTGCTCAGTTACCGCCAGAGCCCTGCGGTCATCGGCCACTTTGGGAAGCATCGCCTCGCAGTAGGCGATGGCCTCGTCCACAGGAGTCGGTCCGTCGAGCACCGAGGTCACCAGGGCTCCGGCGAACTGCCGCGCCATCGTCTCGTCCCCGGCCTGCCTGGCGTAGCTGATCGCCCGCTCCGCCGCTTCCGCCGCCATGCCTGACTGACTCGAGCTCCAGTGCACGTAGGTCATCAGCCGCCACGCGCGCGCCAACCCGTGGTTGTCACCTGCCGCCTCGAGCTCTCCGATCAGCTCCTGCACCCGTGCGACCCCGGCCTGCGCGCTGGCGGCATTGGTGACATAGCTGAGGTGCAATTGAGCGAGCTCGGCACCCCGTTCGACCTGGCCGTTCCCTACCAGGGCGGCGCCGTTCCTGGCTTGGTCCAGCATCGCCTCGGCGGCAGCCAACTCGCCTTGATCGCCGAGCGCTTCTCCCGCCGCAAGCAGCAGCCGCGGCCGGTCCTTGTGCCCCGGCGCCAGGAGGCTGGCCGCGCGCTGCAGCAGGCTGGCCGCCGCGTGCATGTCCCCCCGATCGAACGCGCGCGACCCGGCGGCACCCAGGTGCCCCGCCGCCCGGTCGCCGACTATGCGAGCCTGCTCGTCGACGGGCCCGAGTTCGGCACGGTATCTGAAGGACTGGTCGAGGTGATATCCGATGATCTCCTCGCGCTCGGCTACCCGGTCTCCGGAGATCTGCACCAGCCAGTCCGCGAAACGTTCGTGCAGGCGGGCTCGGGATCGCTTGAGCAAGCGGTCGTAGGCGGCATCGCGCAGCAGCAGGTTGGCGAAGCGGTAACCCTCCTCATCGAAACTGACCTGGGCGGGCCGGATGAGGCGCTTATCGCACAGGGCGGATAGCGGCATCGCGAGATCCGCCTCGGCTTCGGCGTCAGGCGCCAACGCCACCAGGGCGGCAGGCTGGAATTCAAGCCCGACCACCGAGGCCCGCTCCACGATCCCGCGCTCGACCGGCAGCAGCCGGTCCAGCCGGGACGCGAGCAACGAGGAAATGTTCTGCGGCACGAGAACGCCGTCGTGGCTTCCCGTGAACTCACGTCGGCCATCCTGCTCCCCGATCACGCCGGAATCGGCCAGCATGGCGACCATCTGCTCGACGAAGAGCGGGTTTCCGCCGGCGACAAGCAGGATGCGGTCGGTCAGGCTTGGCGGCAGCCGCGCGCCGCCCAGCAGGTTGTCCAGGATCCGCGCCGTGTCCTCTCGGGACAGCTCGGGCAGGTCAAGGCGGCAGGAGTCGCCCAGGTCCGCGAGGAAATCAGGGCGTTCCTCGAGCAACTCGTGGCGAGCAGCACAGATGATGTGCAGCGGTACCTGGGGCGCCGCCCGGGCGACCTGCTCGATGAAGTCGAGGAAGATCGGCTCAGCCCAGTGGATGTCATCGAAGATCACGACCAGCGGCTGACGACCCGCGAGGATCTCCATGAGCGCTCGGGCGCTCCACAGCAGCTCGTCCTTACTGTAGCCGCTCTGCTCGCCAAGGCTCATGCCCATCAGCTCGCAGATCCGGGAGGCGATGTCCTCGCGGTCGGCACCGGCCAGCGCGTGCACCTTCGCCCTCGCGTCGTCCTCTGGGTCTTCCGACGCGATGCCGGCCGCCTGCCGGATCGCCTCGGCAAGAGGCCAGAAGGTAATGCCCTCGCCGTAGGGGAGGCACCTGCCTCGCAGCACCTGCGCGCTGTCCTTGGTGTGCCGGACGAACTCCTCGACCAGCCGGGACTTACCAATCCCGGGCTGGCCCAATATGGTCACGATCTCGCAGCGCAGGTCAGCAGTGGCTCGGCCGAACGACGTCAGCAGGCGCCCAAACGGCTCGTCCCTGCCGACAAGGGGTAGATCCGCCCGGCGAGTGATCGCCTCGCCCCCGCTCACGCCGAGCAGCCGGTAGGCCGCAACCCGATCGGACTTGCCCTTGAGCTCCAGCGGTTCGACCGGCTCGACGACCAGCGCGTCCCTCGTCAGGCGGTAAGTGGAGTCCCCGAGCAGGATCTCCCCGACCGGCGCAGCCTGCTCCAGCCGCGCGGCCACGTTGACGGTGTCGCCGGTGGCCAGGCGCTGGCCGGTCGAGGTGTCGCCGGCCACGACCTCACCGGTATTGACGCCCGTGCGATTCTCCAGCGTCACGCCCCAGGTCGCCCGGATCTGGACGTTCAGGTCCCGGAGTGCGGTCTTCATCTCGAACGCCGCCCGGACCGCCCGCAGCGCGTCATCCTCATGCAGCCGCGGCAATCCGAACACGGCCATGATCGCGTCGCCGATGTACTTTTCGACCGTGCCGCCGTGCCGTTCCAGCACCTTGCGCATGGCCGCGAAATAGACGCCGAGCACCTCCCGGAGCGACTCGCTGTCGAGCCTTTCCCCCAGGCTCGTCGAGCCTTTCAGGTCGCAGAAAACAATGGTGACTGTCTTGCGGACCTCTTCGGCGGCAACCGCTGGGGCGAGCTGCGCGCCGCAGTAGCCGCACAGCCGGAACCTGGCCGGATTCTCCTCGCCGCAGTCCGGACACCGCACCATATGAGCAGGTTACGCCTGTCAGCCCCAGGTCTTGGGGTCTCCGATAGCGAGGAAGGTGATCACGACATCACCCGCGTTGTCCTTGGTGCGGGCCTGCACGCATGGTGCCAGCTGGGTGCCGGAGCAATCGGGCAGCAGGCCAGTGAAATACGTGTCGCTTCCGAAGACGACGCTCCCCGAGGTCCCCGGCACTGGCGTGAAAGCCTGCGTGGACGCGTAGCAGATCTGCCAGGACGAGGCCCCCGGGTGACCGGAGGACTTGACGGCGTCCTTGAGGATCTCTAGCGTGCCCGAGAACTCAGCGCCGCCCATAGCAGTTCCCGAGGAGTCCAGGAGATCAAAGCTCACGGGGTCCGTGGTCTGGCTGTAGGAGGTGCCGCACAGGTAGCTCTTGCCGCCGAGTCCGATTCCGAGCACGTCGTTCGATCCCGAGGTGGTGATAGCCTCCGTGGTCGTCTTGCTCGATGCCGAGCCGGAGCACGACCCCGAACAACCGGTCAACGATCCCCAGATGTCGAAGAACGCCGACGTGTCCGGGGCGATGCCCGGGCTGCTCGCGGCCAGCGAATAGCCCGTCCCCGCCTTGTCGATCGACAGGCTAGCGAACGGCGCGATGCCGCCTACTGCGTGGACCGTCGTCGTCCCGGAGAGCGTGCCGAATCCCGGATTGGCGCCGATGGCGACCGTCACGGCCGCAGTGGAGCTCGTGGCAAGCTGACCTGTTCCGTCGAGCACCTCGACCTCGACCGGGCCGCCGGAGGAGTTGAAATGTGAGGTGATGACCTTGCCGGCCGCGGTTCCGGTCGGTTCCGCGGTACCGACGAATTTAAGTGAGCACGAACCGGTGACCGCTCCGGCCAGACTGGCTGCGCTGGCGGAATCGAGCTGGAAGTCATTGCCAGGCGGCCCGCTGAAGTTGTTGGACTGCTTGACCTCAATGCCCCAGTGATAGCTGCCCGCGCCGCATGGCGCCGTGGCGCTCACGTTCAGGGTGGTCGACGCCGTTGGTGCGAGGCCGAGGTTGAGGAAGAGCGCGGACGTCGACGTGACGCTGGCCGAACCCGGGGCACTTGTAATGACAAAGCCGCTTGGCGCGGTGATCTCCACCGAGCCGAGTTGCTGCGTCGACGCTTCGTTCTTCACGATGAACGAGAATGACGTACTCGCTCCGGCTGGCGCGCTGGACGGGGAGATGGCCAGCGAGAAGCATTTGCCCGCCGACGAGCCGCAGGTGGTTGATGCCGAGCCGGCCATGACGGCCGCGGGCGCGATGAGCGCGGCTGCTGCGAGCGCTCCGGCCGCCAGCACCTTGTTGGCGGCCGCACCAAAGATCAGACCTAGTATTTTCATCTGCGCTGCGCCCCCCACCGGACGAACCGCCACCTGATCGTGGACGTCATTATCCTGAATAAGGCCACAATCTTCAATACGCGACGGTCTCTGCTTGGTGCGCGGCCGTTCTGCCCGAGCGGGCGCGAACCTGCCGCCGGGCGGTTACTGGGCTGGTTCCGCCGTGGCGCGCCCGCTCAAGACTATGGCCAGGCCGTCGGCGGCCGCGATCACGGGGACCGCGGCCTGCGCAAAACGGCCGGCGATCTCGTCAACCTCGGCGTCGGTGCGCCACGGAGAATGGTGGAACAGGCATACCTGGCGAGCACCTGCGTATTGTGCGAGCGCGATCGCGTAATCCGGGCAGGAGTGCCCCTGATATGCGACCGTCGGCAGCTCCTCCGCCGTGTATTGCGTGTCGTGGATCAGCAAGTCCACGTCCCTGGCGAGGGCCACGGCGGAAGGATGCAACTCGCCAAGGCCGACCGGCCCGGCGCCGAGTGCGAGCGGATGATGATCTGACAGGTAGGCGATGGCACCGGTGCCGTCGCTCACCCTGAACCCGAATGTCCGGCCGCCCTTGTGGGGGATCTCCCGGGCCAGCACTGTGAACCCCTCGAAGTCGTAGTCGCCCTCGTCGAGCGCGTCAAATCGCCAGCCTTCGCCGAGAGCCTTGGGCTCGATGGGGAAATGAGGCGGTGACATAACCCGGGCCAGCAATCGCTCTGCTTCCTCCCCTTGCTCGGGCATCAGAACCCACACGCGGTGACCCGGCCGGGCGCCGGCCGCGAAGAATGGCATGCCATGCGTGTGGTCCCAATGCAGATGCCCGACCAGGATGGTCCCCCTGAATGGATCGCCGTCGAGTACCTCGTCCAGGTTGACCAGGCCAGACCCGGCGTCGAGCACGAGGCTCGGCCGTTGCCCGTCATGAGCGACCGCGACGCACGACGTATGTCCGCCATAGCGTACGAACGCCGCGCCGGGAGCAGGCATCGAGCCGCGCGTGCCACAGAAGTAGATCTCCACATCGGCCTCAGGTTGACAGCCCGGACACGTGGCCGCCGGATTCGCTCGGCCTGCGCATTGGTCGCACCATTTGCAGACTATAACCGCCTTGAGAGAGGTTTTCGCACATGTCCGTCGCCACGCTTGCTCGAGGGGACGGACGCCGCTCCGTCCGTCCCCTCGGCCCCCCACACCCTCCCCAGCGGCGGCGAGCATAAAGTTCCCCCCGGAGCTTGGCTCGCGCAGCACCGCAAGCATGACCCTTCTCACACATAGTGGTCAGTCACCCTGGTGACAGCCTTGCTGTCGGCTTGCCGACACCGCACTATCCGCCAGCGAACTGTGCCAACATCTCCGGCTGCCGCACCGTCACCGCGCGGCCGTTCAGCGTGATCCATCCGCGCCTTTCGAAACCCCGCATGGCGGCGTTAACGCTCTGCCGGGTGCCGGCCGCCTGATGAGCAAGCTGCTCCTGGGTGAGATGCGGCGTGATGACCCCGGCGTCGTCTCGGGGCTGGCTGAGCAGGACCTTCGCGACACGGCGCGGCAGGTCGAGGAACACCAGATCTGACGTCGCCTCGGTGAGCCGGCGCAGCGTGGCAGCGACCGAGCTGGCCAGGGCCTGGCTGGCGGTTGGGACGCTGGCGCAGATGTCCTGGATCTGCTGGCGGGGGACGAGGAGCAGCCGACTGTCTTCCATGGTCTCGACGTCCGCTGACCTCGGGCCGCCATCCGCGACGCTCACCTCGCCGAGTGTCCCGCCGGGCCCGACCGCCGCCAGGGTCAGCTCGCCGCCGTCGGCGGATCGCACCATGACCTTGACCCGGCCGGAGATCACGACGATCAGCGTGTCACCAGGATCACCCGTGGTACACACAAGCTGACCACGGCGATAGGCCCTGGTCCGGGACGCCCTGGCGAGCGCGGTGAGGTCGGCGTCCGGAACCGACCTGAGCAGGTCGGTCTGCCGTAGTACCGCCGTTACATCAGCCGCTGTCACCGGTCCGTCCCTCGCTTTGCCATAGTCATCCCGCACAGTACCGCGCGTGAGAAATCAGAGTGTTTAGGACGCAAGCGGCTTCGGACGGTGGCTAGCGGTGACAACCTGGGCTCAAACTGCGCCACCGGGCGGTGCCCCCCGAGTTCATAACAGCCACGATCGGGTACGCATTTGCCCCACGTTCTGGCACTAGGCAGGTTTTTACGCGAACTGTATGCTAGCGCGCTATGTGGGGTGTCACGTTCGCCGACCTAAGATTCCGGTATCGCCAATTTCTCATCGCGGTTATCGGAGCGGGCGTCGTACTCGCGATGGCACTGCTTCTGTCGGGGCTCGTCGGGGGGTTTGGCGCGGAGATCGACAGGACCGTGCAGGGCGTGGGGGCGCAGTGGTGGGTGCTCTCCGATAACGCGCACGGGCGCATTACCGGAGCGGGCCTCTACCCGTCGGCCGAGGCGGCGGCTATCCGCCAGGCTCCCGGCGTCACCAGGGCTGCCCCGCTGGCCGTGATGGCCGGGCAGGTAGCGCGCATCAACGGCGCCAGCAAGACGGTGTACGTCTTCGGCGTCCAGCTCGGGAACATGGGGGATCCCTCGGTGACCTCGGGACGCCCGCTGTCCGGGAATGGCCAGGTGGTGGCCGACGTGACATCTGGCGCCGCCGTCGGCTCGCGGATCCAGGTGGGCTCGCAGCATTTCGTCGTGGTCGGCCAGGTCGCGAACCGCACCATGCAGGGCGGCCTGCCGGTGCTGTACCTGACCCTGCACGACGCCCAGGTGGTGGCGCTCGGCGGACGACCCCTGGTCAGCGCGGTTGTCACGCGCGGGAAGCCAAGCTCGCTGCCTGCGGGCCTTTCGGTGCTCAGTAACCAAGGAGTCCAGCAGAGCACGTTGGAACAAATGTCTGGCGCGATCTCATCGATCAACAACTCGAGGATCATCATGTGGGTGGTCGCCGCCATCATCGTCGCGGCGTTGCTCTACGTGTCGGCGCTCCAGCGCGTGCGCGACTTCGCCGTTCTCAAGGCGCTCGGCTCCTCCTCGCTGGCCCTGTACGGCAGCCTGGCAGCGCAGGCCGTCGTGGTGACCCTGCTTGCCGCGGGTCTCGGCATGGTCCTCACGAACTTCATGGGCGGTGTCTTCCGCCAGCCCGTGGTGATTCCCGCCACCGCGTACGCCACTTTGCCGGCGATCGCCGTCGCGATCGGCCTGATCTCCAGCCTGGTCGGGGCGCGGCGCGCGATGTCTGCCGACCCAGCTGCGGCATTTGGCGGGTGATCAGGGTGCCGTTGTCCGTGCGCGACCTGACAGTGGAGTTCAGCACCGGCGGCTACAAGATCCGGCCGCTGGACGGCTTCTCGTTCGATGGCCATGACGGCCAGCTTGTCGTCCTCCTCGGGCCGTCCGGATGCGGCAAGACGACGCTGCTGTCCTGTCTCGCGGGCCTGCTCAAACCCACGGCTGGCACGATCGAGTTCAATGGCCAGGACGTCACCGGGCTCCGCGGCCAGCCGCTATCCGCGTACCGCCGGCACACGGTGGGCATCGTGTTCCAGGCGTTCAACCTCATCCCGAGCCTGAGTGCCCGCTCCAACGTGATGGTCCCGCTGCGGCTTTCCGGAGTCGCTCGCGGTGCTGCCCGCGAGAAGGCGACCGCGCTGCTGGGCCAGGTTGGGCTGGCCGAGCGGGCCAGCCATCGCCCGGGCCAGCTGTCCGGGGGGCAGCAGCAGCGGGCGGCCAT
>Ga0126369_10000460_pt1 | contig 26665 bp, 22 predicted proteins | sample PanSoiMetaPlot_1_FD_109646 | JGI IMG/M metagenome (GOLD analysis project Ga0126369, IMG submission 109646) | Tropical forest soil microbial communities from Panama - MetaG Plot_1 | ecosystem: Environmental > Terrestrial > Soil > Tropical forest > Bulk soil | place: Panama | collected 2016-02-17
GAACCAGCTGCACGGTCAGGACCCGGCGGCGAACCAGGGAACGCCCGGTTCGGCGTCCATGAACCATGGCAGGTAAGGATCATCCGAACGGCGACCGTCCGATCTGAGCACGGTACCGGGATCGTACGCGGGCTCAGGCCCTGGGGCGGGCGGGCGATCGGCGTCCGAAGTCGGCCGGTCCTGATCGTCGCCGGGCTGGTCGGCATCGCCAGTGGATTGGTCCGCGGCTGCGGCGGGCCAGTCGTCCGCATCGCCCTCCGCCTCGCGGGACGCGGCCGACGGGTGCCCGGCGGCGAGGCGGCCTAGTCGTTCCCACAACTGATCGAGCAGCTCGCCTGGCGGCCTGGCGGCGCCGGCATCGGCGCGCTCCGTGCGCCGGTCGGGTTCTGCCCACGGCTCATCTAAGTGCCGCGGCTCGTGCGGCAGGTCCAGTGGTGGCATGCCCACGATTGTGCTCTCCGCACGGCCCGCGTGGTGCGAAATGCACCTGTTATCAGACGGCTCTCACGTGACATGATCGGTCCAAGTTCCCACTCCTGGCACAGGAGGCTCAAATGGCCCAGATTGGCCTCAGGCGCGACGCCATCGGCCTGCGCGAAGTGCTGTTCCAGTCCATCACCGATATGGCCCCTGGCGCCGCGATCGCTGCCTCGATCCCGGCCGGGGTATTCTTCGCCGGCGGTGCCCTGCCGCTCGCCGTCGTGCTGGCCCTCGTCGCGTCGTTGCTCACGGCCTGGGCGATCGGCCAGCTCGCGAAGGAGATCCCCGCCGCGGGCTCGCTGGCGACCTATGCCGCACGCGGCATTCATCCCGCGGCCGGCTTCCTGGTGGCGTGGGGTTATGTCATGGTCGGCTGGCTGATCGCGCCACTCGTCTTGACCCAGCTGGGCTTCACCACGGCCGCGACGCTGCACTTCGAGGTGCACAGCTACCCGGCGAACTTGTGGTGGCCGTGGTCGATAGCCGGGGCACTCATCGTGGCGGCGGTCGGTTACTTCGGCATTCGGACGTCCGCCAGGTTCGGCACCATACTCGGCATCTTCGAGATCGCCGTGTTCCTCATCCTGGCCGTGCTGCTGCTGTTCCACTCCGGGACGCACAATACGGCTTCGGTGCTGACCACCAAGTTCACGCCGTCCGGCCAGTACCACGGATTCGGCGGGGTCATCGCCGGATCGGTCTTCACGATCCTGGCCTTCCTGGGCTTCGAGAGCGCGGCGCCGCTGGCCGAGGAGGCCAGGAACCCGCGCCGGACGGTCCAGCTGGCCATCGTCATGTCGACGCTCCTCATCGGGCTGCTGTACCTGTTCACCACCTACGCGGCCGACGTGGCCTTCGGGCCCGCCAAGTTCGGGGGCTTCACGACCGGAACCGGTGCCGCCTCGTGGATCGGCCTCGGCAGGCTCTATGGCCTGTTCTGGATACTGGTCTTCTTCGCGATCATCAACTCCACGCTGGCTAACTCCAACGCCGGAGTGAACGTCTACAGCCGCACGGCGTTCGCCATGGGCCGGATCCGGGTGTTCCCCAGCGTGCTGTCCCGCGTCAGCAGCCGACACCAGTCGCCCGTAGTGGCCGTCGGGACCGGAACGGCCATCAGCCTGGCCCTGATGCTCGGCCTCGGCCTGCATTATGGTCCGCTGACATCTTTCCTCATGATCGCGACCGCGCTGGTTATCATGCTGGTCGGCATCTACCTGGTCATGGACGTGGCCTGTATCGGCTACTTCATCCGCCGTGGCTCCGGGCTGAACATCGTGTCGCACGTGATCGTCCCGGTGCTGAGCATCCTGGCGTTCGTGCCCGCCTGGCTCGCCGGAGCCGGGGTCAAGCCGCCCGGCCCAGCGGTGCTCACCCGCTTCATCGCCCCGCTCGGTCCGCCGCTGTCGTACATGGGCCCGGCGGCCGCGATCTGGATGGGCCTGGGCGTCTTCGTGATGATCGTGCTGTACGTCGTCGCTCGTAACCGCGTGGCCGAAGTGAGCCTGATCCACCTGGACGCAGAGCCGGTCACCGCGCCAGCCGGAGCGGCTCAGGGTTAGCGAGCTGGCGCCGGCCTAGGCCGGCGCCAGCTCCACCAGCACCTGGCGGTCAGCGCCCTCGGTGAGTTCCAGGCCTGCAACGGCGCCAGCGTGCCTGAGGTCGGCCTCGGCCAGCCGCAGCGTGGCGAGCTTGGCGGACTCGTCCGCCACCGTCAACAGGGTGACCTCATGCCGCTGGGACAGCTTGGCAGCCGACTTGGCCTTGCGGACCTCAGCAAGCACCTCGGCGGCCATGTCAAGCACGGCCGGATCGGCGTCGCCTGCTGCGGTGCGCAGCTCGTCTCCCGAGGGCCAGCTCGCCCGGTGCACCGAGCCGTCCTGCCACCACGACCACACCTCCTCGGTCACGAACGGCAGGAAGGGTGCGAACAGCCGCTGCAGCACCGAGAGCGCCAGGGACAGCGCAGCCTGCGCCGAGCGACCGGGCGCTCCACCGCGGTACGCGCGGATCTTCACGAGCTCGAGGTAGTCGTCGCAGAAACGCCAGAAGAAGGCCTCGGCGCGGTCGAGCGCGCGCTGGTACTCGTAGCTGTCCAGGGCCTGCGTCGCCTCGTCAGCCACGGCCGCGAGCTGCGCGAGCATCGCCCGGTCCAGGGGCTCGGTCACTTCATCCGCCGGCCCGGCAGCAGCGGTACCGTCCTGGTCGCCCTGCGGGCCGAGGCCGAGCACGAACTTGGACGCGTTGAGTATCTTGACCGCCAGCCGCCGGCCGACGCGCATCTGCGCCAGGTCCACCGCCGTGTCGGTGCCGGGGGCGGCGCGGCACGCCCAGTAACGCAGCCCGTCCGCGCCGAACTGCTCGGCCAGCGGCATCGGCGCCAGGACGTTGCCCGTGGACTTGGACATCTTCTTGCGATCGGGATCGAGGATCCAGCCGTTGATGAGCGCATGCCCCCAGGGCAGCGAGGCATGCTCCAGCCTGGCCCGCAGCACCGTCGAGAACAGCCAGGTCCTGATGATCTCGGGCCCCTGCGGGCGCAGGTCCATCGGGTAGACCCGCTCGAACAAATCGGAGTCCACCGTCCAGCCGCCGGCCACCAGCGGCGTCAGTGAGGACGTCGCCCAGGTGTCCATGATGTCCGGGTCACCGGCGAACCCGCCCGGCCTGCCGCGCTGGGCAGGGGTGAACCCCGGCGGCACGTCGCTGGCCGGGTCCACCGGCAGCGTGGACTCATCCGGGGTGATCGGCTGGTCCCAGAGCACCTGGCCGGAGTCATCCACGCGGTACCAGACTGGGAAGGGCACTCCGAAATAGCGCTGGCGGCTGATCAGCCAGTCAGTGTTGAGCCCGGCTACCCAGTGCTCGTAGCGGACCCGCATGAAGTCCGGATGCCACCGCAGCTCCCGGCCCGCGTCGATCAGTCCGGCCCGCAGGCGCTCGTCCCTGGCGCCATTGCGGATGTACCACTGCCGACTTGTGACGATCTCGAGCGGCCGGTCGCCCTTCTCGTAGAACTTCACCTCATGCGTCACCGGCCGCGGCTCGCCGAGCAGCTCGCCGGAGTCCCTGAGCAGCTCGGTGACCCGGCGGCGGGCCTGCTCGGCCGTCTTGCCTGCCAGCTCGCCGTAGGCCCGCGCGCCGGGACCGGCCAGCCAGTCCGGCGTGGCGGCGCCGAACAACCCGTCGCGCCCGATCACGGCGCGCAGCGGCAGGTCCAACTGCCGCCACCAGACCACGTCGGTCGTGTCGCCGAACGTGCAGATCATCGCGATGCCCGTGCCTTTGCCGGGATCGGCGAGCTCGTGCCTGACCACGGGCACGCGGGCCCCGAACAGCGGGGTGACGACCTCGCTGCCGACCAGCTTGGCGTACCGGTCGTCATCTGGATGGGCGACCAGCGCCACGCACGCGGGCAGCAGTTCGGGCCTGGTGGTTTCGATCTCCACGGGCGCCCCGCCATCGGCAGATTCGAACGCTATGCGATAGAAGGCGCCGCGCACCTCGCGATCCTCGACGTCGGCCTGGGCCACCGCGGTCTGGAAGTCCACGTCCCACATCGTCGGCCCGTCCGCCACGTATGCCTCGCCGCGCGCCAGGTTGCGCAGGAACGCCGTCTGGGCCACCCGCCGGGCGCGGTCATCGATCGTGGCGTAGGTCAGGCTCCAGTCCACCGATAGCCCGAGCGCGCGCCACTGCCGCTCGAAGGCATCCTCGAACTCGGCCGTCAGCTTGTGGCACAAGGCGACGAAGTTCGGCCGCGAGATCGGGCGGAGGCGCTTGTCGCCTTTGGCAGCCTCGGCTACCTCGAGGCCTGGATCGTAGGGCACCGACGGGTCGCACCTGACGCCGTAGTGGTATTGCACCCGACGCTCGGTCGGCAGGCCATTGTCATCCCAGCCCATCGGGTAGAAGATTTCCCGGCCGCGCATCCGCTGGTACCGGGCGACCGCGTCTACCTGGATGTAGCCAAACGCGCTGCCCAGGTGCAGGGAGCCGCTGATGGTGGGAGGCGGCGTGTCGATCGAGTAGATCTCCTCGCGGGTCTTGGTCCGGTCGAACCGGTAGACGCCGTGAGCCTGCCAGTGCGCGTCCCACCTGGCTTCCAGGCCGTCCAGCGACGGCTTCTCAGGGATGATCGCCATGCCGCGAAGGATAGCGGCAACCGGCCCCGAGCCGACGGAGTAGCGTCGGTGGCATCACTAGCATCCGCATGAGGAAGGACGCGCGTAGCCATGACTAACTCAGTCGGCTGGTTCGAGGTCACTGGACCCGATGCCGGCGCGCTGCAGAGCTTCTACTCCGACCTGTTCGGCTGGCAGATCGACGCGAACAATGAGATGAACTACGGGATGGTGGCAGCAGCCGAGGGCGGCATTGGCGGGGGCATAGGGCCCAGCCCTGACGGCGCGGCTCACGTGAATTTCTACGTGGACGTGGCCGACATCCAGGCGGCGCTCGACAAGGCCGGCGAGCTCGGCGGCAAGACGATCATGCCTCCGATGGACGTTCCGGGCGGACCCACGATCGCGTTCTTCAGCGATCCGGCCGGCAATGCCATCGGCCTCATGAAGACGCCGTAGCGTCGAGGCCGAGATAGCGGACCACGTCCGCCCCGTCGGCCCGCAACGCCGCCGCCGCGGGCTCTGGCAACGGGGCGAACAGGTCAAGTTCCACCTGGCCGGCCGCGATCTTCCAGGTCCCGGCGGCGCGGGCGCGGACCATCGCGAACGGCCGGAACAGCCCGTTCACCGTGATGATCGATTTGTGCTGCCCGAGTATCGGCTCGCGTGACATCCAGCCGTGCAGCACGGGGTCGAACGGGCCGAGCAGGCGTGGCGGCGGCAGCTCGCCCGGGCGGCCGTCAGTCAGCTCGGCTAGGCCGGCCGACTCCCCCGCGAGTTGCCGCGCGCGTGCCAGCTCGGCCAGGTCGTCGTCGCGCTCGCGCAGGGTCGCGGCGATGGCCGAGAGCCCGCGCCGGGCGTCGCGCAACGGCAGGCCTGACCATTGCGCCAGGTCGCGCTCGCTGGCAGGTCCGTGCCCGGCTAGATAACGACGGGCAAGCTCGGCGAGGGCAGCGTCGTGGTCAAACGTGCGGGACGCAGGGGCGGGGCCAAGCCAGTCGCGGACGCCGACGAACGCATGCTCGGCGGCCATGCCCCGCCCGCTCCGCACCATCGGCCCGCGGACGGCGATGCCTGCGACGCTGGCGTGCGCGAGCAGGTGCACGAGCGCCTGGCCCTGGGTGCGGATGCCGACTCGGGCGATCCGCTCGCCCAGTTCGTGCCTGGTCAGCGGGCCCTCTTCGGCAAGCGATGAAGCGATCACGGCGGCCGCCTTCTCTGCCTGGCCGGGCAATACGCCCTCCTGGGCCAAGCGCCGGGCAATGCCGGTCCGCATCCGCGGAGCCGTCAGCGGATGCAGCCACCAGTAGTCATCGCAGCCGATCAGGTGCAGCGTGCCCCGGTTCAGCCAGGTGATCAGCAGCGACCGGTCATCGGTCAGCGCCCGGTCCACGTCGGCGGCGTTCAGCCCGGCCGACCTGGCCCGGATCGCCAGCCGTGCTCCGCGCGGGTCCTGGCCTTGCACGGCGAGCAGCCTGTGCACAACCTCGAACGGCGAGCGGGCGGGCGGCCCGGACAAGAGCTGCGCCGCGCACCGCTGGGCGGTCACCGCGGCGGCGCCCGGCGAGGGCATCGTCATGCCTGGTAGACCGCCTCGCCGTGAACGAAGGTCGCCACCACTCGGGTGTCCGCGATCTGCCCGGGTGGCAGGGAGAACGGATCGCGGTCGAGCACCACCAGGTCGGCCAGCTTGCCCTGCTCGATTGTCCCGGTCCGGTCGTCGAGGTGGTTGACGTAGGCAGAGCCTGCCGTGTAGGCGGCCAGTGCCTCCGCCAGATCGAGGCGCTGTTCGGGCAGGAAGGGCTCGGCCTCGCCGCCGGTGGCGCCCGGCAGCGCCCTGTTCACGGCCACGTGAATCGCGCGCATCGGATTGGCGCTGGTCACCGCCCAATCGCTACCGGCGGCCAGCCTGGCGCCCGAGCGCGCCAGGTCGGCAAAGACATAGTGCCGGGCGGCCCGTTCTGGCCCGAGGAACGGCAGCGTGAGCTCGTCCAGCTGCGGCTCGTGCGCCGCCCACAGCGCCTGGATGGTGGCGGTCACCCCGAGCGCGGCGAAGCGCGGCATGTCGTCAGAGTGCACCACCTGCAGGTGGGCGAGGTGATGGCGGTGTGCCCCCGCCCCGTTGGCCGCCCGCGCCACGGCAACCGCATCGAGGCATTCCCGCACGGCCCGGTCGCCGATCGCGTGGAAGTGAAGCTGGAAGCCGAGCGCGTCAAGCGCCGTGACATGCGCCCTGAGATCGTCCGGGTCGACATGGGAGAGCCCGCGGGCGCTGGTCTGGCAGCCGCACGCGTCCAGGTACGGCTCGAGCATCCCGGCCGTGTAGTTCTCGGCGACGCCGTCCTGCATGATTTTCACCGTGCCGGCCAGGAACCGCCCTGCTCCGCCGTCGGCGGCCAGCTCGCGCCGTGCCACGATGTCGGCGATCTGCTCGGCGCCCCTGGCCCGGTCCCACCACAGCGCCCCCCGCACCCGCGCGGTGAGCGTGCCCGATGCGGCCGCGCTCAGGTACACGTCCAGCGGATCCTCCGACCCGAGGTACGGGCCCACGATCGCGTCCTGCCAGGCGGTGATGCCGCGCTCGTGCAGGTGCCGCTGCGCAAGCAGCAGCCCAGCCAGCCGCTCGTCGAAGGTCGGCTTGGGCACGAACTTGCCCATCAGATCAGCGGCGCCCTCGTGCAAGGTGCCCTGCGGCGAGCCGTCCGCATCCCGCTCGAACCGGCCGTCCGCCGGATCGGGGGTTGCGGAGCCGAATCCGGCTAGCTCGAGGGCCCGGGAACTGGCCCAGCCGCCGTGGCAGTCACGATTGAGCAAGAACGCGGCCCTGCCCCCGGTGACCGAGTCGAGCAGCTGGCGGCTCGGGGTGCCGCGCTCGAACCATTCCATCCGCCAGCCACTGCCGGAAATCCACTCCTTATCTGGATGGGCCGACGCGTAGGCCCTGATCCGGCCGATCGCCTCGTCCAGGGACGCGGCGCCGATCAGGTTGCAGCCGACCATCGTCACCCCGGCGAACGCCGGGTGCACGTGCGCGTCCTGAAACCCGGGCAGCAGCGCCCGGCCACGCAGGCCGACGTGCTCGGTGCGCGGCCCGGACAGGCCGGCGAACGCCTCGTCGTCGGCGGCGCCCACTGCCAGGATCACGCCTTCGGCCACCGCCACAGCGTCCGCCGGCCCGCCATCAGGTGCCCTCGCCGGGACCATCCGACGCCCCGTGGCATCGGCCGTGTAGACCGGCCCCCCGGTGAAGATCACGTCCGCTGCCCGCATGTGTACCCTCCCGGCTCATCCGCCCGCTGCTGCGATCCCATCATCGCCTGCTACGCGCAGACCGGGACCTGTGCCGGCGGCGGGCAGAACCCCACAGCCCTAACCAGCCCCGCGCCAGATCCAGGTGATCGGATGGCTGCGTGCCGCGCGGCCGTCCAGGCGGAGGCCGTAGGCCTGCTCGATCGTCCGCAGCACGACGTAGTGATCGATCCGCGCGTGGTACCGGCCCGGGCGCACCCGCTGGCCCAGGAAGATCGTGGCGATCTGGTTGTTCTGGCTCCCGTCGTCCTCGTCGAAGGTAATGATGAGCAGGCTGTCGTGGGTCATCGCCCAGGTGGCGTAACCGGCGATGTGCGCTTTCAGCCAGGCGTCGCCGGTGGCTACCGAGCAATCGTGCATGTCGTGGCACAGGTTGGGGATCACGAACGAGACCGTCGGCAGCTTGCCGAAGTCGCGGGCCGGGAAGCGCGAGAACGGAAGGTTAACCGACGGGGTCAAGCGCGGGAAGTCGGTCCAGGGAACATGCTTGCGCGCGTACTCGCCGGCAGCGCAGACGTTCGAGCCGGGCGCGGGCAGGCCCTCGGAGTAGCCCGCGAAGGTCAGGTGGGCCGCGATCAGGTCGGCCGCCAAGTTCGGCCCCCGCACCGACGTCGGGCACGGGTCGCCCACCACGCCGTTCGTGCTGCCTGAGAACAGCGCCAGGTAGTTGGGCTCGCTCGGGTGAGTGATCGCGAACGAAGCGGTGAACAGCGCACCGCGGCGGGCCAGCCAGTTGATGAAGGGCGCTTGCGGGCTGCCGATGATCTGGCCGTACGCGTGGTTCTCGAGCATGACCACGACCGTGTGCCGTGGCCTGGGAACTCCGCCGACCGCTCGGCTCGCCCCCGAGCGTGCGGCCGTCGGCGAGTTGCCGGCCGACCGCGACGTCGGCCCACTGGTGCACGCCCCGCCAGCGACCGCGGCGGCCAGTACGGCACACGCGACCGCGGCAGGAAGCTTTGCGACCGCGAGCAACTTGGCCTTGGCGACCGAACACGGCCAGGTACGCGCCATGCAGATTATTCTGGCCGAGCGCGGCGGGCCCTTCGACTCCCTGCCCGCCGCGTTGCTGACGGATCAGTTCTTCTTGCGGCCAGCGCTCGCCGCTGCCGAGGCCCGGACGGCCGGGCCGGCCCCCACCTACGCTTATGAGTTCGCCTGGCGCAGCCCCGTGCTCGGAGCCGCGCACGGGCTCGAGATCCCGTTCGTCTTCGACACGCTGGCCGCCGCCGGCGCGGACCTGCTGACCGGGCCTGACGCTCCACAATAGGTCGCCGACCACATGCACGCGGCATGGGTCAGCTTGGCGACAGCAGGCAATCCACGGTGGCCGCGCTTCGACACGCGCCGGGCCGTGCAGGTCTTCGACTCAGCCGGCCGCGTCGCGTTCGATCCCCGGTCCGACGGGCGCCTCGCCTGGGACCGATGAATTCCGGTTGCCCGCTCCGCTCGCATCGCGGACCCTCTAGGCCGCACACTCCCGGCAAATCGGGCCGCTCCGGCTAGTCTCGGCAAGCTGGCTCCTGTGATGGACAAGGAAACAGCTGCTACACGTGAACTCGTCCGCCTGCCGCGGAATCACCCGGAAGGACAACTCCTCGTTCGACAGGTCAGCTCCCGGCAGCTCAAGTGACTCAGCAACGTCATCGGGGTCAATGTCGATCGCCGTCGATGACTTGTCCATCCGCCGAGCCTGAAGTTCCTGCAAGCTGTCTTCGGTCAGCTCGTCGTCAGTCTTCCTAGGGCTGTCGTAATCAGTGGCCATGGTGGACTTACCCTCCATCGTGGAACGTCGTCGCGCGATTGAAACGCATGAGCGGCCCTCGTTGTGCCCGAATCCGGCGGGGAATTCTGTCACGTTCCCCATCCAGAGGTACACGTAACCTGAGTTGCCGGTGGTTCGTGTCGCGGCCGGTTCAGGCCAGATCACCGCCAAGTGCCCCATGTGGGCACACTCGCCTCAGGCGTCGCGCTCGGGGTTCAGTCCCATCAGCAGGTCCTGCAGCTCGGCAAACAGGGTCGGACCGGCACCTATCGTCATCTCGGGCCCGGCCGGCTTGCCCGCCAGGCCCGCAACGACCGCCCCGGCCTCCTGCGCGATCAGTCCGCCCGCTGCGATGTCCCAGTACTGCACGCCGCGCTCGTAATATCCGTCCACCTGGCCGCCGGCCAGCATGGACAAATCGACCGAGCACGCGCCATTGCGCCTGATGTCGCGGACCCTGGGCAGCACCGATGCCAGCACCTCGGCCTGGATCAGGCGCCGACCCGCGCCGTAGCCGAAGCCTGTCGCGATCAGCGCGCGGGCCAGGGGCACGTCGGCGTTGCAGGCCAACGGCTTCCGGGCCGCCGCGGTTCCGGCGGACAGGCTAGCCCGCCAGGAGCCGCCCCCGGCGACGGCGCCGAAGAGCGCGTCCCGGCGCGGGGCGCAGACCACGCCCGCGACGATCTGCCCGCCGGACTCGGCGGCCACGCTCACCGCCCAGTCGGGCAGGCCGTACAGGTAGTTGACGGTCCCATCCAGCGGGTCGACGACCCAGCGGACGGGCGGAATATTCCCGGTTGTCCGACTTGTGGCCGGGTCGCCCGTGCCTCCGGTCTGACCCTGCTCTTCGCCGAGTATCGCGTCGCCTGGCCGCTCGTCCATGATCATTTCCCTGATCAGGCGCTCGGCCTTGCGATCCATCTCGGTCACCACATCGGTGGGGCTCGACTTCGTTGCCACGACCACCGGGCGGCCGTGATGGGCGGCGAGCATCTCCCCTGCCGCTCGCGCCGCACGACAGGCCAGGTCAAGCAGGTCGCCAGGATCGGCGGCACGGCCCGCGCTGCCGGCCTCGGTCACGGCGCGCCGGCCAGTGCCCGGGCGGCCGACCGGTCCGGGCCCGAGCCGCAGCAATCCTCGCGGCACCAGGACAAGGCGCCGGGCCCGAGCTGCTCGGCCGCGCCGCCCGCTCCTCCAGCAGCGAAATCGCGCGCTAGGGCGGTGATCATCGAGACAAACCTCGGATCACTGCCCGGCGTCGCCGCCCTGGTCATGGCCAGGTCGAGCCGCTGTGCCGTCCGAGCGGCCTCGACGTCGAGATCGTAGATGACCTCCATGTGGTCACTGACGAATCCGATCGGCACGAGCGCAACCGCCCGTCGGCCTGACGCGGCGAGTTGGGACAGACAATCGTTCACGTCGGGCCCAAGCCAGCGCACGGACGGCGGGCCGCTGCGGCTGGAATAGGCAAGCCGCCAGCGCTCATGGCCAAGCCTGGCGGAGATCAGCCTGGCGGTCTCGGCGAGCTGGGCCGGGTACGCGCCCCCGCTCGGCCCGCTTGCCGCCGCCATCGACTCGGGCACGCTGTGGGCGGTGAAGACAAGCTCAGCGTCGACCCGGCCGCCGGGCAGTGCGTCCAGGGCACGGCGGGCGGCATCGCTGAAACACGAAATGAACGCGGGGTGCCGGTAATAAGGCGGGATCTTCGTGATGGCGGGCGCGCCGGGGCCGACAGCGGCGCGGGCTCTGTCGATGTCATCGAGGTACTGCCGGCATCCGGAGAACGAGCTGTACGCCGAGGTCGCGAACGCGACAGCGCTGGTGATCCCGTCATCTGCCATCGCCGCCAGCGTGTCGCGCAGATACGGATGCCAGTTGCGGTTCCCCCAATAGAGCGGCAGCTCGAGGCCGTTCGCCGCGAAGTCCCGCGCGATGGCGTCCAGGAGCGTGCGGCACTGCGCATTGATCGGGCTCACCCCGCCGAACATCTGGTAGTGCTCGGCCACCTCCGCCAAGCGCTCCTCCGGCACGTTGCGCCCGGCTGTCACGTTGCGCAGGAACGGCAGGACGTCATCGGGCCCCTCCGGCCCGCCGAACGACACGAGCAGGAAGGCGGCGCCGGGCCCGGCCGACCGCTTCTGGGTCATGGGGCCATCCAACCAGTTGGCCTGGCACATCGGCGCGCGACGGCTCGCCGCGCGGCACCAGCGTGGCATGCCGCGCCGGTCAGCGGTATTCGGCCGCGTACTCGCCGGCCAGCGCGAGCACCTCGTTCACGTACCAGGTGGAGTGGTTGTAGTCGAAGATCGCCTGCTGCAGGCCGACCGCCGTACCGGCGGATGCACCGTCGGCGCACAGCAGCCTGGCCGCCGACGGTACCGCGTCCAGCGGGTTCATGACATCGGGCGGCCCGGGCGGGCCGAATCCACCAATCCCCCAGGCCGCCCAGGTCGACGGGAGGAACTGCATCGGGCCCAGGGCGCCGGCGCTCGACGGCCCGACATTCTGGCCGTCGTTGCTCTCGATCTGCCCGATGGCGGCAAGTACCGTCCAGGACAGCGCGGGGCAATAGCGGCGCGCCGATGCCTGGAACAGCTGCAGGTAGCTGGTGATCTGGCGGGGGGCAGCACTCGCGGCGAGGGGCAATTGCTGGCCGCGCAGCGAGACAACGCTGGCCGCCGGGCCAAGAGCACGGCGCACGGCGGCCACCAAGCTCCGCAACGCCGGACCGGGCGCACTGAGCAGCGCGGCAACGCGATGGACCAGGCCCAGGCGGCCGGAGACAGCCTGGTTCACCACCGCGTCGATGCCCCTGATGCCGAGCCTCGCCGATCCGGCGAACCTCACCTCTGGCGCTGCGGCGCCGGCGAGCTGGTAGCGGGCGCCCCTAGTGAGCCCTAGCCGCGCCGCGGCCTGGCGCGTGGAGATGAACTCCCCGGCAGTCAATGCGGTCCAGAGCGGTTGGTCAGATGCGGCAGCGAGCGGCACCCACGACCTGAACTGCGCCGGAGTGACTCCGATCACGGTGGCCGGCCTGCCCGCCACCATGATCTGCGCACCGTCGAACATGATCAGCTGCCGCACGCCGTTGATCCGCCGCAATGCCGCCGCGTCGGCTGCGGTTAGCCCGCTGCGAAGCACGATGAGCAGGTCGGGCAGGACGATGCCGCGGAAACGGGAGGAGGTCGCGCTGACCGCGCTGGCGGGCTGGTCACCGGCGGGCGGCACCGGTATGGCGGCACCGGCAACGCCGCGTGGTCCGAGCGCGCCAGTCAGGCCGCTGGAGCGCGCGGCACGGCTGGTGCTGCCGTCCGCGGCCGATCCGCTGACGAGAGCGCTGACGACGGCGATGCCGGTAACGATCGCCGCGAACGACGCGACCGCCGGGCCCCGGCCCGCCGGGCTTACGCGCCCGGCTCGGCGTAGGTCTACCCGACCACCACGGAGCCACGGGGCGGCGGAATTCACGCGGCGGACCACGCGCCGGAAGAGGGGCTCCATGGCAGAGCCACGGTATCGTGCGCACCAGTTGGCCGTCGAACTTGCGATGGCCATGCGGCCCGCGATACGAGCCAGGCACTCGCGCCCGGTACCTTCGATCCCGGACGATACGGGGGTGCGGGTGAAGACGCTGGTCGGCGCCGACTCAGGCGACCAGAGCCAGCCGACCGGCACCGACCGCACTGGCGCGGCCGGACGGCCAGGCCGCAACCCGTACCTCGCGGTCCTGCGCCTTCCGGGCGCGCTCGCCTTCTCCGCTACTGCGTTCGTCGGACGGATGTCGATGTCGATGTACTGGCTCGGCACCGTGCTTCTGATCGCTTCCCTGACCGGCCGTTATGGCCTGGCTGGCATCGTGGCGGCGGCCGGGGCGGTGGGTTACGCCGTCGTCAGCCCGCTGTTCGGCAGGCTGGCCGACCGGCGGGGACAGGGGCGAGTGCTCACCCGGCAGGCAGCCGCTTTCGCGGTCGGCACAGCGACCTTCATCGTCTGCGCCGAACTCCGTGCGCCCGCCTGGGTGCTGCTGGTGACCGCGACGGCAGCGGGTGCCGTCATGCCGTCGCTCGGGAGCATGGTGCGGACACGGTGGAGCGCCCTGCTCGATGGCGACGCCGCCAGGCTGCACACCGCGTTCTCGCTCGAGTCGGTCAACGACGAGCTGATCTTTGTCATTGGCCCGGCTCTGGTTACCTTCCTGGCAGCCAGTGTCCTGCCGGCTTCTGGAGTCGGCGCGGCCAGCTTGCTCTGCGTTGCAGGGACGCTGGCGTTCGCCATTCAGCGTCGCACCGAGCCAGCCCCCGCGGCACCGTCGGCGCCGGCCGCGCCGCTGACCGGGTCAGCGAGCAGAACAAGGCGCACGCTCGCCAGGCCTACGCTGCCCGCCTCTGGCCTGATCACGCTCGCACCCGCGTTCTTGCTGCTCGGCGCGATGTTCGCGGCAATGGACCTGAGCACCGTGGCACTGGCCACCGAGCGCGGCCACCGCGCGGCATCCGGACTGATCCTGGCCGCCTTTTCGCTAGGTAGCGCGGTGGGCGGCCTGTGGTACGGCTCCCGGCACTGGCGGGCTCCGCTCGGGCGCCGGTTCACCGTCACCGCGGCGCTGGCTGTGACGGGCATCTCCACGTTCTGGGCGACGCCGGGGCTGCTGGCGCTTGCCGCAGTCGGCTTCCTCGCCGCGCTGTCGGTCGCACCCACGCTGATCGCCGGTTACGCCATCCTGGAGGGCCAGGCACCCGACCACCGCAGGACCGAGGCCATGGCGTGGCTGAGCTCGACGATCTCCGTCGGCGTCGCGCTCGGCTCAGCCGCCGTCGGCCACGTGATCGACGATTATGGCGCGCGATGGGGCCTCGGGCTGGCCGGGGTCTTCGGCTGCAGCGCCGTCGTCACCTGCCTCGCCGGATACCGCGCGCTCAAGGTGCCCGGCCCGGTGCAACCGGGCACAATCTCACGGTGAGATTCCTTTCCCAGCCAGCACACGACCTGACGTACAGCGACGTCTTCCTCGTCCCGAACCGGTCGGCGGTGGGCTCGCGCACCGACGTCGACCTCAGCGCGGCCGACGGCAGCGGCACGACGATCCCGATCATCGTCGCGAACATGACCGCGGTCGCCGGGCGGCGCATGGCCGAGACCGTCGCCCGCCGCGGGGGCGTCGTGGTGCTACCGCAAGACATCCCGGTCGACGTCGTCGCTGAGGTGATCGCCTGGGTGAAGCAGCGGCATCTCGTCTACGACACCCCGCTCACGCTCGGGCCAGAGGCAACGACCGGCCACGCGCTCAGCCTGCTGCCCAAGCGCGCCCACGGCGGCATCGTGGTGATCACCGACGGCACGCCGGTGGGGGTGGTCACTGAGGCGGACTGCACCGGTGTGGACAGGTTCACCCAGCTGCGCCAGGTCATGTCCCGCGACCTGCTCACCCTTCCAGCCGGGGTCGACCCGGAGCGCGCGTTCGGCCTGCTGCACGCCGGCCGGCACAGGCTGGCACCGGTGGTGGACGAATCCGGGCGCTGCGTGGGCATCCTGACCAGGACCGGAGCGCTGCGCGCGACAATCTACCGGCCGGCCACCGATGCGGCAGGTCGTTTGCGGGTGGGTACCGCGCTCGGCATCACCGGGGATGTGGCGGGCCGGGCCAAGCTGCTCCTCGACGCGGGCTCGGACCTGCTCGTCGTGGACACCGCGCACGGGCATCAGGACCGGATGATTGAGGCGCTGCGCGAGGTGCGCTCGGTGACCCCACAGGTTCCGGTCGCCGCGGGCAACGTCGTCACGGCGGCCGGAACTGCCGACCTGATCGAGGCGGGAGCTGACATCGTCAAGGTGGGCGTAGGCCCGGGCGCCATGTGCACTACGCGGATGCGGACCGGCGTCGGCCGGCCCCAGTTCACCGCGGTGCTCGAATGCGCTGCCGAAGCACGCCGACTGGGCAGGCACGTGTGGGCCGACGGCGGGATCAGGTACCCGCGGGACGTGGCCCTGGCGCTCGCGGCAGGCGCCTCGGCCGCCATGATCGGCTCATGGTTCGCCGGCACGTGCGAGTCGCCGGGCGACGTGTTCCGTGACCCGCAGGGCAGGCTCTACAAGGAGAGCTTCGGCATGGCGTCGGCACGTGCCGTGCGGCTGCGAGCGGCGGCAGATTCGCCCTTCGAGCGAGCCCGCAAGGAGCTGTTCGATGAGGGCATCTCGAGCTCCCGGATGTACCTCGACCCACAGCGACCGGGCGTGGAGGACCTGATCGACGCGATCATCGCGGGCCTGCGGAGCGCGTGCAGCTACGCCGGGGCGGCCACGATCACCGAGTTGCACGAGCTGGCAGTCGTCGGCCTGCAGAGCGCGGCCGGGTACACCGAGGGCATGCCGCTGCCCACCGGCTGGTGATCCGCGCGGGCCCGGGATCTGTTGCCCTGCAGTTACCCGACCTGTCATCCTTAATCCGGACGACCTCGCATCCGGGCCGGCGCTACCGCCTTGCCGCTGCCCGCCAGCACGCACCGGCAGGAGCGCCATGTCAGCACTGCGCCGCCCCGGCGGCGTTCTTTCCGCTGTATCGGTTTTTAGCGGCCTTCTCGCGCTCGCGACGTTCGCCATCGGCCCGGCCGCGAGCGCTCGGCCCGCCGCCGGTGCCGGGGCTGATGCCGCCCGCCCGGCGTCGCGGGCGGTGAGCAGCCCCCCGCCGGGCATCTTCGCGAGCCAGGCCGAGCTGTACGACATCACCCGCAACGCGCGGCTCTATGGCCGGAACATCTACACGCCGGCCCCGATCGCTAGCCTCACCAAGGTCATGACAGCGCTGGTGGTGCTCAAGGCGGGTGACCTCGACCGGCACATCAGGATCACCTGGGCGGAGCATCACTACGTGTGCTGCGGGATCGCCGGCGCCGGCCTCATCCCTGGGGACGTCCTCACGGCCAGGCAGCTGCTGTCCGCCTTGCTGCTGCCGTCCGGTGCGGACGCGGCCATGGCACTGGCCATCACGTACGGCCCCGGCATACCCGCGTTCGTCAGGAAGATGAACGCGACAGCCCGCGAGCTGCACCTGAAGCGAACGCATTTCACCAACTTCGACGGAGTGCAGCCGACGGACGTCTCCTCGCCGCGCAACCTCCTGCGCCTCGGCCAGGCCGCGATGCGGCATCCATCCTTCAAGGCCCTCGTCTGGCGCAGGCAATACCGCGTTCGCGCCACGGCGCGCCACCACGCGTACCTGTGGCGGAACCGGAACCTGCTCCTCGGCGTCTACCCGGGCGCGATCGGGATCAAGACCGGCTGGATCCCGCAGGCCGGCGAGTGCCTGCTGTTCGAGGCCGTGCGCAACGGGCGGGTCCTGATCGGCGTGGTGCTCGACAGTGGCCAGAACCCTTTGCTCAGCCACGCGTTCGCCGACGCCACGGCGCTGCTCAACTGGGGCTTCCAGCAGCATCCGCCGCGCGCTCAGCTTGCAAGCCGGGCTTGACTTCAAGGGAACTTGAGGAATTAGCGTCCGTCCCAGCAGACCCGCTACCGATGGGAGACGGGCATGAGCCACTGGGTGCGCGCCGCCGCGACGGCGGACATCGGCGAAGGCGACGCGAAGTCGTTCGCCTACCTGGACAAGCGGATCGCTGTTTTCCGCACCTCTCGCGGGTTCTTCGCGTGCGACAACCGCTGCCCGCACCAGGGATACGCGCTGGTGCGCGGCGAGATCACCGACGGCGTTCTCACCTGCGCCTGGCACAACTGGAAGTTCGAACTCGGCACGGGCAGGTGTCGTTACGGCGGCGAGGACATCAGGACCTACCCGGTCCAGGTCAGCGATGGCCAGGTGCTCGTGGACATCGCCGACCCGCCCGCCGAGGTGATCAGGCCAGATCTCTTCGCGAGCCTGACCGCGGCGATGGAGGACCTGGACGTCGGCCGGATCGCGCGCGATGCGATGCGGTTGCAGCGGATCGGGACACCGCTCGCCGACGTAGTCCGGGAAGGCGTCAGGTACGCGGCGCCACGGGCGGAGTACGGCTGGGACCATTCGCTGGCGACCCTCACGGACTGCCTGCGGATGAGCCATTTCTTCGCCGAATCGCTGCGTGCGCTGCCGGTGATCCAGGGCCTGGCCGTGGCCGCCGAGGACCAGGTCAGGCGCCCGGCCAGACACCGGCCTGACCCGGCCGACCTGATCGCGGGCTACGGGTCCACTGACGATGCGCTTGCCGCCTACCCAACGCTGGTCGAAGCCGAGCGGGCCGAGGACGCCGAGGCGCTGTTGCGCGGCGTGATCGCGGCGAAGGTGCCCCCCGCCGCGCTGCGGCACATGCTGCTCACCGCCGTCACCGACCACTTCCTCGCCTACGGGCATTCGATGATCTTCGTGCAGAAGGCGTTCGAGCTTCTCGACCAGATCGGCTGGGACGAGGCCGACTCTGTGCTGTCGCCGCTCGTGCCCGAAATGGTGCTCGCCACGCGCTACGACAAGCTGCCGTACATGCGCAAGTTCAAAATGGCCTGGCAGGCCGCCCAGCCGGACCTTGCCGCCCTGATTCGCGGTCGCGGCAACGGCGCGTTCGATGAGGACCGCTACCGCAGGGCTCTGACCGACGGATCGCCCGAGGACGCGGCAAGCGCCCTGATTGGCTCCCTTGCCGACGGTGCCCCGGTCCGTGCCGTGCTCGATGCCACGGGCAGAGCGGCGGCCGAACGGCTTGCGAGGTTCGACATCGAGCTTGACCTGGACGATACCAACGACTGGGGCTGGCTCGACGTCACTCACACCTTGACCTACCTCAACGCTCTGCGCTGGGCATGGTCGGCCGACCCGTCGCCTCAGGTCTTGCGAGGGCTATTCCACGCCGCCTGGTTCGTGCAGTGGACGGGCCAGTTCGACCGGCGTGGGGTGGCGGGCCCGTCCCGGCCCCATGCGACGCTTGACGCCGCCGACGTGCACCGCGCGATAGCCCGCCGCGATCCGGAGGCGGCCGTGGCGCTTGTGCGCGGCTATAGCGGCCCCAGGGCCGAGCTGGAGCGGTCGCTGCTGCAGGCCGCGGCCGAGGACCACTCCACGGCACCGATCATGGTCGCGCATGTCGTCAAGACTGCCCGGGCGGCTGTCGAGGAGTCGCGTGCCCTCGGGGCCGGGCCACAGTCGGTGGAGCCGCTCGCCGCGGCCGCGCGGTTCGTTGCGAGCCCTAAGCGCGAGCGATTCGTTATCCAGTCCACGCTCGACGCGATCACCACGCTGCGCGGCGTGCCCCGGCCGGACTCGGACGTGGTGCGCCCAGCACCGGACGTGGTGGTGTCGCCGTGAGCCGTGCCCAGGCGGCTGAGACGGGCCCGTCGGCGATCACTGGATCTTGATCCCGGCGAGCGGGGCGGCGGTGGCCGGGCGGTGGCGGCCGGGCGGAGGCGGCCGGGCGGAGGCGGCCGGGCGGAGGCGGCCGGGCGGAGGCGGCCGGGCGGTGGTGGCCGCCCGGCCATTCCGGTGATCAGCCTCGGCGTGCTGCGCCCTCGGCCACATCCTCGCCGAGGAACGGATCCTCGGGCCCCTCGTCGGCCCCGCCGACCAGGGCGGGAACCCGGGGCACGGCCGGCTCCTCGACGGAGTAGGCCTCTTCGCCATGCGCGACCAGGTCGCCGACCTCAAGCTCGGCGTCGGTCATCCGCAGCTTCATGACCAGGCCGATCGCCTTCAGCAGCAGGAATGTCACCAGGCCGTCCCAGACGATCACGGTCAGCGCCGCTCCCGCCTGGATCAGGAGCTGCCGCGGATGCCCGTAGAACAGGCCAGCCGTCGTCACGTTCGGCGTCTTGCCGAGGCCGAAGTAAACGATCATGTTCGGGTCGGCCAGCAGGCCGACCATGAGCCCGCCGATCAGCCCGGCGAACCCGTGCGTGTAGACGACGCCGAGGGCATCGTCGACCTTGGTGAACGGCCAGACTTTGCGCGGCAGGTAAGTGAACGCCACCCATACCAACGCGGAGGCCACGAACCCGATCGCGATCGCGCCGACGCCGTTGACGTAGCCCGCGGCCGGGGTGATCGCCACCAGGCCGCAGATCATCCCATTGACTCCGCCAAGGAACGTGGGCCTGCGCTCCTTGCCGAAGCCCATGTCCATGATGATCCAGGTCATCATCGCGACCGCGGTGGCGAGGTTGGTGTTGATCACCGCGCTGGCCGCGTCGTTGCCCGCGAAGTACGGGTCGCCTCCGTTGAACCCGTTCCAGCCGAGCCACAGGATGCCCGCGCCGACCGCCATCAGCAGCAAGTTGTTGGGTTTGCCCAGGCGGTCCTTGGCGAGTCGTGGCCCGACCACCGCCGCCGCCACGAACCCGGAGACGCCCGCTGCGAGGTGGATCACGTAACCGCCGCTGTAGTCGAGCGCGCCCTTGGCCGCCCAGTAGCCGCCGCCCCAGAGCAGGAACGCGTTGACCGTGTAGGCGAAGGTGATCCAGAGCGGAACGAAGATCAGCCACACCTTGAACCTGATCCGGCCGACCACGCTGCCCAGGAAGAGGATCGGAGTGATCGCCGCGAACACGAACTGGAAGTAGACGAGCGAGCTCTCGGGGAACCTGAACTTCGGCATCAGGCCGACGAGCAGTGGAATCACCGCCCGTCCCTGCTCGCCTGCCTGGCCCACGATGGCTCCGGGCTTGCCGATCAGGGTGCCGATCATGGGCTGGCCGAAGCCCATCTTGAATGCCCAGAGCACCCAGGCGATCAGGGTCAGGCAGAACGCGCTGAACACCATCAGCATGGTGTTGACCGCCCACTTGCGCTGGACCAGGCCGCCGTAGAGCACCGCAATGGCGGGAATGGACATCAAGCCGACCAGCGTCGCTGCGGTCAGCTGCCAGGCATTGTCGCCCGGGCTCAACCAGGACGAATACGGATTCACGCTGCCCCTCCTCGGGTGTGAAGGGTGGGCCGAGGAGCCAGGCGACGCCGACCAGCACCGTCCCGCCACCGCTTCGGGTGATGGTCAGTTCCCTTCAGGTTTCCCACGCCGCCGTTTCCCCCCGGTTTCCCGGCAGTTACGTCCCTGGAACACCGATCGGCGGTTATTCCGCCGGGGCGGGACAGTGCGCGAGGATCACGTGCCGCCCGGGTTTCTGCGGCGTTTCCGGTTCGTTACGCCGTCGTCAGCGTCCGGTAGCGTTCCGATCATGGGCCAGCCCAGCGGCGACGACTACCGGAGGCTGGAGCTCGCGATCGAAGAGTCCCTGCGCTGCGCGCCGAGCGACCGCGCCTACTCGGTCGGCGCCGTCATCGTGGACGAGCGCGGCGCCGAGATCGCCCGCGGCCGCTCCCGAGAGACCGGGCCGAGGGTGCATGCCGAGGAGGCAGCGCTCGCGAAGCTGCGTTCCGGTGACCTCAGGCTGCCAGGCGCAACGATCTACAGCTCCCTGGAACCTTGTTCGCGCCGCTCGTCGGGCCCGTTCAGCTGCACGGAGCTGATCATCGCGGCCGGCATTGGCCGCGTCGTATTCGCCTGGCGCGAGCCCGACCTCTTCGTCGCCGGCGCCGACGGGGCCGAGCGACTAGCCGCCGCCGACGTGATCGTCGTCGAGCTGGCGGAGCTGGCCAGCCGCGCCAGGGCGGTCAACGCCCATCTCCGGCTGCCCGACGAGGCAGACCGCCCGACTTCGCGACGGCCCTAGGATCCGGGACCGATGCCTATCCGCTGGTTCGCCGCGATGGCCTTGGCGGCCTCGCTGGCAGCAGTGGCTGCCTGCTCGCAGGGCGCTGGGGTCCTGTCGCACGGCACCAGGTTCCTGACGGTGCACGGGCACGAGGTGGTGGTCATCGACCCGAACAACAACACCGAAATCTGGGGCGTCTTCCGCGACGTTACTACCGGCACTCCGGTGACGGTGCAAGGCGGAGACTCCAGCCGTGTCATAGGGTCCGGCGCCCTCAGCCTCAACAGCGCCGCTTCCCGGCGTGCCGGCGTCGAGTGGGATTCCGACCCGGAAAATGTATGGGATTTCATCGCTATCTATGACTTCGAGGTCACCGTGCCAGCCGGGCTCCCGCAGTATGGAATCACCATCGGCACCGGCCACGGAACCGTCTGGTTTACCGCTGCCCAGATGGAGCAGGGCCCCGTGCTCATGCTCGGATCGCTGGCTCTCATGTTGCCCTTGCAGTCGATCATCTGTCCGCGGCGCGCTCAGCTCGTGGCAGGTCCGTGCGCAGAGTCCGCAGGAGGCTCGCAGTTCGTGACCGGCAGGTAGCAGCCGTGCCTTAGGCCACCCTGCCGGGCCCAGCCGAGATGGGGCCTGACGCATCATCGAGCGCCTCGGCGGAGACCTGACTGTCGAGTTCGGGCCCGGCCTCCGGCCCAGGGGCTGCCTCCAGGCCCGCCGCCGTGCGCATCCAGGTGCCGATCCGCCGCAGCAGCTCGGGGCTCGCGTAGCGTTCGGCGTGGCCGAAGCCGGGAATGATCCACAGTTCCTTGGGCTCGACGGCGGCATCGTAAATCCGCTGCGCGTGGTCCACGGGGAAGAATTCGTCCCGGTCACCGTGCACGATTAGCAGCGGTGTCGGCGAGATCCGCGCCGCCGCCTCCGACGGCGGCACCGGTTCCGGGTCCCACTTGCCGCCGGTGATCCTGGTCTGCAGGATCGTCCTGGCCACCAGCCGCCCCGCCTTGTTGCCGATGGCCAGGTGCACCAGGCGCATCGGGCGGGTGCCACGGTAGTACCACTGCGCAGGGCTGCTCACCGAGACCACGGCGTCGGTGCCGCCGATCAGCCCGGCATGCCGGAGCACCACGGAGCCACCCATCGAGAACCCGATCGTTGCGATCTTGGAATACCCGAGCTCCCTGGCATACCCGACTGCGACCTCTACGTCCCTGATCTCCTTGTCCCCCACCGTGGACACCCCACCTGACCTGCCGTGGCCGCGGAAATCGAAGGTGATCACGCCGCCGAACTCGATGAGCCTGGTGGCCACCTTCCATACCACCTGGCGCTGCCAGTTCTGGGTGAAGCCGTGGGCAAGTACGATCGCAAGGTCGCCAGGACCGGGCAGGTGGGCAGCGTCGATCGGCACGCCGTCCTCGGTGACTATGGTCCTGGCGTGGGGCACGGGCTTGGGCATAGCTCCATTCTGCGCGAACGCCAGCCGTGGTCCAGCGTGACCACGCGGGAAGGAGGCTCTGATGGCCGCGTCCGTGCTCGAGGTGTGCCGACAGGCCCGCCAGGCAGCCGACGTGATGCGGGAACTCAACACTGCGGCCAAGGACACTGTGCTCGCGGGGATAGCTGACGCACTGGACGGCGGCCGCGGCCGGTTGAAGGCCGCCAATGTGGCGGATCTGGAAAGCGCGCGGCGGTCGGGCGTCTCCCAGACGCTGCTGGACCGGCTCACGCTGACCGACGCGCGGATCACCGCAATGGTCCGGGCGATCAGGACGGTGGTCGACCTCCCAGACCCCGCAGGTCAGGTGATCAGGGGCACCGCCCGCCCGAACGGCCTGCTGATCGAGCAGGTGCGCGAGCCGCTCGGGGTGATCGCGGTGATCTACGAGGCCCGGCCGAACGTGACCGCGGACGTCACGGCGCTGTGCCTGAAGTCGGGGAACGCCGCTGTGCTGCGGGGCTCGTCAGTCGCGGCGCGGACCAACGCCGCGATCGCCGACATCGTCGCCGAGGTGCTCCGCGGCCAGGATCGGGTTCCCGTCGACGCCGTGCAGCTGATCAGGGACCACTCCCGGGAAGCGGTCATCGAGCTGCTGTCGGCGGCCGAGTACGTGGACCTGCTCGTGCCGCGCGGCGGACCGGGGCTGCTGGCGACCGTGCGCGAGCACGCGAAGGTGCCCGTGGTCATCGACGGGGACGGCAACTGCCACGTGTACGTGGACGCATCGGCGGAACCCGCGATGGCAACGGCCATCGTCGTCAACGCCAAGACCTCGCGGCCGAGCGTGTGCAACGCCGCGGAGACGCTGCTCGTGCACGCCGACATCGCCGCGTCATGGCTGCCCGACGTTCTCGGCGAGCTGCGCGGGCGCGGCGTGATCGTGCGCGGGGACGAGCGGACCCGGAAGATCTGGCCGGATGCCGAGCCGGCCACTGAGGCCGATTGGGCCACCGAGTACCTGGACCTCGTGCTAGCGGTGCGCGTCGTCGACCGCCTGGACGACGCGCTGGAGCACATCGCTCGCTACGGCACGCGCAACTCCGAGGCCATCGTCACCCGCGACATAGCGGCCGCGCGCAGGTTCGCCCGCGCGGTGGATTCGGGCAGCGTGTTCGTCAACGCCTCGACGAGGTTCTCCGACGGCGGCGAGTTTGGTTACGGCCTGGAGATCGGCGTCTCCACGCAGAAGCTGCACGCCCGCGGCCCGATGGGGCTGGAGGCCCTCACCTGCGTCAAGAACGTCACTTGGGGTGACGGCCAGATCAGGACCTGAGCCCGCCTTCTGGCTCGCTGCGCTGAACGCGTCTAGCGCCGGAACACAACAAGCGAGTCCCGGTGGATCGCATGCATGTCCCGGACGGCGCGCCTGGCCGCCGAGTCGGCCGCGGGCTGGCCGGTCAAAAAGGAACCGTCGGCCAGGATGGCCGAGCACGCCCTGGGCTGTGCCTGCTGGAGCGCATCGGTCAGCACCCTGACGCGCTCGGCGCTCGCCGCCGCTATCTCGCCCGCCACATGCCGCGCGGCCTGGGATCTAGCCCGCCGGAGCGCCGCGATGTCCTCGAACTTGTCCGGGTCAAGCAGGTCGGCACCGTGGCTGCCGCCGAGCGCGGGGGCATACCGCAGCCGGAACAGGGCGGAAAGCACGTCGGCGACCTGATCCCCGGACAGCGCCCGCAGCAACCGCAGGACCGCTGACGGCATAGACACCGAACCCCAGCCGATCAACCGCTCCGGGTGCCGGACGTCGACGAGCTCGACCACTGACCCAGGCTCGAAGTCCCCGTCCACGCGCTTCACGCCCGACAGGAACAGCGTGCTGCCCGCCCGCAGGCTGCGTTCGGCTTCGCGGTTGATCCCGATCGATCCCATCGGATAGGCGATCCCCGCGGCCCAGCGCTGTGCTGGCGGCAGCAGGCCCGCCACCGCCCGCACCACCGTCCCCAGCCGGGCCCGCGGGCTCAGGCTCCGGGCCACCACGTTCGCGTCGCGCGCCGACCCGATCACGCACTCCACGCCGCAGTAAGCGGCCCGAGCCGCAGCGTTGAGCTTGGATCGCATGCCGCCCCGGCCCTGGGCTGGCGCGGAGATCCGGATCGACCGAGCTTCCTCGGGAGACAGGCGCGCGATCGGCTCCCGCATCGCCTCATCGCCGTAAACGGCTCGGACATTGGTCAGGAATGCAAGCCGCGACGCCCCTGCGGCCACCGCGACGGCGACCGCGATCTGGTCGTTGTCCAGCTCCGACTTGGGATCGGTGGTGTCGTTGCCATTGACGATAGGCAACAGGCCGTGCTCAAGCGCCGAGACCAGCACGCTGCCCACGTCGCGCATCGCGCGAGCCGAGTCCAGGTCACTCTTCGACAGCAGGACCTGGCACACCTCGACGCCCACGGTGGCGGCAAGCTGGTGGTAGAGGGCCATCAGGGCGGGCTGGCCCACCGAGGCGGCGAGCGCGACGTCGAGCGGGCCGACCAGTTCGTCCGACGTGTCGTACCGGTCCAGGATGGTCGCGAGCGATCTCAGCACACCGGGGCGGTCACGGTCCTGGCCCGGCCGACCGACCGTGTCGCGTAGCTGGTCGACCAGGCGGGTGAGCTCGGTTCCGGCCCGCGCGGTCGGGCCCTCAAATGCCAGCAGCCGGCTGCCCATCCTGGCCGCACCCGACGTGATCAGGATCACCTGGTGGCCAGCGCGCTGCGCGGCGGCGATCTGCGTCACGAGATCGGCGATGACGTCGAGCGCCAGACCTTCGCCGCTCGCGATCGAACTCGAGCCGAGCTTGATGACCAGCCGAGTCATGGGCCTCACCGATTAGGCGGCACGGAGTTTCCAGGCTACTCAGCGCTGGGCGGCACGGTGCTGTTCTGGCGCGCCTTCGGCGCGACGGAATCGGCCGCAGCCAGCATCTGCCGGCCGACAGGCTGGAGGCCCACCTTGGTCGCGAGCAACCCGGTGGAGACCCGCTCGGCCGCGCCCCACTCATAGATCGCCGTGGCGTCCAGGCCGCACCGGTGCGCCAGCCAGCCTGCCCGCTCCCAGGCTCGCCGTCCGGCATCGCCGCCCAGGAATTGCTCCGGATCCTCGCGCATCAGGACGCCCAGGTCGTACTCCCGCTCGGCCAGCAGGCCGTCGGGATCGACCAGCTTGAAGCTCGCGCCCGCCAGCAGCGCGTTCCACTGGTGCACGTCGCCGTGCAGGAGCACGGCCCGGTCGTCGTCGTGGGCGCGGACCCGGTTCGCGGCGCAGGCCAGCGCGTGGTCCACGGCGCGTTCGGAGCAGGGCATGCCGAGCTCCTGCCAGGTCGACACGATGTAATCAGCGAGCCAGCGGCCCTTGTCGGCTCCCGAGGGCAGGCCGCACCCTGGCGCTGGGCGCCATACCTGCTCACTGCTCGGCACAAGATCTCGTGCCGCTGCGCGACGGGCAGGCCGAGGTCGCGCAAGGACGGGCCGAGCCGCTCGAGCAGGAGCGCACCGCGTTCCGCGTCGTCCCGAAGCAGACCCACGCAGCCCGCGCCGTTGGCCAGCCGGAGGACGGTGATCTCGTGCATCGCGGCCTCGTCGGCGCGAGGCACCAGGATCTTCAGTACTGCGGGCGTGCCGTCGTGCAGCCTCGCTCTGGCGACAAACGCCTCGGTGGCGTCGGCATAGACGCACCCGACGGTGATCGACCAGTCCCGTTCCAGCTCCGAGACCAGGCCCGGCAGATCGCGGAGCCACCGTCCGGCCCCGGCTGCGTGTGCCTTGGCCTGGACGACCGCCGGGATCTCGTAGCTGTGCTGAACTGGCGCGCCTCCGGCACGGTGCTGTTCTGGCGCGCCTCCGGCACGGTGCTGGTCTGGCGCGCCTCCGGCAC
>Ga0126369_10000461_pt1 | contig 26594 bp, 26 predicted proteins | sample PanSoiMetaPlot_1_FD_109646 | JGI IMG/M metagenome (GOLD analysis project Ga0126369, IMG submission 109646) | Tropical forest soil microbial communities from Panama - MetaG Plot_1 | ecosystem: Environmental > Terrestrial > Soil > Tropical forest > Bulk soil | place: Panama | collected 2016-02-17
CGGCTATCCGTATGTGCCGGTGGGTCGTGCGCTGATCGATCGCAACATCATTCCGCGCGAAGAGATGTCGATGCAGCGCATCCGGGAATGGATGCAGGCTAATCCGGACGAAGCCAAGAACGTCCGTCGGCAAAACCGCTCTGTGGTGTTTTTTCGTATCGTCGGGCTGAATGAAGACGGCGAAGCACTCGGCGCCCAGGGAATTCCGCTTTCGGCCGGCCGTTCGATCGCTGTCGATAAGGCGTTGCATGTCTATGGCACGCCGTTTTTTATCGAGGCGGACCTGCCGCTGGTTGGCCCACGCCCGAGCACACCATTCCGTCGCACCATGATTGCACAGGACACCGGTTCCGCCATTGTGGGGCCAGCTCGCGCCGACCTCTATTTCGGTGCCGGCGAGCAGGCAGGCCAGATCGCTGGGCGCGTTCGCCAGGCGGGCCGTTTTGCGCTCCTGCTGCCGCGCGATCTCGACCCAGTTGCGGCCGGTGCCCACATGCCACTGCCGCCCCCAAGGCCACCCGTGCCGGCAACCGTCCGCCGGCCGTCCCCGGCGAGGATCGCGAGCCATGAGGGGTCGGAGGCAAAATCCGACTCGAAGGCAACGCCCGCCCGGCTTGAGCATGGGCACGCATCGCACCGGTCGAACCGATGAAGGACGAGAACCTGACCACAAAGCCGATACCGCCGCGCGCTCGCCGCAGGCTGACGATCGAAGAGGAGCACTTGTGGTCGCTTGTTGCTCATACCGTCAGGCCGCTGCCGCAGAGCAAAAAGCCGATGACAACCGCGCGCCACAAACCGGGTATTCGAGACGCGGCGCGGTCTGCCAAGGGAAGGGCGATGGTTGATCCGGGGGTTGCGTTACCGCAACGCGGCGCTCGGGCGCCCGAGCTCAGCCCCATTATGCGGCGGGAAAGGCAGCAACTTGCCCGCGGCCGTGTGGCAATCGACGCGCGCATCGATCTGCATGGCATGACGCAGACCGAGGCACATCGAGCCCTGCGGCGTTTCCTGCATCGTTCCCAGGCGAACGGTGCAAAATTCGTGCTGGTGATTACCGGAAAAGGCGTGCCGAATATACCGCACGGTGAACGGGGCGTTCTGCGTCAGCAGGTACCCTTATGGCTGGAGCTGTCGGACTTCCGCCGCTACGTGCTCGGCTTCGAGGTCGCGCATGCGGGTCATGGCGGCGAGGGGGCGCTCTACGTCCGCCTTCGCAAGGGGAGAGGGTAGAGATCCGCCGGAAAGACCCGATTTCATGAAACCCGATTTCAATTGAAACGAAGCGAGATATAATGAACGCCTTGGCAGGCAAAACAAGGGAGCTCGCCATGGCGAAAGGCCAGATGAGAAGTACCAAGGAGAAGAAAAAGCCGAAGGCCGAGTGGAACAAGAAAAGGAAAGGCGGTCCGGCTCCGCCGCCATCCACAGTCGGCCAAATTCAATCGGCGTCCGGTCCCTTCAACAAAAAAGCATGAAAGTCGACAACGGGCGCAAGGGTGCATGCCGTTTGCGCCCGGCGGCGATGGACTGCAGCGGTAGTCGCCAGCCAAATTTCTGCAAACAAGAGCTAATTTCGAGGCGATGCTCGTTCGTCACGCTCGTTTGACCAGCGCTACCGGTACGCCCGGAATTTTGACATTTCGCGAGCCCAGGAAATTCAATTGGTAAGACAAACGTTTTCCGGTCCGATCCGCGGCAGGCCAAGCTGGTGGTTTGTGGGCGACCGACAATCGACCGGCGGCCGACAGCCGTTTGGACGCCTCACAAGATAAACCGACTCAAGTCCGCATTTTTGGCGAGGTCGGCGACCCGGCTCCTGACGTAATCGCCATCAATTTTCACAACGTCTCCCGACTTGTCGGGGGCGCCGAACGAGACGTCGTCAAGTACCCGCTCCATAACGGTTTGCAGCCGTCGTGCTCCGATGTTCTCGACGGTTGAATTGACCGAGACGGCTATATCCGCAATGGCATCGATGGAGTCGTCAGTGAACTCAAGAGTGACGCCCTCGGTCCCGATCAGCGCCACATATTGCTTGATCAACGAGGCCTCGGGTTCGGTGAGGATGCGCCTCAAATCATCGCGCGTTAAGGGCTTCAGTTCGACGCGGATCGGCAGACGGCCCTGCAGCTCTGGCAACAGATCCGATGGCTTGGAAAGATGGAAGGCACCCGACGCGATGAACAAGATGTGGTCTGTCTTTACGCTGCCATGCTTGGTCGATACGGTGGTGCCTTCAATCAAAGGCAGTAGATCGCGTTGCACGCCCTCACGCGATACGTCGCCGCCAACGCGGCCTTCTCGCGCACAAATCTTGTCTATCTCGTCGAGGAACACGATGCCATTATTTTCCACGGCCTTGATGGCTTCTTGCACCAGCCGGTCCTGATCGAGCAGCTTGTCGGATTCCTCATTGATCAGGATTTCGTGGGATTCCTTCACCGTCACGCGCCTTTTTTTGGTGCGGCCGCCGCCCAGCTTGCCGAAAATATCGCCAATCGAGATGGCGCCCATCTGGGCGCCAGGCATCCCCGGTATCTCGAACAGCGGCAAGCCGGCTCCCCCGGCTTGCGTCTCGATCTCGATCTCCTTCTCGTCGAGTTCGCCGGCGCGCAGCTTTTTGCGGAAGGTCTCCTTGGTTGAGGCAGTTGCGGCGGCGCCGACTAGCGCATCCACTACGCGATCTTCGGCTGCGAGGTGAGCCCGCGCCTGCACGTCTCTGCGCTTTCTCTCGCGGGTGAGGCTGATACCAATCTCAACGAGGTCCCGAACGATCTGCTCGACGTCGCGGCCCACATAGCCGACTTCGGTGAACTTGGTTGCCTCGACCTTGAGGAAAGGTGCGCCGGCGAGTTTGGCCAATCGCCGCGAAATCTCGGTTTTGCCGACACCGGTCGGGCCGATCATGAGGATATTCTTCGGCATCACCTCTTCGCGCAACTTCTCGTCGAGCTGTAGCCGGCGCCAGCGGTTGCGCAACGCAATCGCGACGGCGCGCTTGGCGTCGCCCTGACCGACAATGTAGCGGTCAAGCTCAGAAACGATCTCGCGCGGGGAGAAATCGGTCATGGATAATTTGCCATCATAAGCGGTTATGTTTGGAAAGCTCAAACCGTCTTCAGCACTTCGACGGTGACGCTGCGGTTGGTGTAAACACAGATATCGGCCGCGATCGCCATCGCCTTTCGCACAATCGCCTCGGCGTCCATGTCGGTGTCGATGAGCGCACGGGCCGCTGCCAGAGCGTAATTGCCGCCGGAGCCGATTCCCATAACACCGTTCTCGGGTTCGAGCACGTCGCCTGTCCCAGTCAGCACCAGGGAGACTTGGGAGTCTGCGACCAGCATCATGGCCTCGAGGCGGCGCAGATAGCGGTCTGTGCGCCAATCCTTGGCAAGCTCTACGGCGGCGCGCATCAGTTGACCCGGATACTGCTCCAATTTCCCTTCCAGGCGTTCGAACAGCGTGAAGGCGTCGGCGGTCGCACCCGCGAATCCGCCGATCACATCACCTCTGGTAAGCCGGCGCACCTTCCTGGCGTTGGCCTTGACGATGGTCTGGCCGATGGAGACCTGACCGTCGCCGCCGATTGCCACGGTGCCGGCCTTACGGACCGTAAGGATCGTGGTGCCGTGCCAGGCGTCGGAATGCTCGGGTTGCATAGGCATGACTCGATTGCCGGAGCCCTGATCTATGCACTCATGGGGGCCGAAGCAAATCGGGATTTGGCCTGTATGATGACATTACCTGCATTCGGGGCGGCAAAAAATGGAGCTGCTGAACGGGTTGGGGGACGTCCACGCGCCAGTGGCAGGACTCGCCGAGCCCTGTTACAACGCCCCGGAAATTTGGCCTGGAGACGACATGCGCAAGGCAGCCGTAAAGCGCACCACCACGGAGACCGACGTCGCGGTCGCGATCGATCTCGACGGCGGCGGAATTGCGTCGGTCTCGACGGGGATCGGGTTTCTTGACCATATGCTTGATCTGCTTGCCCGGCACTCCCGGATCGATATCACGGTCAAGGCCGCCGGTGACCTGCACATCGACCATCATCACACCACGGAGGATATAGGGATCGCGCTTGGACAGGCGGTGAAACAGGCTCTTGGCGACATGAAAGGCATCACCCGCTATGCGGATGTGCATGTGCCGATGGATGAGGCCTTGACGCGTGTCGCCATCGACATATCAGGGCGTCCCTTCCTGGCGTTTCGGGTGGCGTTCAGCCGTGACAAGATCGGAATCTTTGATACCCAGCTGGTCAATGAATGGTTTCATGCTTTTGCGATGAATGCCGGAGTTACGCTTCACGTCGAGACGCTTTACGGGGTCAATGATCATCATATATCGGAGTCGTGCTTCAAAGGGCTTGCGCGGGCTTTGCGCAGAGCGGTTGCGATTGACGCGCAAGCCAAGGACGAGGTGCCGTCGACCAAAGGGTCGCTGGGCAGCTGACTGCACGTTAACGTGTGCGATGCCGAGCCGACAAAGGCGAACGGGGCAGCCCGGGTGGGCTGACTCACGCTGAAAGGGTTGGCCGGCGTGAGTGCGGGAGAGAATCATGCCAGCTTTTGCCGTATTGGAACCGCCGGGGCATCATAGCCTGGCCAGCGAACACGGCGACAGGTTCACCTTCCTCCGCGAAAAGTTCAGTCTGGGAGCTTTTCTGTTCGGTCCTCTATGGATGGCCTGGCAACGGCTGTGGATCGCGCTGATCATTTATTTGGTTGCTGTCGGATTCATCGAATATGGCTTGCACGCTTTCGGCATCGGCTGGTTCGTGCTGACCGTCGTTTTTGCGCTTATCCAGTTGTTGATCGGTCTTGAGGCTACAGCCCTGCTGCGTTGGACCCGCGTCAGATCTGGATGGCACGATTGCGGCACTGTGATTGCCGATGACCTTGAGACCGCGGAGCGACGTTTTTTTGATAACCGTGCGGCCATCCGCGCGGCCAGCGGCCCGGTCCCGGTGCCGGCGTCCGCGCAGGGGCCGACTGCTCAGGTCGGACAATCCGGTCCCGAGATCATTGGGCTATTTCCTGCGCCCGGAGGCAGCCGGTGAGCGTTGCCATCATCGACTACGGGTCCGGCAATCTGCATTCTGCCGCCAAGGCGTTTGAACGTGCCGCGCGCGAGAGCGGCATCTCGCAACCCATCACGGTGACCAGCGACCCCGCGGTGGTGCGAAACGCCGACCGGGTGGTGCTGCCCGGAGTCGGTGCTTTTGCGGATTGCCGACGTGGGCTTGATGCTGTGGCTGGCATGATGGAGGCCCTTAACGAGGCGGTCTGCCGGAACGGCAGGCCCTTTCTGGGCATCTGCGTCGGCATGCAGCTGATGGCCGATCGCGGCCGCGAATATACCGTATCCGACGGAATGGGCTGGATCCGTGGGGAAGTCTGCCGCATCACCCCCAATGATCGGACACTCAAAATTCCGCATATGGGTTGGAATACGCTCGCAGCGCATCGGCCGCATCCGCTTCTTGAAGGCATTCCGTTGGGCCCCATGGGCCTGCATGCCTATTTCGTCCACAGTTATCACCTGCGGGTCGCGAACCCCGCCGATCTTGTGGCCGACTCGGACTATGGCGGGCCGATCACGGCGCTGGTGGGACACGACAACTATGCCGGTACTCAGTTTCATCCGGAAAAGAGCCAGAAGCTGGGACTTGCGTTGATCGCAAATTTCCTCAAGTGGAAGCCCTGAACGTCACCAGCGCCTGCAAACGAGTGAATGAAGGGCGAGAGCCTTGATCTTGTTTCCCGCGATCGATCTCAAGGATGGCGTTTGCGTACGCCTGGAGCAGGGCGATATGGCGCGCGCAACCGTGTTCAACCGTGACGCGGCCGCCCAGGCCTTGGGCTTCGAAGCGGAAGGGTTCGAGTATCTGCATGTGGTCGATCTCGACGGCGCATTTGCTGGTCGCCCCGTCAACGCCCGCGCGATCGAGCGGATTCTCGAAAGCGTGCCGCTGCCCGTGCAACTTGGCGGCGGAATTCGCGATATGGCGACGATCGCAGCATGGCTCGAAAAGGGCGTCGATCGTGTCATCATCGGGACGGCGGCGGTGCAAAACCCGGACTTGGTCAAACTGGCCGCGCGCGACTGGCCGAATCGAATCGCTGTGGGGCTTGATGCGCGCGACGGCCGGGTGGCTGTTCAAGGTTGGGCCGAGACTTCCGATCTTTCAGCACTTGAAATTGCGCGACGGTTCGAGGATGCCGGCGTGGCAGCAATCATCCACACGGATATCTCCCGTGACGGCCTTCTTAAAGGGCTCAACCTTGACGCCACCGTTGCGCTGGCCGATGCGGTTGCCATCCCGGTGGTCGCATCGGGCGGCCTTGCATCCATGGATGACATCCGCCGATTGTTGCAGCCACAGGCGAAAAAGCTGGCCGGCGCGATCGCGGGACGGGCACTCTATGATGGACGGCTCAATGCCACCGAGGCGTTGCGACTGATCCGCAGCGCCCGGGAGCAGTGAGGGTCAGGTGCTCAAGGTTCGCCTCATACCCTGCCTCGACGTCAAAGACGGGCGCGTTGTCAAAGGCGTCAATTTCGTCAATTTGCGCGATGCTGGCGATCCGGTCGAAGCCGCCGTCGCGTACGATGCGGCCGGTGCCGACGAACTGTGCTTCCTCGATATCACCGCGAGCCACGAAGACCGCGGCATCATCCTCGATGTAGTGCGGCGAACCGCGGAAGCGTGCTTCATGCCCTTGACGGTGGGCGGAGGCGTCCGCACCGTCGCCGACATTCGCGCGCTGCTGCAGTCGGGTGCCGATAAAGTCTCCATCAATACGGCGGCTGTCAGCCGGCGGGAATTTGTCAAGGAAGCTGCGGAAAAATTCGGCGACCAGTGCATCGTGGTGGCGATTGATGCCAGGAACGTGTCCAACCCCGGCGAGCCGGACCGCTGGGAAATCTTTACCCATGGCGGCCGCAAACCCACGGGACTCGATGCGGTCGATTATGCGCGGGAAGTCGTTGCGTTGGGCGCTGGGGAAATTCTGCTCACCTCGATGGACCGCGACGGCACGCGCCAGGGATTTGACATCGGGTTGACCCGCGCGGTCGCAGATGCCGTTGTCGTGCCGGTGATCGCGTCGGGTGGCGTTGGCGATCTCGAGCACCTGATCGTCGGCGTGCGCGATGGCCATGCGGCGGCGGTTTTGGCGGCGTCGATCTTCCATTTCGGCGAATACACCATTTCGGATGCCAAGCAGCATATGGCAGCGGCCGGATTGCCGATGCGCCTCGTGACATGATTCTCTATTGGCCTCCAGCCGGAGGCGAAATTGGACACGGCTATGGATCAATTCTCCGTCTACGACCTGGAGCGTCGCATCGATGAACGCGCCGCGGCGAGTGCCGAGGTATCCTACACACGCAAATTGCTTGATCGGGGCGTAGCGCAATGCGCCAAGAAACTGGGTGAGGAGGCAGTCGAACTTGCACTTGCATCGGTAGGGGAAAGCCGTGAACGGCTGATCGAGGAGACCGCTGATCTCGTCTACCATCTGCTCGTGCTCCTCAAAGCCCGCGGCATCAGGCTGGCCGAAGTCGAGGCGGTACTCGGAGCTCGTGTCAGCCAATCTGGCCTTGCCGAAAAGGCCTCGCGCAGAGGGAGCTGATCCGGCACGGTTCTTGCGGTTACGAAACCGCGATACGGATTGTCATGATGGACCAGCGTACCGAGGACCCACTTTCGCCGTATCACGTGTTTTCGCGCGCCGAATGGGCGACACTGCGCGCAGACACGCCGATGACGCTCACTCCTGATGAAGTGACGCGCATGCGCTCGTTGCATGACCGTCTCGACATGGCGGAGATCGAGGAAATCTATCTGCCGCTGTCGCGCCTCCTGTCTCTCTATGTTGCGGCGACCCAAAGGCTGTTTCTCGCCCAGCAACGGTTTCTCTCCACTGAGGATGCAAAGACGCCCTATGTGATCGGCGTCGCCGGCTCGGTCGCGGTGGGCAAGTCGACGACCGCCCGCGTGCTGCAGGCGCTGTTGGCGCGTTGGCCCAATGTGCCCAAGGTGGACCTCGTCACCACGGATGGCTTCCTGCATCCCAATGCGGTGCTGGAGCGCGATCATCTGATGGAGCGCAAGGGGTTTCCGGAAAGCTACGACCTTCCTGCGCTGCTGCGTTTCCTGTCCGATATCAAGGCCGGACGGCGTCCGGTGTGGGCGCCGGTCTATTCGCATCTGGTTTATGACGTGATTCCCAACCATGCGATCGAAATCGACCGGCCGGACATTCTCATCGTTGAAGGCTTGAACGTGCTGCAGACCAGCCGTCTGCCCCGCGACGGCAAGGCAATCCCATTCGTATCGGATTTCTTCGACTTTGCGATCTATCTCGACGCCGACGAGGACGTGCTGATGCAATGGTACGTGGATCGCTTTCTTGCCCTGCGCGAGACCGCGTTCAGGGACCCCAAATCCTATTTCCATCGCTACTCACAGCTCAGCGACGCGGAGGCCAGCGCCACTGCGACTTCGATCTGGACGCGGATCAACCTTGTCAACCTGCATGAAAACATCTTGCCCACGCGCCCGCGCGCCGATCTCATTCTGAAGAAACAGAAGAACCACACGGTTCAGCAGGTCGCGCTGCGCAAGCTGTGAATGAGAGCTTTCCGATTCGACCCCCATTTCAACCGTGTTGAATCAACCTAGATCCGGAAGTTGCCGCCGCTGATTTTCGCGAAGCCCTTCGCCCATAAGCAAGAGATAGAATGCTTGAGGGCACCCAATTGTAACTGCTCCGCAGTAGGCTGATTTTCGAAGTGTTATCGATTTATCAGCGCTTTCTGCGCAAGGTGCGTGCTTCCAACTCACGGATTTAGGATCAATCACGCGCGTCGTCGCCGCGCTTGTCCCGGCGACCTCGAACTCGTTCGCACAGAGCCAGAATAATCGAGGTGGCCGGGACAAGCGGGCCACACGACCCGGGCAAGTGCGGAAAGTGCTTCAAGCCGCATGACGTTCGGCGCCCGGACCGAAGTGTGCCACATAGCGCGATCTGATGGCCGACACCGGCAGAATGATCAGCACGTCGGTGGTGCCGAACTGGCGGTCGATGACCGCGCCGTCACCGACGAAGGCGCCAAGTCGGAGATAGCCCTTGATCAACGGTGGTAGAAGCTGCAGCGCTGCTTTGGGATCGACTGCCGCTTTGGGCATACGATTGAGCCCGAGGTAACGGTGCGGCAGCGCCATCGTGCGCCAGGGTTCGGGGGCGCGCGCGTAGTGATGAAGGAACGACAGCGGCAATGCCAGCCGATCCGGATCGGTGCCGTCAAGGCTCGCGCAGCCGATCATGACGTCGATGCGATGTTGCAGGACGTAAGTCCAGATACCATGCCACAGTAATTCTACGGTGCGCTTGTTGCGATAAGGCGGCTGCACGCAGGAGCGGCCGAGCTCGAGAAAGGTCAAATCGGGGTGTCGTGCCACCAGCGATGGAACGTCGAATTCCCCGGCGCTGTAGAAGCCGCCCGTTCGCTCGGCCACCTCCTGCCGCAGCAACCGGTAGGTGCCCACGATCGGGGCTGCCTTTCGCGACTTCTGTGCGCCGTGATCGATCACCAGAAGATGGTCACACACGGCATCAAAGAGATCGATGTCGCGCCGCGCGAAATATGCGGTCGTGTCCGCCACGGCGGACATTTCCTTGTAGAAGACATCGTATCGCAGCTTCTGGGCGCGCCGGATTTCCGCCGATGTCCGCGCGAGCCGCACTTCGAGCGCACCGAGTCTTCCCAAGGTTGCAGGACGTTTCGTATTGCGAACGACGGCGCGAAACCCGCTATAGGCCTTGAATACTGGAACCAATTTTCCTGCGAGGCGCAGCGGTACCTTGAACCGGCCGCCCGGCCGGTTCGGGACCTTGATGCGGGAAAGCATGGCGACTTGTAGCCCCCGGGTTTGCTCATCTCACCGAGATGCGCGACTCGGTCGTTGCACGTTTATGGCTGATTGCCGACACTGGTTATCAATAAACGGGAGGGATGCACAGATTTATGACAGGGTTCTCGGAGGCCGCGACGCAAGATTAGCGGCGCGGTGTGTGGAGTGCCTTGTGCACCGCTTTCGGATCGCGAGCGATCTCCGTGAGATAGGCGCGCGCGGACGGATCGGGTTGAGCGGCGCCCTGTTCCCCATCGCGCAACGTCCCGAGCGATATATGAAATCGTTCGGCGAACTGTTCTTGGGTCAAGCCCAGCGCCCGGCGAATAATTTTCAGCAAAAGCATTCGGTGCGGATCTCACCCGGCAAGTGAGAGTTTGCTAGGGAGTAATAATAACGTTAAAATGGTAGTCGTATTGTGATTAAATTCCTATCATATTTTTAAAAAGGTAAGACATGAAAAAACTCACCCTTGCTTTGACGCTAGCCTTTCTGCTCGGTCCTGCGTCGACAAACGCGCAAAACGCCTACATTACGAACCAGCGCTCTGGCACCGTCTCGGTGATTGACACTGCGACGGACGCGGTCAGCGCCACGATCCCCGTCGGGCTTACACCGGACGGCGTTGCGGTGAGCTCCGGTGGGAGCAAGGTCTACGTTACCAACGCTTCTTCCAACACCGTTTCGGTGATCGATGCCGCGACGAACACGGTCAGTGCCACGATCCCCGTCGGCGTTCCCCCACTTTGTGGCCCGTCCTGTACTATGGCCGTAGCGGTGAGTCCCGACAACAGCAAGGTCTACGTCACAAACGAGTTCTCCAACGCCGTATCGGTGATCGACGCAGCAACAAATACGGTGAGCGCCATGATCCCCGTCGGCCCCACCCCTGTCGGCGTGGCGGTCAACCCCGGCGGCAGCAAGGTCTATGTCGCCAACGTCGAAGTGGGCACCGTATCGGTGATCGACACGGCGACAAACACGGTCAGCACCGCGATTCCTGTCGGCCACGGCCCCTTCGGCGTGGCGGTGAGCCCGGATGGCAGCAAGGTCTACGTCGCCAACGGCTTCTTCCCCAACACCGTATCGGTGATTGACACGGCGACAAACACCGTCAGCGCCACGATCCCAGTCGACATCAGCCCCACCGGCGTGGCAGTCAGCCCGGACGGCAGCAAGGTCTACGTGACCAACGCCTTCTCCAACACCGTTTCGGTGATCGACGCCGCGACGAACACGGTCAGTGCCGCGATTCCGGTCGGCGTCACACCAATCGGGGTGGCAATCACCCCCGACGGTAGAAAGGCCTATGTCGCCAACGTGAGCTCCAGCACCGTTTCGGTGATCGACACAGCGACGAACACCGTGATCACCAAGATTGCCGTGGGCAGCCAACCCATTGCTTTTGGCGTGTTTATACAGCCGCATGCGCCGAGGTTCGCCGGCGTACCAGGGTCTAAAAACTGTCACGGCATGAGTGTCTCCGCCCTGGCGACAAAGTTTGGCGGCCTCAATGCCGCGGCCGCAGCGTTAGGGTTCTCCAACGTGAACGGGCTGCAAGATGCCATCCAGGCATTTTGTGCGGGGTAGCGGGCTTGTGGCTCTGAATGGCGCGTGAAGTTCGCGGCGGCTTTCCTGTTGTCCCATTCAAACCCATTGTTGGCCATTAGTAGTACAGCTTAACGGTAGTCAAATCGGCCGCACAACGCTGATTGGCGCCGCGCTTGCACGAAAAATCCTCCCATTAGAGACAAAAGGCATTTCAATTTTAACGTATGGACTGCTTGCACTACACTTTCACAATTACTTGACAAGACACAGAACCCTCCTCGGGAAGATGATCCCGATATTCTTTTTTTAGACAGGGGGATATTTGACGCGGTCTGTTGGTTGACGCTTTTGGAGACGCTCGAGCGGATAACTCCGGAGGACAGAGCGAAAGCTGACGCCTTCCTCCTGATTGAGGATTGGACGGCTCGTATCTCAGGCGTGATCGCGATGTCTACCACACCGGCGGATGTCCCCTCCAGGGAGCAGGGCCTTCTTCCGGTCGAGGGCGCAGGAGGAAGCATCATGAACCCAACAGTGCTAAAGCAAATGGGGAGCATTATTGGGTCGAGGGCACGCGAGTTGGGATCCCAGTTCCGCAGTATCACTTCACACCGCTATTCCGTTTGGCGCTGTTGCAGCCGTGTGTCTATATATTGTCGTCCAAGTGAATCGTCCGATAGCCGATCGCTTTAAGCACTGCACCAAGAAAACAGCTGTGAAAGTCCCGCGCCCAATCTTGTCGAGATGTTCCGTTCGTTGTCTTTTTACCCCGATTGTTGACCATGGAAGGACTGTTTAGCAGCGGTCAAGTCAATATCTTCCAGCATGTGCGCGGGGATTGGTCCACCCCATTTACGCCGCCCGGCGCAGCTCGTCGGTGAGCGCCCGGTAAGCCAGCGCTTCGGCGAGGTGGACGCGGCGCACCACGTCCTCGCCGTCGAGGTCCGCGAGGGTGCGGGCGACCCGCAGGACCCGGTGATAACCGCGCGCAGACAGCCGCATGGCTTCGGACGCTTCGCGCAACAGTGCGAGCCCTCCGGCATCGGGCTTGACGATCTGCTCCAGCACGGCGCCGGCGGCCAACGCGTTGGTGCGCACCGTGAGGCCGCGCGCCCCATAGCGCTCGGCCTGGATGGCGCGGGCGCGGGCGACGCGGGTCCGCACTTCGGCGCTCCCCTCGGCTGGCGGCGGCAGGATCAGGTCGGCGGCGGTGACGGCCGGCACCTCGATGTGCACGTCGATGCGGTCGAGCAACGGGCCCGACAGCCGCGACTGATAATCGGCGGCGCAACGCTGATTGGCGCCGCGCTTGCACGAAAAATCCGGTTCGCTGGCGCGCCCGCAGCGGCACGGATTCATGGCGGCAACCAGCATGAAGCGGGCCGGGTAGGTGACGCGGTGGTTGGCGCGGGAAATCGCGACCTCGCCGGTTTCCAGCGGCTGGCGAAGCGAATCGAGCACGCGGGCATCGAACTCCGGTAATTCGTCGAGGAACAGCACGCCGTTGTGGGCGAGCGATATTTCCCCCGGCTTTGCCCGCAGCCCGCCGCCGACCAGCGCTGGCATGCTGGCGGAATGATGTGGCGCGCGAAATGGCCGGCGGTTGGTGAGCGCACCGCCGATAATCTCGCCCGCCACCGAGGCGATCATAGATACTTCGAGGAGCTCCGCAGGCGACAGCGGCGGCAGAATCGATGGCAGCCGCGCAGCCAGCATCGATTTGCCTGCACCGGGAGGGCCCACCATCAGAAGATTGTGTCCGCCGGCGGCGGCGATTTCCAAAGCCCGCTTGGCGCTTTCCTGGCCCTTGATGTCGACGAGATCGAGCGTTACGCCGTCGGCCTCGCGGACCTTCGGCTGCGGCCGCGAGAGCACCTGGGTTCCCTTGAAGTGATTGGCAAGCTGGATCAGCGAACCCGCCGCGATGATCTCCATCTCGGGACTGGCCCAGGCTGCCTCCGGTCCGCAGCTCGCGGGGCAGATCAAGCCCTCGCCGCGGCTATTGGCGCCGATGGCGGCCGGCAGCACGCCCGCGATCGGCGCCAGCGAACCGTCGAGGCCGAGCTCGCCCAGGACCGTGTACCCGTTGAGGGCATCATGCGGAATGGCGCCGATCGCGGCCATCAGGCCGATCGCAATCGGCAGGTCGTAATGGCTGCCTTCCTTGGGAAGGTCGGCCGGGGCCAGGTTGACGGTGATGCGCCGGGCCGGCAAGGCAAGGCCCGACGCAATCATGGCGGAGCGCACCCTTTCGCGCGCCTCCGAAACCGCCTTGTCGGGCAGGCCCACCACATTGAACGCCGGCAGGCCTGGCGCCACCTGCACCTGGACGTCGACCGCGCGGGCTTCAATCCCCTCGAACGCCACCGTGGATACGCGCTGGACCATCGGTTCCCCCCATTGTTGAAAACCATAACCTAAACGCTGGATCGGAACAAGAACAATTGCAGAACAAAACGACTCATGTTAGTCTTAATACAACCCGTTCGAGACCGGTCCACCGGCACAAAGGCTTGGAACTGAGAGAAGGGGGCACCATGGTCGACCTTCAGGCTGTCGAAACTGAACTCCAGAATGCCCGCCAGGCTCGCATCAACGCGGAACTGGCGTGTTGTGATATCGAAGAACTGACTGAGGAAATCCGGCAATCCCACCGCGCGTTTATGCGGTTCCTCTCGGAGCGGCGTCGCTTCAGGCTTCATTGAAGCGCCCGTTTCGCGTCAGCGCTTGTCCGCTAGCTTGACCTCGATGCGGTCCCAGATTGTCGCGGCGATGTCGGGGCCGCCGAGGCGCTTGATGGCGCGGATGCCGGTGGGCGAGGTGACGTTGATTTCAGTGAGATAGCCGTCGATCACGTCGATACCCGTGAACATGAGCCCGCGCACCCGCAGCGCCGGCCCGAGCCGTCCGCAGATCATGCGCTCGCGGTCCGTCAGGTCCGTCGCCTTTGCGGCGCCGCCCCGGATCATGTTCGAGCGCAGGTCGTCGGTCTGGGGTACCCGGTTCACGGCGCCGGCGAACACGCCGTCCACCAGGATGATGCGCTTGTCGCCCTGCTTTACGGCTGGCAAATATTTTTGCACCACCCACGGCTCGCGGAACGTGACGGCAAACAAATCGCACAGCGAGCCGAAATTCACGTCGTCCGGCATCACGGCGAACACCGCCGCGCCGCCATGGCCGTAAAGCGGCTTCATCACGATGGCGCCGTGCTGGGCGCGAAACGCCTTGATCTCTCCGACATCGCGCGTGATCAGCGTCGGCGGCATCAGGTCGGGAAACTCGGTGACGAACATCTTCTCGGGGGCGTTGCGCACATGCGCGGGGTTGTTGACCACCAGCGTCCTGGGGTGCACCCGTTCCAGCAGATGGGTGGCCGAAATATAGGCCAGATCGAAGGGTGGGTCCTGCCGCATCAGGATGACGTCGAACGCCGAGAGTGCGCTGCGCTGCTTTTCGCCGAGCGTGAAGTAGTCGCGCGCGTCATCGCGCACCATCAGCGGCCGCACCGCTGCGTACACCTCGCCGTCGACGAGCGCCATCTGGTCGGGCGTGTAATAGAAAATCGCGTGTTGCCGCGCCTGTGCTTCGAGGAGCAGCGCAAAGGTCGAATCGCCCGCGATATTGATCCGTTCGATCGGATCCATCTGAACGGCGACGTCGAGGTGCCTGCGATCGGTCATGTGAATATCGCGGAGTTAGGCGGATGCGTCGAATGCTGCCTGCAGGTGACGCGGCAGGGACCCCGGAACTACCAGAATGACATCGAATCGCATATCACGCATTGCATCTTCCGGATGCCCCGCAAGCCATAACTGAGACGCCGCGATGATACGGCTCTGCTGCCGCTTGCCGATCGCTTCGGCCGCAGCATCGAAACCGTCGCGCGCCTTCACCTCGACGAATACAAGCACGCCGCGCCGCCGTGCAACGATGTCGATTTCGCCCAAAGGTGTGCGGAAACGGCGCGTCAGAATGCGATAGCCTTTGGCGATCAGGAAAGCGGCCGCGCGGCTTTCCGCTGACAGCCCAAAGCGGAAGGCAATGCGTCGCCGTGCCTCGTGCGAATCCTGATCGGATCCCGGTGTCCGGTCACTTGGCCTCATTGCCGCCATGCTTTGATTTGGATAAGGCCAGGGCGCGCTGATAGACAACGCGGCGTTTCTGACCGGTCGCAGCCGCAACCGCTTCGACCGCATCCTTGAGCGATGCAGTCGTGAGCGTGTGGTTGAGCATGCCGTCGATGTCTGCCGCCTCGACAGGTTCGCTTTTGGCAGGCGGACCGATCACGACGACGAACTCTCCCCGCGTCTCGGCGCCGTTGCGATAAGCGTCCGCCAGCGCGGTAACGTCACCGCGGCGAATTTCTTCATGCAGCTTGGTCAATTCGCGGCATACGGCCGCCAGCCGCCGCCCGAGTCCAGCCGCAACGTCATTCAGCATGGCGGCGATCCGCGGGCCTGTTTCAAAGAAAACCAGGGTTGCGGGTATGCTGGCGAGTTCGTCAATGCGGGCGCGCCGCGCGGGTTCTCGAGACGGCAGGAATCCCTCAAAGAAGAACCGGTCAGTCGGCAGGCCCGAGGCGGTCAATGCGGCCAGTACCGCGGAAGCGCCAGGCACGGCGCTGATCGCATGGCCTGCTGCCTGGGCGGCCTGCACCAGCTTGAAGCCCGGATCGGAAATCAGCGGCGTACCGGCATCTGACACGAGCGCGATTGCGGCGCCGGCGTTAAGGCGTGCGAGGATTTTCGGCCGCGCCGTTTCGGCATTGTGATCATGATAGGTCAACAGCGGAGTTGCGATCGCGTAGCGTTCGAGCAGGCGCCGCGTCACCCGGCTGTCCTCGCACGCAATCGCCTCCACTGATGCGAGCGTTTCCAGCGCACGCAGCGTCACATCGCCAAGATTCCCTATGGGGGTTGCCACCAGATAAAGGCCCGATGGCGCATCGCGCACCGGAACGTCTTGTCCGAACACGCGGAAGAATCTCGCTTTTTGGGTTGGAACCGGTGGGGGAGCACGGACTGTCATGTCAACATGTTAAAAGATCGTGACCGTTTTGTAATTGCATCGATCATGATGACGCGCTTTAGTGCGTTCCGCTCGCGACATTCCCGGTGGGAGGTCGGCACGGTCCGGTACCGCCACGGAGATCATTGCATGGCGTTGGAGGGCAGCTTGACGGAGGCGCCCCGCGTTCGCGCGCTTTCGTTGCGGCGACCGATCGCAGCTGTGACGAGGCTCCTCGCAGCGATGTGCCTTGCGGGCTGCAGCGGTACACTCAGTTCAGGCGATCTCTCCGCCAACAATACGGGCTCTCCGGTTGCGATGGCGCCGGCGTCTGCTCCCAATCTGGGCGCCGCTGACGTCAAGGTGGGTCTGGTCCTGCCCCTGTCGGCTAGCGGAAATGCCGGTATCGCGGGTCAGGGCATGCGCAATGCCGCCGAAATGGCGCTCGCGGAATCCAGCGACCCCAATATTCAGCTGCTGATCAAGGATGACAACGGCACCGGGCAAGGAGCCCAAGCTGCCGCCCAGCAGGCCATCGATGAAGGCGCCCAGATCATTTTGGGTCCGCTGTTCGCGCACTCGGTGACGGGCGCCAAGCCGATTGCCCGCAATCGCGGCGTCCCGATGATTGCGTTTTCGACCGATACGAACGTCGCCTCGGCCGGCACTTATCTGTTGAGCTTCCTGCCCGAATCCGATGTAGATCGGGTAGTCGCTTATGCGATCTCCCAGGGCAAGCGCTCATTCGTTGGTCTGGTCCCGAGCAATGCCTATGGCAGCGTCGTCGAGGGCGCGTTCAAGCAGGCGGTGGCGCGCGATGGCGGGCGGGTTGTGGCGCTTGAGCACTATGGCGACGACCGCAGCAAGATCGGGGAAGCGGTTCGGCCCGTGGCTCAGGCCGCGAGCGGTGCCGATGCGCTGTTCATTCCGGATGGCGGTGGCGCCGTCAATGATGTGGTCGCAGCGCTTTCCGCTGCGGGCGTGAACGTGCGTCAATTCGCCTTGCTGGGCACGCAATTGTGGGACGATCCGAAGATACTCGCCAATCCGCTGCTGGAGGGCGCCTGGTATCCGGCGCCCGATCCAGCCGGCTTTCGCGCTTTTGCGGATCGTTATCGAAGCCGACATCGTCAGGATCCGCCCCGTCCTGCGTCGCTCGCTTATGACGCGGTCGCGCTGGTCGCGGCTCTCGTGAAGGCGAACGGATCGCAGCGCATTACCAACGATGTGCTGACAAACCCGTCGGGGTTTGCGGGAATCGACGGCGTGTTTCGATTCCGCAATGACGGCACCAACCAACGCGGGCTCGCGATTTTGCGAGTCACGCCGTCCGGCGGGCAGGTCATTGCGCCAGCGCCGCGCACTTTCAGCGCGTCTGCGACCTGATTTTGCGTCAGCCCCACTCGTCCCAGCCTTCACCGAGGAGCATCAGTTCGAACTCTGATTAACCAACCAGAAACGAATCGTACCAGTGGCGGCCGCTCGGCTCGATTCGTTCTCTGCGAACAGACCAGAACCGCAGCAGAACCACGCGCATCAAGAAAGATTTGTCCCGGATTAGTGACGAACACCCGGCCCAATCTGGTCTGAAAAAATCGGATCCGTCAGGAACCACTGTGCCTTGTCGGTGTTGTGTCGCCGCGTCCGGCTAACACGACCGCTACGCATTGGCCCCGGTCCCTTCACCCCCACAACACCCCCCGCGAGCGACCGGGGCGGCCGAGGGCTCGTCTTCCGTTATCTTCCCCCCAAGTTCGCAAGCTCGAGTCGCAAGACCCAGTGCCAGTGTCCGGTCTGCAACACTTGCCAATAATCGACAGGCGGGCACTTTCCATTCCCCGCAAGGTAGTTTAGTCCCCGATGGTGGGGATGGGGAGGGCACGTGAACCCGGCCTCTGGGGCAAGGGGGTCTGAGGTCGGGTTCACGGTCGCCAGCGGCGTGAGACTACGCTGCGAGATCCGCCACCACGGCATCGAGAACTGGAAATCCCGCCCGCGTGACCCGCAGACGTCCAGCGGATGTCGCTTCGATAAGGCCGTGCCGTGCAAGATAGGAGGTCTGCCCGGATGCGAGCGGACTACCTGCCAGTGTTTCGAAACGATTAAGATCGATTCCCTCAACAAGACGCAGGCCCATCAGGAGATACTCGTCCGCCACTTCGGCACGCGACAGCAACTCGTCTATCACGACGCCATGGCCTTGAGCCTCGACCCTTGCGAGCCAAGCCTCGGGCTGTTTTTCGGTCGCTGTGGCCCGGCGGCTCCCGTAAACATCGAGACGACCGTGGGCTCCGGGTCCAATGCCGGCATATTCGTGACAGCGCCAGTACACGAGATTGTGCCGGCACTCGGCGCCCGGCCGGGCGTGATTGGAAATTTCGTACGCCGGCAGGCCCGCGGCGTCGCAAACCTCGTGGGTGATGTCATAGAGAATCCGGGCGTGATCAGCGTGCGGCACGGCCAACTTGCCGGCAGCCTGGAGTGCCGCGAACGGCGTTTCCGGTTCGATGGTGAGCTGGTAGAGCGACAGATGTTCGCCGGCTTCGGCAATGGCATTCACGAGTTCGGCGCGCCACGCCGTCGGCGTCTGGCCCGGTCGGGCATAAATCAGGTCGAACGAATAGCGTTCGAAAATGCGGCGCGCGATCGCGATCGCATCGAGGGCTTCGCGCGCCGTGTGGGTACGCCCCAACGCAGAGAGCGCGGCGTCGTCAAGTGACTGGACGCCGAGCGAGACGCGGTTGACTCCGGCCGCCCGGTAGCCGGCAAAGCGGTCAGCTTCAACGCTGGTCGGATTGGCCTCCAGGGTCACCTCGACGTCCCCGGCGACCTGCCAGTTCTTTGCCACTGCATCGAGGATCGCCGCAACCGTCGCCGGCTTCATCAGAGATGGCGTTCCGCCGCCGAAGAAGATCGTCGATACGGTACGGCCCGGAATACGTGCGGCCGTTGCGGTGACCTCGGCCGTGAAGGCGCGAACGAAGCGGGCCTGGTCGATGCTGTTTTGCCGCACATGGCTGTTGAAATCGCAATAGGGGCATTTTGACTTGCAAAAGGGCCAATGAATGTAAACTCCGAACGCCGGATCGTGACCCGCATCGGCGTGCGCGCGCAGGACGTGGCTATCCGCGGGAGCCAAGGCAGGCCTCCGCAAGCTTGAGAAAGGCGCGCGCCCGATGTGACAGGCCAAGCCCCCTTGGGGGCAGGCCGTGTTTTGCGGTGCTTGTCATTTCCCCAAACGTTAGATCGTATCCATCCGGAAGAAACATGGGATCATAGCCGAAGCCTTTATTGCCCCGCGGTGGCCAGACCAGCGTACCGTCGACACGGCCCTCGAAGTCCTCCACATGGCCGTCTGGCCAGGCGACGCACAATGCTGAAACGAAATGTGCCCGACGCGTCTCTGGCGTTACCGCACCGCGGGTGCACAATTGTTGATCGATTTCCCGCATGGCGGCTTCAAAATTCTTGTTCGGTCCTGCCCAGCGGGCCGAATGAATGCCGGGCGCTCCTCCCAGAGCGTCAACCGCAATCCCTGAGTCGTCCGAGAACGCCGGCAGAGACGTCGCCTGCGCGGCGGTCTGGGCCTTGATACGCGCATTTTCACGAAAACTCATGCCGGTTTCCTCCGGCTCGCCAATGCCCAGTTCGCCAGCCGCAACCGCCTCAACACCAAACGGTGCAAGCAACTCACGCATCTCCCGCAGCTTGCCGGGATTGTGTGTCGCAATCACCAGCCGTCCGGTGATTCAGCGATGTGGAAGTCCCTTGATGTGGAGTCCCTTCAAGCGCTACATCACCGCTATTTTCTGCAGATCGATGAGCTTGCTGATGCCCTTTCGGGCGAGAGCCAGCAGCGTCAGCAATTGGGTTTCGGTGAATGGTGTCTTCTCCGCCGTGGTCTGAATCTCGACAATGCCGCCGCTTCCGGTGAGAACGAAATTCGCGTCGGTGTCAGCGCCGGAATCCTCCGCATAGTCCAGATCGAGTACCGCCGTACCCGAGCAAATACCACAAGATATTGCGGCGACGTGCTCGCGCAATGGCAAGGTGCGAATGATATCTCGGGCTTTCATCCAGGCGAGGCAATCATGCAGCGCCACCCAGCCGCCCGTTATGGCGGCCGTTCGGGTGCCGCCGTCGGCCTGAATGACATCGCAATCGATGGTTATCTGGCGCTCACCGAGCGCTTCGAGATCCACGACGGTGCGAAGGCTGCGGCCAATAAGCCGCTGGATTTCAACCGTGCGGCCGCTTTGTTTGCCGGCGGCGGCTTCGCGTCTTGTCCGTTCCAGGGTAGCGCGCGGCAGCATGCCATATTCGGCTGTAATCCAGCCACGGGCCTGGCCCTTGAGCCAGGGTGGCAGGCGATCTTCGAGCGTCGCCGTCACCAGCACATGGGTATCGCCGAACTTCACAAAGCACGAACCTTCTGCATATTTCACAACGCCGCGTTCGAGCGAGATGGCGCGCAATTCATCGGCTTGGCGGCGGCTTGGTCGCATGGGTTCCCCCCCGGGGCGGCATTGCGGTTTGATGAATCATGCGCCGCCACATGGCTTTTAGGTTCGACGGCCCGGCAGGACAAGGCCCGCGATGGGATGAATCCGGCCCCGGTGTTGAAATTCAATCCGGGATGGACAAATAACCGGCCCCAAGGCAATCATTGGATAATGCGGCCCGTGTCCCAAGACGTCCCCATCGGATCCGGCGAAATCAGCCTCGCCCAGCTCAATGAGCGTTCGCGCGAGATTTTTCGCCAGATCGTTGAGAGTTATCTGGCGACCGGCGAGCCGGTTGGATCGCGCAATTTATCGCGCATCATTCCGATGACGTTGTCGCCAGCATCGGTCCGCAACGTCATGCAGGACCTCGAGCAGCTGGGATTGATCTATGCGCCCCATGCCTCGGCTGGAAGATTGCCAACCGAGCTTGGCCTGCGGTTTTTCGTCGATGCTTTGATGCAGATCGGCGATTTGAGCGACCGGGATCGTATCGCGATCGAGGGTCAGGTTGCGGCAGCGGGAAAAACTGTCGAAAACGTGTTGACAGAGGCTTCCGGCTTGCTGTCGGGTCTCGCCCGCGCGGCCGGCGTCGTGCTCACCGCCAAGACGAATGTCAGGTTGAAGCACATCGAGTTCGTGCGGTTGGAACCAGAACGTGCCCTGGTGGTCCTGGTGGCAGAAGATGGCCAGGTCGAGAACCGGATTCTCAATCTGCCCATCGGGCTTCCAACGTCAGCACTGATCGAGGCCGCCAATTTCCTCAATACACATATTCGGGGCAAGACGCTGGCTGAAGCCAAGGCCGAACTCGAGAGAGCCCTAGAAGCTGGCCGCGCCGAACTTGATCAATTAACGCAAAGAATTATTGCCGCGGGTCTCGCGAGCTGGTCCGGTGGCGAGCGTGAGGAGCGCAAATTGATCGTGCGCGGTCATGCCAATCTGCTCGACGACCTTAAGGCGGTCGAAGACCTCGAACGAGTGCGACGGTTATTCGACGAGCTTGAAACCAAGCGGGGCGTTGCGGATCTGCTCGGCCGTGCCGAACGCGCCGAAGGGGTGAAGATTTTTATCGGCTCGGAAAACAAGCTGTTTTCGCTGTCGGGGTCATCGACTATTATCGCGCCCTATCGGGATTCGACCGGGGGAATCGTGGGGGTGATCGGGGTTATCGGGCCGACTCGGCTCAATTACGCTCGCATCATCCCAATGGTGGACTATACGGCCAAGATCGTCAGCAAGCTGCTCGCGCCCTCATAACGGCACGACCCCCGGCGCTTGATTTTTGGCTGCAAAGCATCGATATGCGGGACAATCGACTGGCAATATTCCAGGGAACGACAGGATGACGGATACGACTGGCGTCAACGATAAGGTGACGGATGCGGGCGGCCTCAACGACAAGATGGCGGATGCGACGAGCGCCAATGACAACGACGCCGAGACCCCTGTGGAGAATCGGCCGGCAGCTCCGGATGCGACGGCTCTGGCGCGGGAAGTGGCCGATTACAAGGACAAGCTGCTGCGCACTCTTGCCGATATGGAGAACCTTCGCCGACGCACGGAGCGTGAGGTTGCGGATGCGCGTATCTATGGCGTCTCAAGCCTCGCACGCGATCTGGTCGGAGTAGCCGATAATCTGCGCCGGGCGTTGGAAGCAGTTGGCGAGTCCGCCGCGGCGATCGAAGGTCCCGCCAAGCCCCTGCACGAAGGGGTCGAACTGATTGAGCGCGAACTTCTCAAGGTTCTGGAAAGGCACGGTGTCAAGAAGTTTGATCCGCAGGGTGTCAAATTCGACCCAAATTTTCACCAGGCCATATTCGAGGTGCCTGACTCCAACATTGCGGCCGGCTCGGTCGCCCAGGTGATTCAGCCAGGTTTCATGATCGGGGAACGGGTGCTACGACCCGCCATGGTTGGGGTCTCGAAGGGGAGACCTAAACCGGAGCCGCCGAAAACGGAACCGCCGCCGCCGTCTGCGGACGAGAAACAATCCAGCTGAAAGGCTTATACTTCTGCTAAGCAGCTCAGCGGGACGCGTTCTCATCGCGCGACGCGACCCCATCGCGCACCGCTCGGAAGCGCGGGAACAGGGCCGCCCACTGGTCGGCGCGCACCATGCCAACCATGCGGACGAAGATACCCGGGCCGAAGCGCACCCACTGCACGAGCTTCATCGGAATGTCCGTAAAGGCTTCCTTGGCTTCGGCCTGTAGCTCGTGAGTGGCAAGGCTGCCACCGCCAAGCCGCAGCATGTCACCACTGACGATGCGCACATCCTTGAAGTCGCCCAGGCCGGTGAAGAGATTGCGCGCAAAATTAGCGCGATCCGCGGCCTGCTCAGGACCGCCTTGGCCTATCATGACGATAAAAATCGGCTGGTCACCGGGTGTCGGCGCGTCTCTCTCACCTTCGGTCAGCACCACTCCGGCAGCGCCGAGCACGCGGATTGGCCGCAGCCCGGACAGATCAGTCAACTTGAAGGGCATCAAGGCGATCTGCTCTTCCAATGGCACCGATGGCCGCGCCGCCAGGGTCACGAGGGATGCCCTAATCACATCGTCCGAATAGGTCTTCAGGGCGGCCTCCGGGACCATCACGGCGACCAGCGCAACTCCCTCCGGAAGTTGTCCAAGGAGCATCCACTTGCGGAATTTCTGACCGTTTTCTTGTTCGCTCCCTGTCACCAGCAGCGCCTTGCCGTTGGCGATCGTCAAGGGTTGCCGTTTGTCCTCGGTAATGCCCTGCTTCTTCAGAGCCTCCGTGGTCAGCGACGCCTCGATCTCCGCATAGGCCTGCAGCGGCAGCGTCGCCACCAAAATCGACGACCGCGTCCCGGGACTCTCGAAACCCGGGAAGCGCTTGCTCACCTCAAAGCCGGGCGGCGGCACAAATCCCATGCGCGAACCGAGAGGAAAGACCGGATCGGCAGCAGGCGCCGGGACGCTCACGAGGGATACGGCAAAAAATACGAGAGATGCGACGACTCGCAGTATCATGAAACCGGTTCCTCCGAAATCGTTGTCGGGAAGTTAGGACTTATTGCAGCATCGCGTCCTTGGAACTTCTAACCCGCCGCAATGTCAGGTTGATGCGGCTATCATCAGGCAAAAGCGTGGAAGTTCCGGCCATAATGCGATCGACGCCGTGGAATGCCAACCGTGAGTCGCCACCTAGCACCAATACATCCCCGGACGCCACCAAGAACGACCTTGTCGGCGCGCTCCGCGCAGTTCCGCCAATGCGGAACCGGCATGTGGCGCCCAGCGAGACAGAAAGCACCGGTGCAGCCATATCTTCTTCATCGCGGTCCTGATGCATCCCCATGCGGGCAGCTGGGCCGTAGTAATTGACGAGACAAGCCTCCGGTGGAAAGGGATAATCGGCCAATTCGGCCCACGCGCGCATAAGGATTTCTGGAACCGGGGGCCACGATTCGCCTGTCACCGGGTGCGTGGGCTGGTAACGATAGCCCTGCCGGTCGGAAACCCAGCCCAGCGGTCCGCAATTGGTCATCCGAACCGAGAATGGCTTGCCGGTGCCTGGCATCACAGGGGTGAACAGCGGGGCGCGCCGCATTGCCTCGCGCAGTACGACGACCAACTCTTCCTGTTGCTTGCGGTCGAAGAAACCGAGTGTCAGCCGCAAACCGTTTGCGGACGAAATTGACCTGAAGGTTGCCATAGCGGGCAGTGTCGTGCGGTGCCGTCGGGAGCCGCGGATTACAAGCACATTAATGGAAAAGCAAGCAAGCGGCCTTACGGCCGTCGCGCTCATGATGGCGTGCGCCGTCCTGATCGTCATGGTCAGGGCCTATAGCTACGCCATCTGGTTCGCGATCCCCCTGGTGGCGCGGCCTGCGCGCCACGGCTATTGGCCGCCCTGCGGCTGGGCAGTCGCGCGTCGCGGCCCTCATGTTGATCCCAGCGACCCTCGGCCGCGGCGCTCGCCGCCGTGCAGCGGCGGTTGTAGGCATTCCGGACTGGCTCCAACCGGTCCCGGAAGCCCGCGGTCAGCCGTTCGTCGTGTAGCGCGTCAGACTTTGAGTCCGCGGCCGCAGGCGAGGCCGACCAGCGCGCGGTTTCAGGCTTGTTAATGCTTACGATTTGCGCCAATCCTGCCTTGCGGCCCGATGGCGGCCTCCTATATGACGCTGTGAACCCGCCGGGCCGGCGGGTGATGATGAGGGGTCGGACCAGGGGCGGTCCAAGGCAGGTGCGAGGCCTGCCCGACGCTTTGTCCGGGTGCTGCATGGGCCCGGCCGACCTGCTGAAAAGAGAGGATGAATTAAGATGGGCAAGGTCATTGGTATCGACCTCGGTACGACCAATTCCTGCGTCGCCGTGATGGAAGGTAAAACCGCCAAAGTTATTGAGAATTCGGAAGGCCGCAACACGACGCCTTCCATCGTGGCATTTACGGACGACGGCGAACGCCTGGTCGGCCAGCCTGCCAAGCGCCAGGCAGTTACCAATCCGGAGCGCACCTTTTTTGCGGTCAAGCGGCTGATCGGACGTCGCTATGACGATCCGATGGTGGACAAGGACAAGAAGCTCGTCTCCTATAAGATCATACGCGCCAGCAATGGCGATGCCTGGGTCGAAGCGGATGGCAAGACCTATTCGCCGTCGCAGATCTCCGCTTTCGTGCTGCAGAAGATGAAGGAGACGGCGGAAGCCAATCTGGGCCAGAAAGTGACCCAGGCCGTCATCACGGTCCCGGCCTATTTCAACGATGCCCAACGCCAGGCGACCAAGGATGCCGGCAAGATCGCCGGCCTTGAAGTGCTGCGCATCATCAATGAGCCGACAGCAGCCGCGCTCGCCTATGGTCTGGACAAGCACAAGACCGGCACCATCGCGGTGTATGACCTGGGCGGGGGCACTTTCGACATCTCGATCCTGGAGATCGGCGACGGCGTGTTTGAGGTGAAGTCGACCAACGGCGACACCTTCCTGGGCGGCGAAGACTTCGACATGCGTCTCGTCAACTATCTCGCCGACGAGTTCCAGAAAGAGCAGGGGATCGACCTGCGCCGCGACAAGCTCGCCCTCCAACGGCTCAAAGAAGCCGCGGAAGCCGCCAAGATCGAGCTGTCTTCGACCACCCAGACCGAGATCAACCTGCCTTACATCACGGCGGATCAGACCGGGCCGAAGCACCTCACCATGAAGCTCACCCGCTCCAAGTTCGAGGCGCTGGTCGACGATCTCATCCAGAAGACCGTTGAGCCCTGCCGACTCGCCCTCAAGGATGCGGGCCTGTCCGCTGGCGAGATCAACGAGGTTGTCCTGGTCGGCGGTATGACCCGCATGCCGAGAGTCCAGGAAGTGGTGAAGCAGTTCTTCGGCAAGGAGCCCCACAAGGGCGTCAATCCGGACGAAGTGGTGGCGGTGGGCGCGGCGATTCAGGCCGGTGTGTTGCAGGGCGACGTCAAGGACGTGCTGTTGCTTGACGTGACGCCGTTGTCGCTTGGCATCGAGACGCTCGGCGGCGTGTTCACCCGCATCATCGATCGCAATACGACGATCCCGACAAAGAAGAGCCAAGTGTTCTCGACCGCTGAGGACAACCAGAACGCGGTGACGATCCGGGTGTTC
>Ga0126369_10000462_pt1 | contig 26592 bp, 25 predicted proteins | sample PanSoiMetaPlot_1_FD_109646 | JGI IMG/M metagenome (GOLD analysis project Ga0126369, IMG submission 109646) | Tropical forest soil microbial communities from Panama - MetaG Plot_1 | ecosystem: Environmental > Terrestrial > Soil > Tropical forest > Bulk soil | place: Panama | collected 2016-02-17
TCGTCGATCACGACCGCCAACTGATAGCTCGCGACCCGGTCGTTTCTGCAGATGACGAAATCACCCACCCGCGTGTGCACGTCCTCGACACGGCGTCCTTGGACCTCGTCGACAAACTCGGTGGAACCCGGATCCGCGCGAAAACGTGTCGCCGGCATTCGCTTGAGTGCGCGCTCGCGCACCTGCTCGACGCTGAGCGCGCTGCAGGTGCCTGGATAGCGCGGGCCATCGTCGGCGGCGCCGTGCGGAGCTGACGCGGCACGGGAGATTTCGGAGCGCGAGCAGAAGCATGGGTAGGCCAGGCCTCGTCGCTCCAGCGCCGAAAGCGCTTCCCGGTAGGCCACTTGTCGCCGGCTTTGGAAGATCGGCTCCTCGTCCCAGTACAGGCCCAGGTACTCGAGATCTCGCAGCAGCGAATCGAGATACTCGCCGCGGCACCTCGCCCAATCGAGATCCTCGATGCGTAGCAAGAATTGTCCGCCCGCGGCGCGGACCTGTAGCCAACTCAAGAGCGCGGTGTAAGCGTTTCCGAGGTGAAGGTGACCGCTAGGGCTGGGCGCGAACCTTCCACGCATGTTTTTCTCTATTAACCCTTTTGGCCGCATATTTGCCTCGCGGCGGCGAAGGGGTTATCTGCGGCCCCCAATCTGAAACCCCGATGCTGATTCTCCATTGCTCCGACGTCCACATCACGCAGGACTACTCCAAGGTGCCCTGGCTCCAACTCGGATGGAGGCGGTGGATTGCGATGCTGGAGCTCAAGCTGGGAGGTCGAGGTAAGCAGTATCTCCAGGCGCGCGAAGTGCTGGCGCAGATTGCGCGGGAAGTAGAGGAGAAGGGCGCAAGCCACCTGGTGCTGTCGGGAGATCTGACGGCCTATGCGATGGAATGGGAGTTCGACGGGGCTCGCGAAGCGCTCGGCCATTTGGGTTCGGACAAGCGCCGCTGCACCGTCATCCCCGGCAACCACGACTGCTACACGCCCGAGGTTGTTGCTCAGCGTCTCTTCGAAAAACGCTTCGGCGCGCTGCTGGAGAGCGATTTTCCGGAATACAGCGTCGAGAACGGCTTTCCCGTGGTTCGACTCTTGGGAGAGCAAGCGGCGGTGGTGGCGTTGTTGACCGCTCGGGTCCCACCTTTGCCAGGGCTCTCGTATGGCATTGTTGGGCGAGCCCAAAGGAAAGCATTGAGCGCCATCGTGGCCGATCCTCGACTTCGGGGCCGAGCGGTGTTGGTGGTGGTTCACCACGGACCGCTTACGAGCTCTGGGCGCAAGGACAAGTTGTCCCATCGGCTGCTGGATTCGGAAGCGTTGTTCCGGGTGATTCCGGGGCCGCGGTTTGCGCTCTTGCATGGCCACATCCACCGCCGCTACTACCATCCGCCGACCGAAGGACGCCCTCACATTTTCTGCGCCGGATCCTCAACCCAGAAAGGCCGTGAAGGGTACTGGCTGATCCGGGTGGAGAACGGCCAAATCGTGGGCGGGGTGCAGCAGACTCCCGCTCGCGTCAACGACTAAGCGACCAAAGCCTGACTCGCGTAACGGCGGATGAAGTGGATCCAGCGCCGCTCATCCACTTCGACGCGCCATTCGCTGTTGGGCGTTAACGACAAGCGCCCTCGGAGAAACCTTTCCAGCAAATCCGCCGCGCGGAGCGGCGTTAGCCCCGGCCTCTGAAAAGCGATCCGAAGAAAGACGTCGAGAGAGGCGGTGACGTCCACGGAGGCACAGATGCGCAACTTTCCCACCTGCCGCTGGTAATCGGCGTTTTGCCCCGGGCGGGAGCGCGGTTCCTCTCGGAGCCGAGCCAACCAGACCCAATTCGCCGGAGTGAGAATGAAGCGCAGAAGCTCTCGGCTAGCGTCTTCCAACGTAGGATGTTGATGGACCGAGAGCATCTTTCCCGCATTGATGCCGAGGGCTCAGGAATTGTCAACGAACCTTCTTCGCCCACCAGCGAGTCGCGTCGCACCCCAAAGAACAAATTGGCGCGAGGCGGCTTGACGGCTTGCTCAAGGCGTGCGCAGCGCTTCCGCCAGCTTGAAGGCGTTGCGGACGCAGTCGTTGATTCCTACGCCCCGATACGCATTGCCGGTCAGAAACAAGCCGGGCAGACTGCGCAGCGACTCATCGACTCGCCGCAATCGGGCCTCGTGGCCCACGTTGTATTGGGGAATCCCGCGCGGCCACTTCACAACCTCTCGGAAGCAGGGGTCAGCGTCTATCCCAAGTGTGCGCTTCAGCTCGGACCGCGCCAATTGTTCCAACCGTTCATCGTCCAGCTTTGCGATTTCCGGGTTGCGAGCTCCGCCCATCAGACAGGTGAGCAGGACCCGGCCCGGCGGAGCGCGCCAGGGAAAGCTGCTGGAAATGAAAAGTACACCCAGGGTGGGCCTTTCCTCCCGCGAGGGGACGAGAAATCCAAGCCCCTCCGGTCGCTCCGCCAGGTCCTTTTCGTCGTAACCCAAGTGCACCACCCCCACCGATGCGTAAGAGATGGCCGCCAGTTCTTCCGCAAGCGCTGAGCTCAGAGGGCGCAACAGCTCCGCGGCACTGAAAGCGGGAACCGCGAGCACCACTCGCTCGAAACTCTCGGGCGTTTTGCCGCGAAATCCAAGATTCCACCGGCCGTCAGCTCGAGCAATGCTCTCCACTGGCGCAGAGCGGTGAATCACGGACTCAAGCGCACGCTCGAGAGAGACAATCAACTGTCCCAAACCTCCCTCGAAGGAAGCCATCGCCCCGCTGGCTCCCATTCCCGGCGTTCGATCGTCCTCCTTCTTCTTCTTCGGCCTTCGCATCATCGCCACGATCAAGCTCCCGTGCTCGCGCTCCATTTGCTTGAGCTGGGGAAACGCGGATGCCGCGCTGAGCTGTGTGATGTCTCCGGCGAAGATGCCGACCTGAAAGGCATCCAGAAGGACCGCAGTCGCTGCTTTTCCAAAATGCCGTTCCCCAAACTCGGCAAGCGACTCGTCCACGGATTTGGAGCGACGACTGAAAATGTCCCCGAGCATGCGAAGCCAGCCGGCCGCGGAGAGAAGTTCGGAGTCGAAGAGAGCCGCTGGTGACAGCGGGTGTAACTTTTCCCCCACGAAGAGAAACCTCTTTTTCGCCGCGGGGCTCGCTACTCGAACTTTGGGGAGCAGGCGCAAGGATGAAAGCAGCTTGCCCATCGCCGGCTCGCGATCCAGGAACGTATTGGGGCCGGTCTCCGTCCAAAACCCATCGCGTTCGTGGCTCCCGATCGTCCCGCCCACCCGGGAGGAGGCCTCGAAGACAACGACCTCTTGTCTCTGCTGCCTCAAGGCGTAGGCCAACGCCAAACCGGAGATGCCGCCACCGACGATTGCCGTTCGACCTGCCATCGACCTAGGGGTACAACAATTCGGTCGACCAGATCCGATCCTGTTTTCGGAAGAGAAGCCGATCGTGTAATCGGTTGGGTCGACTGGTCCAGAACTCGATGCGATCTGGATTCAACCGGAAACCAGACCAAAACGGCGGTCGCGGAATGGGCTTATCGGCAAAGCGTCTGTCCAGCTCTTCCACCCGCCTTTCCAACTCTTCGCGTGAGGGAAGTGGACTGCTTTGCGCGGAAGCCCAAGCGCCCAGTTGACTGCCGCGCTCACGGGTTGCGAAGTATGCATCGGCTTCCGCATCGGGCACCTGCTTCGCCCGACCCTCGACGCGCACCTGCTGGTGGAGGTTCGGCCAATAGAAGCAGAGCGCCGCGGTGGGATGAGCTCGAAGCTCCCGGCCCTTGCGGCTTTCCAGGTTGGTGTAAAACACAAATCCTTCCGGGCCGAAGCCTTTGAGCAGCACCACGCGTGCCGAGGGGCGACCATCGCTGCCGACGGTGGCCAGCACCGCGGCGTTCGGCTCTTCCGGGTAGGTTTTTTTTGCGGCGTCATAGAGCTCAGTGAATCGCTGAATAGGATCTGCGGTCATCAGCTCACCATAACGAAAAAGCGAACTTCTGCTCGAATTTGCTCAAGGACTGGCGGGCTTTGCGGCATCTTTGAGCCATCATGAAAATTCTTTACCTCAGCTCGGAGGTGGCCCCCTTCTCCCGAACCGGCGGGTTGGCGGAGGTGGCTCAAGCGCTTCCAGCGACGCTCGCGTCGCTGGGCGAAACCGTCACCGTGGTGACGCCCCTCTACGGATCTGTACGCGACGAGCGCGTACGGCCGCTGAGAAAACGATTCTCGCTGCGCTTTCCTTTCGGCGAGGAATCCGGCGAGCTGTATGCTGCCAGGCTCTCCAAAAACCATCAGGTTCTGTTCATCCGACACCCTGGTTTTTTCGATCGCCCGGGGCTCTACCAGCCGCCCGAAGGGGCGGAATACCCCGACAACCATCGGCGCTTCGCTTTTTTCTCGATCGCAGCGCTGTCGGCTGCTCAGCTGACTGGGTTTGTTCCGGAGATCCTCCACCTCAATGATTGGCAGACCGGTCTCTCCGCCGTGGCTCTTAAAGGGGCGTACGCCAAAACCGAGCTTAAGAACACCAAATGTGTTTTCACGATTCACAATCTGGCATACCAGGGCGTGTTCCCAATGTCCGCCGCGACGGAGCTTGGGCTGCCAACAAACACTCTGACTCCGGATCAGCTCGAGTTCTACGGGCAACTTACTTTCCTGAAAGCGGGGCTGGTTTTCTCCGATCGCCTGTCGACCGTCTCACCCACTTACGCCCGAGAGATCCAAACGCCGGAGTTGGGTTGTGGACTCGACGGATTGTTGAGAAAACTCAGCCCGCGCCTCATCGGCATCCTCAACGGCATCGACGATAAAGAGTGGAACCCAAAGGCCGATCCGTTGCTTCAGGCCCGGTACTCTCAGCGCGACTTCACCGGCAAAGCACTATCCAAGCAGGCGCTGCTTCGGGAATTCGGATTGGCTCGAGACCCGTCCGATCTGCAGCTGCCGTTGTTCGGAGTGGTTACGCGCTTGGCAGTACAAAAAGGAATCGACATTCTTCTCTCCGCGATCCCACTGATGCTGCGCGAGCGGCTCAAGCTGATAATCCTCGGCACCGGGGACCGCTCGCTGGAACGGAGGCTGCGGCGGTTGGCGGCCGGCTCTCCAGGAAATCTGGCGGTGCGAATCGACTTCGATCTCGGGCTCTCACATCGAATCGAGGGTGGAAGCGACTTCTTCCTGATGCCCTCTCGTTACGAGCCATGCGGACTCAGTCAGCTCTATTCACTTCGCTATGGCACCATCCCGATCGTCCGCGCCACCGGAGGATTGGACGACACCGTGGTGGACCTTTCGCAACCGAACGGTACTGGAATTAAGTTCCGCGAGTACTCCGCGGACGCGTTGATGGCCGCGGTGCTCCGCGCGCTTAGGCTCTATGCCGACCCAGCAAAACTCCAGAAGGCGCGAATCCAGGGAATGAACCAGGACTTCTCTTGGAAAGCCTCCGCGAAGCAGTACCGGACGGTCTATCAATGGCTCGTCGAAGGGCGGTGGAAATAAGGTTTCGATGCGCGCGCACCTGGCACTCACGGCTCTGTTCGCCCTTCTGGAATGCTCATGCTCCCGCGACCTCTTGCGGCGTACGCCTCGGCCGGATCCGGTCCAACTGCGAAGCGCAGCCGCGAGCTTCACCGGCGACGGTCGGGGTGAGTTTCGCCTGGTGCTCGCGGTGGCCAATCCCAAGCATTCATCCGGAAAACTCACTGGAATCGATTGGGAGCTGTGGCTGAACAACACCTGGTTTGCTTCTGGCACCGCTCGGCTCGGCGATGAAATTCCTCCAGAGGGTGGAATCGTGGAAGTGAAACTGCCTGTCGCTTTTGGGCACATGCAGTCCTCGAGGACTCCGATTGCGATGCAACTGACCGTTCGCGGCAATTTGACGGCTCAGCTCGAAGGCTCGGAGGAACAGCTCGCATTTCACGGCAGCTCCACCGTCGAAGCGAAGGACGCCCCGCTGTTGTGGCGAACGGAAACGGATTGAAACCGCCTCGACTAGCCGGTTGGGCGAAGCTCGCGCTCTCGAGCGGCGCTTGCCGATCCCTTCGGTTTGATCAGACGGATGCGTTCGATTCTGGGTCCGTCCTTGGTGTGGACGATGAACTGCCAACCGTTGAAGGCGAAATGATCGCCCACTTCGGGGATGCTTCCCGCGAGGGAGCTTAGAAAGCCACCCAAAGTGTCGTATTCCCCATCGGGAAGACCGAATCCAAATGCCTTGACGAAATCAGCGACGTCGAGGCCGGCGTCGACCAGGAACGAGCCGTCCGGCTGCTTTTCAATCATCTTCTTTTCGACTTCGAACTCGTCCCCGATGTCGCCGACAATCTCGCGGAGGATGTCCTCCAGGGTAACGATGCCCATGAAGCCGCCGTACTCGTCCACCACCATCGCCATGTGGATCTTCTTCTTCTGCATCTCTCGGAGCAAATCCCCGATCGGTTTCACCCAGGGAACGAAGTGAGCCGGGCGCAACGTGTCCGCGAGGACGATCAGCTCTGGGTGCTGCAGCAGGGGGATCAAATCTCTGGCGTGAAGTACGCCAACGATGTGATCGATGTCATCGCGGTACACCGGGATCCGGGAGTGGTTTTCCTCGGCGAGGATGTGGAGAATATTTTGAGGAGGAGTGCTGATCTCGAGCGCGATCACCTCGGTACGCGGCACCATGACGTCGCGACATCGCTTGTCCGAAAACTCGAAAATCGAGCGGATCAGCTGCGGTGCTCCTTTATCCAGGAGCCGATTGGCGGCCTGCGCCGCGAGTAACTTCTCGAGCTCTTCCAACGGCGGCGGCGGCGACTCGAAGCGTATGCGCCCACCCATGGGTCGCAATATTAGGTTCAACATCGCCACCAGGAATCGCAGCAACGGATAGAGGACGGCCAAGAGAGGTCGAACCAGGCTGGAGAGGCCCAGGGCCCAGCGCTCGGGTTGAGAGCTGGCTATTGCGCGAGCGGTTACATCCAGAAGCGCCGCGATCAGCGCCAGCACCAGGACGCTGCTGGAAACTCTGAGCAGCAGCAGCCACAGAGGGTGAAAATCTGAGCCAAACTCAAAGATCGGCGGAGCCAAGCTGACCAATGCGGCGGCGATGAAGCCAGCAACCGTCATGCCTGTACGCAGCACTGCGGCGGTTGCTTCGCGTTCGCTTCGAAGGCCAATTACCCGGCGCGCAGCGCGAGGGTATACTGGGGCGAGCTCCTTGAGCCGCGCGTCCGAGCTGCTGTAAAGCGCCGATTCCGCGGCCGCGAGAAGGGCCCGCAGGATTAAGAAACCGAGGGCTGCTCCCCACATGGCCCAAACTGGCATGGTAAGCCACGTTAGTACTGTGGCGTTGAACCGTATAGTAACCGGACCCCTTTCCAGTCATCTGCTTACTCAGCTGGCGAGAGAGTCGAAGTTTGATCTCTGTGGTTTCGCGAGGGCAGAGCCGATCCCTCCGGAATTCCTAGTGCCCTGGCTGGAAGCTGGACTGGCCGCCACCATGGACTGGATGGGAGCGCGCGCTCTGCAGAGGCTGGACGTCAGCCGTGTTTTGCCCGGTGCGAAGACGGTGGTGTCTCTGGCCTGCAACTACTATTTCGCGGACTCGGTTTCCTCCTCCCCGGTGGCTCGTTACGCCCGTGGCCGCGACTACCACGCGACGCTTCGCGACCGCTTGCGCAACCTCCGACAACGGATCGCGGGTCATTATCCGGGCCTACGGACCTATGCGTCGGTGGATACCGGGCCGATCATGGAAAAGGTCTGGGCGAGCCGAGCTGGGCTTGGTTACGTCGGTCGAAATGGCTGCTTCATCACCGAGGAGTTCGGCTCCTATGTTCTGCTCGCCTCGATGCTTCTGGACGAGGAAGTGGATCGCTACGCGGCGGGCGCGGCGATGGATCGATGCGGAAGCTGCAACCTTTGCGTTTCCTCGTGTCCAACCGATGCGATCGTGGCCGACGCGACAGTCGACGCTCGCCGTTGCCTCTCGTACCAAACCATTGAGAATCGCGGAGAATGTCCCGAGGACTTGCGGCCGGCACTCGATGGCATGGTCTTCGGTTGCGACATTTGCCAAGACGTCTGTCCGCTCAATCTTTCACCAGTCGCGGCCGACCCGCGCTTTGTGCCGCGAGCCGTGGCGCAGCTCGGCGTCCTCGAAATCGCAGCTCTCACGCCGGAGCAATACCGCGCTCTGGTCCCTGGCACCGCGTTGGCGCGGGCAAAATACGATGGGCTTCGACGTAATGCGGTCTATGCTCTCGGAGCGGTGCGCGAGCGCCGCGCATTGGCGCTGCTCGAAAAACTGTGCACCGATCCCAGCGAGCTGGTACGCGGCGCCGCGCAGTGGGCACTGAGCAGGATTCAGGACCGGCAAAGCGTTGTGTCTCAGAATGAATGACCGCAGCGCCCAGATTGCTGCAACGCCGGCGGTCTCTACGCGACGCAGTCCAGCGCTGGTCTACCTCGCGCTGGTGCTTCAGGTATCGATCGGCGCCGGTACCTACCTGGTCGCAAAGAGCGCGATTGCGGAGATTGGCCCGATCCCCGTGTTGGTCTGTCGATTCGCGCTTACCGCCATCCTCTTCGTCATCATCCTGACGGCCACCGGGTCGGTGGTGCCACCCCGACGGGCATGGCTGCGAACCTTGGGTTTGGGATTCCTTGCCGGCCCCCTAAACCAGGGATTGTTGTTCGTGGGACTGGCTCGCTCCACGCCGGCCCACGCCGCTCTGCTTTATGCTCTGACCCCCGCGGGCGTGTACCTCTACTCAGCGGCGCTCGGACGTGAGCGACTCGCCGGGCGGACGCTGCTGGGCATCGCTGTCGCTTTCGCAGGCGTAGCCGTGTTGCTTCTGGGCCGTGGTTTGCGGGCCGCGGCGGGACCGATGATCGGAGACCTGCTGATCTTGGGCGCAGTGAGCGCGTGGGTGTTGTACACCACAGAAGGCAAACCCTTCGTCGCCGAACACGGGTCGGTGCGGGCGACCGGTTGGAGCATGGTCGCCGCGAGCTTGTGGGTGATGCCGCTTGGGCCTCTCTTCGTCCGCTTTTCGCAGCTTCTTGGCGCAAGCTCGGTGGCCATCGCCGGAATTTTTTATCTGGCGATGATGACCTCGGTGGTGGCGTATGTACTCTGGTATTTTGCTCTCGCCCGGATGGAGGCATCGAGGGTTGCGGTCTTCTCGAACCTCGGGCCGGTATTGACCGCCCTCGGCGCGTGGGTGTTCCAGGGCGAAAAGCTCACCTGGGAAATTCTCGTGGGGGGTCTGTTGGTGTTGTTTGGGGTACGTTTCACTCAGCTTCGTTGATGACTATCTTTGAGGATCGTCGTGCCTTTAACTGGTTTGCGCGGCATTTCGTTGTCGACGGTGGTGAGGCAGCTGGTCAGCCGCACCATCGATCACACGGTTCCCGACCGTGCGGCGCAGCTTGCCTACTACTTTCTGTTCGCGCTTTTTCCGATGCTGGCGTTCATGGTGACGCTGGCGGCGTACCTACCAGTGGAAAACGCCGTCTCGCGCCTCATCGAGCGCGCTTCCTACGTGATGCCGGACCAGACGGTAAGAATGCTCGAAGACCAACTCGACGCACTGGTGCACCAAACCCGTCCACGCATATTGACCATTGGCTTTTTAGTGGCGTGGTGGAGCGCCTCGCGAGGCGTCGATGCGCTTCGGAACGCGCTCAATCTCGCCTACGACGTCAAGGAGAGCCGCCCTCTTTGGAAAACCCAAGGTCTGTCCCTATTGATCACCATTGCCGGCGCAGTTTTGCTGCTCCTCGGCCTGACCGGGATCGTCCTCGGCAGTAAAGCGGGGTACTGGCTGGCGCATCGGCTGAACGTGGGTTCGGACTACCACCAACTGTGGGCATGGCTTCGGTGGCCAATCACCGCCGGCTTGCTGATGTTGAGCCTGGCACTCACCTACCATCTGCTGCCCGACGCGAAGCAGCGATTCCGGTTCATCACCCTCGGATCGGTGCTGAGCACTTTCACCTGGTTGGCCGCGACCTGGGGCTTCACCAAGTTCGTCGAGCACTTCGGCAGGTACAACGTGACCTACGGAGCGATCGGAGGCGTGATCGTCCTGCTCACTTGGTTGTACATCTCGGGGTTTCTCGTGATCATGGGTGGGGAGATCAATGCGATTCTGGGGCGTCTCACGCCGGAGGCAAACCGAATGGGAGTCAGAGCTCCAGCGCCGGCAGACCTGAGTTGATCAGTGGAGGGTGCTGAGCCGGTGCTTGATGGGCGCTAAACGCTCCGCGCCGATGTCTGAGCCGGTCAGGTGGTGCTCGACAATGTAATGAGTGACGTGAGCAATCCGATCGGGAGTGGCCGGGTGATCCGACAGCCACTTCATCAGTTGTGAACTGTTGCCTTCCTTGGCCTGAAGCTTCTGGAAAAAAGTGACCAACCCGTGAGGATCGTATCCCGCCATCGACGAATAGCGCGCTCCGTACTCGTCGGCCTCGTTTTCGTCGCTTCGACTGTGCGCCAAAAGCGATCCCTTGGCCGCGATCGAGGTTGCAACTGCAGTAAGCAGGGACGGATTCTTGCCCAGAGCCAGCGCCGTGACCGCCTCTAGACCATAGGCATCGATCATGTTTCGAGCCGAATGGCGTGCTACCACGTGTCCTGATTCGTGCGCCAATACCCCTGCAAGCTCCGCCTCGTTTTCCGCCGCGATCAAGAGGCCGGAATAAACGTAGACGTATGCGCCGGGGGTTGCGAACGCATTGACGGTCTTCGGATCGTCGATCACCTGCAACTGCCAATTGAGGTTCGGGCGTTCTTTCGACGCGAATTGAAAGATCCGATCCCCGACGCCCCGCACATAGTCGGCAATCACCGGGTCCTTGATGTAGCGGATATCCTGCTGCTGCTCGAGCTCTTGCTTCACCTGTAGGCCAAGTTGATTCTCGTCTTCATCGGAAATGAACGTTTTGGCGGCCAACGTCTCCGCTTCAATTCGTTGCTGAGAGGAGCAGTGGGCGAGCGCCAGAACTACGATAACCAGAAACAGCCGCGACCTGATGCCGATATTTTCGCCTCTCGACAGCTGGCACTCCACCGTGCCCTCGTATCTCCTCCGGGCGACTGGGCCAGGATGCGGTTGCCTGGCCACCCGGGCGACGCTATGTGAACGCTGCGCGCGGTACCAGCGCGGAATGAACTTCTGACCTTCAGTACCCATTTTCACCTCCACGGAGGTGCTGCAACGATGACAAGGCCAATTTGGACCGGATCAATCAGCTTCGGGATGGTGAACATCCCGGTGAAGCTGTTTAGCGCCGTTTCGCACAAGGAAGTTCGCTTTCACATGGTCCATGACGCAGATGGGGCCCGGATCCAGCAAAAACGCGTCTGTTCCGCGGACGGAAAGGAAGTACCCTACGAGCACATCGCCAAGGGTTACGAGGTATCGCCGGGTCAGCTTGTGATGATCGATCCCAAGGACCTGGAACGCCTGGATCCGAAGGCGAGCCACACCATCGACATCGAGTCGTTCGTGGACCTCGCCGAAATCGACCCCATCTACTTCGAGAGCAGTTATCACCTGGCGCCGGACCGCGGGGCCAACAAAGCGTACGGCCTACTGGTCAAGGCGCTGAAGGATAAGAATCGGGTCGGCATTGCCCGGTTCGTGCTTCGGGCCAAGCAGTACCTCAGCGCTGTTCGCACCGTGGGCCAAGGCTTAATGCTTTCCACCATGCTTTACGCCGACGAGATCGTCCCTCGGTCGAACCTGGACGGGCTGCCGGAGAAACCGGAGACCCCGAGAGAGCAAGAGCTCAAGATGGCGGAACAGTTGGTGGAGTCCCTCTCCACCCGATTCGAACCCGAGAAATACCACGACGAATATCGGGAGAAGGTGCTCGACCTGATCAAGCGCAAGGCACGAGGCGAGCGCATCACGCTGCCGCGGGTAACTCGCGAGCCCAGCAAGGTGGTCAACCTTCTCGACGCGCTGAAGGCCAGCCTCGAACAGACCCGTCGCCCGCCAAAGCCCTCACTGCCTTCAGAGCAGTCGCGGCGCGCTCCGGCGCGGAAAAGCGTCCGAACCCGTCGTCGAGATAAGAGCGCTTAATCACGATCGAGGACCCTTTTGGCTGCTCCATCCGAGGTGGTGATCGAGGGAAAGCGCCTCAAGCTCAACAACTTGGACAAGGTGTTCTATCCGGCGGTCGGCTTCACCAAGGGTCAAGTGATCGACTACTATGCGCGGGTCGCGTCGGTTTTGCTTCCCCACCTGCAAGATCGCCCGCTGACACTGAAGCGCTACCCAGACGGGGTTGAAGGTCCGTACTTTTACGAAAAACGCTGCCCCGAGCATCGACCGGCATGGGTTCAAACCGCTCCCATTTGGAGCGATGACAAGGGCGATGCCATCCGATTTTGCTTGGCCAACGACTTGCCGACGTTGATTTGGGCTGCCAACTTGGCGGACCTCGAGCTGCACACCTCGCTGTCGCTCGCCAACCTGATAGAGCGGCCGACAATGATGGTGTTCGATCTGGATCCCGGCGAGCCCGCGGACATCCGGAACTGCTGCGCCGTGGGGATGCAGCTCAACGGACTGCTCGAGCAGCTGGGGCTCAAAGGCTACGCCAAGACCTCCGGCTCGAAGGGCCTCCAGGTGAACGTGCCCCTCAACACGCCGGTCACCTACGATGAAACCAAAGGTTTCTCCCGTGCTGTCGCCCAAGTCCTCGAGCGCGCCAATCCGAAGGGCGTGGTGTCGAACATGAAAAAGAGTCTTCGGTCGGGAAAAGTGTTCGTCGATTGGAGCCAGAACGACGAGCACAAGACCACGGTGTGCGTCTACTCTCTGCGCGCCAAGGACCGACCCATGGTTTCGACGCCGGTGGACTGGGATGAGGTCGAGTATGGCGCTCGCCCCAAGAAGGGAAAGAGCCTCGCCTTCGATTCCGCAGAGGCGCTCGCGAGGGTGGAACGCCATGGAGACCTTCACGCCCCGGTCCTCAAGCTGAAGCAGCGACTTCCGCCAGTGCAATTTTAGAAACGCTTGCGCGCGCGCTGACGCGGTGCCAAAGACCGCGCGTGCCCGAGCTGCCCGAAGTAGAAATCGAACGACGGAATCTGGAAAAGTGGTTCAGCAATCGCCAACTGATTGGCGCCGAAGCGGAGAAGAGCCGCATCTTCCGAGGGGCAAATCGAAAGCTCTTCGAACAGATGCGAGGCCAATTGCTCCAAACCCACCGGCGGGGCAAGTACCTGCTGTTGGCATTCGACGGCAACCGCGGCCTGCTCGCCCACTTGGGAATGACCGGCAAATTCGTGAAGCGCGCGCGAGGACAGATCGAGCCTTACAGCCGCGCCAGGTTTATGCTTGATGACGACGCGGTGATTCACTTCCGGGACACGCGCATGTTTGGCAGGCTTCAACCGACGCGGGCGGATCGCCTTTTCGAGCTCAACGCAATCAAGGCGCTGGGACGTGATCCGCTGGCGGATGGCCTCAGCGGGCCTCAGCTCAAGGAGGCGGTAGGCCCTTCGAAGCGGGCCATCAAGGTTGTCTTGATGGACCAAAGTCGAATCGCGGGCCTGGGAAATATCCATGCGGCGGAGGCGTTATTTCGCGCCCGGATTCACCCCTCGCGCCAACCGCGGAACCTGGAAGCCGTCGAATGGAACGGGCTCGCGAAAGCGATTCGCCAGACGATCGACTTCGCCCTTCGCCAAGAGGACAGCGAAGAGATCGAGTACGTCGAAGAGCCGGGTGCCGAAAACCCATTCCACGTGTATGGGCGGGCCGGTGAGCCTTGCCACCGCTGCAAGACACCGATCGAGTCTTTTGTGCTCGGGGGTCGCAGCACCTATTTTTGTCCTCATTGCCAGCCGAGGAGGAGAGTTCGATGAATTTCAAGGCCAAGGGTCTGGATCACGTTGCGATCGTGGTCGCGGATCTGGATGCGGCGATCCGGACCTATCGCGACCTGCTCGGGCTGGAGCTTGCCGAAGTCGAAGAAGTGCCCGAACAGCAGGTGAAGACCGCGATCTTCGGTCACGGCATGGGCCGAATCGAGTTGATTTGTCCCACCGTGAAGACCAGCGGGGTGGCGCGCTTTCTGGACAAGAGGGGAGAAGGCTTGCATCACATCTGTGTTGAAGTGGAGAACATCGAGGGTGCTCTTCAAGCCTTGAAGGCCGAAGGAGCGCCGCTCCTCGACGCCTCGCCTCAGCCAGGCGCCGGCGGCGCGCGGGTGGCCTTTGTCCATCCCAAGGGGTTACATGGGGTCTTGCTGGAGCTTCGTCAGGGACCGAAGGGGTCGGGTTTGCGTTGACACTCCAGAAACCGACAGCTTAACTGCCGCGCTCTTTGAGCCACGTGATTTGGAGACGGTTTCTATGATGAAAGTCTTGCTGGCGGTGCTGGTTCTCGCACCTGCGGTCGTTGCCGCCCAGTCCGCCGGAGCTCCTGACGGAGGCGTTGGCCCCGCGACCGCACAGCCGCCGAAGGCGTCTCCCGGAAGCGAGATCTCGGAGGAGATGAACCGCGAGATTCAAGCCAGGGTGGAAGCTGCCAAGCGGCAGATTCGCGAAGAGCTGCGCGCCGAACTCGCGGCCCAAAATCAGGGAGCGGCGCAGGACCAGTGGCCCGAGGAGAAGCGAAAGCTGGAGTTCTTCGTCCCCAATGGATACTTCCGCACTCGCCCCGACCTCTTTTACAAGTTCGATCTGGGGCGCGGCCTGGACACCATGGGCTACTCGATCTTTCCCCGCTCGCTGGTGTCCACGAATGAGCGCACCACCGCGGGCATCAACATGAGGTTTCGATTCGAACCGACGATCAACGTTTCCGAAGAAGTCCGGATCAAGGCTCAGATCGACGCGCTCGACAACATCCTGTTCGGTTCCACGCCGGATTACGCCGCTTCCCGTTCTGACGGCCAGGTCTTCAGCATTTTCAGCAACTCTCAAGTGGCGCCTCAGGCGGGAATCAATTCGGTTGTCAACTCGATTAACGTTAAGCGCGTCTATGCCGAGGTCACCACGCCGGTCGGTATTCTCCGTTTCGGTCGGATGGGATTTCACTGGGGCCTGGGGATGGTGCACAACGATGGCAACTGCCTCGATTGTGACCACGGTGACACCGTCGATCGGGTGATGTTCGTCGCTCAACCGGTCACGGACCTGTACATCAGCCCGATGATCGACTGGAACGGCGTTGGCCCCAGCTCGGCGCGAATCGGCGGCGTCGGGCAACCCTTTGTGTTCACCAATTCCGATCAGACTTTGAGCTACAGCTTCGCCATTGCGAAGCGAGATACCGAGCAACAGGCCAAAGCCAAGCTGCTCAACAACCAAACCGTGTTGAACTTCGGGATCCACGTGATGTACCGGACGCAGAAGTACGATCCCGCGAACTTTCAAAAGGATTCCCCTTACTTGAATCCAGCCCTGAACGGGGACCCCTACGCTCAGACTCAAAACGTGCTGTCCAGCCTCTACATCCCACGGCGAGGCTCGTACTGGCAGCCGGACATCTGGGTGAAGTACGAGCGCAAGAAATTCCGGATCGAGATCGAGGCCGCTGGCTTGTTTGGCAGCTTCGAGAGTCGCCTCACGCCGACCGCGCAGGACAACTTTACAGTTCCGAGCAGCGATTATTTGAAGGTGACGCAGTTCGGCCTGGTGACCCAGGGCGAGGTTCGCTTCTTCGATGGGGCACTTCACTTGGGTCTCGAAGTGGGCTTTGCGTCGGGTGACAACTCGCCGGGATTTGGCAATCACCCGGGTCGGGTCAAAGCGGGGAATGGGACTGGTGCCGTCTACGCGATCGCGCCTCCTGGAGCGATCGACGGGCCCAAGTTCTGCATGGCTGCAATGAACGGCGACGGAACTCCATGCACCAAGGACTACCTTCGTAGCTTTAGATTCAACCCGGACTATCGAATCGACATGATTCTATGGCGGGAAATCATCGGGCAGGTGACCGGGGCGATCTACGGAAAGCCCAGCATTACCTACGACATCACGGAAGGATTCAAGGTCTTCGGCGCGGTCATCTATTCGCGAGCCGCGTTTGTCCGCGAAACGCCTTCCAACACCAATCCGAATCTGGGAGTCGAGATCAACGTTGGAACGCGCTACGAGACTGAAGACGGATTCTTCGCGCAATTCATGTGGGGCGTCCTCTTCCCGCTTGGTGGACTGGGGTTTGCACCCAGCGTCCAGAATGCGCCCAGTCTGGATACTGCGCAGGCACTGCGAGGGATGCTCGGTGTCCGATTCTAGGGCATGAGACATTTTCGTTGCTTGCCGCTGCTGGCGATGGCCTGGGGCGCGGCATGCGGCGTGAAAGGGCCCCCGCATCCACCTAAAAGCACTTCGTCGTCCACATCGGTGGTCGCACCGCAGCCGCTGCCGGACGGGGGTTGCTGTGCCGAGCCGCGCCGATGAAGCCCTTCCACTACAAGGAGGGTGCGCTTTGGGCCGAGCGGGTGCCGCTGGCGCGAATTGCCCAACGGGTCGGCACTCCGACCTATGTCTATTCGAAGGCGGCCTTGATCGAGCAGTTTCGCGAAATCGAGCAGGCCTTCGGCTCCAAGCGGCACTTGGTTTGCTACTCGGTCAAGGCCAGCTCCAACCTCGCCTTGTTGCGGCTGTTCGCCAAGCTGGGCGCTGGGTTCGACATCGTCTCCGGCGGCGAGCTGGCCAGAGTGCTGCGCGCTTCCGCGGATCCCCGCAAGGTGGTCTTCGCGGGCGTGGGAAAGACTCTCGAGGAAATGGGCGAGGCGCTGCGACGGGGAATCCTCCTTTTCAACGTGGAGAGTTCTGAAGAGCTGGACGCCCTGGATCAGCTGGCCCGGCAATTTCGTGTCCGCGCCCCGTTCGCAATCCGAGTAAATCCCCACGTGGATGCGAAAACACATCCGTACATCGCTACCGGTCTTAGCAGCTCGAAATTCGGAGTCCCGTTTCGGGAAGCCGTCGCGCTCTACGGACGCTCGCGGCGGATGAAGGGACTACAGGCCCGTGGGTTGGACTGTCACATTGGCTCACAACTCGTGGACCCGGCGCCGATTCGCATCGCGTTAACCAAAGTGGCGCAACTTTACCTTCATCTGAAGGCGACCGGGCTGGAGCTGGATTTGCTGGACGTCGGAGGTGGATTGGGGATCACATATGCTCAGGAGAACCCTCCGTCGACCGCCGAATACGTCGCCTTGGTTTTGGAGGCAGTTAAAGACACGGGCGCCTCGTTGATTTTCGAGCCCGGACGCGCCTTGGTGGGCAACGCCGGACTTCTTCTCACTCGAGTGCTTTACCGAAAACGCACCCCGAGACGAAACTTCGTGGTCGTCGATGCTGGGATGAACGACTTGATACGGCCCGCTCTTTACCAAGCGTTCCACGAGGTAACACCCGCCGTGCAGCGGCCGGGACGCCGTCAAAAAATGGACGTGGTGGGTCCGGTGTGCGAGTCAGCAGACTTTCTAGGACGAGATGTTCAGTTGGTCATGCCCGAGCCGGGCGATCTTCTCGCGGCGATGAGCGCGGGCGCCTACGGCATGAGCATGGCCTCCAATTACAACTCCAGGCCGCGACCGGCGGAGGTTCTGGTGGAAGGTGGAGACTTTCGACTAATTCGGCGGCGCGAAACTTACCCGGACCTGATGCGAGGTGAGCACGCGTAAGTCCCAAACCCACCTGTGGACAAAGATTGACATGGATTCCTCTCGGCGTTTTCCTTCGGACCGCGCAGCTCGCTCGATCTCCTGTGCTGCAAGCGTGTCCAGGCTTTGTGGGGGAGGCGATGAACGAGGACTTTCCGGTAAGCCCGGTGCTGATCGTCGAAGACGACACCGACATTCGCGAGGCGATGCAGGAGATTCTCGAGGCTGAGGGCTACCGGGCGTGCAGCGCTTCCAACGGAGCGGAAGCTCTGCGCCTTCTGGATCGAGTTCATAAACCGGGTTTGGTGCTGCTGGACTTGATGATGCCGGTGATGGACGGCCACGCATTCCTCGAGGTGTTTCGGTCCAATCCGAACTTCGCAGATGTCCCGGTCGTGGTGGTCTCCGCAGGCATCATCGTGGCGCCGTCGATCAACGGGTTCATCAAGAAGCCCTTCGACAGCGATCAGTTGCTCCAGGCGGTCAGCAAACACTTTCGGCCGAATGGAGCTACGAAGAGGCGTGACGCGCACCTCACTCCAAGCTAGGAGTGGGTGATGCATCTTCCGTTGCTCGTCGCGCTCGCGACGTGCTCCCAAATCAATGGGGCCAAGATGGTTCCGCCGCAAGCAGATCTCGAAAAGATGTCGGCTCGCTTCGCCCCCACGGAGATCGGCGCGGACCTGTCGCGGCTGGCGGCGTCGGAGCGAGCCGCTCTGGTCAAGCTGATCGAGGCTGCCAAGTTGGTCGACGGTTTGTTCCTGCGTCAGGTGTGGAGCGGCAACGACGCGCTCTTGCTCGACCTGGTCAAAGACGTCTCACCGTTGGGCAAGGCGCGGCTGCACTACTTCGTCATCAACAAGGGTCCCTGGTCTGCGCTTGATCACAACGTGCCTTTCGTCCCAGGAGTCCCTCCCAAGCCTGAGGCCGCGAACTTCTACCCACCCGGCGCGAGCAAGAGCGCGATCGAGAAGTGGATCCAATCGCTCGATGAGCCCCAGCGAAAGCTGGCGACGAGCTTCTTCACCGTGATTCGGTGGAGCCCTGAGGGAACCGGCAAATTCCAGATCATTCCGTACAGCCAAGAGTACCAACCGGAGTTGGCGAACATCGGCTCGTTGTTCAAAGAAGCTGCGGCCCTCACTGCCGACGAGACGCTCCGGAGATTCTTGAACAAGCGCGCCGAGGCATTCGCCTCCAACGACTACTACGAGAGCGACCTCGCCTGGATGGAGCTGACGTCCGCGGTCGAGCCCACCTTGGGTCCCTACGAGGTGTACCAGGACGAGTGGTTCAACGCCAAGGCGGCCTTCGAGGCATTCGTCACGGTGCGGGATGAAGCGGAAACCGCAAAGCTGGCCAAGTTTGGCGAGCATTTGCAGGACATCGAAAACCACTTGCCCATCGATGCCCAACTCCGGAATCCCAAATTGGGCGCGATGTCGCCGATCCGGGTAGTGAATTCAATTTTCGGCGCAGGGGATGGAAACCACGGCGTGCAGACCGCCGCGTTCAACCTGCCGAACGACGAGCGAATCACCAAGGAAAAGGGTGCCAAGAGAGTGATGCTGAAGAACGTCCAGGAGGCGAAGTTCAAGATCGTCCTTCTGCCCACCGCCAAGGCAGCTCTCGATCCCAAGGATCAGAAGCAGGTCAGCTTCGACGCATTTTTCACGCACATCCTGATGCATGAGTTGATGCATGGCCTGGGTCCCCATGTGATCTCCGTCGGAGGTCGAAGCACCACAGTTCGACAGGAGCTCAAGGAGTCCTCCAGTGTGATCGAAGAGGCAAAAGCCGACATCTCCGGCTTGTTTGCCCTGCAATATCTGATCGACAAGGGCGTGCTTCCCAAGTCCATGGAAGCGAGCCTCTATCCGACCTTCCTCGCCTCCTGTTTTCGCTCTTTGCGCTTTGGGCTCACCGAGGCGCACGCGAGGGGAATTGCCCTTCAGCTCAATTACCTTCTCGACCAGGGTGGCTTTGGCGTCTCATCCAGCGGAACTTTCTTCGTCAACCTTTCGAAGGTGAAGCCCGCAGTGGCAGGGCTGACCCGAGAATTGATGACTCTTCAAGCTCATGGGGATCATCCCGGCGCGCTGCAGATGCTGGCGAGCTTGTCGGTAGTTCGCCCTCCGGTACAAAAGGTGCTTGATCGGTTGACTCACGTCCCGGTCGACATCGAACCGAAGTTCTCGACCGCCGAAGCGCTGCTCGGTGCTCAAAGTGGTGCATCGCAAGCGCGCTAGAGCATCGCCGCACGTGAGGTGGATGCACCTCGCACCCTCGTGGCTGTGCTTTCTCGCCGCGTTGACCGCTTGCGCCTCCCGGCGTCCAGTCGAGGCTTCCGCGCCTGAAGCCGTCAAGCTGGAGGGACCGCCGCTTTGGCCGGCGAAGGCCGACCTCTCGGACTCGGCTCGTCAGGCGAAAATCCTAGAATTGGCGCCCGAGCTCGAAAAGTCGTTCGCCGAGTATCGCGAGAAGCAAAAGCTGCCCGGGTTGGCGATCGGGATCGTGGTGGGCGACGAGCTGATCTACGCCAAGGGATTTGGTGTTCGCGACATCGAAAGCCAGGCGCCGATCGACCCCGATACCGTCTTTCGGATTGCGTCGATGACCAAGAGCTTTACCGGGCTCGCGATTCTCAAGCTGCGAGACGAGGGCAAGCTCTCGCTCGAAGATCCGGTGAGCAAGTACGTCCCGGAGCTGTCGCGGTTAAAGGGGTTTACTCGCGATTCTCCGTCGCTGAGCATTCGTGAGCTTCTCTCGCATTCGGCCGGATTTCCTGAGGACAACGCCTGGGCGGATCCGCGACTGGACCTCAGCGAGCAGGCGTTCTCATCGATGCTGCGCCGGGGCCTGGCGTTGTCCAGCTCGCCGGGCACTCGATTCGAGTATTCAAATTTGGGCTTCGCGATCGCCGGGCTCATCGCCCAGCGCGTATCCGGTATGCGTTACCAGGACTACGTGACCCGTCAGATCCTGCGCCCGCTGCGGATGTCCGCGACCGCATGGAGCGAGAAGGAAGTACCTCGGGAACGAGTGGCGAAGGGATACGCCCGTAGCGCAAGCAATTGGGCCCTGGTTCGCCATCAGGGTCCTCCGGATCCGGTTGAGCACATCGAGCCGCTGCTTGGCGATGGAGCGTTCGCCTCGATGGGCGGGCTGTTTACCTCGATTCGCGATTACGCGCGGTACGTATCGTTTCAATTGAACGCCTGGCCCGCGCGCGATGATCCAGAGACAGGGCCGGTGCGCCGCAGCTCGGTTCGAGAGTCGCACCAAATGACGCGCCACGCGAGCCTGACCGTGAACCGCCCAGCCCCAAGCTCGTCGATTGACGCCCGCGCGGCAGGGTATGGGGTGGGATGGGGCGTTTCGGAAACTTGCGAGTTCGATCGGCTCATCACCCACGGCGGAGGCCTTCCTGGGTTCGGCTCCTACGTGATGCTCTTTCCGGACCAGGGGGTTGGAATTTTTGCTTTTGCCAACGTCACCTATGCTCCAACGGCCCGCCTCTTACTGGAGAGCGCAAAGACCTTGGCCTCGCGCGGAGCGATGTCGAAGCGGCGGCTTCCGGCATCGCAGGCACTTCAATTGGCGCAAATGGTCGCGCTTCCGCTGCTCGAGCAGTGGGACGACTCGCGAGCCGATCGTCTCTTTGACAAGACGTTTTTCCAATACAATCCAGCGGAGCGGCTACGCGCCGAGCTCGCAAGCCTGCATCGACGCCACGGCTCCTGTTGGCCCGTGGGCGAAATGGTGTCGGAGAATGAATTGCGCGGTCAGGTGCAGCTTGAGTGCGACCGCGGGGTGCTCGAGGTGGAGCTCGCTCTCACGCCTGACGAACCTGCGCGACTGCAATGGATGGAAGTTACCGAGCGACTTCCCCCTTCGGATACGATGGTGAAGATCGCAGGGCGAGTGGTCCGCGCCGCCGTAGACTCTAGGTACCAGGAGGCGATCGACGAAATGCTGGCGCCCGAGGTGGACCGGCCTAAGCTCCATCGCGAGCTGGAACGCTCCGCGGCTGTGCCCGATCGATGTCATCTCCGGCGTTGGCTGGATGGCGATGGCGCGAACTCTGCGAAATTTGAATTGGCTTGTGGTAAGGGGCCGTTGCAGCTGCAGCTCACGACGAATGTTTCCGAAAAAATCGAGCAGCTCGTCATCGGTCCCCTGCAGGACCCTAGAGCCAAGTGCCCCCTGTAACGGAAGGTCGCCTTTTGCGTAAATATGCGCGATGGCCAAGCTGCCCAACGAACCTAGCTCCGAAATTACTCCCCAGCCGCTGTACCTTCGCCGACGGGAATTCATCAAGAACGCCGCGCTGTTCGCCGGTACCGCCACGGCGGTCGGCGGCGGACTGTTGTGGGTGATGAGCGGGGGCAGGGCGGATGCACCCGAGCCGGCTTCTCCGCCTCCGGACGCGCAGCCTCCGGCTCCACGAGCTGCCCATGCCGAGCCAATCGCCCCACCGGCTCCTGGTAGCCCCTACGGCACCGACGAGGCGATGACGCCGTACAAGGACGTCACCGGATACAACAACTTCTATGAGTTTGGGGTCGACAAGACGGACCCCGCCAGCAACGCAGGCACGCTTCGCCCCCGGCCTTGGACAGTCTCGATCGAGGGCGAGGTCAACAAGCCCCAAATTTTGGACATCGACACGCTGCTGGGCTGGTTTCCGCTGGAAGAGCGGATTTACCGGATGCGCTGCGTCGAAGCTTGGTCGATGGTGATTCCTTGGTTGGGATTCCCCCTCGCGTCGCTGGTGAAGAGGGTGGAGCCAACTTCTCGAGCAAAGTACCTGGCTTTCACGACGCTGCTGGATCCTAAGCAGATGCCGGGGCAGCGCAGTCACGTGCTCGATTGGCCCTACGTGGAAGGCTTGCGCATCGATGAGGCCATGCACCCTTTGGCGATGCTGGTGACTGGCCTGTACGGCAAAAGCCTGCCCAACCCAAATGGGGCGCCGTTGCGGCTGGTGGTTCCATGGAAGTACGGCTTCAAAGGGATCAAGTCGATCGTGAAAATCCGGTTCGTCGAACAGCAGCCGCCCACCACCTGGAGCCTCGCCGCGGCCAACGAATACGGCTTCTATGCCAACGTGAACCCGGAGGTGGACCACCCGCGTTGGAGTCAGGCCACCGAACGGCGAATCGGGGAATACCGGCGCCGCAAGACGCTCCCCTTCAACGGCTACGGCGAGTGGGTAGCGAGCCTCTACACCGGTATGGATTTGCGGAGAAACTTCTAGGCCGTGCCCAATCGAAAGCTCTTTAGCGGCCCGGTACCATTTCTCAAGCCGGCGGTCTTCGTGGGTTCGCTCTTTCCGTTTGTCGCGCTGGCGATCCGGGCGGCGCGCGGGCAGTTGGGCGCCAATCCCATTGCCACCGGGCTCAATCAGTTGGGGTTGGTGGCGCTGGTGTTTTTGGTCGCATCACTGGCCTGTACTCCGCTGAAACTGCTTTTCGGATGGACCTGGCCGATTCGGATTCGTCGGATGCTGGGGCTGTTCGCCTTTTTTTACGCCCTCCTACACGTCGCGACCTACAGCGGCGTCGACCAAGGCTTTGATTGGAAGGCGATCCTCGCCGACGTCACCAAGCGCAAGTTCATCTTCGTGGGCTTTGCCGCATTCGTGCTGCTGATTCCGCTTGCGGCGACCTCGACCGACAAGATGGTGAGGCGCCTGGGCTTTGCGCGCTGGAAGTTGCTCCACCGCCTGGCGTACGGGGCCGCGATTCTCGGGGTAATTCATTTCATCTGGCGGGTGAAGAAGGACCTGAGCCAGCCCATGATTTTTGCCGTCCTGCTCGCAGCCCTCCTGGCGGTTCGCATCCTGGACAGCTTGGGTTTGCTGCGTCGCGCCCAACCGAAGGTGGTCCACCAGGACCGGCTTGCCAAGGTCAACCCGGATTGAGCTGATCGCGCGGTTCGATTATTGGCCCTAGCGGCCATGGCTTTGACGCGGCAGCAGCTGCGCACATATCAGAAGGCGAGCGACCGAGCGATGGAGGCGATCGCGAGGCTCGGGGTTTTGCCGGACGAGCCCGCCCGCCTCAAGAAACTCTGCGGCCGAGTCGAGCTCTTCCTTTGGAAATTCATCCGGCTCCGATGGTACGACATCCATCGATTCTTCACCTCGGTGGAACCCAAGGAGGCGATGGAGCTTGCGCGTGAGAAGTACCAGCCGGGAATGGTGTTTCACTTCTTCTCTGAGCGGCAGGACCCCCTCGAGTGGGAAAACTGCATGACCGTGGGCCTGTCGCTCGTTTTCGCGGCAATGCGCCAAGCGGCGAAGCGGGGATTCAACCCTAAGACGGTCGGGATTTTCACCCTTCAACGGATGATGGAGCAGGCGGTTGAGCCGGTGGAGGACTTGGAAGAGCTTCTCGAGATTGGCGCTCCGCCGTGACCCTCTCGCAAACCCAGATTCCGGAATCGCTGGCCGCGCTGCTTCGATCCGCCCCCCGTTACCCGGAGCGAATCGTTTGCATGACGGAGGAGACCACCGAGATCCTCTACCGCATCGGCGCCGGGAATAAGGTTGTGGGCGTCTCCGGGTTTACGGTCCGGCCCAAGGAGGCACGCAAGAAACCGCGGATCAGCTCCTTTCTCGACGCCAACTTCGATCGAATCCTCGAGCTGAAACCGGATCTGGTGCTGGGTTTTTCCGACTTGCAGGCGGAGCTGGCCAAGCAGCTCGGACTCCGCGGAGTACCCGTCTACCTTTTCAATCAGCGCTCGATTGCCGAGATTCTCCAGACGGTGCGGGTGGTGGGAGCTTTGGTGGGCGTCAAAGAGCCTGCCGAGGAGCTGGCGCGGCAGTTGGAAGCCAACCTCGAGCGGCATGCCCGCACCGCGTCGCTCCTGCCGCGTCGGCCGCGGGTTTTTTTCGAGGAGTGGAACGACCCGCTGATCTCTGGGATTCGTTGGTGTTCGGAATTGATCGAACTGGTGGGCGGGGATGACGTCTGTGTCGAGTCGAGGCGGCATGGCGAGGCCAAAGGGCGGACTTATGATCCCGCGGAGGTGGCCAGGCGGGATCCGGAGGTGGTGATCGCCAGCTGGTGCGGGCGCAAAGCATCGCGGGAGAAGATTCGCGCGCGACCTGGCTGGTCTGAGGTGACGGCGGTTCGCGACGATCAGCTCTACGAAATCAAGAGCAGCTTGATTCTGCAGCCGGGGCCGGCTGCGCTCTCTGACGGCGTGGAGGAGCTGGCCGAAATCGTGGCCGCGGTCGCGCGCGGCGAGACGCTCGGCGCCCCACGTGAGGGCGAGCTGCGGCGAGCAACTCCCCACTCGCTCTGATCAACGCACCTGCCAGGTATCGCCGGAGTTGAGCAGCTTTTCCAGGTCCCCTTCGCCGCGGGTCTTCTTCATCGCGGCGCGCTGGGCCACCTCCAGCTCGTGGTGTACTGGACGGTCCACCGCGCGGAAAACGCCGATCGGCGCGGGGAAATTGGGCGGCGTCAGTTCGGCGACCAAGAAAGCCAATGAAGGTTCGGCCTTCTCGTCCCACACCAAGATGTCCTTCTCGGTAACGCCGTTTTCGCCGATGGTCACCGCTTCCATCGTGAAGCCGTTGAGCCGGATCCCCCGGTTCTTTGCTTTGCCGAAAAGGAGCGGCTTGCCGTGCTCAAGGCGAAGCTGCATGTCGTCCTTGACCGGCTTCTCGGTAATGTCGAAGTAGGCTCCGTCGTTGAACACATTGCAGTTCTGGAAGATCTCCACGAACGCCGAACCTTTGTGCTCAGCCATCCGATGGAGCACCATTTGAAGGTGCTGAGGCTCAACGTCGATTGACCGTGCCACGAAAGTCGCCCCGGCGCCCAGGCCCAGATGGAGGGGATTGAAGGGTGCGTCGATCGAGCCGTACGGCGTAGACTTGGTCTTCTTGCCGAACTCCGAGGTCGGGGAGTATTGGCCCTTGGTCAACCCGTAAATCCGGTTGTTGAAGAGCAGGATCTTCACGTCAACGTTTTTGCGAAGCGTGTGGATGAAGTGATTGCCGCCGATCGAAAGTGCATCCCCGTCGCCGGTGACTACCCACACCTGAAGATCAGGCCGCGCCGTTTTTAGGCCGGTGGCGATCGCGGGAGCCCGACCATGGATGGTGTGAAACCCGTAGGTGTTCATGTAGTAGGGGAAGCGGCTCGAGCAACCGATGCCTGAGATGAAGACCACGTTCTCGCGCGGCACGTTGAGCTCCGGCATCACTTTCTGGACCTGAGCGAGGATCGAATAGTCTCCGCAACCGGGGCACCAGCGGACTTCCTGGTCCGACTGAAAGTCTTTTCTCGTCAACTGTGGCTTCTTATCGGTGACGATGTTCATCAGTGGAGCTCCGAAATGCGGGCGACCAGTTCTGAAACTTTGAACGGCTTGCCCTGGACCTTGTTGATTCCCTGCGCATCCACCAAGTAGGTGGCGCGCAACAACTTGAGCAACTGCCCAAGGTTCAGCTCCGGGACCACCACCCGCTTGAAGCGCTTGAGCAACGCTCCCAACTCCGAGTGCAGCGGATTGAGGTAACGCAAATGGACGCTCGAAACCGAGCGCCCCCTCTGGCGAAGCTCGGTCACCGCCTGGGTAATCGCGCCGTAGGTGGAGCCCCACCCTACCACCAGCGTCTCTCCCTCCGGGCTCCCCTGAATTTTCAGTGGCGGATAGTCCTGGGCGATTCGGGCCACTTTTTCAGCCCGAATCCTCACCATCTTTTCGTGGTTCGCCGGATCGTACGAAACCGCCCCAGTGAGGAAATCCTTTTCCAGCCCGCCGATGCGGTGTTCCAGACCTGGCGTTCCCGGTTTCACCCAGGCGCGAGCCAACGTGCTGGGGTCGCGGTCGTAGACGAAGAAATTACGAGGGTCGGTGCGGAAGTTCACCTGCACCGGTTTGAGGGTCTGCACATCCGGGATGCGCCAAGGCTCCTGCCCGTTGGCGATGTAGCCGTCA
>Ga0126369_10000463_pt1 | contig 26573 bp, 30 predicted proteins | sample PanSoiMetaPlot_1_FD_109646 | JGI IMG/M metagenome (GOLD analysis project Ga0126369, IMG submission 109646) | Tropical forest soil microbial communities from Panama - MetaG Plot_1 | ecosystem: Environmental > Terrestrial > Soil > Tropical forest > Bulk soil | place: Panama | collected 2016-02-17
GGTCACGCGCAGCGCGTTGAAGGCCGTGCCCGCGATCGCGACGGCGTTCGCGGTGGCCGCCGCGTCGAGGCCGAGCCCGCGCGCGGCGCCGGCCGCGGCCGCGTAGGCGCCCTGCGTGACGTGGTCGAATCCGTGCGCCCGCACCGGCGCGACCTCCGACAGCCGGCACTGGACCTGGTAGGCGACGGCCAGGGAGACGAGCAGGTCGCGTCCGTCCCCGCCGGCGAACTCGACCGCGGCCAGCACCGCGCCCAGGTTGTCGCTGGGATGGCACGTCTCGCCCGGGGCCATGAACGAGTCGTTGAAGTCCAGGTAGCGAACGGCGGCCGCGTTGTGGAGCGCCGCCCGGTCGGGCGCCGTTCGCCCGCCGCCGATGAGCGTGCAGAGCGGACGGCCGCCCAGCTCCTCGACCTCGCCCCGGACGGCGCGCAGGACGTCGGAGTCGAGGGCCGCGACGGCGCACCCGAGCGAGTCGAGGATGCGCAGCCGAAGCGCCTTGCGAGCTTCGGGGGTCAGGTGCTCCCAGCGCGTGGAACTCACGAATGCGGCCAGCCGCTCGACCTCGGTAATCATCTTGATGTCGAGAGATTACCGGAATACTTCTCTTGATGTCAAGATAGAGTCATGCCCGATCAGGTCGACCGGCTGGTGGCGGCGTGGCGGCGGGAGCGACCGGACCTCGACGTCGAACCGCTCGAGGTCCTGAGCCGGGTGTCGCGGCTGGCCCGCCACCTCGAGCTCGCTCGCCGGGCGGCCCTGGAGCAGCTCGCGCTGCCGCAGTGGCAGTTCGACGTGCTCACGGCGCTGCGCCGGGCTGGTCCCCCCTACGAGATGACGCCCGGCGAGCTGATGGCAGAAACGCTGGTCACGTCGGGCACGATGACCCACCGCGTGGACCAGATGGCGATGGCGGGCCTGGTGTCCCGCCAGCCCGACCCCAACGACGGACGGGTCGTCCGCGTCCGGCTGACGTCCAGGGGCCGGAAGGCCGTGGACGGCGCCCTGGGCAACCTGCTCGAACGGGAGCGGGCGCTGCTCGGCCGCCTAACGGCGGCGGAACGGGCCCGCCTGGCGGGCCTCCTCAGGGCGCTCCTGGAGGGATTCGACTGAGAGGACCGTCAACAGGTTGAACCACAGGCGGTTGCACCGGTCCATCGGCGCCGGGAGGCGGGCTCACCCCATCGCTCGAAGACGTCCCCTCTCCGTATGACGACAGACTATTGGGGATGGCTTCCCAGCCCGACACGTACACGCACGGGCACCAGGAAACGGTGCTGCGCGCGCACCGGTGGCGCACCGCGGAGAACTCGGCCGCCTACCTGCTGCCCCACCTCCGGCCAGGCGACCGCCTGCTCGACGTCGGCTGCGGCCCCGGCACGCTGACCGCCGACCTCGCTCGCCGGGTGGCGCCCGGCCAGGTCACCGCCGTCGATGTCGTCGCCGCCGTGCTCGGCGAGGCCGAGGCGCACGCGCTGGCGACCGGCGTCGCCAACGTGATCTTCACGGCCGGCGACTTCCGCGACATCGGCCTGCCGGCCGCGTCCTTCGACGTGGTGCACGCCCACCAGGTGCTGCAGCACCTCCGCGAGCCGGCGGGGGCGCTCGAGGCGATGGCCCGGCTCGCGGCACCCGGCGGGCTGGTCGCTGCGCGGGAGGCCATCTACTCCGCGATGACCTGGGCGCCGGAGAGCGACCGCATCGCACGCTGGCTCGACATCTACCTGGCCGTGACACGGCGCAACGGCGCGGACGCGAACGCGGGCCGGTGGCTCCTTCGCTGGGCCCGCGCGGCAGGGCTGACGGACGTCGCGTACACGACGTCGACGTGGACGTTCGCGACTGCCGAGGACCGCGCCTACTGGGGCGGTCAGTGGGCGGACCGCGTCGTCACGTCGACATTCGCCGAGCAGGCGGTCGCGTACGGCATCGCGACCGCCGCCGAACTGGCGGACATCGCGGTGGGCTGGCGCGAGTGGCTGCGCGAGCCCGACGGCGTGTTCATCGCGGTGCACGGCGAGGTCGTCGCGCGGGTGGCGGAGTAGCCGTGGCACGCCGAGTGAGCGCGCGAGAGGTGCTGGTCGGCGTGGAGGGTCTCGCCCTGCTGCGCGGCCTGCTCGACGGCGACGACGAGGCCGCCGAGGCCAGGCTCGCCGAGGTGCGCCGCTTCGTGGAGCCGGCCGGCGACGCACGGCTGGACGGGGGCGTCGACGTGCCGGAGCTGGGCGTGACCGAGGGCTACGGCCAGTGGGCCGCGACCTACGACCGGCCCGGCAACCCCCTGATCGCGGTCGAGCAGCCGGCGGTGTGGTCGCTGCTCGGCACATCGGCGACGGGCATCGCGCTCGATGCGGCGTGCGGGACCGGCCGCCACACACGGCGCCTGGCGGACGTCGGCAACCGGGTGATCGGCGTGGACGCCACGCCCGAGATGCTCGAGCGGGCCCGCGCGGCCGTCCCCGAGGCGGCGCTGGTGCGGGGCGACCTGACTGCCCTGCCGGTCGGGACGGACAGCGTCGACCTCGCGGTCTGCGCGCTGGCGCTGGAACACGTGCCGGCGCTCCTCGAGCCGATCCGCGAGCTGGCGCGCGTGCTGCGCCCCGGCGGCCGCCTGGTGATCTCGGACACCCATCCGGTGCTCTCGGCGCTGGGCATCGCCGCCTACTTCCGCGCGGCGGACGGCTCCAGCGGCTTCGTGCGCAACCACCGCCACCTCCACGGTCAGTACCTCGACGCGTTCGCCGAGACCGGGCTGGACGTCCGGCGGTGCCTGGAGCCGCGCATCGGCCCCGCCGAGGTCGGCATGCAGGCCGTAGCGGCGCGCGTCGTGCCGGACGCCGCCGCCGCCGCGTACCTCGGGCTCCCGGCTGCGCTCGTCTGGGACCTCGTGCGCCGGTGAGCGTGGTCAGGGGCAGGCGGCCGGGCGACGACTACGTCCGCATTCGCCGCGAGGACCTCGGCGGCTTCCGGCGCACCCGCCGCGGCCACCTGGTCGCCACCGAAGCGGCCAGCACCTCGCCGGGACCGGCCGCCCGGCTGGCGGCACGGGTCCGGGACGTCCTGATCGGCCGGCCGCTCGACTCGGAGGCGATCGAGAGCGAGCGCCTGTCGGTCTTCAAAGCCCTGCCCATCCTCTCGTCCGACGCGCTGTCCTCCGTCGCCTACGGGCCGGAGGCGGCCCTGGCCGTGCTGGCCGCGGCCGGCACCGCCGCGCTGTTCTGGAACGTGCCGATCTCGATCGCCGTCGCGCTGCTGATGCTGATCGTGACCATCTCCTACCAGCAGGTCATCCGTGGGCACCCCGGTGGCGGCGGCTCGTACGCGGTGGCCCGGGCCAACCTCGGCGTCGTGCTGGGCCTGGTCGCCGGCGCTGCCCTGCTGGTCGACTACGTGCTGACCGTCTCCGTCTCGATCTCCTCGGGCGTCGACGCTCTGATCTCGCCATTCCGTGAGCTGACGCCGTACCGGCTCGAGATCTCGGTCGTGCTGGTCGCGCTCCTCATGCTCGGCAACCTGCGGGGCGTCCGCGAGGCCGGCTTCATCCTCGCGGTGCCCACCTACCTGTTCGTCGTCGCGATGCTGGCCCTGATCGCCGCCGGGCTCGTCAGGGCCGCATTCGGCGGGGCGCCTCATGCCGGCGAGTACCCGCCGATCGCGACGACCGAGCCGCTGACGCCGCTGCTCGTGCTGGCCGCGTTCGCGTCCGGGTGCTCGTCCATGACCGGCATCGAGGCGGTCTCCAACTCGGTGCCCAGCTTCTACGACCCGCGCGTGCGCAACGCCACGCGGACGCTCGCCATGCTCGGCGGGCTGCTCATCCTGCTCTTCGTCGGTGTCGAGGCGCTCGACCTCCTGTACTCGGCGGTGCCGCGCCCGGGCGGCAGCCCGACGGTCCTGTCGCAGATCGCGGCCGCCGTCTTCACGGGCCCGGCTCGCTGGCTCTACTTCGGCGTCCAGTTCTCGACGGTCCTCGTCCTGGTCCTCGCCGCCAACACCAGCTTCAACGGGTTTCCCCGGCTGTCGGCCATCCTTGCCCGCGACGACTTCCTGCCCCACTGGTTCGCGCAGCTCGGGAACCGGCTCGTGTACTCGTCGGCCATCGTGTTCCTCGCCGTCGCGGCCACCATTCTCATGCTCGCGTTCTCTGGCAGCACAGACGCCCTGATCAACCTCTTCGCGCTGGGCGTGTTCACCGCGTTCTCGCTGGCGCAGACCGCGATGGTCCGGCAGTGGTGGACCCGGCGCGAGCGGGGCTGGCAGCGGGGACTGGCGATCAACGCGACCGGCGCCGTGGTCACCGCACTGGTCGGCGTCGTGATCGTCGTGACCAAGAGCCCCCGCGGCGCCTGGGTGGTCGTCGTGCTGGTCCCAGCGCTCGTGCTGGGCTTCCTGGCCATCAACCGCACGTACCGGCACGTCGGCGCGGAGCTCGAGCGGATCCCGGCCGGCACCGAGATGCCGAAGCTGGGGCCGGCGCTCGTCGCGGTGCGCCGGTGGGACCGGGCCGCTGCCAACGCGCTCGCGTACGCGCGGGCGCTGCGCGGCTCCGCGCTGGCGCTGGTGCCGCCGGGATCCGGCGCGCCGCCAGGCCTGCCGCCGGGCGTCGAGGTGCGGGAGGTTGCCGGCCGCGGCCTCGACTCACAGCTCCGGGAAATCGACGCCATCCGGCGGGCCCCGGACGCCGGCATCGTGACGGTCGTCCTGCCCGACGAGCCCCTGCCGCTCCCGGCCCAGATCGTTCTTCGGCCCCGGCTGGTCCGGCTCAAGCTGGCGCTGCTGTGGCGCCGGAACGTCGTGGCGGCCAGCTGTCCGTGGTTCGGCGACGGTCCGGTCGCCGGGCCGCACAAGGCGTTCGTCCCGATCTCTCAGCTGGACGTGGTCACGGTCGGCGCGCTGGGCTACGCGCTGGCGCTGGGCGTGGATGTGGTGGCGCTCCACGTCGTGGCCGACGTGGAGCAGGTGGCGCACGCCGAGCTCGACGAGGTGCCGGGCCAGTTCCGGCGCTGGGCCGCCGGGCTCGCCGGCCGCAGGCCGTCGCTCGTGGTCATCGACTCGCCCTATCGGGCGGTGGTGCCGCCGATCGTCAGCTATGTGATGCAGTGGCGGGAGCGGCACCCCCGCTCCGTCTGCACGGTCGTGATCCCGGAGCTCGTGGACCGCCGCCTGTGGACCCTGGCGCTGCACAACCACCGGGCGTTCTGGCTCAAGGCGATCCTGCTCCGCCAGCCAGGGATCGGCGTCGCGGACGTGACGTTCCACCTGCGCCACGCGCGGTAGGGCGCCGGCCCGCCGTGCCTTCCTAACATGGCTCAGCGATGGACATGAAGCTCGAACTGGTGGCGATCCCCGTATCGGATGTGGACCGGGCCAAGGCCTTCTACACGGACAAGGTCGGATTCAACGCCGATCACGACTACGCCGTCAGCGAGGACATCCGCTTCGTGCAGCTGACGCCCCCGGGCTCGGCGTGCTCGATCGCCCTCGGGAAAGGAATCGTGGACGCGCCTCCCGGCTCGGTGAAAGGCATGCAGCTCGTGGTCTCCGACGCGGGCGCCGCGCGCGACGAGCTGGCACGGCGTGGAGTCGACGTCACCGAGGTGCAGGAGTTCCCGTGGGGCCGGTTCGTGTTTTTCGAGGACCCGGACGGCAACCGCTGGTCGCTGCAGGAGATCGTCCGCCGGGGTTAGAAGGTCGGCCCTGGGCGGTACGGCTCGACGCGGACCACCGCGTCCGTGTCGAGCGGACCGTAGACGTGCGGGAATCGCTCCTCCGTCCCGGGGATCGCCTCGTACCGGACCTCGGAGCGGAGGCGCGCGGGGTCGATCGTGAGCAGCACCAGGCCAGGCACGTCCGCGTAGAAGCGGCTGCCCACGGCCGCCACCTGCGCGGCCGACGAGCAGTGGATGAAGCCCTCGTCCTCGAGCGTGCGCCCGCGCGTCGACATCCGGTAGGCGCCGGTCGCCTGCGCCGTTCGCCAGTCGCGATCGAACGCGATGTGATAGATCAGCCCGGCCTCAGGTCCGGACATCGACCACCACGTAGCGCTCCTCGACCGTGATCGGGTACGTCTCCGCGACGTAGGGACCCGTCACCAGGCCGGGCGCCGGGGGCTCCAGGAGGTCGCCGCCGCCCACGGCCGCCGTCTCGTACCGGGCGGCCCGCAGCCGAGCGGGGTCGCACCACGACTGTCCGGTCGTGATGTCGAACTCCCAGCCGTGCCACGGACAGGCAAGGACGCGCCGGGCCCCGGTCCAGCGAAAGGCGCCGGGGCGGTCCGCCTCCAGCACGCCGAGGAGCCGGCCCTCGCAGAGCGGCCCGCCCTGGTGCGGGCACCGGTTGCGGAGCCCGTAGAAGTCGCCGCCCACATTGAACACGCCGATCGAGCGGTTCGCGACCTCCACGATCCGCCGGCCGCCCGGCGGGATCTCGTCCGCGCGGGCGACGACGAATCCGCCTCTTGTTCGCCGAGGGGTCAGGGTGGGCGAGTCGTGCTCCCCGCTCACGGCAGCCGGTACAGGCGGCGCGCGTTCTCGCAGAGGATCCGGCGCCGGACGTCCTCCGGGACCGCGGACGGGAGCGCACGGTCCGGCGCGTCGCCGTCCCAATGCGGGTAGTCGCTCGCGAACATCAGGCGGTCGGCGAGCTCCGGGCAGTGCTCGAACAGCCGACGGAAGTCAGCGTGCCGCGCCGGCTCCTCGGTCGGCTGGGTCGACAGGTAGAGGTGCTCCCGCACGTACTCCGCGGGTGAGCGCTCCAGGTGCGGCAGCTCGCCGCCGAGGACGTGCCACGCCGCCTCCATGCGCCAGAGCAGCGCCGGGAGCCAGCCGAACCCGTTCTCGACGGAGACCATGCGCAGCTCGGGAAAGCGCGCGAACACGCCCTCCGACGCCATGCTGATCACGTTCGCCTGGATCGACTGGGGCGGCCCGACGTGGTCCTCGACGTAGTAGGACGGCCAGCCGGTGCCGGTGATCGGGTTGCCGCCGGACCCGAAGGCGTGCGACATGACGGGCAGGCCCAGGGCGGCGCACGCCTCGTAGATCGGCCAGTACCGGCGACGGCCCATCGGCTCGTGCGGCCGCCCGCTGAACTGGACCTGGACGAACCGGCGGTCGGCCGCGCGCCGCTCGATCTCGCGAACGGCCGCGGGCGGGTCCTCGAACGCGACGATGATGGACGCGCGGAGCCGCGGGTCCTGGTCGAGCCACTCGGCCACCTGCCAGTCGTTGACCGCCGTGGCCAGCGCCTCGGAGAGGTCCAGGTTCGTCACCCGCGCCACCGGTGTCAGCGGGTTCAGGATCGCGAACCCGATGGCGTGACGGTCGAGCAGCCCGGCCTGGATGGTGGCCACGGTGGATCCCGGCTTGCGCCCCGGCGCCGGCCGTGCCTCCTCGCGGTTGTCCCAGAACCTGGGATAGCTGACGCCCGAATAGCCGCCCAGCCCGAACGCGTCGACGTGCCGGCGCCACCGCTCGGCCAGGTACGGGAACAGGTCCCGCGTCGAGTCCAGCTCGTTGTGGACGTCGCAGTCGACGATGCCGGCCCCGCGCCGCTCGGTGGCGCTCACAGGCGGTACCACTCGCGCGCGTTGGCGCTGCACACCCGCTCGGCGAGGGCCGGCGGCAGGTGGCGGAGGAGGTCGGCCTCGACGTCGCCCGCGTGGCGGTGGGGGTAGTCGCTGGCGTAGAGCAGCATCTCGTCCGACTCGAGCTGGTCGACCAGCTCCAGCAGCTGACGGGGGTCGCCGGGCGCGTCGAGCGGCTGCACGGTCAGGCGCACATGGCGCCGCACGTAGTCGGACGGCGGCCGCCGCACCCACGGGACCAGGCGGCGCAGGTTCTTCCATTCTTTGTCGAATCGCCACAGGTGCGAAGGCAGCCACGTGAAGCCGCTCTCGATGAGGGTGACTCGCAGGTCTGGGTGGAGGTCGAACACACCCTCGGACACCAGGCTCGACAGCTGCGCGGCGAACGCCAGGGCCATCCCGACGTACGTCTCGTAGTGGTAGGACGGCCAGCCGACCGGGGTCGGCGGGTTGCCCGGCGCGCCGCCGAAGTGGATGCCGGCGACCAGGCCGTGCGCCGCGATGGCCTCCCAGAGCGGATGGAACAGGCGACTGCCGTACGGATGGTGGGCCCGGGCCGGGAGCAGCACCTGCACGAAGCCCGGCCTGCCGGCCACGCGTTCGATCTCCTCGACGGCCAGGGCCGGGACCTGGCTGGGCACGACGATGGACGCCCGCAGCCGCCGGTCGCACGCCAGCCACTCGGCGGACTGCCAGTCGTTCACGGCCCGCGCCATGGCGGCGGCCTGGTCCGGGTTGTGGAGGCTGTCGACCGCGTACGTGCAGTTCAGGATGCCGGCGGTGACGCGGTCCCGGTCGAGGACCTCCTCGCGCAGCCGCGCCAGCGGATCGGCGGGCATCGCGGGCTCGCGGAACAGCGCGGGCGGATAGGCCGTGTCCGGCGCGCCGCGGAACACCGTGGTCTTCACCTGCTCCACCCAGTGCTCGGACAGGTAGGGCAGCAGCGACTCGATCCGGGGCACTTCGTTGTGCAGGTCGCAGTCGACACGTTCCCATCCGACCGCGGCCGCGTCCCCGAGGCCCGTCACCTCGCTCCCCACTGTACTCCCCGAACTCAGGAGAGCGATCCCCCGAGGTGCCAGCGTTCCGAAGCCCTGGGATCCGCCGGCCTGGCTGGCCGCGCAGCGTCGTGCGAGGTCGACCCGGAGTCATTGACAAGGCTGGTTGACCGGCAGAAGATGGGCTGCAGGCGTCCCGATCACAGGTGGGCGTGAGTCGAGGACAGGAGGGGTTGGGTTCCCCGAGCTGAGGACCGGCTTGGATCAGTGGGGCAGTCCCGGCACCGCGATTGTTGAACAAGAGACCATCTCCACGATACGATGTGGCGGTGACCGGCAGGCGCGGCGCGGCGTGACGCCCGGTGACGCTCGTGGCGCGGCGTCCGAGCCTGTCGGCCAGCTCGACCCCGACTCCCTGCGCATCGATCGCAGCAGCACCGCCGAGCGCGTCGCCGAACTGCTGCGCGAGCTGATCAGTCGCGGCGACCTGCCGCCCGGGACGCCGCTCCGGGAGCAGCAGCTCGTGGCGAAGCTGGACGTGTCGCGGAACACGATCCGTGAGGCGTTCCGCGTCCTCGGGCGCGAACGGCTCATCTCCTACCACCTCCACCGCGGAGTCGCCGTCAGCCGGCTCGACGAGCACGACGTGGAGGACATCTACCGGACGCGCGAGCCCCTCGAGCTGATCGCCATCGAGTACAGCGCCGGCGCGCCCCGGGAGGCCCTGGTCGAGCTGATCCGGATCGTGGAGGAGGCCGAGACGGCAGCCTCGAACGGGGACTGGAAGCAGGTGGGCACGCTCAACATCGTCTTCCACCAGCGGCTCGTCGAGCTGATCGGCAGCGAGCGGATCAGCACGTTCTTCAAGGTGATCGACGCCGAGCTGCGGCTCGCGTTCGCCATGGTCGAAGACGCCTCAGACCTGTTCCGTCCGTTCATCCCACGCAACCGAAGGATCGCCGAGCTCCTGCTCGCGGGTGACCGGGTCGCCGCGTCGGTCGAGCTCAGGGCCTACCTGGCCGAAGCCAGGCGCCAGGTCCTGGCCGGTGGTCCTCCGGCGCCGGCACTCCCCACCTCGGCGGGAGATGCCGGCAGTTGAGTGTCCTGTGCCGGCGTCCCTCGCGCCGGGCCCCAGAAGAGAGGGAGGTAGACCGATGATCCTGCGATCTCCGAGACGACCGGGCCTCGCCGTGCTGGCGTTCGCGGTCGCGCTGGCGCTGAGCGGGTGCGGCGGCACCCAGTCCACCGGCGGCACCGCGAAGGGAGGGACGGCCACGCTCGCCCTGCCCGGCGGCACCACGCCGGACTTCATCTTCCCGATCGTCGACGGCGCCCACTACTCGGTCGCCAACATCGAGCAGTTCCAGCGCCTGATGTGGCGGCCGCTGTACATGTACGGCAACAACGGCAAGCCGCTCGTCAACGAGCCCGCCAGTCTGGCGGACGCACCCGTGTTCTCGGCGGACGACGCCCGGGTGACGATCACGCTGAAGCCGTACATGTGGTCGGACGGTCAGCCGGTCACGAGCCGCGACTTCACGTTCCTCTTCAACCTGCTCAAGGCGAACAAGTCGAACTGGGCCGCCTACCTGCCGGGTGACGTGCCGGACAACGTTAAGGACGTCCAGGTCCAGAACGACCACACGTTCACGCTGGTGCTCGACCACGGCTACTCTCCGACGTGGTTCGAGGCCAACCAGCTCTCGCAGCTGATGCCCATCCCGCAGCACGCCTGGGACCGCACATCGGCCAGCGGGCAGGTGGGCGACAACGACACGACGGCCGCTGGCGCCAAGGCCGTCTACGACTTCCTGATGAGCCAGGCGAAGCAGCCCAGCACGTACGCGACGAATCCGCTATGGCAGGTCGTCGACGGCCCCTGGAAGCTGTCCGACTACCGCACCGACGGATACGCGGCCTTCGTCCCCAACAAGCAGTACTCGGGCCCCGTCAAGGCCAAGCTGGACAAGTTCATCGAGCAGCCGTTCACGACCGAACAGGCCGAGCTGAATGTCCTGCGCTCGAACGGCGTCGACTACGGGTACCTGCCGCAGTCGGACGTCTCCCAGGCCAGCGCGATCGAGGGCCAGGGCTATACCTTCAGCCCCTGGGTCTCGTGGGGCATCAACTACATCCCGTTCAACTTCGCGAGCCCGACGGTCGGGCCCATCTTCAAGCAGCTGTACTTCCGCCAGGCGATGCAGATGCTGATCGACCAGAACGGGTTTGTCAGCAACCTGTTCAAGGGGTACGGCTGGCCGACCAACGGGCCGGTGCCGATCAAGCCCGACAACCCGTACGTCAGCCAGTACGTGAAAGGCTCGCCGTACAAGTACAGCCCGACGGGAGCGACGGCGCTGCTCAAGTCGCACGGCTGGACGATCCACCCGGACGGTGTCAGCGAGTGCACCGGCGACTGCGGCACCGGCGTGGCGGTGGGCGCCAAGCTGCAGTTCAGCCTCATCTACGCGTCAGGCGACACGATCGTCAGCCAGGAGGTGCAGGCCTGGAAGTCCGCGGCGGCTCAGGCGGGCATCCAGCTCGACCTGTCGGAGGCGCCGTTCAACCAGGTGATCGCGGACGCCGCGCCCTGCACACCGGGCCAGACCTGCAGCTGGCAGATCGTGTACTGGGGCGGCGGCTGGCTGTACGGCGTCAACCCGCTCCCCGTCGGCGACCAGCAGTTCCTGTGCGGCGCCGGCGCCAACTTCGGCAGCTACTGCGACAGCACCAACGACGCCAACATCCACGCGGTCCAGAACCAGGCCGGCCTCGAGCCCATGACGAAGTTCGAGGACTACATGGCGCAGCAGCTGCCGGTCCTGTGGATGCCCTACCGGCCCTACCAGCTCTCGATGATCTCGAAGAAGCTGCAGGGCGTCGAGCAGAGCCCGATCCTCTCCCTCCTGCCGGAGGAGTGGTCATTCTCGAAGTAGCGCACCTCTTCCCGGTCACGCGGAGTCCCGCGTGACCGGGTACATCGCCCGGCGCGCAGTTCAGGCGGTCGTCGTTCTGCTGCTCGTGACGGTGATCGTCTTCGTGATGCTGCACGCGCTGCCCGGCGGCACCGCGCGCGCGGTGCTGGGCGAGCGGGCGACCAACGTCGCCATCGCGCAGTTCGAGAAGCAGAACGGTTTCGACCAGCCGCTGCCGGTCCAGTACTGGCGGTGGCTCGACCGGGTGCTCCACGGCGACCTCGGATTCTCGTACAAGCAGAACGAGTCGGTCTCCGAACTGCTGGCGGAGCGCCTCCCGAAGACGATGCTGCTGGCCGGGGTCTCCGTTCTGCTCGCGCTCCTGGTCGCGATCCCGCTCGGCTTCGTCCAGGCGCTGCGCCGCAACCGACTCATCGACTACGTCCTCACCGGCGGCGCGTTCCTGTTCTACTCGACCCCGGCCTTCTGGCTCGCGCTGGTCCTGGTCACCCTGTTCGCGATCCGCTTTCGAATCTTTCCGGCGCAGGCGCCCCAGGGATCGATCGGCCAGATCCTCGCCGATCCGGCCGGACTCGTCCTGCCGGTGCTGACCATCGCCCTCGTCTCGATCGCGTTCTTCAGCCGCTACGTTCGCTCGTCCACGCTGGAGAACCTGATGCAGGACTACGTGCGCACCGCTCGAGCCAAGGGGGCCTCGACCATGCGAGTCGCCTTCCGCCACGTCCTGCGAAATGCGCTGGTGCCGGTGGTCACGCTGGTGGGTCTCTCGCTCCCCTTCGTCTTCGCGGGGACCCTGATCAGCGAGGAGATCTTCAACTATCCCGGCACCGGTCTGTTGTTCTACAACGCCGCCGTCGCCCGCGACTACCCGGTCCTCCTGGGCGTGACTCTGGTGGTGGGCGTGGCGACGGTCATGGGCTCGCTGCTCGCCGACATCTGCTACGCGCTCCTCGACCCGCGCGTCCGTCTCACCCGGGAGCGACCGTGACGGCCCAAACCCATGCCACGGAGCTGGGACCCGCAGGCGCCTACGAGCTGGCGGCGCCGGAAGGTCCGCTGAAGCTCGCCCTCGACGTCTTCGCGGAGAACAGGCTCGCGCTCGCCAGCACAGCGACATTCTTCGTCATCCTCCTGTTCTGCTTCATCGGCCCACTCGTCTATCGCACCGACCAGGTGCACACCAACATCGCGCAGACGACGCGACCGCCGAGCGCGGCGCACTGGCTCGGCACCGACGACGTCGGGTACGACGAGCTGGGACGTCTGATGATCGGCGGCCAGACCTCACTGGAGGTCGCGCTGGGGGCGGCCGCGGTCGCCGTGCTGGTCGGCGTGCTGTGGGGCGCGGTCGCGGGCTACTTCGGCGGAGTCGTCGACGCGGCGATGATGCGCGTGGTCGACGCGATCCTGGCCATCCCGGCACTCTTCCTGCTGCTCTTCGTCGCGGCGGTCACCACGCCCAGCGTGGCCACGCTGATCGCCGTGGTGGGCCTCATCGCCTGGCTCGTGCCCGCCCGCCTGGTCCGGGGCGAGACGCTGAGCCTGCGCACACGCGAATATGTGCAGGCGGTCCGCGTCATGGGCGGCAGTCCGCTCCGCATCATCCTCCGCCACATCGTGCCCAACACCATCGGCACCGTGCTGGTCAACGCCACCTTCCAGGTCGCCGACGCCATCCTGGTCGTCGCGGCGCTCAGCTTCCTGGGCCTCGGCATCCCGCCGCCGGCCGCCAACTGGGGCGGGATGCTGTCCAACGGCCTGAACTACAGCTACGCAGGGTACTGGTGGCTGATCTACCCGCCGGGGATCGTGATCGTGGTCACCGTCGTCTGCTTCAACTTCATCGGCGACGCGCTCCGGGACGCGTTCGAGGTGCGGCTGCGGCGGCGATGACGGGAGCGGGCGCCAGCGTGCTCGAGGTCGACGAGCTGAGAGTCGAGATTCGGCTGCGCCGCTCGACGGTGCGGGCAGTCGACGGCGTCTCGTTCTCGATCGCGCCCGGCGAAACCGTCGGCCTGGTCGGCGAGTCCGGCTGCGGCAAGTCGACGATCGGGCTCTCGCTGCTCGGTCTCCTCCCCGCGGGCGGGAGACTCGTCGCCGGGAGCATCAGACTGAGCGGCCGAGAGCTGACCGGCCTCCCGGAGGAGGAGCTGCAGGAGGTGCGGGGGGACCGGATCGGGATCGTCTTCCAGGATCCGCTCACCTCCCTGAACCCGACGATGACCATTGGCGACCAGGTCGGCGAGCCGCTGCGCATCCACCGCGGCGCGTCGGCGCGAGCTGCCCGGAGCCGGGCTGCCGAGCTGCTCGAGCTGGTCGGCCTCCCCGGTCCGTCCCGACAGCTCGACCGCTATCCGCACGAGCTGTCGGGGGGCATGCGCCAGCGCGTCAGCCTCGCCACGGCGCTCGCCTGCGCGCCGGCGCTGCTGGTCGCCGACGAGCCGACCACGGCGCTGGACGTGACGACGCAGGACCAGATCCTCGAACTGCTGGCGCAGCTCAAGAGCGAGCTCGGCATGGCGGTCCTGCTCATCACCCACGACATGGGGGTCGTGGCCGGCCAGGCGGACCGAGTGCTGGTCATGTACGCGGGCCAGCTGGTGGAGGCAGGCTCGACGGATCACGTGTTCTCCCACACCCGCCATCGCTACACGCAGGCGCTGCTCGAGTCGATCCCGCGCCTGACGACGAGCCGGACGGAGGCGCTCCACAGCATCCCGGGCCAGCCGCCCGACCTCGCGCGTCCATTCGGCGGCTGCCGCTTCGCACCGCGCTGCGCGTTCGCGACCGGGGAGTGCCTCACCGCGCCGCCGCCGTTCTCCGGCGCCGCGGGCCACGTGTTCACCTGCATCCACCCGGTGGAGGACGGGGCGTGACGGACGCGCCGCCGATGGTCGAGCTGCGCGACGTGGTCAAGGAGTTCCCGATCACCTCGCGGGTGCTGCAGCGGCGCCTCGCGGCCGTGCACGCGGTCTCGGGGGTCTCGCTCAGCGTGCCCGCGGGCTCGACGTTCGGGCTGGTCGGGGAGTCCGGCTGCGGCAAGACCACGATCGGCAAGATGATCGTGGGGCTGGAACGGCCGACCCGGGGCTCCATCCACTTCGACGGCCGCGACGTCTGGACGCTCTCGCGGTCGGAGCGCCGGCGGCTGCGTCGGGACCGGCAGCTGGTCTTCCAGGATCCCTACGCGTCGCTGGACCCCCGAATGCGGGTCGGCAGCATCGTCCGGGAGCCGCTCGTGATCAACCGGATGGGTTCCCGGGAGCAGCAGCGCGCCACGGTGCTCCGACTGCTGGAGGAGGTGGGACTGCCCGCGGACGCCGCCGCCCGCTACCCGCACGAGTTCTCCGGCGGCCAGAGGCAGCGCATCGGGCTGGCCCGCGCCCTCGCCCTCAGTCCCCGGCTGATCGTGGCGGACGAGCCGGTCTCCGCGCTCGACGTCTCCATCCGCTCCCAGGTGCTGAACCTGATGCGCGACCTGCAGCGCCGCCACGCCCTGACCTACCTCGTCATCTCCCACGACCTGACCGTGGTCCGGTACCTGTCCGACCTGCTGGGCGTCATGTACCTGGGGAAGCTCGTCGAGGTCGGGGAAACGGAGACGGTCTACGCCCGAGCGGCGCACCCCTACACCGCCGCCCTCGTGGCGACCATCCCGATCCCGGACCCCGCGCACGAGCGCGCGAAGCCGCGCCGGACGATCAGGGGCGAGCCGCCGTCGGCGACGGACCCTCCGCCTGGCTGCCGATTTCACACGCGCTGCCCGCGCGCGGGCGAGATCTGCCGCTCGGTCGAGCCGCCCCTCCGGGCGTTCGGGCCGCAGCACCTGGCCGCGTGTCACTTTCCGCTCCAGGAGCCCGCCTAGGGCCCAGCGTCGTCGGGAACTCCCGGCTAGTGCGGCGCGGCGAACGGCCGGGCGTCGAAGTACGCCCGTATCCGAGCGATCCGTCCACCCCGAACCGTGTGCCACTCGGCCACCGGCGCCATGGCGACCGGCGTGTCGAGCAGGTAGAACCACGCCACGTCGTCGCCCTGCGCGATCATGGCCTGGGTCTCGGCGCCCTTGACCATCTGGTAGAGCCCGCTGATCGACTTCACGAAGTCGTCCGCCCGCTCGAAGCGGTCGATCGGGCCCTCGAAGACCAGGTCGTCGGCGAGCAGGGCGCGGGCCGCCGCGAAGTCGCGGTCCGCCAGGGCCCGCGTGTACCTCTCGACGACGTCGGTAGCAGTCACGTCAACCATGCCCCGAGGGTAGGCTCGTGGCCCCGGCCCGGACATGCCCGGTCCGCCGGTGGAATATGCCGAGACTCCACGCGGGCGTCCCGGCGAATCCTTCGGGCGTCTCGGCGCGACGCGTCCCCTTCCGCCCGCGCCTACGATGGTGCCGGTGAGGAGACTGGGCACGTTCTCCAACGCCGACGGCATCAGCCAGCTCCTCTTCCGGCTGAGCGTCACCAGCACCGTCTACTGCCTCTCGGAGATGAGCTCGCCGTGGGGCTTCGAGGTCGCGGCCCGGTCCAGTCCCGCGTTCCACCTGCTGACCTCGGGGTCGGCGTGGCTGGAGGTCGAGGGCCAGCCCGAGCCGGTCAGGCTGCTCGCCGGTGACCTGGTGATCCTGCCGCGCGGCCAGGCCCACGTCGTGCGCGACTCGCGGACGAGCGGGGTCCTCTGGCTCGACCGCATCCTTGCGGACACCCCTCCGGTCGACGGCCGGCTGCGGCACGGGGGCGGCGGAGAGCGAAGCGAGCTGCTGTGCGGCGGCTTCGCCGTCGACCAGCTCACCGCCCGGCCGGTGCTGGAGGCGCTGCCCGCCGTCGTCCACCTGCGCGGGCACGAGGGCCGGGCGCCGGAGTGGCTGTCGGGCCTCATCCGCATGATCGCCGTCGAGATGGCGTCGACCGGGCCCGGCTCGGAGGCCGTGGTGAGCCGCCTGACGGACGCGCTGCTGGCCCAGGCCCTCCGGAGGTGCCTGCTGGAGGCAGACCGCGCGTCCGGCGGATCGCGGGCGGTGAGCGACCCGCAGGTCGCCCGCGCCCTGCGGCTGATCCGGGAGCGGCCGGATCACCCGTGGTCCGTCCCGGAGCTGGCGGCCGCCGTGGGCCTGTCCCGGTCGGCGTTCGCCGAGCGGTTCCGGACCGCGACCGGTGAGACGCCGATCCAGAACCTGACGCGCTACCGACTGACACGGGCGGCCGAGTACCTGCGCACAACGAACGCCGGCATCCGGGAGATCGCGCGGCTCACGGGTTACGAGTCCGAGGTCTCGGTCAGCAAGGCCTTTCGCCGACAGTTCGGAGTATCACCGGGCGCATACCGCAGGTCCAGCGCTCCAACCGAACAACACTGACAGCGCTCTGACAACGCGCACCGACAGTGCGAATGACTCAGGTCTGTGCATTGACAGGCGCGCGTCACGGCACCACGATTGCCGGTGCCGAGGCGCGCGTGGGACCTCGGCGCTGACGTTCTCACGTCTGTCCGAGAGGGGGATGTCCGGTTTGCTGAGACTGAGGATCGGTCTGCTCGTCGCTGCCGTCGGAGCGCAGATCCTGTGCTTCGCGGCGACCCCGGCACCGACGTTCGCGCTGAGCAACGGGTCGGGTGCCGGGATCGGGATACACGGCTTCGACACGTGCCAGGACCCGAGCCGGGCCGCGATGAACGCGTGGTGGCCCAACTCCCCGTGGTGGTGGGTCGGCGCGTACATCGGCGGCAGCGAGATGGCGTGCTCGCAGCCCAACCTGAGCGCGACCTGGCTGAACGAGAACCGCACGACGGGCTGGCGGTTCCAGTTCATCTGGGTCGGCCCGCAGGCGCCGTGCAGCGGCTTCGGCGTCACGTTCAGCTCCAACACGACGACCGCGAACCAGCAGGGGCAGCACGAGGCCGCGGCCGCCCGCGCGAAGCTCGTCAGCCTGGGCGTCACCAACGGCGCCAAGGGTTCCCCGATCACGTACGACCTGGAGGCGTTCAACGCGTCGAGCTGCAACGCCCTGGCGGCGGCGAAGGCGTTCGGCAAGGGCTGGGTCCAGGGGCTGCACGCGTCGCCGGCGCTCTCGCGGGCGTCTATGGGTCGACCTGCGCCTCCGAGCTGCAGAGCTACGCCGGCGCGGGTCAGCCCGACTACGTCTGGGGCGCCAACTACGACGGCAACCAGCGCACCAGCGTCATGTCGTGCGTGAGCTCGTCGAGCTGGGCATCGCACCAGCGCCTGAAGCAGTACATCGGCGGACACAACGAGACGTGGGGCGGCGTGACGATGAACATCGACACGGACTGCGCCAACGGGCCCGTGGCTCCGACCGGCGTCAACGTCAACACGTCCTGCTCGTGAAGGGCGTGGGAGGACATCCGATGAAGCTCTCGAACAGGGCGCTGACCTTCGTGCTGGTCGCCGCCGCGGCGCTTCTGGTGCCGCTCTCGGCGTGCGGCGGCGGATCCGGGGCGCGGGCCCCGGCCGTGGCCGCGCCGGCCGTCATCCCGTGGGTGGACATCCCCAGCACTCCCGGGTCGCTGGCAGGGTCGACGAGCGCCCCTCGGGCGTGCGCCGCCGCCGACCTCGTGGTCGTGGCCGGCCAGGCAGGCGCCTTCCACGGCCAGGCCACGCAGGAGCTGACGCTGCGCAATGGCGCCGCTGACGCCTGCTACCTGCCCGGCGTCCCGCCGGCGCAGGTGCCGGGCGCGGGCGCTCAGGTCGGCGCCGGCCAGTTCGCCGCCAAGCGCGTCGACCTGGCGCCGGGCCAGTCGGCGACGCTCCTGATCGGGACGCCCGTCGGCTGCGCCGCGTCCGCCCAGCCGGTCGTGGCCACGACCGTGCAGCTCACCCTGGCCAGCGGTGAGCCGGTGGCGGTGAACGGCACGCGGGTCGACACGGCATGCGGAGCCCCCTCCGTGATCGGCTTCGACGCCGTCGACCTGCCGGACGCGGCTCCGGGACCGCTCAGCACGCTCGGCCTGTCGCTGGCGGCCCCCAGGACCGTCGCGAGAGGCTCGGTCCTGACCTACCGCGTGACCGTCGCCAACCCATCACCGGCGTCGGTGGCGCTCTCGCCCTGCCCGTCCTACACCGAGGTGCTGGGCACGGGAGCCGGCGCCGGCGCCCAGCGGACGCTGCTCCTCAACTGCCAGGCCGCCCCCTGGATCTCCGCGAGCGCCGCCCGCACCTTCGAGATGAAGCTGAGCGTGCCCGCCTCGACGCCGGCCGGGACGACCAAGCTGTCGTGGAAGCTGGAGGTGCCCGGCGGCCCCGTCGTGGGCGCGGCCATCGCGGTGAGCTGACGCCGCTGACCGGAGGCCGGCGCCGGGCCGGCCTCCGGCCTCTGACACATCGTGTGTGCTTCACTGGAGGCCGGAGAGGAGGGCACAGCGATGAGACTGGCACGGTTCACCGCACCCGGCGGCCACGTCCACGACGGCGAGGTCCGCGAGAGCCGCGCGGTGGCGTTCGGCGACGGCTCGACCGTCGCGAGCCGCCTGGCGTCGGGCGACCGCACCCCGGCTGACGGCGCGTCCTGGACGCTGGCCGAGGTCGAGCTGCTGGCGCCCGTCGAGCGCCCGCCGATCATCTACGCGGTCGGCCTCAACTTCACCGACCACGTCGCCGAGACCGGGCGAACGCGACCTGAGAAACCGCTCGTGTTCATGAAGCCGCCCACGTCGGCCGCTCCACCCAACGGCGTGATCCCGTATCCGAGGGTGGTGACCCGGCTCGACTACGAAGGCGAGCTGGCGGTCGTGATCGGCGCCGGGGGCGCCGTCGCGGGGTTCGCGGTGGGCGACGACGTGACCGCGCGCGACCTGCAGCGCACCGAGACGCAGTGGACCCGCGCGAAGGGCTTCGACCGGTCCTGTCCGTGGGGGCCGTGGATCACGACCACCGCGGACATGCCCGTGGCGGAGGCGGGAGCGCTCCGGCTTCGCACCTGGGTGAACGGCGAGCCGCGACAGGACGCGTCGACGGCCAGCATGATCTTCGACGTCCCGACGGTGGTCTCGTTCCTGGCCGAGACCAATACGCTGGAGCCGGGCGACCTGATCCTGATGGGCACGCCGTCGGGCATCGGCGCCGCCATGGATCCTCCCCGGCTGCTCGCGGAGGGCGACGTGGTCCGGATCGAGATCGAGCGTCTCGGGGCGATCGAACACGTGATCGGCGCGCCCTGGTAGCGGCCGCCCGGCGCCGCTCGCGGCCAGGGCGCGGGGGGCCCGCCTACGGGACGAGCGTGAGGGCGCCCGCGAGCAGGAAGCCGAGCACCGTCACCAGCCCGACGGTCCTGCCGCCGTGCTCGAACGCCTCGGGCATCATCGAGTTCGCCAGCATGGTCAGCACCGCGCCCCCCGCGAACGCGGCCGCGTGCAGCCCCTGCGCGTGCACGTACTCCGCGAGGAGGAAGCCCAGGGCGGCGACGATCGCACAGGTGACGGTCAGCGCCGTCCACATCCAGAAGATGCGGCTGCCCGGATAGCCGGCGGCCTGCAGGCTCGAGGTGCCGGCCACGCCCTGCGGGATGTTCGAGACGAACACCGCCGCGATGAAGGCGATGCTGACCGATCCCCCGAGCGCCAGGCCGATGCCGAGGATGAAGGCCTCCGGCACGCCGTCGAGCAGGGCGCCGAGAAACATGGCGGCGCCCGATCCGCGCTCGGCGCCGGTGCCGCCGATCTGCTGGCGGTCGGCGCCGCCGCCGCTGTCGACGACACGGTCGGCCACGTAGTAGACGAGTGCCCCGAGCAGGAAAGCGACGCCGATGTCGACGCCCTCCTTCAGCGTGGTCTGCGGGACCAGCTCGTAGGCGACCGCGCTGAGGAGCGTGCCGGCGCCGAACCCCATGATCATCCCGGTGACGCGGTCCGCCTTCTCCAGGGGTCCGCCAGCGCCTGGCCGATGTACAGCGCGGATGACGACAGGCCGCCCCACGCGATGGCCTGCCACACGCTCATCGCGGTCGAGGGTAGGTGGGCGGTGGAGCGGGACATGCAGCCCGCCGGCGCCGATTAGACGAATCCCTCGCGGGGCTGCCTATGATGCGCGGGTGTCGGCCGACCGCCCCTACACCGAGCGGAACGACCGGGAGCGGGAGCGGCTCCGCGCTCTGGTCACTGGCCTGAGCGACGACGAGCTGCGGATCCCGGTGAACGAGCACTGGACGGTCGCCGCGGTGCTGGGCCACATCGCCTTCTGGGACGCGCGCGTCCTGGCGCTGGCCGACAAGCTGGAACGGGGCGCGCCGTTCGCTCCCGCGGACGACGAACCCGAGGACGTGGACTGGATCAATGACGCGACGCGGCCCCTGATCCACGCGATCGCGCCGCGCGACGTGGCCGAGCTCGCGCTGCGCCTCGCCGAGAAGACCGACCGGCGCGTGCTGGATCTCCCGCCCGAGCGGATGTGGCCCGACGACGCCGGCAGCCCGATCAATCCCCTGCGCTGGGACCACCGCGCCGAGCACCTCGACGACATCGAGGCCGCCCTGGAGCACGCGAAGGGCGGGCTCCCGGACACGGAAGGAGACGGCCGAACGTCCCCCCGTCCCTGATCCTGCGGCCCGTTCCGCGGGGGCCGTTCGGCCCTGGGCCGGCGGGACCACCACACCTACGTTGTGGGTGGGTCCAGGACTGGGCCAGCGCCGCGCCGGCTCGCGGGCGCAGGAGGTCGGACACGTGTTTCAGAAGGTGCTGCTCGCGGTGGACGGCTCAGAGCAATCCGCGAAGGCGGTGCCGGTGGCCGCGGACCTCGCGAAGAAGGCTGACGGCGAGGTCGTGGTCTTCCACGTCCGCGAGTACCAGGTGGCGAGGGGCGGGGCGTTCCCGCTGGAGGACGGGCTCCACGCCAGGGACCTCGTCGACGGGGTCACGGCGTCCCTGAAGGCCGAGGGCGTGAAGGCGCGGGGCGTCGTGGAGCCGTTCGTAGTCGGCCAGGCGGCGAGCGCGATCCTGGCGGAGGCCGAAGCCGAGGGCGCCGACGTCATCGTCATGGGCTGTCGGGGTCGCTCCGAGCTGGCGGGCCTGCTGCTCGGCAGCGTGGCGCACAAGGTGATCCAGCTCAGCCACTGTCCGGTCGTGATCGCCCGCTGAGCCCGGGACGGGTGCGTGCGCCGCCGAGCTCGTCGTGCAGGATGAGCTCGGCGGCCGCACGGACACCGGCCACGACCTCGGTACTCGGCGGGCCCAGGTCGAAGACCCTGCCGTGCACGACGTAGAGGCGCACGGCGCCACTGCTCACGACGCCGAGCTCGGCGCCCACGGCCAGCGCCTCCGCAAGGCCCAGACCGTGCGTGCTGCGCGCCGCCGCCGGCCGGACGGCGTTCAGCGGCACGCGTTCCACCTCGCCGGCCGCCCTGCCTCTCGCGGCGTCCACCAGGATGGCCCGGCCGGCGCCGTCCAGGAGGCCGAGCAGCGTGCCGGCGTCGCCCGCGCACTCGCGGACGTCGACGCCGGGCGGCGCCGACGCCGCGACCAGGCGCGCCACCAGCAGGCCGGCCGCGTCGTCGCCGCGGTCTTCGGCGCCGAGCCCGATGACGATTCGCACATCCGTCCGGCCAGGGTTCAGGGGACCAGGACCGCCGCGCCGTGCACTTCGCCGGCGCGCAGGCGGCGCAGCGCCACCTCGGCGTCCTCCAGCGGGTGCGCCTCGACCTCCGTGCGCACGGGCACGAGCGGGGCCAGAGCCAGGAACTCCTCGGCGTCGGCGCGTGTCAGGTTCGCCACCGAGCGAAGCACCCGCTCACCCCAGAGCAGCTCGTACGCGAACGACGGGATGTCGCTCATGTGGATCCCCCCGCACACCACGACGCCGCCCGGACGGACGGCTCGCAGCGCGGCCGGCACCAGCTCGCCGGCGGGGGCGAAGATGATCGCCGCGTCCAGCGGCTCCGGCGCCGGCCCGAGGGAGTCGCCAGCCCACTCGGCGCCCATGTCCAGCGCGAACTGAGCGGCCGCGTCGTCCCCGGCCCGCACGAACGCGAACACCCGCTGGCCGCGATGGCGCGCGACCTGCACGACGATGTGCGCGGCGCCGCCGAAGCCGTAGAGCCCGAGCCGGCCGCCGGTGCCGGCCAGCCGCAGGCTCCGGTAGCCGATCAGGCCCGCGCAGAGCAGGGGCGCCACCTCCAGGTCGCTGTAGCTCGCCGGCAGCGGGTAGCAGTAGCGCTCGTCGGCCGCCGCCTGCTCCGCGTAGCCGCCGTCCACCTGGTAGCCGGTGAAGCGCGCCCGTGGGCACAGGTTCTCGTGGCCCTCGCGGCAGTACTCGCACACCCCGTCGGCCCAGCCCAGCCAGGCGATTCCGACCCGGTCGCCGGGCCGGAAGCGGTCTGCTCCGGGACCGTTCTCGACGACCTCCCCGACCACCTGGTGGCCCAGCACGAGCGGCAGCCGGGGATCGGGCAGCTCGCCGTCGGCCACGTGCAGGTCGGTCCGGCAGACGCCGCAGGCGAGGACGCGCACCCGTACCTGGCCGGGTCCGGGCCGCGGCGCCGGCACGTCGGCCAGGCGCAGCGCCTGGCCAGGGCGGTCCAGCAAGACTGCCCGCATGCCTCGAAGCGTACGCCCGCCCCGACCGGGCGCCGGAGATCGCAAATCGGTCCGCGCGCGCAGTTCCCGGGCCTGAGAAGCGCGCACTGGTCCGCATGCGCCGGACCGTCACGGGCGCTCGGGAGTTGGCGCTTGGCCTGCCGGGCACGAGTGTGAGAGCGTCGGCTCGATGAGAACCCTGCCGGCCGACCGCCTCGACGCCCTGGTCGGCGCGCTGCGGCGCGGTGGCTGGCGGGTCGTGGCTCCGGTGGTGCGGGAGCGCGCCATCTCGTATGGCGAGATCGAGTCGGCGGACGAGCTGCCGCGCGGCTGGACCGACCGTCAGGAGGCCGGCACGTACCGGCTGGAGCGCGACCCGCGCGACCTCTTCTTCGGGTTCACGCTGGGCGCCCAGTCCTGGAAGCAGTACCTCTTCCCGCCGCGCCTCCGGCTGTGGTCGGCGGTGCCGAGCGACGGCGGCTTCGAGGTGCGCGACGAGCGCGCGGACGCGCCCGCCCGCGCGTTTCTCGGCGTTCGCCCGTGCGACCTGGTCGCGATCGCCGTGCAGGACCGCGTGTTCCTGGGCGGCGCCCACCAGGACCCCGACTACCGGCGCCGGCGCGAGCGCTCCTTCCTGGTCGCGGTCACCTGCGGCCAGGCGGCCGCGACGTGCTTCTGCACGTCGATGGGCCACGGGCCGCGTGCGGAGAGCGGGTTCGATCTGGCCCTGACGGAGCTGCGGGACGAGGCGGGCCACCGCTTCCTGGTTGAGGCCGGCAGCGAGGCCGGCGCCGGGGTGCTGGCCGAGCTGGCCACGGAACCCGCCGGACCGGGCGACGAGGGCGGCGCGGAGCGCGTGGCCGCCGAGACGGCGGAGCAGATCACGCGCCGCATGCCGGCCGACATCGCGGACGTCCTGCGCCGGAGCTACCGGCACCCCCGGTGGGACGAGGTCGCGCAGCGCTGCCTGGCCTGCACCAACTGCACGCTCGTCTGCCCCACCTGTTTCTGCGCGGCGGTCGAGGACACGACGGACCTGGAGGACACCGCCCACCGCGACCGGCGCTGGGACTCCTGCTTCACCGCGCAGCACTCCTACATCCACGGCGGCAGCGTCCACGCGTCCACCCGGTCGCGGTACCGGCAGTGGATGACGCACAAGCTCTCGACCTGGTTCGACCAGTTCGGCACCTCGGGCTGCGTCGGCTGCGGCCGCTGCATCGCCTGGTGCCCGGCGGCTATCGACATCACCGAGGAGGCCGCCGCGATCGCGGCCGCGCCCGGAGGCGGAGCGTGCTGACCGTCGCTGAAGCCGTGGCCGGGTGCCGGGTGTTCGACGGACTGCCGCTGCGCTACCTGGAGCTCACCGCCGGCTGCGCTCACTTCACCCGGTTCGACGCCGGCGTCGCGATCTTCCTGGAGGGCGGCGATGCCGACCGCTTCTTCGTCCTGCGCGAGGGCCGCGTCACCCTGGAGGTGTTCTCGCCCGAGCGAGGCCGGATCGTCGTCCAGACCCTGGGTCCCGGCGACGCGCTGGGGTGGTCGTGGCTGTTCCCGCCCTACCGCTGGCACCTCGACGCCATGGCCCGCGAGCCCGTCGCGGCGATCGCCTTCGACGGCGCGTGCCTGCGCGGGAAGTGCGATGTCGACCACGAGCTGGGGTACGAGCTGCTGGGGCGCTTCGGCGACCTGATGCTGCAGCGGCTGCAGGCGACGCGGCTCCAGCTCCTCGACGTCTACGCGCATGGCAGCCGGTGAGCCCGGCCAGCTGACGCCCCGCCCGGCCCGGGTCCTGGGCCGGAGGCGCGAGACGCCGGAGTCCGCCACCATCGCCCTCGAGCCGGACGGGGAACCGTGGATGCCCGGCCAGTTCAACATGCTCTACGTGTGCGGCGTCGGCGAGGTGGCCATCTCGATCAGCGGCGACCCCGGCCGGCCGGACCGCCTCCTCCACACCGTGCGCTCGGTGGGCATGGTGTCGGCGGCGCTCTGCCGGCTGCGGCGCGGCGAGCACGCCGGGGTGCGCGGCCCGTTCGGGTCGACGTGGCCGGTGGCCGAGGCGCGGGGCCGGGACGTGCTGGTCGTCGCCGGCGGTGTCGGGCTGGCGCCGCTGCGGCCCGTCGTGTACGAGCTGTCGCGACACCGCGGTGACTATGGGCGGGTGACGCTGCTCTACGGCGCGCGCAGTCCCCGCGACCTGCTGTTCCGGCGCGAGCTCGAACGCTGGCGGCGGCGAATCGACGTCCTGGTCACCGTCGACCGGGCGGCGCCCGGGTGGACCGGCGACGTCGGCGTGGTCGGGTCGCTGCTGCCCCGTGCCGCCCTCGACCCGTCGAACGCCGTCGCGATGGTGTGCGGACCCGAGGTGATGATGCGGTTCGTGCTCGCCGACCTCCAGCGGCTGGGTCTGCCCGAGGCGGCGACCTGGATCTCCATGGAGCGCAACATGCACTGCGCCGTGGGGCTGTGCGGCCACTGCCAGCTCGGTCCGGCGTTCGTGTGCCGGGACGGGCCGGTCTTCCGCGCCGACGCGGTGGGCTGGATGCTCGGCATGAAGGAGGTGTGAGCCATGGCCGAGCGTCCTCGCCTGGCGGTCTGGAAGTTCTCGTCGTGCGATGGCTGCCAGCTGCAGCTGCTGGACTGCGAGGACGAGCTGCTTGCGCTTGCCGGGAAGGTGGAGATCTCGTACTTCCTCGAGGCGTCGAGCGCGCCGGGCCGCGGGCCGTTCGACCTCTCTCTCGTCGAGGGCTCGATCGCGAGCCCGGCGGACGTGGAGCGCGTCCAGCGGGTGCGCCGCCAGTCGCGGCGCCTGGTCGCGATGGGCGCCTGCGCGACGGCCGGCGGCATCCAGGCGCTGCGCAACTTCCGGACGCTGCGCGAGGTGGCGGTCCCGGTCTATCCGAGGCCCGAGCTGCTCGCCAGCCTGGAGACCTCGACCCCCATCAGCGCCCACGTCCCCGTGGACCTGGAGCTGCAGGGATGCCCGGTGAACCGGCACCAGCTCCTGGAGGTGGTGGCCGCGTTCCTCCGGGAGCGGCGCCCGGTCGTCCCGGGCCACAGCGTCTGCGTCGAGTGCAAGGGCCGCGGCACCACCTGCGTCCTCGTCGCGCGCGGCACGCCCTGCCTGGGACCGGTGACGCGGGCGGGCTGCGGCGCGATCTGCCCGGCCTATGGCCGGGGCTGCTACGGCTGCTTCGGGCCGGCCGAGACCGCGAACACGGTCGCGCTGGGCGCTGCCTGGGACCGTCTCGGCGCGCGGGCCGGGGACCTGACGCGGGCCCTCCGCGGCGTCAACGCGTGGGCGCCGGAGTTCCGGGACGGAGGCGGCGACGATGCACGGTGAGAGCCCGCACCATCCGCGTCGGCGATCTCGCGCGGGTGGAGGGCGAGGGCGCGCTCCGCGTGCGCGTCCGCCGGGGCCGGGTAGAGCGCGTCGAGCTCGACATCTTCGAGCCGCCGCGCTACTTCGAGGCGCTGCTCCGCGGCCGCACCTACCTGGAGCCGGTCGACATCACCGCGCGGATCTGCGGCATCTGCCCGGTCGCGTAC